>ENA-OZFC01000415-OZFC01000415.1-human-gut-metagenome-genome-assembly--contig:-NODE-415-length-29037-cov-10.357912_pt1 | contig 29037 bp, 20 predicted proteins | sample MGYA00245076_ERZ653625 | MGnify/ENA primary metagenome ERZ653625 (study PRJEB26926, sample SAMN06165169) | human gut metagenome | biome: ENVO:00009003; feature: ENVO:2100002; material: ENVO:00002003... | reverse complement strand
ACGAGATTCCTCTACGTCTCGTGGGCTCGGAGATGTGTATAAGAGACAGTGTTATGACTATGCCTGATATTGAGAATTATCACATTAAAAGAAGTTATATCAGAAAAGATATTAATTATGTTTATGTTCCTCATGGCATGGACAGCCTTAATATGACAATGCGAACTGGTTCGATGGATCATTATGATTCTGTATTATGTACAGGAAAGATTCAGAAAGAAGAAATAGAAAAAACAGAAGAAGTGTATAATCTTCCTAAGAAGGAGCTTGTTGAGTGGGGATATTCATTGCTTGATGAGATGCGTGAGGATTATGCAAAGATGCCAAAGAAGGAAAATGATATTAAGTCAATACTTATTGCTCCATCATGGCAGAAAGATAATATTGTAGACAGTTGTCTTGAGGACATACTTGATAATCTTAAGGGACATGGTTATAAGATTACAGTTCGACCACACCCACAGCATGTAAGACATATGCCTGAGAAGATGGAAGGACTTAAAGAAAGATATAAGAATGATACAGATATAGAGATTCAGACCGATTTTTCATCAAACAGTACTGTTTTTGAGGCAGATCTTATGATTACAGACTGGTCAGGTATAGCATATGAATATGCTTATACTACATGTAAACCGGTTCTTTTCATTGATACACCAATGAAGATAATGAATCCTGAATACAAAAGGATTGGAATTGAGCCACTTAATATATGGATGAGATATGAAATCGGGCGTGTACTTAAGCTTGATGAAATTGATAAGACAGCTGATACAGCAGCAAAGATGCTGGCAGCTTCTGATACATATAAGGACAGCATAGATCGATTTGTTAAAGAATATGTGTATAATCTTGGCAGTAGTGCATCGGTTGGAGCTAAATATATTATTCAGGAAATTCAAAAAGCAATTAAAAGACATAAGGAACAAGAGTAGAGTCGGATTATAGGAGGGGATTATGCAGGCAATTATTTTAGCAGCAGGAATGGGAAAGCGTTTAAAAGAACTTACCCAGAATAATACCAAATGTATGGTAAAGGTTAATGGAGTATCGCTTATAGACAGGCTTTTGCATCAGCTTGAGAAACAACATCTCTCAAGAATAGTGATTGTTGTGGGCTATGAAGGACAGAAGCTGATTGATTATATAGCGACATTGGGAATTAAGACACCAATTTCATATGTTGACAATGCGGTATATGATAAGACAAACAATATTTATTCACTTGCACTGGCAAAGAATTATCTTATGGAAGAAGATACTCTGCTTTTTGAATCAGATGTAATTATTGAGGATTCTGCAATTGATGAACTTGTAAAAGATCCGAGAGATACACTTGCCATGGTAGATAAATATGAGAGCTGGATGGATGGTACATGTGTAAAGCTTGACGAATATGATAATATTGTTGCATTTGTTCCAGGAAAGAGCTTTGATTTTAAGGAAAAAGAGGAATACTATAAAACTGTAAATATCTACAAATTCAGCAAACATTTTTCACAGGATATATATGTTCCTTTCCTTGAGGCATATTGTAGTGCATTGGGAGAAAATGAATATTATGAACAGGTTCTTAGAGTTATAACGATGCTGGACACACCTGGAATTAAAGGTATGAGATTATCAGGTCAGAAATGGTATGAAATAGATGATGAACAGGATCTTGACATAGCAACGACACTTTTTGCTCCAGATGATGAGACAAGAATTAACCTTATGCATAAAAGATATGGAGGATTCTGGAGATATCCGGGATTGTTGGATTTCTGTTATCTTGTTAATCCTTATTATCCGCCTAAAAAGCTTAAGGATGAACTGTGTGCAAGCTTTGATACACTTTTGACAGAATATCCTTCAGGTATGGGAGTTAATTCTTTACTTGCAGCTAAGAATTTTGGTGTTCACAAAGACAACATAATAGTTGGAAATGGAGCAGCAGAACTTATTAAGTCACTTATGGAGAGCTTTTCTGGAAAGACAGGCGTTATCAGACCTACATTTGAAGAATATCCTAACAGATATGCTGTTGAAGACGAAGTGGTATTTACACCGTCAAATGATAATTATACATATTCAGCTGAAGAACTGATAGAGTTCTATACATGCAACAAAGTAGATAATATTATTATTATTAATCCTGATAATCCATCTGGTAATTACCTGAAAAAGGAAGAAATTATAAGGTTAATAAAATGGACAGACAGTCAGGGAATAAAGCTGGTGGTTGATGAGTCGTTTGCTGATTTCTCAGATGAACCGGATAATTCTCTTATAGAACAGAAATTTATCGAAACATATAGCAGATTATATGTTATGAAAAGTATATCTAAATCATACGGTGTACCGGGGCTGAGGCTTGGAATCCTTGTTTCTTCAGATACAGAAACGATTGCAGCAATGAAAAAAGATGTTGCAATATGGAATATTAATTCATTTGGAGAGTATTATCTTCAGATTGCAGAAAAGTATAAGAAAGATTATGCAGCTGCAATGGACAAATTCCGCGTAGAAAGAAAAAGGTTCTATAATGAACTGGAGCAGATATCTGGTATAAGAGTTATCCCATCACAGGCTAATTATTTTATGATTGAGATAACTAATGGAATGACAGCAAAAGAACTTATGATAAAACTGTTTAAGAATCATTATCTGCTTATAAAGGATCTTACATCAAAAGTACATGATGGAAAACAGTATATAAGAATTGCAATCAGAAATGATGCAGATAACAACAAGATGCTTGAAGCATTAAAAAAAGAACTTAATTAAAAAGGAGATAAAAAGTATGTTGACATTATTAAATTTAAATGTAGCAGGTTACATTGACCCATCTGTTATGACTTATGCCATTCAGGCTATTGCCGGAGTGATAATTGCTGTTGGTGCATTTCTTGGTATTTATTTAAGAAAGGCAAAGAAAAAGCTTAATAACAAGCTTGGAATTGATGAAAACAGAAACAAGGAAGTTGAGACAGATGATATCGTTATCAACGAATCAAAATAATAAATGCATTTCCAGGACGCCGTTTTTATACGGCGTCTTTTTCTTGATTTGTTATTGATAAAAGTATAAAATAATATGGCGTTATATCAATAAAAACAGTGAGGTAATTATGAGTAACAATACAGATAATAATATGCAGGAAACTAAGCCGGATATATTTGATAAGATTATGCATCTGCCGGGTCTGAGGGTGTTTGAACCATTGTATAAGAAGTATAAGGAAGTACTTCTGTATCTTTTCTTTGGAGTACTTACAACAGTAGTAAGTATTGGTTCATATGCATTCTTTAATGTTACACTTGGAATTAATGAGCTTATTGCAAATGTTATTTCATGGGTACTTGCAGTACTTTTTGCATTCTTTACTAACAGGATATGGGTGTTTGCAGCACCAACTAAGACTGTGGAAGAATTTATGAAACAGTTAGTTTCATTTGCAGGTGGAAGAGTATTAACTCTTGTAATTGAAGAGATAATTCTTCTTGTATTCATTACAATGCTGCATTTCAACAGTATGTTAATAAAGTTTATTGCGCAGGTAGTTGTAATTATACTTAATTATGTTATAAGCAAGCTGCTTGTATTCAGAAAAGATAAGAATAAGAAGTAAAAGGAGAAGGTAATGGAAAAGAATGTATTAGAGTTTCTTGAAAACTCACAGAGAATGTATGGGGAAAAGACAGCGTGTGCGGACATGAATAATGAACTTACTTATACACAGCTTATGAATCAGGCAAAGTTCATAGGAAGCTGCCTTTCGCTTAAGATTAAGCCTACACAGGGAGTTCCTGTGTATATGGATAAGACATGTAATACATTATCTTTATTTATGGGAATTGTGTATGCAGGCGGATATTACTGTATGCTTGATACAACTCATCCGGTTGAGAGAATTAATCTTATATTAGATACGATTCAGGCAGATATTCTGGTTGTGGATAATAAGTCAGCCAAGAAAGCAGAAAAGCTCGGATTTCAGGGCGAGATTATTAATCTTGACGAATTGCTTGAAGAGTATGACGGACAGGCTGTGGATTCAGAGGCTCAGGAGAGACTGGAAAAGATAAGAGAACAGGCACTTGATACAGATCCATTGTATTCAATATTTACATCAGGGTCGACAGGTGTTCCTAAAGGAGTTATAGTTAATCACCGTTCAACAATAGATTTTATTGACTGTTTTACAGAAACATTTGGAATTACTAATGAGGATGTTATAGGTAATCAGGCACCTTTTGACTTTGATGTATCAGTTAAGGATATATATTCAAGTTTAAAGACAGGCGCAACCTTACAGCTTATTCCTAAGATGTGCTTCTCATTTCCAACCAAGCTGCTTGATTTCCTTGATGACAGAAAGGTTACAACTATTATATGGGCTGTATCAGCGTTATGTATTGTAACAACTCTTAATGGATTCGAGTATAAGAGACCATCTTCACTTAACAAGATTATGTTCAGCGGAGAGGTTATGCCTATAAAGCATCTTAATGCATGGAGAGTGCAGTATCCGGATGCAATGTTTGTTAATCTTTACGGACCAACAGAGATAACATGTAATTGTACATATTATATTATTGACAGAGAGTTTGGTCTTGACGAGAAGCTTCCGATGGGAAAGCCATTTGCCAATGAAAGAGTATTCCTGTTAGATGATGAGGATAAGCTTGTTGATGCAGGCAGACCAGGCGAGTTAGGAGAAATATGTGTATCTGGAACAGCTGTAACTATGGGGTATCTGCGTAATCCTGAAAAGACAGCAGCAGCATTTGTACAGAATCCTCTTAATGACAGATATCTGGAAACTATATACCGCACAGGTGATCTTGGTTACTATAGTGAAGATGGTGAACTTTTCTTCTCATCAAGAAAGGACTTCCAGATTAAGCATATGGGACACAGAATTGAGCTAGGCGAAATTGAAACATACATGAATGCTATAGAGGGATTGCTTAGAAGCTGCTGTATATTTGATACAGATGAGAATAAGATTCTCGGATTCTTTGAGATAGAAGGAGCAAGTGAGCTTGACAGAAAGGGCGTAACACATGCTCTCAAAGATAAAGTGCCACAGTGGATGATTCCAAATGTGCTTGTTAAGGTTGAAACAATGCCGATTACTAAGAATGGTAAAATTGACAGAAAAGAACTTATGAAGATATATAAAGAACAGGAGGCATAGGATGGTAGGAGTTAATGAATTAAAAGAGATTGCCATAAAATGTGGAACACCATCGTATATATTTGATACAGATGAGCTATGTGCAAGGATTGATGCCATGCAGCAGATTCTAGGATGTGGAGTTACAGTGTGTTATGCAATGAAGGCCAATCCGTTTCTTATAAGCGTGCTTGACAAGAAGCTTGATAAATTCGAGGTATGTTCTCCAGGTGAATTTGCGATATGCGAAAAAGAGGGCATAAACAGGGAGAAGATAGTCCTTTCGGGTGTTAATAAGGAAAAGAAAGATATCCTCTACACGATGAAGACAGGTGCTGTTGGAATCTACACAGTGGAATCACTTAATCAGCTTGAACTTATCAATTCATGTGCAGTTGAGTGTGGCATTAAGGTTAAGGTTCTTATAAGAGTTACCAGCGGCAACCAGTTCGGTATTAATGAGCGTCAGGTGTATGAGATTGCTGACAGAAAGAATGAACTTAAGGGAATTATCATAGAGGGAATCCAGTGCTATTCGGGAACACAGAAGAAAAAATTAAGCCAGATAGAAGCTGAGGTAGTATGGTTACAGGCAATAGCACATACATGTGAGGCTGAACATGGTGTTAAGCTTAAAGAGATTGAGTATGGTCCTGGTCTGTCAGTTGATTACTTTGTTACAGACAAATGTGATGCCATGAATACTGATTTTGACGAGCTTAAAGAGTTTGCTGTGATGATTAAAGAAATGTCCGAAAAATTCAATGTTACTCTTGAGATGGGACGATATATTGCAGCTACCTGTGGAATACTTATAAGCAGAATTGCTGATATGAAGATGAATGATACAACAAGATATGCAATTATTGACAGTGGAATTAATCATATTAATTATTATGGACAGACCATGGCTATGAAGAAACCAAGATGTGAATTCATTCCAATGGAGTACACAGAAGGGTTTGCTGATGGCGCAGATCATGAGGTGGAAGTGTACTCACAGGGAGTGCAGCCATATAACATATGTGGTTCATTATGTACAGTAGGGGATGTAATTGTTAAGAATCTTGAATTAAAAGATGCTAAGATTGGCGATATGATAGCATTTTATAATATTGGAGCTTATTCGGTTACGGAGGGAATATATCTGTTTCTGAGCCGTCGAATGCCAGCAATTGTGATGTATTCAAAGAAGAATGGCTACAGGATTATTAGAAATCCAGTGGACACTTTTTTAATAAACAGTGTTAGTACACAATAATTTTACAATTTTGTTACAAAATATGATTGACTATATGTGAATGAGAAGATAGAATGTTTTCTGTTCACAGATGTGTGATTAATAATTTTTTTGCGAGGTTTATTATGGATCAGTTATTAGACATTTTGAATGAAATTAACAGCGATGTGGATTATGAAGTATGTGATACTCTTATTGATGATGGTATATTCAGCTCATTTGATATTGTATCACTTGTTGGTGAGTTAAACGATGCATTTGACATTGATATTACACCAGTTGATATAGTACCTGAGAACTTTAATTCAGCAGAAGCTATGTGGGAGATGATTCAGCGTCTGCAGGATTAATCCGGAAAGCGGGGTAAAATAATATGTCACTAGTTTCTACCGGATTTCTGGTATTTTTATTAGTGGGAGTAATTGTATATTATCTTATACCTAAGAAGGCACAGTGGGCATGGCTTTTGATATTAAGCTATGCCTACTATTTATGTTCGGGATATAAGACTGTTGTATTCATATTACTTACAACAATCGTTACTTTCACATCAGGAATCCTTTTAGAGAGAACAGAGGATAATCTTGACAAGAGCCTTAAAGCAGATGGGCTGGCAAGAGAAGATAAAAAGGCTTTAAAAGAAAAGGCAAAGACATATAAGAAAAGAGTTGTAGTACTTGCTCTTCTTCTGGTATTTGGTGTGCTTGCAGTTGTTAAGTACCATAATTTTGCGATTGAGAACGTCAATGGCATAATTAAGGCTTTTGGTGGCAATGGCAGGATATCAACATTTACACTGCTTCTGCCACTTGGAATATCCTTCTATTCATTCCAGTCGATATCATATGTTATTGATGTATACAGAGGTAAAGTAAAGGCATGTAATAACATTTTTAAATACGCCTTGTTTGTTTCGTATTTTCCGCAGATAACCCAGGGACCTATCGGAAGATACGACAGGCTTGCACCACAGTTTTTGGCAGAGCATAAGTATGATCTTGCAGTTATCCAGCATGGATTGCAGCGTATGGCCTGGGGACTTTTCAAAAAATTCATTATAGCTGACCGTGCAGGAGTTGTGTCTGATCTGGTATTTAATAATCCCGGTCAGTATCATGGAATATATGTAATAATAGGTGTTCTTGCGTATTGCGCACAGCTATACGGAGATTTTGCCGGTGGAATAGATATGGTTATGGGTGCTTCCGAGATGTTTGGAATCCACCTGGATGATAATTTCAGGCAGCCATTCTTCTCTCATTCTATTGGAGAGTTCTGGCGCAGATGGCACATAACACTTGGTACATGGATGAAGGATTATGTGTTCTATCCATTCAGCTTAAGTAAAGCCATGAATAAGCTGGGTAAGTTCTTCAAGAAACACAGCAAAACAAGATTTGGTAAATATATGGCGAAGGCATTGCCTATCTGTCTGGCTGATTTACTCATATTCTTTATAGTAGGTGTATGGCATGGAGCAGCATGGAAGTATATCGTATATGGTATGTACAATGGTATAATCATGAGCTTTAGCAGTATTATGGCACCTGTTTATGAAAAAATGTTTAAAATAACACATATTAACAAGACTGCACGCTGGTACAGAGGATGGCAGATAATAAGAACATTTATACTTGTTAATATAAGCTGGTATTTTGATAACGCAGCTACTCTTACAGATGCATTCAGACTTATGGGAAATACATTTAAACATGCATCATTCAGCATGGACGCCGTTGTAAAAATGTCTGGAAGCCAGCTGGATTTAATAATATTGCTTGCAGGCTGCTTAGTATGGCTTATTATAAGCATACTTAAAGAGAAAGGCATTGTAATCAGGGAAGCTCTTGACAGAAAGCCTCTGATTATCAGATGGGCTGTATATATAGCTCTTGTTATGTCGGTTGCAATGCTTGGCTATATTTCTAATACATCGGGTGGATTTATGTACGCCCAGTTCTAATCAGAGGTGCAGGATACCATGAAGAAGAAAGCATTTAAAGAGATATTAAAATATGTGAGGGTGATAGTATTCTTTGCGGTTATAACTATACTTGTTGAAGCAGTTAATTATGTAATGGTTCAGCCGGGGTATGCAAGATATATAATCCATACAGTTGACAATCCGGATGATGGCTCTGATTATGATTGTATTGTAGTGGGAGCTTCACATGGAAGGGCTTCAATTGACCCGCATTATTTTCTGGAAATGGAATATGCAGTTAATCCAATTAATATGTGTATTCAGGGCGCCACGGTTATTGATAATTATTATATGATCAGAGAAGCGTGCAATAATAATAACGTAAAGAAGATAATTCTTGAACTTGATTATCAGTACTGGAATAAGAATCTGAAACGTGATTCGGATTTTGGAGATCTTCTTGTATATGGACAGCTTCCGTTTACAAGTCTTAAAATGGAGTATATAGTAAGCCAGCTTATGGATAAAGACTTCAGGACAATATATTTCAGAAGATATGCATTTGCCAAGAATTGGAAAACGGCTAAGAAATATATGGCTATAAAGAAGACTGATGAATATAAGAATTTCCAGATAGAGGGTGTTGCCGGAATTGATACAGAAGGACCATATCAGGGATTGGGATTTTTCTACCGTACAAAGGTAACTGATAAGAAGGGAAAGCTTAATCCATCACCGTGGACATATGAAGATCTTAATCCTAAGGTGCAGAAATATTTCCAGAAGATAGTTAAGTATTGTAAGGACAATGGAATTGAGCTTATATGTGTTACTGCACCAATTACACCATCGTCGGTTGTTTCGGGTGCTGCTAATGAGGCTGATACATATTTTAAGCAGATATGTGATGAGAATAATGTAAGGTATATAGATGGCAATCTTATTAAGAATGAGATTCTTAATGTAAGTGATGATGATTTTTCTGACTGGGAAGGTCATATGAACGGAGAGCTTGCTGAGCAGTTCTCAGAGGTACTCACAGAGATACTTAAAAAGAATGATTGTTCAGAATATTTTTACAGCAGTTATGATGAGTGCATAGAGGCAATTAAAGCGAGGGGCAATGAGTAATAAAATATTAAAATATGTCAGAGCTGTGGTGTTTATTGCCATAGTGGTCGGGCTTGTCAAATGTATGGATTATGCGATGATGCCATCAGGCTATATAAGATACATTATACATGAGGCCGACAATGCAGATACTGATGAAGGATATGACAATATAATAATTGGAGCTTCACATGCAAGATCTGCTATAAATCCAGTAAAGCTCGATGAAGCCGGGGCATCTGACAATGCATTTAATCTTGCAATACCAGGCGAGACGGTAACAGATTCATATTATCTTTTAATGGAGAGTGACCGGCATAATAATGTAAAAAGAGTTATATATGACCTTGATTATCAGTACTGGTGCAATTATGCAGAGAGGGAGTTTGAAGACTGTTTCATATACACATGGCTTCCTTTCAGTAATGTAAAGCTTAAGTATATAGCTGATAATCTGCTCACAAAGGATTTTCGTACTGTATATTCAAAGAGATGGGCTTATGAGATATCACCGTCTGCTATTATGAATAATCTTAAGGTTAAGAGCAGTGCGGCATACCGCAACTACAGTATGGATGCAGTTGAGATACATGATGCCGGAGGACCTTATGCTGCCAAAGGATTTTTCTATAGAGATATGAAGATGGACAGCCTCGTGCCATCTGATATTGTTGCATGGGATGAGAGTGGAATCAGTGATAAGGTTCTGGATTCATTTGAAAAGACTGTTCAATATTGTAAGAAGAATAATATTGAACTGGTATGCGTTACATCACCTATTACGCCGACAACATCAGTTAACGGTTATTCGGAACAGGCAGGAGCATATTTTACGAGGCTTTGTGAAGAATATGGTGTTGAATATTATGATTTCAATCTGTTAACAATGGATACACTTCCAAGAACAGATGATGACTTCTTTGATGAAGAAGGTCATATGCTTGGAGAACTTGCCGACAGATATTCAGATATACTGGCATCAGTTCTTCTTGACAAATGTGACAAAAGTACCGCTTTTTATGGTACTTATGCACAGTTAGAGCTGGCAGTTTATGAAAATTATGTGACAAAACAGTGAAACTGACAAAATATGCTTGCTATAAACATAACAATGTGCTAAACTTCATTCACTGCATATGTTGAATCTGCAGGTAGTAAAGAGTCGTGATGTACTACATATCTGTTATTGCATTTGGGACACTTAGGCTGCGCCAGAGGAAGTCATATGTATTAATAATACGCCTGCTATGCAGGCACTTTACGCCGGTGTGGCGGAACTGGCAGACGCACAGGACTTAAAATCCTGCGGGACTTATACTCCCATACGGGTTCGATTCCCGTTGCCGGCATTAAGTTAATATACAGCATGTAGAAGAAAATAATATTTCATACCACAGGCTGTATAAGTGATTAAAGACAGACCTCTAAGTAGATTAATACAGAGGTCTGTTTTTTTTAATATCTGTGATATATAAGTATGATATGGCAGAAAATATAAAATATTTTTTGCTACTTACATTATACCTGCGTGATAAACTATGGTTGATACAATATATATATTAGTGTACAATTATCAGTATTGTTTATAGGGGGAAGTATATGATTGAACTTGACGGAATGCTGTCTGTTATTATGCCGGCATACAACGAAGAAAAACTTATATATTCAAGTATAATGAAAACTTTGGATATAGTTTCCTCGTTTGTAAAAGATATAGAGATAATTGCAGTTAATGATGGAAGTAAGGATAACACAAAGTCTGAGATTATAAGGGCACAGAAAGAGGATAAGAGAGTAAGACTGGTGACCTCTGATAAAAACAGGGGAAAGGGTAATGCAATAATAGCAGGAGTATCGCAGGCAAACGGAAAATATATAGCATTCGTAGATGCGGATTTAGAGCTTAATCCATCGCAGCTTGAAGGATATCTTAACAAGATGCTTACCGACAATGTGGATGTGGTTATAGGCTGCAAGTTCCATAAGGATTCAAAGCTTAAATATCCATTTAAAAGAAAAGTCATAAGTATGTGCTATTATATAATGCTTCTTTTACTGTTTCATCTGAATGTCAAGGATACACAGACGGGACTTAAGGTGTTTAAGGCAGAGGCTATAAAACCGGTAGGGCATCTTATAAGGACATCCGGCTTTGCGTATGACATAGAGCTTCTTGTTGCAGTTCACAGAAGAGGCTTTAAGATAGCACAGATGCCGGTAGAAGTAGTTTTCGTAAGAGAAAAAGACTCAAACAGGATTGGAATAAAAGATTGTATAAGAGCTTTTAACGATACCTGGGCAATATTCTACCGTGTCTACTTTAAACATTACTATGACGATGCCAGGGTCAGAAAGTGAAAAGCCGTTCGTGCTTGCACGAAAAGGCTTTTAACCTTCTGACCCGCCCAAACATGAGAAAGGAGTGAGGTTATGTATGATTATTTAATAGTTGGTGCCGGTCTGTACGGCGCAGTATTTGCAAGACAGGCAGCAGATGCCGGAAAAAAAGTACTTGTAGTAGATAAAAGAGATCACATAGCAGGTAACGTATATACAGAAAAGATAGCAGGAATAAATGTACATAGGTATGGAGCCCATATATTCCACACTAATAATAAAAGGGTATGGGAATATCTTAACAGATTCACAGAATTCAACAGATTCACGAATTCACCTGTGGCTAATTATAATGGTGAGCTATATTCACTTCCATTTAACATGTATACATTTAATAAAATGTGGGGTGTTGTTACACCAGATGAAGCACGTAAGATGATAGAAAAACAGAAACAGGCAGCAGGCATAAGTAAGGCGCACAATCTTGAAGAACAGGCAATAAGCCTTGTTGGAACAGATATATATGAGAAGCTTATAAAGGGCTATACAATGAAGCAGTGGGGAAGACCTTGCACAGAGCTTCCTGCATTTATTATAAAAAGACTTCCAGTTAGATTTACATTTGATAATAATTATTTTAATGCACTTTATCAGGGTATTCCAATAGGTGGATATACAAGAATGGTTGAAAATATGCTTGATGGAATAGAGGTAAGACTGTCCACAGATTATCTTAAAGAAAAAGAAGAGCTGGATAAGCTTGCATCAAATGTTGTGTATACAGGACCGATAGATGAATATTTTGGCTATAAGCTTGGGACACTTGAGTACAGAAGTGTACGTTTTGAAACAGAAGTGCTGGATATGCCTAACTACCAGGGCAATGCAGCGGTTAATTATACTGATGAAAAGAGTCCTTATACAAGAATAATAGAACACAAATGGTTTGAGTTCGGTAAGGATGAGAATGGCAATGAGCTGCCTAAAACAGTTATAAGCAGGGAGTACAGTTCTGAATGGAAGCCGGGGGATGACCCTTATTATCCTGTCAATGATGAGAAGAACAGTTTGCTTTATGCTGAATATAAGAAACTTGCAGAAGAACTGGATGGAGTTATATTTGGCGGAAGACTTGGCGAATATAAGTATTATGATATGGATGCTGTTGTGGCAGCGGCACTTGATAAGGCAGAAGAACGTCTGTAAAAGAATAGTAAGACAGAATATATGTTGACAATGGTTTTGTATGTATTTATGAATAATTATTATATCTTTACATAAACTATATCCTAGATTATAAATGCAGCTATGTATAAAAGCATATGCAGCAGATTGGAGAAGGTTTATGACAGCAAATAAAGGAATTAATTGGAAAAGGCTGATACTGGCGTTGGTTGTGAGTCTGGGAGCAGGTGTTATATCCTGGCTTCTTACTGGGAATTCAATGGAGATGTATAAAAATCTTCATAAGCCCATACTCTCGCCACCAGGTCAGCTTTTTCCTGTTGTATGGACAATACTTTTTGTACTTATGGGGATAGCCTCATATATAGTGTGTGAAACAAGGGATGATGAAAGGACAGAAGCTCTTGTATTATATGGAGTACAGCTTTTTGTGAATATAGGCTGGTCTGTAATATTTTTTAAGTTTAAAGCATTATGGCTGGCTTTTATATGGCTGATGCTTTTGTGGGTGCTTATAATATTTACAATATGGCGTTTCTTTCATGTTAACAGGGCCGCAGCATGGCTTATGGTTCCATATCTGTTATGGGTCACATTTGCCGCATATCTTAATGTTACAATTGCAATAATTAATTAAACACTGATTGAAAAGTGTAAGTGCATGTGCTAAAATATGTTAATTGTAAACTAGAGATGTATATGGTGAATATCATGTGTAGAATATCTTTTGACACTGGAATCGTTATAATATGATATAAGGCTGTGGATGATGCTTGATAGACATTATATACAGAATACGAAAAAGAGGAATGAAAAGTGAATAAAGCAAAAGAACTATTAAACAAACTAAAAGAATTCGTTTCACTTCATAAGGTTGTCTGCCTGTCAGCAGCAGGGGCGGTATGTGCAGTGGCAGTTACAGGTATCGTTGTTGCAGTAGTGCTTGGAAATCACTCAAAGGCTGATACAGTGGCTGGTGTAGAAACGGCACAGGAAGAAACTATGCAGACTATAGTTATGGCTACAGTTGAAGAAGTTACAGAGGAAACTACAGCACAGACTGAGGCGGAAGAGGAAACAGAAACAGATGTGATAGAAACAGATTCATCACTTGAGTTTGAATATGATGGTAAGAAAATAGTCATAAGCGCGGATAAGCCGGTTGAGCTTATACCAGAAGAGGACCTTGCAGATAAGATTATAGAAGATGATTCAACAACTGAAATAGGAGCTGATGTAGATGTTGATGAACCAGATTCTGGTAACAGTAAGGTAAATGAACCAGAAAAGAATTATGATATTATAGTTGATAATGTTGATAAAACAGTTACAGAAGGTGAGGAATATGCACCACTTGCAGGTGTAAGGATTGATGATCTTTATAATTCATCAGCACCTATTGGATTTACTATAACAGATGAAGCGGGTAATGTGGTTGCTTCGATGACAGGTGATGAGGTTAAGAATTATGGTGGTAATCCTGAGGATATAAAGGTTACACTTGAGAATGCAGGAACCTACAGAGTTCATTATGAGTACGAAGTACCTAGCATGACTGTAACAGAAACAGTTCATGGAATTGATGTATCACACTATCAGGGGGATATTGACTGGGGTGCTGTAGCAGATGCAGGTTACAGATTTGCCATGATTAAGGTGGCTGGAAGATCTATAAAAAAAGATGGTAATCTGTACGAGGATGGTTATTTCAGATACAATATAGAGCAGGCAACAGCCCATGGTATCCAGGTAGGAGTATATTTCTTCTCACAGGCATTAAGTGTCCAGGAAGCATATGAGGAGGCTTCATATATCCTTAATCTTATAAAGGGCTATAACATAACATATCCTGTAGCCTTCGACTGGGAGACATCAGGCGGCTACAGAACATGTGACAGACTTAACAGAGATGAGCTTACAAGCATATGTGAGGCGTTCTGCGATACAGTAAAGAGCCACGGATACCAGCCTATGATATATATGAGTAAGAATGACTGGGTAAATAAGGTTCACACAAACAAACTTACATCAAAGTATAATGTATGGCTTGCATGGTATTTCTATAAGTATTATAACAGTCCAAGTAACAGATTGTATGAAGATGGTGATGAAGTTCCAGATCTTGACTTTGGATATAATATATGGCAGTACACAAGTACAGCAAATATCCCAGGAATTAATGGTGCATGTGATATGAATGTTGCATTTGCTACAACATATAAGTCGGGTGACACTAAAACGAAGGATATAACAATCAGGGTTGAAAAGAAAAAAGGAGAGCCTGAAACTACTGCACCAGACAAGGACAATACAACAGAAACAACAACAGGTACAACAACAGGTACTACATCAGGAACAACAGGTGCAGCAGAAACAACGACAGGAACAACATCTGCTAACAATGCATAAACAGCTGCTTCTGTTCAGCAAAATGCTCTAGAGGCTTTCTAGAGGCTTCAGTGGTAACATAAAATATAAGTAATTAATAATAAAAGCTGATTCTTAAAAACGATGGTTAAAGATTCAGCTTTTATTTTATGTTTGCAAAAGTATTTCGCAGGAAATTCAAAAAGAGTTAACATATTGTTAACAATTAATATGCCTGACAATGATATAATCAGCTGTAATGCTTTGTAATGAATGTAAAACTAACAAATAAAAGAAACGAGGCGTGGTATGAAAAAGTTATGGCCACACATTAGATGCGTAATATTTATATGTGTACTTGCGGCAGTTATATGTGTATGTGACTATCTGTTTGCAGAAAGTGGATATATAAGGTTCATATTTAACCAGGTTAAGGCTGAAAATGCGGAAACAGATAGTGGATATGATACAATAATTCTTGGAGCATCCCATACAAGATGTAGTATAGATACAAGTTATATAGACGAAAAGCTGAGAGTGAATTCATTTAATATGGGTATCCCTGGTGAAACGGTTGATGATATGTATTATGTTTTAAAGTCTGTATGCAAGGATAATGACGTTAAAAAAATAGTTATAGATGTTGACTATTATTACTGGATGAATGGACAATCACAGAATCATTTTTCAAGGTCGTTTATATATCAGCAGATAAAGGATCCGCAGATTAAAGCAGAATATCTGTGGAAGAACAAGTCTTATCTGGATATAAGAAATGTATTTTCAAGAAGGCTTACATGGAAATGCACTTTGAATAAGGCAAAGACAAATGCTGAGTTAAAGAAAACTGATGAATATAAAAACTACGATATGTCAGCAGGACTTGATACAGATGGATATTTTGCTACAGCAGGTGGACCTTATATGGGAAAGGGCTTCTGCTACAGATACAGGATAAATGAAGTTCCGGGAAATCCTGAATATACACAGACGATGAAAAGAAATGCCAACAAGGAGCTTGATAAGACTGTTATAGCACAGTTTGAGCAGCTTGTTGAGTATTGCAGGGAAAACAACATACAGATAGTATGTGTAGAATCGCCTATAACACCAGATGCATTCAGGGATGCAGAGGTTGATAAGGCGGTTACGAAACTTAAAGCACTCTTTGACAGCTATGGAATAGCCTATTATGATTTTAATAAGGCACTTATGTCAGTACTTCCAAGAGATGATTCAGCATATGTGGATGCAGAAGGCCATATGTATGGAGAACTTGCAGAAAGCTATTCGGAGCTTCTTTCGGAGGTTCTTTACGAGGATGCACAGGGAACGCTGGATGAGAGCAGATATTTTTATGATTCATATGAGAGTATGTATAACTCTATGGTACAGGATTATGAGGATGCCACAGGACTTGAATGGAAGTCATATTAGATTGGTTTCCTATGATATAAAGAATGGAGAGCAGTATGTCTTTTACAACATTTGAATTCTTTCTGTTTGCGCTTATGGCGCTGGTTGTATATTATATCATCCCCAAAAAGGTGCGATGGGTATGGCTGCTTATATTAAGCTACATGTATTATTTTTCATATCATGTTACAACAGTATGGATGATGATACTGACTACAGCTGTTACATATACAGGTGGAATATTACTTGGAAAGCTTAATGGTGAAAAGCCGGATAAGGATGCAGACAGAGAGACAAAGAAAGCATTTAAGAAGGATATAACTAACAAAAAAAAGAAGGTCGTGCTATGTGTGATACTTCTTTCGTTCGGAGTGCTTGCAGTATGTAAGTACACTAACTTTATGATAGGTAATATCAACGGGATATTATCTGCATTTGGAAGTTCAGAAAGATTAAGTGTTCTTAAGCTTACACTTCCGCTTGGTATATCGTTTTATACATTTCAGTCAGTAAGTTATGTTGTTGATGTATACAGGGGAAAGCATGAGCCACAGAAGAATTTCTTTAAGTATGCGTTGTTTGTATCGTTTTTCCCGCAGCTTCTTCAGGGACCTATCGGCCGATATGAAAGGCTTGGTGAACAGCTGTATGAGGGACATGCTTACGACCTTAAAAATATACAGTTTGGTTTACAGAGAATACTATGGGGCATGCTTAAGAAGATGGTGCTTGCTGACAGGGTAAATGCAGCAGTAACGCTTATATTTAACAACTACTGGAATTATGGGGGCTGGATTAACGTTTTTGGTGTGATTCTTTACAGTATCCAGCTGTATGCAGATTTCTCAGGTGGTATTGATATTACAATTGGTATTGCACAGATGTTTGGCATCACCATGGATGAGAATTTCAGACAGCCATATTTTTCGCGTTCTATAAGTGAATTCTGGAGAAGATGGCATATAACACTTGGTACATGGATGAAGGATTATATATTCTATCCATTTTCCTTATCAAGATGTATGAATAAGTTCGGCAAATGGTGTAAGAAAACATTTGGAAATAATGTTGGAAAGCTTCTGCCAGTGAGTCTTGCCAATCTGCTTGTGTTTTTTATAGTAGGTATATGGCATGGGGCAGCATGGAAATATATAATGTATGGCATGTATAATGGTGTTATCATAGCAGCAAGCGGCATGCTTGCACCAGTGTATGCAAGGATACATGAGAGCTTACACATTAACCCTAAAAGCTGGTGGTACCAGGTGTTCTGTATCATAAGAACATTTATACTTGTTAATATAGGTTTTTACTTTGATATGGCGACGGATCTTCATGCAGCTAATGTCATGCTTTTAGATACAGTGACTAAAGCACATTTGTCACAGATATCCATGGCAACAGTTAAGGCAGTTGGTCTTACAGCACAGGATCTTATCATTGTTGCAGCTGGCTGTATAATTATATTTGTTGTAAGTGTTCTTAAGGAAAAGGGCATTAAAATAAGAGAGGCGGTAGCATCAAGGAACATTGTACTCAGGTGGTTCATATATATAGTATTTATAATGTTTATACTTATATATGGAAGCACAAGTACTACCTCAGATTTTATATATGCTAATTTCTAGCTATGATATCATCTTATCGTCGGATTCATAGATATCAGTTATTAAGCTGTGGCTATGTGGGAAGGTTTTCTGCATGGTCGCGGCTTTTAATATTTCATGGTGGGATTAGTGATATTTCCTGATGGTGTTAGTGATAGTGACAATTATGTAACAAGGTGTTATAATAACGGGATAGTAAGTAAAAAGTAAGTTATGAGTTTTATTATATGATACCAGGGTCAAAAGGTCTGAGCCCACATGAGCTCGCTCATAGGTGGGTGAAAGACCTTGGGACCCGCCCCAATATGAGCATAAAAGTGGGATGATAATCCCACGATATGCGAATATTGGGTAGGATTGTGGGAGTGCGTAGCACGGAACAATCCGTAGGTATCAAAGTCGGGGGCTTTTGACCCCGACATCATTATATTAAAATAGGGAGATATGTATGAATAATAAACAGGATAAAGAACTTGTTCAGCTTATACAGGATGTTGTAGATGGTAAGGTGCAGAAAAAGGAGTTGTGCAATAAGATATATAAAGAAGTATATGCACTCTCATATCCAGTATATAGGGATGAAGCAAAAAGTACAACACAGGCTAAAAAAGCTCTTATTCAGGTATGCAATAAGATAAATGGTATAGATCTGACGAAAAATATTCACAAACAGATTGCAGTTATCGTATCAACATATTTTTTTGTAAATGCAGTAGATGAGAATTCAAAGGAATTAAGTGAAAAAACAGATATTAAAGAATATAAGTTCTCAAAAATACGTGAAGATGAAGAGTTTCTTATGTATATGAAGAAAAAGGCAAATGCATTCAGAAGTCCTTTGGTGTTTGATGAGGAGGATGAAAAGTTAAAGTCTTTAGATTCTGTACAGATGGCACTTGTAGAGTTATATGCATATGAGATGCAGTCGGTAGATGCTATTGAGAGAATGACAGATGTTGACAGCTCATATATTGGAAGCTGGATAGCACAGATTAAGTTTATACTGTCAGGAGAGGCAGTTGCTTTAGAAAACACAGCTGATGAAGCTAAGGCAGCTGTTGCAAATGATAATATTTCAAACGAGATATATGAAGATACATATGAAAATTCAGACGATGATAAAGAACAGTATGATGAATCGGATGATGAGTCAGAAGAATACAGCAATGAATATGATGAGCAGGAGGCTGTAAGCTCTGTATACCAGAAGAGAAACAGACATCATGAAAATGCTGTTACCCTCTTTATAAGAAGATTGTTCCCAGCACTTTCATTACCGGCCAGAATGGCAATGTCATGGATTGCAGGATGTATAGTTGTTATTGCACTTGTTTCTGTATTGTTTGTTTCTGTTATAGCTGGAAAGAATAATAAGAAAAAAGTTAATAAAGATTATGATTACCGTGACATGCAGTATTATACAACAAAACAGCCAACAACAAAGCAGACAGGTACAACAGCTGGCAGCACTACTGCGGGACAGACAGAAGAAGGAAATACGACAGAAAACAATACTGCACAGACTGAAAGAAGAGAGAATACACGGGAAGAAACACAGAGAGAGACTACAAGAAATAACGAAGAATCAAGAGAACATCAGGAAGAAAGCTCTGTAGAAGAGCAGTCAACAGAAGAACCAACAGAAGGACCAACAGAGGAACCAACAGAGGAACCAACAGAAGGACCAACAGAAGGACCAACAGAGGAACCAACAGAAGGACCAACAGAGGAACCAACAGAAGGACCAACAGAAGGACAAACAGAGGGACAGACTACAGAAGAGAAAACAACTACAGAAGAAAAGACAACCTCTGATTCAGACGATGATAAACAAGACAGACAAATTTCAAACGAAAATAGTGATAATAATTAACTAGTATATTTTGGGAGGGACATTTAGATGAAGTGTGTTATCCTGGCAGGCGGCAGTGGCGATAGTTTATGGCCATTGTCCAGAAAAAATTATCCTAAGCAGTTTATGAATTTTAAAGAAGGACGTTCATTGCTTCAGGAAACTGTTGTGAGAAATATGCCATATTGTGATGAATTTATAATAGTAACTAATGAGGCATATAAAAATATAGTAAATGGACAGATGAAGGCATTCCAGAGTCTAAGGTACAGACTGATTCTTGAGGGAACAGCAAAAGGAACAGCAGCAGCGATTATACTTGGAACTATGTTTGCTAATCCTACGGAATTCGTGCTTATAGTTAATTCAGATAATTTTATAGATGGAGAAGGCTATAAGGATGCCATAATAAGCGCCAAGGATATGGCTAAGTCAGGTGTAATAGCAGCAATTGGTGTGAAACCTGAATACCAGGCAAAGAATCTCGGATATATATTAAGGGATAACTGTGATGTGTGCAGGCTCATACCTCATGTTGATTTTGATAGCTGTTCATCAGAAATATCTGATTGTTACTCTTATGATGAAGGATATCTGTGGAACAGCGGAATGCTTGTATTTCGAGCTGGAGATATGATAAATATCGTAAGAAAAGAGCAGCCTGAGCTTTATGGAGCATGCAGAACAGCCAAAAGAAAGGTTCCAGCAATAAGAAGGGCAATCCGTTTTTCAGAGAATATTATGAAGGATATTCCTGGTGGAAGCATAGAATCACTGGTGCTTAAGGATTGTGATAAGCTTAAGGTTGTTGAAGCTGATATAACATGGAAAGATATAGACAACGTATGTGATATAGAACAACAGCATGCAGAGGGTAAGCTTGATTATATAATTAAGAATGACTGCAGTAACGTATCGGTTATTAACAACGCACAAAGAAAGCTTGTAGTAGCTAATGACCTTAGAGATATGGTTGTTGTTAATACAGAGGATGCAGTGTATATATCATCCCAGAAGTCTGCTGATAATATAAAAGAAATAGTAAAAGATAATATGAATCAGTATGAGACATATTTTGATTATAACAGAATATCATACAGGGAATGGGGTATTCATGAGCTTCTTAACTATTCAAAGGGCTATAAGGTCAAGAAGGTAACTGTATTTCCGGGTATGATGATGAATCTGCACCAGCATGAGTTAAGAGCAGAATACTGGTCTGTAGTTGAAGGAACTGCGACTATAACGCTTGGAACTGAAACAAAGGATTATCATAAATATGAGAGTGTCTTTGTGCCAGTAGGAACTAAGCACAGGGTAGCTAACAAAACAGATAAGAATGTAGTTATCATAGAGGTAGGAATAGGTGATTCCATACTCGAAAATGATCTTGTAAAGATATATGGATATGAAACAGGTAATAATGAGGGTAACTACGTAAGGTCAGATAGCAGTCCTATAGTAAAGTTAGATCCAGCCTTCAAGGATAACCTGTGGGGTGGAACAAAGATAAGAGATGTCTTTGGAAAGAAATGCGACTATGAGGTTATAGGTGAGAGCTGGGAGCTTTCTGCACATCCAGATGGTCAGAGCCGTATAGCAGATGGTTATTATAAGGGCATGCTTTTTAATGATTATCTGACTATTATAGGAAAAGAGGCTCTTGGATGGAAATGCCAGGCGCAGGACAGATTTCCTGTTCTTATCAAGTTTATAGATGCAAAGCAGGCACTTTCTATACAGATTCATCCAGATGATGAATATGCGCTTGAGAATGAAAATGAATATGGAAAGAATGAGATGTGGTATGTGCTTGATGCCGAACCAGGTGCATATCTGTATTGTGGACTGTCAAGGGATTCATCAAGGGAAGAGATAGAAGAACGTATAAAAAACAACACAATAACAGAAATTCTTAACAGGATTGATGTCAAAAAGGGCGATGTTGTTATGGTTAAGGCTGGAACAATACATGCCATAGGTGCTGGTATATTCATATGTGAAATACAGCAGAATTCTAACTGCACATATAGAATGTATGATTATGACAGAAGAGATAAGTTTGGTAATCCACGTGAGCTTCACGTTGCCAAGTCACTTGATGTTGTGAATCCTGTTAAGTATGTAAGAGATAACAAATGCAATGTAATGCTTACACATAATGAACATTATATGGCAAAAAGACTTGTACAATGTAAGTACTTTGAGGTAATTAAATACGAGGTTAAGGACGAGGCGAAAATACCAGTTGATGAGGCATCCTTTGTATCAGTTATAGTAGTTGAGGGAGAAGGAACTATTATGACAGATGATTATGATAAGGAGATGAAGTTTAAGGCTGGTGAGAGCTTCTTTATAAGTGCAGGCAAGAGAAATATCATAGTAAAGGGTAAGTCTACCTGTATAGTAACACACGTATAAACATGAATGGAGATATATATGAATAACAGTTCTGATAATAAAGGAAAAAAGATACTGGGTTATCTGTTTCCGGGATTGATAACACTACTTGTTATGTTAATAGTTCTTGTGGCTAAGGGTATATGGCCATTTGGAAGCAGCAGAATAGACCTTTTTGATAATATGCAGCAGGTTGCACCTTTGTATGCACATCTGTGGGATGCCATGCATGGTGATGCCAGTATATGGTTTGACTGGTATACAGGACTTGGAACGAATGTGTCTATGAGTATGTCAGCATTCTCTATGATAAGCCCATTCAATCTGTTTTTATATCTTTGTCCAAGAGATTATATACTTGAATTTATATCAGTGCTTACTGTTATAAAAACATTTGTCATGTCAGTTACAATGTATGCTTTTATTAATAAAAGATATAACTCACTGTCATATAACATAAAGGCGTTGTTTGCAGTAGCATATGCTTTCTGCGGATATGTTTTGCTGTATGCATCATGTTTCACACCATGGATGGATATAGTTGCACTGTTTCCACTTCTTATGATGGCACTTGATGTTATGGAAAAGACAGGAAAGAAGCTTTTTTATATCATCATGGTAGCAGTTATGTTCATAATCAATTATTATCTTGCTGCTATGTCACTTGTATATATTCTTCTCGTTGGCGGTATGTATCTTATATTCATGTGTGATAAGAAGGAAAGACGAGGGAAGGCGTGGAATGTAGGCATTGGTACATTCACAGGAATTGCTCTTTCAGCATTTATGCTTATACCAGTATTTGCACAGCTTTCACAGTCACAAAGAACGGGTAATACAGAGTCGCTTGTAAGCCAGTATTTTTCATGGATATCTAATCCTACCTTCAGAAGCTTCAGCCTCGGTGAGTTTGAGAGAATAATGATGTTTTATGGCATGGGATTATTCTTCGTGATAATATTTACAGGAATCCACAGAAGCATGAAAGCAGTGGGATATAAGAATGATGAAGCTGCAAGAAGATTTAACTGGTATGCCATATCGCTTATAGCTATCGTTATGGTACAGGCAATAGCGGAAGGTACTAACATTATGTGGCATTTCGGCTCATATAATGGTTATACATTAAGAAATGGTTATATTATTGCATTTACACTTATATGTCTTTCCTGTGCATATGCAGATAAGGTGCTGGTAAATGACTGTATTAAGAAAAAGAAGGCTGTTATACAGGCAGTGGTAACTGTTATTATATGTGCAGTTATGGCAGTGATATATGATAAACTTCCAGTGAACTCATATGTAGCAGCATTTGTATTCTTTATTGCGGTATTTGCAGTTATGCTTGTAATACACATTATAGGTGTAACAGTTATGAAGAATGGTTATAAGGTAAGTATTGTCATAAGTCTTGTGGCAGTTGAAGTGTTCATAGGAGCATTTGCCATGACAGGACCACCTAGGTTTTACACATATGCGCCATATCAGTATGGTGACTATGTGCAGCTTGCAGTTAATGCAACGAATAATCTTGGTATAAGCTCATCACCTGTAGACAGAGTGACGAATCCTGATTTAAGTATGAATGCGAACTATCCGCTTGTTATGAAGAGAGGTTCACTTTCAAGCTTTACAGCAGCACTTCAGAAGAATACACAGAAAGAAACTGTAAGATGGGGACATTCAAAGTATTTTCTCTGGGCACTTGATTCAGGCGGAACAGTATTTTCAGATGCACTTATACACGTAACAGAAGCGGTTAATATTAATAAGTTAGACAGTTCATTGTATACATTGGAGAAGGAAGGAACAGAAGATAACGAATATGACCTGTACAAGGCTAATTATCAGCTTCCTTTTGCGATGGTTACAAGCAGCAGGTTAGCATCAATAGATTTTAGCAAAGATTTTACAAAGCTCTCAGAAGTGAGCCAGCAAAACAGCACAGAATCCGGATATAACTGGAACACAACAGCCAGGGACTGGATATATCTTCATAATCTTATGTACAGTGCCTTAAGTGGTGATTCAGATAAGCTTGTAACAGAGTATGGAAAGCTTTCAGGTACAGGAACATACGAGGTAAGTGCAGCACAGACAGCAGATATAAATAAAGCCTCTGATAATACAACACCAGATAAGTCAACACAGACAACGCATGTTGTACAGACCTATAAGGATAAGATAAGTGGAAAAGCAGCAGTGTATATGAGTGTTGCAGATTGTAATATAGGAACATCGGATGCTAATGTTTCTAATCTGTTCAGAAGTCTTACAATAAAAGTAAATGGAAAGCAGATAGATATACCAACTATAGGTAATGTAAGTAATAAGTATTATGCAACTGATTATAATAATGGACTTATATATATTGGCACTTTTGAAAATGAGGATGTTACCGTTGAACTTGATTATGCAAGACCACTTGATAATAATGGTGAGGTGTCAGTTGGAAACTACATATTTACTATGGGTGGTATTGACCTTGATAAACTTGATTCTCTATGTAAGAAGTATGAGAATAGGCAGAGTGAGGTTACATACACAAACAATTCGGTTACTGTAAAGGTTAATGGAAGCAGCACGGATGATTATGTTATGGTTCCTATAATAAAGAGTGATAACTGGACAGTGACAGTGAATGGTGAAAAACGCGAAACTAAAGATATTGCAGGAATGTTTACAGGAGTTTCTGTTAATAGTGGCGAAAATGAGATAGTATTTACATTTAAGCCGGCTGCTAAGGATAAAGGATTGCTCATATCTGTTCTTGTACTTATAGCTATGATTGCCATTATGGTTGTTGATCATTATAAGAATATAAGAATACCGGGATGGATGCAGGCATGTGCAAGTGGTGTGTATATGGCTATTATAGTAGTGCTTGCAGTGCTTATGTTTGCAATACCTCTTGTTGCAAGTATAATAGTTAATATAAGATACGTATTGGGGATATAAATGTTTTCAGTATTTATAGAGCACTATAAGAATAATGAAAAGCTCAGACTTTTTACTAAAATAATAGTTGTGTGGTTGTTATCACGCCTTGTAATGCAGGCTATGGTTCCAGTCATGAATCTTGTGGCAGATACACCACATAACCTGTTGTATTATATGAATCCATGGGATGCAGAATGGTATAAGGAGCTGGCGGAGGAAGGATATAAGCTTCCAAGGTCTTCAGGCATGGCTAACTGGGCTTTTTTTCCGCTGTATCCTATGGTGTGTGCCCTGATTAGGATTATTACAGGTGGATATATAAACACATATGCTATTGGCATGCTGGTGTCTAACATATGCATAATAATTGCAGTATATTATGCTGTGAGATTCGCATGGCTGGAGCTCGATACGGATAAGTATGACAGAGTGGATATAGAAAATATAATCATATTTCTGATGTTTGCAGGACCATGTGCTGTATATTATGGTTCTATGTATACAGAAAGCCTGTTTACTATGTGTGTTGTGCTGTGTTTCTATAACACAAAGAAAAAAAACTATATGATGGCAGGAGTGTCTGCAGCACTTGCAAGTGCAACCAGAATAGTAGGCTGTACATTGATAGTTGTGTTATTTACAGATATGTATGTTTCTATGTATAAGCAGCATAGAGATGAGGAAAGAAGGATTGTGGCAGCTATAAAAGCATTTATAAAAGATGTTATATCAGATGCAGGAAAGCTGTTGGCACTTGCTATATGTCCTTTGGGAATATTTGTTTATATGACATTTTTAAGAGGCTTTTGTGGAGATGCATGGGCTTTTTATCATGTGCAGAAGGCATGGCGGACACAGAAGCTGTTTCCTGTTATCGGAGTACTTATTAAATCATGTACTGGCAGGCTTGGAGAGATGTCAGATGTTAAGCAGATAAACGGAATTATACTTGGCTGGCTGTGTGTTTTTACATTGTTGATGTATGTGATCATGCTGGTAAGGAAACATTATGCTTGTGGTATATTTGGCATAATTGCACTTATGATACCGCTTACTTCAAGTGTCATGAGTACATTAAGATTCATAGTCGGTTCATTTGTTGTATACATAGGGATTACAGAAGCCCTGCTTTTAACAGGCAGAAATACAAGGCGTGTTATTATGGTACTTCTTGCAGCTGCAGAGGTTATATGTATATCGGCATGGTATTTCTGGGATGGACTGCTTATGTAACGTTAAAGCTGAATAGTAATGTACAAAAACACGCATTGTGTATACTTTGTGAAAATACTTGCGAACTTTACATAAAGGTATTATAATTAACACGCTTTTTAGAATTATTATTATTGTATAAAGTAATCATGTATAAGATGAATGTGACTGCACATTACTTTGCAGATGAATAAGCTACAGAATGTTATAGATATCAGAAGGAGAAAAATATGTTATCAGTAGTTGTACCTACATTTAATGAAGGAAAGAATATTAGAAATCTGGTGACACAGATAAATGATGCACTTAAGGGGATAGATTACGAAATACTGTTTGTAGATGATAGTAAAGATAATACACCAGAGGTTATTATGGAGGTTGCCAAAGACTTCCCACAGGTAAGGATGGAACACAGGACAGGAGAAACTGGTCTTGCAACAGCTGTTCTTCGTGGCTTTGAGCTTGCAAAGGGTGATTATATGGCTTGTATGGATGCTGATCTGCAGCATCCACCAGTTGTACTTAAATATATGTATAAGGCTATGGAAAGTGGAGCGGATTTCTGTATACCAAGCCGTCTTATACCAGGTGGAGATGATGGTGGACTTAACTGGTACAGAAAGTTCGTATCCGGAACAGCTCGAAAGATAGGACAGTGGATGCTTCCTTGTTTAAGACAGATATCTGACCCTACAAGTGGTCTTTTTATGTTCAGGCGTGAAGTTATAGCACATGCAGATCTTCAGCCTATAGGATGGAAGATTATGGTTGAAGTCCTTGCTATGGGTTCATATAAGAAGGTTGTTGAGATACCTTATAAGTTCCAGCAAAGAACAGAGGGCGAATCAAAGCTTTCAGGCAAGGTTACGTTAGAATACCTTAAGCAGCTTAAGGATCTTAGAAAGAGATACAACAAGGCTAACAAGTATGAAGTTGAAATCTGGTCAACAGAGAGGATGATGGCAGAATAATGGGAAAGTATTTTGGCACTGATGGATTCCGTGGAGAAGCTAATGTTACACTTACAGTAGATCATGCATTTAAGGTTGGAAGATTTCTTGGATGGTTTTATGGTAAGGAAAAGGAAGATGGAAAAGCTAAGATTGTTATTGGTAAGGATACAAGAAGAAGCAGCTATATGTTTGAGTATTCTCTTGTTGCAGGACTTACAGCATCAGGAGCAGACGTTTATCTTCTGCATGTAACAACAACACCAAGTGTTGCCTATGTAACAAGAACAGAGGATTTTGATTGCGGTATTATGATATCAGCAAGCCACAATCCTTTCTATGACAATGGTATTAAACTCATCAACAGCAAAGGCGAAAAGATGAGAGAAGATGTTATAGGCGAAATAGAAAAGTATCTTGATGGTGAGATGGGAGATATCCCATATGCCACAAAGGAACAGATAGGCTGTACGGTAGATCATACAGCAGGACGTAACAGATATATGGGATATCTTATGAGTCTTGCCATATATTCATTTAAGGGAATGCGTATAGGTCTTGATGCATCTAACGGAAGTGCATGGACACTGGCTAAAGCTGTGTTTGATGCACTTGGAGCCAAGACTTATGTTATCAATGCAAGCCCTGATGGAACTAACATCAATGCTAACTGTGGTTCTACACATATTGAAGGCTTATGTGATCTTGTAAAGAGAGAGCATCTTGATGCAGGCTTTGCTTTTGATGGTGATGCTGACAGATGTCTTTGTGTAGATGAGAATGGTGATGTTATAACAGGAGACCATATCCTTTATATATATGGATGTTATATGAAGGAGAGAGGAAAGCTTATAGATAATACTGTTGTAACAACAGTTATGTCGAACTTTGGTCTTTATAAGGCTTTCGATGCTGCAGGTATTGATTATGAAAAGACTAAGGTTGGAGATAAGTATGTATATGAGTGTATGTCACAGAATGGATACCGTCTTGGTGGTGAACAGTCTGGACATATCATATTCAGCAAGTATGCAACAACAGGTGATGGTATCATAACAGCACTTAAGATGATGGAGGTTATGATAGCAAAGAAAAAGTCATTAGCACAGCTTGCAGCACCACTTCACATATATCCACAGGTGCTTAAGAATGTACGTGTATATGATAAGCCTACAGCACAGAACGATGAGGATGTTAAGGCAGCAGTAGAAAGAGTGGCAGATACACTTGGTGAGAATGGACGTATACTTGTAAGAGAGAGTGGTACGGAGCCTGTCATAAGAGCTGTCTCTTATACACATCTCCGAGCCCACGAGACGTAGAGGAATCTCG
>ENA-OZFC01000397-OZFC01000397.1-human-gut-metagenome-genome-assembly--contig:-NODE-397-length-30013-cov-9.658155_pt1 | contig 30013 bp, 20 predicted proteins | sample MGYA00245076_ERZ653625 | MGnify/ENA primary metagenome ERZ653625 (study PRJEB26926, sample SAMN06165169) | human gut metagenome | biome: ENVO:00009003; feature: ENVO:2100002; material: ENVO:00002003... | reverse complement strand
GTCTCGTGGGCTCGGAGATGTGTATAAGAGACAGTGTGCCAAATGATTCCTGTAGCCGTGCTTTATGAGCTTTTCTATAATTTCATCACTGACAGGTATATCCTGTACACAGAAGAATATATTGTACCAGCCTGACATCTTTATCATGACTGACAAAAGCTCTGCCTTAAATATCAGTGTGTCATCCTCTGCCAAAACTGCATAGTCATAGGCACTCTTTGCACTGTTTCCGGCCTTCTCAAGCTTGCCCTGATACATATAGCAGGTGCCCTTCATGAAATAATACAGCGAAAGATAATGCTCACTGTCATTTTCCGGTATCAGCGCCTTGTATTCATTCGTGAGCTCAATCGCTTTGGACATCTCTCCAAGTAAAACAGACGTCCTTGCATAGACCATATAAAAGCGGCGCAGGCTTTTCTCATCAATCCATGCATCCTCAAACTTAAGCTTATGCTCTATAATGCGGCAGCCTCTCCTTGCCTGCTCAAAATCCAGAAACTCCATGATATTTGATGCTTCCTGGATGCTCTGCTCAAAGTTCATAGTGATATACAGCTCATCATCATTTGTAGTTTTTACGTTATTTTTAAGCGGTCCGGCACTGCCTATATAGTATATGGCGCTCCTGTCCTCAAGCGACTCAACTATACGATCCCACACCTCAACAGTACTGTCAGTACCCTTGACTATGGCATTGACACCTAACACGATACCGATATTGGCGCATGGATTGTCAATCAGATACTTGATGGTCTCAATTGAACTCTTAGACGCCATCTGGAATCTGTTTATCACAATCATCAAAGGCTTCACCTCAGAAAGCTTCTTGAGCATGTCAGCTATGGCCATCGTCATGCGTCTCTGCTCATATGCCACCTCATTTAACAGCACTGTCTCCTCTCTGAAGCACTCACCTGTCTCATAATAGCTGTTTAACACCTGTCTGTGCAGATAGTACACACCGCACTCCTTCTGGAAATCATCAAAGCTTCCGCCTATAAAGCGCCTGTGCATATTGCATATGATGTCCAAAAATGGCTCATAAGCTCCGACCAGCGTATTGTAAGAGAACTCACTGTATGCAAAAAAGACGTTATCCTCATTGCTTTGATAACGTCTTATAACCTCAAGATTTTCAATCGAAAAATCATTGCTATAATTCGCCATTACGATATTTCGAGTCTCTTTTCCTATGCGATTGTAAATCTGCTCGATTACCCCGCTATAATACTTCTCTATCATCTAATTACCCCATCATGTTCCAAAGCCGACACAGTGTATATCAATCCTCCTGTAATCAGGCTTTTCCGAAATAATCCTAAAACCATAGTAGACCAAAACTCCTAAAAAGTCAATCTTTTGACTCAATAATGATAAATTTTCCTCTATGGATATCAATCACTGCATGGTCATCAATTATTTCATTGGATATGCCAAGCGATGTAAATCTGTCAAAGGAATAATCCGTAACAGGATACTTAAAGCCTCTAAGGCTCACCTCATTGTCGTCTGTCACTGCTATAAGCGAGACAAACCTGCCATATTGGGCTGATTTTTCAATGGTTACGGGCTTATCCGCCATTCTTATACGGTTGTTTGTGTCGATAATGCTGATATCAGTTCCACTTTCCAATCCTATTCCCAAAAGTGAAATATTGCCGAGCACATGGTCTATTCTGCTTCCTGTTGCTCCAAGCATCACTATGCTTCGTGCACCCTCTCTTATGGCAAGTCTTATGGCATACTCTGTATCAGTATCATCCTTTATGGGATTGAGCCTGTGTATCTCGGTCTGTCCCTTTCTCTCAAAAAACTCCAATGCCTTTGTCGTGGCTGAATCGAAATCACCTACAATTATATCAGGCGTGACACCGTTTTCGTACAGGAAATCCATTCCGCTGTCAGCCGCAATTATGGCATCTATTCCGTCAGTCTTTATCTCATTTAAGCCGAATTCCTTATCTGTTTTTCCACCACATACAATCAAATACCTCATTTTGTCCACCTTCTTATAAATAACATATCCACATTTGCTACCGCCCCGGAAGCATTTCCGTTTTAACCTGCATCTGTTACATCATGATATTCAGAAAACCATTTACATTTTCTTCTATATCTCCGTTAAACACCGCACTTCCCGCAACAATGATATTGGCTCCTGCCGCAAGCAGTGTCTCCACGTTCTCAAGATTAACACCACCGTCCACCTCGATATCAGCCTTATTTGCGGTTTTCTCAAGAAGCGCCTTTAAGTCGCGCACCTTGTCTACAGTGTACGGAATAAGCTTTTGTCCTCCAAAGCCCGGATTTACAGTCATGATAAGCACCATGTCCACCTTGGGAAGCACATACTCTATGGCTGAGAGCGGAGTAGCCGGATTTAATGCTACACCTGCCAGTATGCCCTTTTCCTTTATTGCCTCGATTGTCCTGTCAAGATGCTTACATGCCTCCGCATGGACTGTGATGATATCTGCTCCTGCTGTCGCAAAATCATCTATATATCTGACCGGCTCATCTATCATCAGATGCACATCAAACATACGCTCTGTGCACTTTCTGATTGTCTTTATGACAGGCAGTCCTATTGATATGCTGGGAACGAAGCTGCCGTCCATAACATCTATATGCACATACTGTGCTCCGGCCTCATCAAGCTGCTTAAGCTGCTCTCCGAGTATTGAATAATCCGCTGATAAAATTGATGGTGATAAACAGTTCATGTTTTCCTCCGTTTGATTATGCTTTAAATTAATACTTTTGTCTGTTTTTAAGCTCCTCATATAAAAGCTTATAATTATCATACCGCACCTGCGATATTTTCCCATCTGCAAGAGCTTCCTTCACGCCGCAGTCCGGCTCATTTATATGACTGCAGCCCTGAAACCTGCAATATGGCTCATACTCTACAAACTCCGGATAACATGTCCACAGATCTTCCTTTTCAAGGCCCGGCACATCCATCGAGCTGAAGCCGGGTGTATCCATGATATACGTGCCATCCTTTATCGGGATAATCTCAGAATGTCTGGTCGTATGCTTTCCGCGCTCTATTTTCTCACTTATATGTCCGGTCTCCATCTGCACATCATCCTGCAGACAGTTGATGATAGATGACTTGCCAACTCCCGAGGGACCTGCAACCGTGGTCGTCCTTCCCTCTAAAATGTGCTTTATCTCATCTATGCCCTCACCTGTTTTCGTGCTGGTAAAAAGCACTCTATAGCCAGCCGGCTCGTATATACTTTTAAGCTCCTGCTGCTCTTTAGGTGTGATTAAGTCCTTTTTGTTGAAGCATATGGTAACCGGGACATGCTGGTACTCCATCATACACAAAAACCTATCAAGCAGGTTGAAATTGGGATCCGGCTTTGCGGATGCAAAAATAACCAGGGCCATGTCTATATTGGACACAGCCGGCCTGATAAGTTCGTTTTTCCGTGGCAGTATACGCTCGACATTGCCTATGTGCTTTTCATCATCGAGGACTGCTATGTCGACTATATCGCCAACCAGCGGCTTTATCTTTTGTTTTCTGAAGGTGCCTTTTGCTTTGCACTCGTAGAGAGTGCCGCCTGTGGCAGTTTCTTTTGCTTCTTTGGTTTCTTCTACGTAGACGTAGTAGAAGCCCGCAATTCCTTTAATAATTTTTCCTGTCATGGTTTTCCTTGTGTGCTTTTGTATTTGCAGGAGTCACGCTTTCGGCGGGGTGCATGCCGCGCTTTGAGGTTGTGTGGGTGGCGGGGCAGGCATATATTCCTCTTAAAAAATATGAAGCCAGCCCCGGGCTCTCCTACGGACAGGCTATGGCTTTCTCTGCCCTGTTCTTTCCTCGGTAAGTTTATGGCACCCCGGGGCAATTCATATTTTTTCCTCGGAACACATGCCTGCCCCGCTTCCTTAGTTCCTCTCCGCGAGTTCAGGTTCTCGTCCGCGGGTTGGTGTGGGAGTGGGGTTCGGATAGTACGCCACTTCGTGGGTGCTATCCGGTGGCTACAATAAGGACATGTATTGGGTTGCTGCTTTATGCGCTATATGTGTATTGTGTGTATTTACAAATATGATGGCGATACGGAAAACTTGACGTAGCTGCGCTACGGCTCGTTTTCCTTGTGCTGCCCCAAGCTATGGCAATATCTACTTCTTTTTTGCTATTCCGGTTTATAATAATTATTTAACTTCTCTTATGCTTATGGCACGCTATACGTTACTGGATCAAGTGTGACAGTTGCAGGATTTCCTGCTTCATCTGTTTCCCCTGTCTGAACTGTCCAAGTAACCACAATACTTCCTGTAGCTTCTTTCATTGTTCCGGAAACTGTAAATGATGACGTATTTTCATATGAACCCTTATCGTATACAGTTCCACTTTTACCTACAAGCTTATACTCTGCTTTTACTACAGTTCCCTCTCCACTATAACTAATTCCTTTACTTACGTTAGTCGATATCTCCTGCTTACCCTTACTGAGTGTAAGTGTGATTGTGGTGCCTGCGGCTACGGTTTCACCGGATTTGGTCTGGCTGATTACGTTGCCGGCGGCTACGGTGTCGCTGTACTGGGAGTCAGCATAGGTGTACTTGAGGCCTGCTCCTGCGAGGGCGCTTTCTGCCTGTGACTGTGAGGCACCTACTACGTTTGGCACGGTGATTGGCTTCTGGCCCGGTGAAAGGGTGACTGTTACTGTGCTGCCCTTTGCGGCCTGTTTCTTTGCTGATGGTGACTGTGCTGTTACTACATCTGCTGCTACACTGTTATTGTAATCTCCATACTCGAAGGTGACACTAAAGCCTGCTGACTCGAGTGTGCTCTTTGCCGAGCTCTTGGTCTTTCCGATTACACTTGGTATCTTGACCATCTCTGATGTATTATCACCTTTTCCTGCGATAACTACATTAATCTGTGAACCACGCTTTACTGTATCTCCGCCCTTGACATCCTGCTCAAGGATTGTGCCATCCTTTTCATCTGACTGCTTTGTCTCAAATGCAAATACTGTGAGGTCAAGCTTTAAGCGGTCTACTGCCTTCTGAGCATCCTCCACTGACATGCCTCTGATGTCAATCATCTGACCCTCTGTCTCAGTCTGTGTCTCTGACTCTGATTCAGACTCTGTCTGTTTCTGTGACTCTGTCTGCTGTGACTCTGAGTTCTTTTTGCCGCCAAACTTAAACACTCCTGCCACTGAAAGTGCAAGATATATGATAACTATTACAATGATTACGGCTGTTACTATACCCATGATTGTGATTGCTTTATCCATCTTTGGATTTAAAAGCTTGCCGTCATCATCATCGTCATCGTCTTCATCGTCAGCATCGTCGTCTAAGAGTGACTCATCATATTCATCATCATCGTCTTCATCGTCAGCATACTCATCATCGTTATCTGCATCGGTATCATCATCGTTTAAGTCCTCTGCGACACCTCTGCCCTCTTTTATCTTGTCAAGCTCCTCCGGACTTATAACCTTGGTCTTGCCACCGTCAACGAGTGGAGCTATTGTGACGAAATCCTCATCAGGATGCGCAAGAGAGCGCCTTATGTCTGTGAGAAGCTCCTCAATGGTCTGGTATCTGCGGTCCGGTGTCTTTTGTGTACACTTTAAGATGATTTTCTCAAAGCTGATTGGCAGATCCGGTGCGTAGATGCTTGGCCTTGCAATCTCCTCCTGTAAGTGCTGCAGTGCAACTGCCACTGTGGTATCACCGTCAAACGGCACACGGCCTGTAACCATCTCAAACATTACGATTCCCAATGAGTAAATATCACTTCTGCCATCGACGAAGCCGTTTCTTGCCTGCTCCGGAGATGCATAGTGTACTGAGCCCATCACATCTGAGCTTATTGTATTTGAAGATGTAGCCTTTGCAATTCCAAAGTCTGTCACCTTTACCTTGCCATCTGTAGAAATAATGATATTCTGTGGCTTGATATCACGGTGAATGATATTTTTATTGTGAGCGGCCTCTATGCCCCTTGCCACCTGGATTGCAATACTTGCAGACTCCTTGAATGACAGCTGGCCCTTTTTCTCGATATAAGTCTTAAGTGTGATACCCTCGACATACTCCATGACAATGTAGTACAGACCATTCTCGCTGCCTACATCATAGATATTTACGATATTCGGATGCTCAAGTCCTGCTGCTGACTGTGCCTCAGCACGGAACTTGGTCACAAATGAACTATCCTCCGAAAACTCCTGCTTTAAAACCTTTATAGCTACGAAACGGCTCAGTATATGGTCTTTTGCCTTGTATACATCGGACATGCCGCCTGCGCCAACCTTGCTTAGGATCTCATATCGATCCGATAAAAAACTTCCTATCTCTAACATCTGTTATTACCTCGTTTTAAAATGGTTTAATAATCATTACAGTGATATTATCGCGGCCACCGTTTGCATTGGCCATGGCGACAAGCTGTGACGCTGCTGTCTCGATATTATCATTTTGCCTAATAGTATCGCATATTTCTTCATCTCTCACCATATTGGTAAGTCCGTCTGTACACAGAAGAATCCTGTCGTCCTCACATAGCTCGACCTCAAAGAAATCTGCCTCCACATGATCTGCTGCCCCGACAGCTCTCGTGATGATATTCTTGTCCGGATGAACTCTCGCCTCGTCGGCATTTATCTCACCCATCCTGACCATCTCATCAACCAGTGAATGATCCCTGGTAATCTGTCTGATCTGCTCTGTGCCACCTACAATATAAAGCCTGCTGTCACCTATATTGGCCACAAAAAGCTTGTTTCCTATAATAGTTCCTATGACCAAGGTGGTACCCATTCCACGCTTAGCTTCATCCCCACGAGACTCAGCCACCAAAAGCTCATTTGCCTTGTTGATAGCCTCTTTGATGATGGATACCGGTTCATCCCCGGCATTTCTCGATACCGATGCAACCACACGCTCTATAGTGTATCTGGAAGCATAGTCACCGGCTTTGTGTCCTCCCATTCCATCTGCTACGATGAAAAGATTCGGAAGATTTCCTACTGCAGTGTCAGACGAGAAATAAAAATCCTGATTCATCTCACGAATAGCACCTGCATCCGTAATGGAAAACGTCTTCATCTAGTTTATTCCTCTCTCCTTATCTATATGCTTCTTGCGAAGCTGTCCACAGGCACCGTCTATATCTCTGCCCATTTCCCTTCTAATAGTAACATTAATTCCGTTTTTTTCAAGCCTATTTTTAAAAGCCTCTATAACACCCTTGTTGGACTGCACGTAGTCGCGCTCCTTTATCGGGTTTACCGGAATCAGATTTATATGGCAGTTCATGCCATGTACGAGTGCCGAAAGCTCTGCTGCATCCTCGGCTGTATCGTTCACTCCGCCTACCAGGCTATACTCAAAGGTGACTCTGCGGCCGGTCTGTGCAAAATAATATTTGCATGCATCGACCACATCATGTATATCATAGCTGTTTGCAACCGGCATGAGAGCTTTTCTCTTTTCCTGGTTGGAGGCATGCAGTGAAAGCGCCAGCGTGATAGAAAGCTTTTCATCTGCAAGCTGTCTCATGCGCGGTACGAGACCACATGTGGAAACTGTCAGATTGCGCTGGCTGATATTGATACCGTTTTCATCAGTGAGAAGCTCTATAAAGCGCAGCAGATTGTCGTAATTGTCAAGTGGCTCGCCTGTGCCCATGACAACCACATTTGAGATGCGCTCCCCTATGTCCTTGCCTATCTGATAAATCTGGTCAATCATCTCAGACGGCCTAAGCCCCCTGACGAGACCGTCAAGAGTGGATGCACAGAATCTGCACCCCATCCTGCAGCCGACCTGCGAAGATATGCATACAGAGTTTCCATGCTTGTACTTCATAAGCACACTCTCTATGACATTGCCATCGTCCAGTGCAAAGAGATATTTTCTCGTGCCATCGAGCTTTGACACCTGCACCTCCTCTTTTTTTAGCGAGATGAGTATTGCATTGTCCTTTAATACCTGTATGAACTTTTTTGAAATATTGGTCATCTCATCAAAGCTTTCCACATGCTTTACATGAATCCACTCATATATCTGCTTCGCACGGAATTTCTTCTCTCCGAGCGATATGATAAACTCTGTGAGCTCGTCCATATTCATTGATTTGATGTCAGTTAGTTGTTCTTTTATCTGTTCCATATTATTTTTATTAAATCTGCATTTAACTATTGTTTTATAATTCTACTAATTCGAGCCAATTTATATTTATTAATTCATGATTTACTTTAATATCATAATTTGCTTTTTATAAATCTTGCAATAAAGAATCCGTCACTTCCATGCTCACCGGGCAGTATCTGTTTCATTCCGGAGCCCTCAGCAAAGCTCTTATCCAGCTCAAACTCCGGATGCTTTTCAATAAACCACCTCACATTGTCCTCATTCTCAGCCTCATCTATCGTACATGTACTGTACACGAGCACTCCGTTTGGTTTCACATATGTATGCACGGTATCAAGTATCTGTCTTTGAAGAGCGGCAAGCTCATCTACAGACTCAGGTGTCATCTTGTAGCGGATGTCCTTCTTTCTTCCGAGCACTCCAAGCCCTGAGCACGGCAGATCACAGATCAGTATATCTGCCTTTTCTGCCGAATCATCATCAGGTACTGTGGCATCCCACACCTCTGCCGACATATTTTTAAGACCATGCCTTTCTATATTTTCCTCAATCATACCGACCTTGGTATCGGTCAGGTCACGCGCGAGCACATGGCCGCTTCCCTGCAAAAGCTCAGCTATATGGGTGCTCTTGCCGCCCGGTGCCGCGCATACATCTATCACATAGTCGCCCTTCTTTGGAGCAGCCGTCTGTGCGACAAGCATGGAGCTGATATCCTGCACATAGAAAAGTCCGTCTCTGAAGCTCTGCAAGCCATTCAAATAATCAAATCCAGATATAACAAACGCATAATTAAGTTCATCAACCGCTGTGACCGTCACACCCTCTGCCTCAAGCATCGCGCAAAGCTCATCCGGAGTACACCTGGTCAGGTTTGTCCTGATGCTAATTGTGCTCTTATTGTGAAAGGCCTTGAAAATCTCCTCTGCCTTCTTCTCTCCGTATGCCGCAACAAATCTGTCCACTATCCACTGTGGCATGGAGTATCGGATACTTAAGGTATCAAACTGTACTGAATCTATATTTCTTGCAATATTTCTGAGTACACCGTTTACAAAGCCCGAAAGCTGTGCAAACTTATGCCTCTTTGCAAGCTTCACCGCCTCATTGCATACAGCTGAATCCGGCACCGCGTCCATGTACTTTATCTGGTAGACGCTCATGCGAAGAAGGTTTCTGATGAAGGGCTTCATCTTCCTTACCTTTGTCTTTGAGAAAGAGTCTATGATGTAGTCGAGCTGCAGCATATACTCGATAGTGCCGTCAACAAGCCTCGTCATAAAGGCTCTGTCCTGCTTTGACAGATACTGATACTTGTCAAGCACACTGCGAAGCACGATATGCGAAAATGCTCCACGCTCATTAATCTCAATAAGCATCTCAAGGGCAAGCTCACGCGTATCTACAGAGTGCTCATTATGCGCTGCCACGTTTGATTTTGCCGGCCTGCCCGGTATATTATTTTTGTTTATTTGGCTATTTTTATTATTATGATTATTTATATTCTTATTCGATGTCATATAGTTTAACCTACTTGCAGCTAAAACAGTATCAGTCGTCCCGTCTGCGTCCGTTTGTGATAAGTATTATACGAAGGAGCTGTAAAATAGCAGCCGCCGCACTGGCTACATAGGTAAGTGCCGCTGACTTGAGCACCCTTCTTGTGTACTTAAGCTCGTCATCTGCAAGTATGCCCTGTGTACGAAGCATGACAAGCGCACGTCTTGAAGCATCAAACTCTACCGGCAATGTCACGAGCTGGAAAAGCACTGCTGCCGAAAACAGCAATATGCCTATATCAATAATAAGCCCTGACGAGCGTGTGTTAAAGAACAAGCCGATAAGTATGACCGGCCATGCAAGCATTGAGCCAAAATTAGCTATAGGCACAAGTGCACTCCTGATTGAAAGAGGTGCATAGCTTTTTGCATGCTGTATAGCGTGTCCACACTCATGGGCTGCTACGCCAAGTGCTGCGACCGATGTGGCATTGTACACAGGATCAGATAAATTCACTGTTTTGGTTCGCGGATCATAGTGGTCCGTCAGACTGCCGGACACATGACGCACCTGCACATCATATATGCCTGCCGCCTGAAGCACTCTCTGAGCTACCTGTGCGCCATTCATGCCTGACATGCTTCTTAGCTGCGAGTATTTATTAAATGTACCTTTAACTCTTGCCGATGCAATCATACATATCACTGCACCTATCACAACGAGTATATATGTCGGATCCCAGTAATAATATCCCATGTATCATCTCTCCTTGCTGCTTATTATAATGCGTGTAGTAGTTTGTCAATAGTTACTTATAATGAATAACTATAATGTGAAGAACGAGCCCTCTTCCACATGACAGCCTCTCAAAAATGAGCCTGTATCCATGCGCTTCTTTCCCTGGAGCTGTACCTCTACTAAAGATAATGCTCCTTTTCCTGTCTGTACATACATATCATTTTTTCCGATATGGTAAATACAGCCCGGCTCATAATCATCGCTGCCGTCAATCACCTTTGCACTCCACACCTTAAATGTCTTACCGTTTAAGTGGGTGTATGCGCTCGGCCATGGATTAAGCCCCCTTATAAGCCTCTCAATCTCAACAGCCGGCTTTGTCCAGTCGATAAAGCCAAGCTCCTTACTGATCATTGATGTATGTGTGGCCTCCTCGCTGTTTTGAGGAGTATACTCTGCAGTGCCATCCTCTATCATCTTCATGGTCTCCACACACAGCTTTGCTCCCTCTGCTGAGAGCTTATCAAACAGGCTGCCGCCGGTCTCATCAGGTGCGAGTCTGACTGTACTCTTTGCGATCATATCGCCGGTATCGACGCCCTCATCCATCCTCATGGTAGTGACACCGGTAAACTCGTCACCGTTAATCACAGCCCACTGGATAGGAGCCGCACCTCTGTACTTTGGCAGAAGTGAAGCATGCACATTGATACAGCCGTATCGAGGCATATCAAGAATACTCTTTGACAGAATCTGTCCAAAAGCAACCACAATTATTATATCTGCATTAAACTTTCTGAGATACTCTATATTAGCAGTCTCTCTTATTTTAACCGGCTGGAATACCTCAATACCGTGCGAAAGCGCACACTCCTTGACCGGTGTATACTGCATTGTCTTGCCGCGGCCCTTTGGCTTGTCAGGCTGTGTGACAACCAGTGCCACCTCGTGCCCTGCCTCTATAATTGCCTCAAGTGTTCCCACCGAAAAGTCCGGTGTTCCCATGAAAATTACTCTCATCTTACTGCCTCCCAGATATTTTCCAAGCTCAGATAACAAATGTCATCCTAATGATTACTCCTGTGTATCCTCATATGTCACATCGTGAAGTGCGCCCTCAACCTTCTCCACATAGAGATGTCCGTCGAGATGGTCAAGCTCGTGGCAGATACATCTGGCCAAAAGCTCCTCTCCCTCTATCTCATACTCATTCATATCCTCACCCATGAAGCGGGCCTTTACATGATTCGGGCGTGTTACCTGTCCGGCCTTTCCCGGTATCGAAAGACAGCCCTCATCGCCGGTCTGCTCTCCGTCAGACTCGATAATTTCAGGATTAATCATCACGATCGGACCCTCGCCCACATCGATAACAACGATCCTCTTTAATATGCCAACCTGTGGTGCGGCAAGTCCTACACCATTGGCCTCATACATAGTCTCAAGCATATCATCAATAAGTGTTACTATCTTTGGAGTCACCTCCGTAACCTCTCTGCAGACCTTGCCAAGTACAGGGTCTCCCTCCACTCTAATAGTTCTAAGTGCCATAATTGCCTCCTTCTATATCTATCAAAATCCACTCATCGGATTGAAATCAAATGAGATATTAGCATGTTTCATTGCCGTATCAACTTTCACAGCCTGCTCTATGCCATCCTTTATGGAAATGAGCGCCGCATAGTCAGATGTCTTCATGTAAATCACCTTGCGGTATATGTCATTTACCCTGGCGATGGTCGCATCCGCAGGACCGATGAGCTGAATCAGATGCCTATCATCCGGGCTCTGATCTTCATCTGCATGCGATATCATTTGCGACGCTATATCGTACACTTGCTGTGCCATGCTGCCGCACTCACTCTCATCAGTTGATGTGACATGTACTAAAAGCATATTCCATACAGGCGGATAATGCATAAGCCTCCTGTACTCTATCTCCTTATCGTAAAAAGCTTCATAATCCTGCTCTTTGGCAGTCCGGATGGCATAGTGGTCAGGGTCGTAGGTCTGGATAACCACATTGCCGGGCAGCTTTCCTCTGCCGGCGCGCCCTGCCGCCTGGGTCAACAGAGCAAAGGTGCGCTCCGCCGCATGAAAATCATTCACATGCAGTGACATATCCGCCGCCAGCACACCAACCAGCGTGACATTTGAAAAATCATGCCCCTTTACAATCATCTGCGTACCGATAAGTATATCGGCCTCATGATTGGAAAATGCCTGCAGAATCTTCTCATACGCATCCTTCGCCCTCGTGGTGTCATAATCCATGCGCAGTATACGTGCCTGTGGAAAACGCTTTGCCACCATCGCTTCTATCTTCTGTGTGCCGGCCTTAAAGCCGCTGATGTACTTCGAGCCACAGCTCGGACACACCTTAGGCACCGGCTGTCTGTAGCCGCAGTAGTGACAGACCATCACTCCGCCGCTATGCTCACTGAGTGATACATCGCAATGAGGACATTTTACCACAAAACCGCACGCTCTGCACGACATAAATGCCGATTTGCCCCTTCTATTTAAAAAAAGCATGGTCTGCTGGCCATTTAGAAGTCGCTCCTCCATAAGCTCCTGAAGCCTGGTGGAAAGAATCGAGCGGTTTCCCTCTCGAAGCTCCTGCCTCAAATCGACAACCTCACACTTTGGAAGAGGTCTGTCGTCCACGCGCTTATCCAGCTCCAAAAGCCTGTAAACGCCTGTCTTTGCCTTGTAAAAGCTATCCACCGACGGTGTTGCAGAGCCAAGTACCACAATAGCATCGGACATGCGCGCGTACTCTATCGCCACCTCCCTGGCATGATAGCGCGGCACCGACTCGCTCTTGTATGAATTCTCGTGCTCTTCATCTATTATGATAAGTCCTAAATTTGAAAAAGGTGTGAACAGCGCCGACCGCGGGCCAATCATGATGTCAATATCACCATTCTTAGCTCTCTCAAACTGGTCATAACGCTCACCATTTGAAAGTCTTGAATTGATTATCGAAACCCTGTTCCCAAATCTTGCAAAAAAACGCATCACGGTCTGGTAAGTGAGAGCAATCTCGGGAATCAGCACAATCGCCTGACGCCCGGACTGTATACAGTGTGCTATAAGCTCCATGTACACCTCTGTCTTGCCGCTTCCGGTAACGCCCTTAATCAGATAAGTATTTCTAAGACCGGCGGCAATGTCACCTTCTATCGCATCAACCACACTCTGCTGCGCGGCATTCAGCACCTTATCATAGGTGTCCACACTCATATGCTCCACAGGATTTCTGTAGCCGCTCTGTGTGATGACCTCGATAAAGCCGCTCTGCTCAAGCGCTCTTATAGTGGCAGCCGACACCGACAGCTTGCCTGTCACAAAGGAATACTCAAGGTGCGCCCCATCATCAGCATCAATCAGCGCACGAAACAGCCTGGCCTTTGCCTTTTGTTTTTTTGCCTCACAAAGCGCAAGCTGCGCCCTTGCCTTTACCTTGTCTATTTTCAGTGCAATACTGCGGCTCACCTGCTCCTTAGCCTGCTTCTTTACAGGTATAACAGTCTTAAGCGCCTGATTCATGGTAGAGCCGTAATTGCGCCGTATCCATGCCGCAAGTGCGATGAGCTTTGCCTCCACAGCCACAGAGTCTGCCTTTATCCCGATAAGAGGCTTTGTCCTTGCCGGGTCGTACTCAGGCTTATCCGTGACCTCAATCACATAGCCTGTGATAGTGCGGCTGCCAAATGGAATATCCACGCACACACCCGGACGGATGTCGCATAAAATCTCATCCGGGATGCTGTACTGAAATGTCTTATCCAGTTTTTCGTGGGATATATCCACAATCACGTTGGCATACATAACTGATACTATTTAACTCCTTCGTATTTCTCCTCGCAGTACTTGCAACGGTAGATTTCGTTTTTCTCATCGGAAAGCACGAAAATCTGGTCAAGCTCCTGCTCAATTGAAGTGATGCATCTTGGGTTTTTGCACTTGATGACATTTTTCACCTGATGAGGCAGCTTAAGCTCCATCTTGTCCACAATCTTGTCACCCTTTATCACATTTACAGTGATATTGTGGTCGATAAATCCAAGGATATCGAGGTCTAATGACTCTATCGGACACTCTACCTTGATGATATCCTTCTTGCCCATCTTGCTGCTCTTTGCATTCTTTATGATTGCAACTGTGCAGTCTAGCTTGTCAAGCTTTAAATCCCTGTAAATCTGAAGACTCATACCTGCCTTGATATGATCGAGCACAAAGCCCTCATGTATTCCACTTATATTCAGCATATTATCCTCCTTTAGTCCTCAGCCAGTCCAAGCAATGTCAGAATAAGCGCCATACGCACGTAAACCGCATACTGTGCCTGCCTGAAATAGCATGCTCTCGGGTCATCATCCACATCAACAGAAATCTCATTCACACGTGGGAGCGGATGAAGTACAATCATATCATCCTTTGCAAGCTCCATCTTCTCCTTTGTCAGAATGTAGAAATCCTTCAGACGCACATAGTCCTCCTCATTGAAGAAACGCTCCTTCTGGACACGTGTCATGTAGAGCACATCAAGCTCTCCCATGGCATCCTCGAGCTTTTCTACCTCCTTGAACTCGATATTGTTGGCACGAAGCACATCATCGCGCACATAGTCAGGCACCTTAAGCTCCTCAGGCGAAATAAGCACAATCCTCACATTGTCATATCTGATGAGTGCATTGATCAGTGAATGCACTGTACGTCCAAACTTTAAATCTCCGCAAAAGCCGATTGTGATATTATTCAATCTGCCCTTGATGGAACGGATTGTAAGAAGATCAGCAAGTGTCTGGGTAGGATGCTGATGACCTCCATCGCCTGCATTGATTACAGGGATACGCGATTTCTCTGAAGCCACAAGCGGTGCACCCTCCTTAGGATGACGCATGGCACAGATATCCGCATAGCAGGAAATAACCCTGATAGTATCTGAAACGCTCTCGCCCTTTGACGCAGATGACGAATCAGCACTGTGGAAACCTAACACCGAGCCTCCCAAATTAAGCATGGCAGCCTCAAAGCTAAGCCTGGTTCTTGTGCTTGGCTCGTAAAAACAGGTTGCAAGCTTCTTTCCATCGCACTTGTGTGCATATTTCTCTGGATGAGCCTCTATATCATTTGCAAGATTCAGAAGCTTGTCCAACTCTTCTACAGAAAAATCCAACGGACTCATTAAGTGACGCATAATTTGCCTCCATTCTTTTTCGCGTAACAATTTTTTTACATTTTTTCTATCATATAATAACTTAGCGCAATATTCAAGTTGGCTTTTACACTTTTTTGTTGTAGAATATATGTCAGAATGCAACTGTTCTGAATGCTTAGTAATTGTAGTGAAGTTTTCATACAATTACGACAATTTCAACATCAAAAAGGAGAATAATATGTCTGTAAATGAATCACAAATCAAAAACACCACAGCAGGCGCAATCGATGATGACGATGCTGTAATCTTTAAGGAGAGAAAGAGACTGCTGTTTCTCGGTCTGCCATGGACTTTCACAAAATATACCGTCACACCGTCATTTATCACTGTAGAGTCCGGACTCTTAAGCACCACAGAGGATGACTGCTACATGTATAAGGTAGCTGATGTAAAGCTTACCACATCACTGATGGAGCGCATTTTTAAGCTCGGCACCATAGTCTGCTACACAGGCGACGTCACAAACCCTGAGCTTAAGCTCGTTCACGTAAAGCACTCACGCGAGATAAAGAACTATCTGCTCAAGCAGTCTGAAGCCGCAAGACTTAAAAGACGCACCTTAAACACTGTGGATATCGGTGCACACGGAGCAGACATGGCTGATTTGGATCATGATGGTATTCCGGATTCGATGGAATAAAATTTGCACATTGTACACTATTTAAAGGAAGCAGCTTCCGGTTAATACGGAAGCTGCTTCTATTTTCATTTCATGCTATCTAATTTAGACAAATATCCTTCGCATATGAATAAGAGATTATTTCTCCCTGCTTAGTAGCAATATAACCTTTTTCTTTATGTGAATAGTTTGATATATCAACTGAACCAAAATCCTTAAATTTCAAATAAATGCGTTCAAGCACATTCTTTTCCTCATCGGATAAAACACCCTTTGGCATATCACACTCAGGAATCACCTGATGCTTTTCATATCCATTATCATAAGCCACCTCAATATGAGCCAAATGGTCTGCTGCCATCCTTCCAAAAAGCATATCAAAATTTTCAGGAACCGGGCCATATGGTAAATGCGCATACCTTAAGCCTGATATTGAAATACCATTTTCCTTGTAAAAAATCATGTCTGAATAATTTAACAGCTTCATCAGCTTTGTCTTTAACAGCTCTGTGCTTTTATTTGCAAAAAATAAAACCATTGCACACAATTTTTCATAATCAAAAGCTTTAAATCCATTTTCCTCACATGGAGTTTCGGAGAAAAAATCATCAAAAAACTTTCTATTTTCTCTGTATTCCAAATTCTGCTCAAGTTTTTCTACAATATCAAGCAAATTTGTCTTCTGCTTTTCATCAATGTCTATCTCATTTTCTGTAAGATATGACCTCATATTCTCAGGATTTTTCAAAAAAATCAAAAGACTATTATGAGCCCGGTCCTGTAAAGAACCATTCTCGTATCTGCAGATAGTCTTATCTCCCCAGTTCAATAATTTTGAAAAGCCTCTCTGGCTTAGTCCATACTGCTGTCTTATTTCTTTAATTTCTTCCGGAAGAAGAAGCTTATGCCTCCTACGATATTCATTGTATGCATTAATAAGAGTAGCATTATCTAATTCCTCAGAAAATAATTCCTCTCCGCACTCAGCACATACAAGCACCTGCGCGTTTACATCTATCATCTCTCCGCATACATTATAAGATTCTTTTTTTGTAACTATTGTAGTCTCAACTTCTTTTTTGCATTCTTCACAATATCTTTTCATTGACTCCACCTCCTATAACCTATGCGAAATCATCCTCATGAAAACCGAGACATTTTAGAATGTCTGTTCCATTTTCCTGCGTGATTTTTAGCTTTATGTAAAACAATCTTCCGGCAATATATTTTTTAAATTCCCATATGTCCCCCGGCTTATCCGGATTAAAGTCCTGCTTTGGTCCCTTATAATAATCCCTCACAACAAGTTCCAGAAGCTCTGCCTTTGCATCAGTGATTGTTAAACCGTGCTGTGCAAGAGATTGCATATTCTTTCTCCTTGGAACAAAATCATATCTACCTGCTGAAATAAGCGCTTTTGCATTTTCAAGAAATATGGCTATATCCGATATGTTAGCTATATTATTCACTCCCCCACCTCCATATGTATGATATATTATTTTTTCTCATATGTCAATAAAATGCGGTCATATGACCGCATTTTATTTATTAATAATTAAAAATACCCTCTGACCACAGTCTTTCGCGCCACAAGCTTCTTAAGCCTCTTATACATCACGACTGCAAGCTCACAATCACCGGCTTCAAGCTTATCCGGTCCATAATTGGCCATAAGCACAAGACTCATGAAATGCTCAAAATCACTCCTTACAAGCTCAGGATAAGCATCCATCACCGCATCAACAAACTCAGGTCTTGTGGTATCCACACAAGCACCCTCATCAGCAGCCAGCCTGCCATCCCTCTCAAGCAGCTCATAAAAGCTTATGAATATGATTCTGACTCTATCGCCCGGTGAAAGCCTCTTATCGAGCGCAAGCGTGCGTCTCTTCACATACCATACGCGCAGTATGACCGCAATTATCACAAGTAATATGCCACACACCGTACCAAGCAAAAGCTTAAGCTGCCTGATGCGCTTCATATCGGCTCCGGTACCCGCTGTATCCTCTCCGTCACGGTCAGCATCCTTGTCCTTTTTGTCCGCAATACTCTCCGTATCCTCTGTGTCAGCCTCCGGCATATCGAGATTGTCAATCGTGCCGGCAAAGCCCGGAGTCGTCTCCACAGGAGTCCAGCCGCAGTCAGGCATGTAAATCTCCACCCACGCGTGCGCATTGTCATCCTGAAGCACAGCCATATACGAGCCGTCAGCCTGACCCGAAAACAGATTGGCAGGAGCCGCATAGCCCACCACGTAGCGCGCCGGTATGCCGCAGGAGCGGAACATCACAACAGCCGCCGAAGCAAAGGCAGTGGAATCCCCCTTCTTTTTTTCAAACATAAAGCGCTCTATGTAGTCCTCATCATCAGAAATCTTTGAAGCGGATTTGGAGAACTCACACCTCTCCCACAGAGTCCTCACAACAAAATTCTTCACATCATCAATCTTTTCATATGACAGATCCTGCTTCTGCGTATCGCTCAGATTTCCCTCAAGCTTCTTGTCCCACTCCTTTTTCTTCTTTTTGCAAAGCTTTTCGATGCGCTTTTGGCTCTCAGGCACATCGGTATAGTGGGTATTCACATACGACTCGTATGAAGCCTCCAGCTCATCAAGCATATTCCGGTGATTGTACGAGCCAAGCGCACCTGCTGAGTCACCGCCATCGGAACCAGCCGCACCACTGCCTGAGCCTGCTGTGTCACCGCCATCGGAAGCAGAAGCATCCACATCCATCCACTTCTTCATCGTATCCATATATGTGCTGTTCTCAAAATACTCATACCGGTCATCCTGTGCAGTCTGCCCCTGCACCGAGCAGTCACCGCCCAAAATATTATAGTAATCATTCAGGTAAGCCTGATAAGGCACATAGGTGTATGCAGTATTCGCATTGAGCCTCTCGACTGAGATTGTGCGTGAAGAAACAGCTTTCTCGCCTTCCTCGGCATCAGAGCCATCCCCATCTCCTGCACCATCTAAAGCTGCACCATCCATACAGCCCTGCACATACATCATCCGAAGAAATGGCATATTCTGGATATAAAGGAGCGAATCACCATCCGTCTTCCAGTTTAGCGCCGCATCTGTCAGGCTGTCTGCATCGCCCATGCTCCACCTGTTTGGCGTATAGTCTGCACCCACATAGCCCTTTAAATAAAGAATCTCTGTAGGCTTCTCACTGACAGTCACCTTAAGCGACTCCACCTCATCATAAGCGGTACCGTCCACATCGCCAAGCTCACCGTCAGACACGCCGCCTCCAACGCCCTCGAGCGATAGATTGAGCCTGCCGCCTGACACCTGCGGCAAAAACCTGTACAGAAACTGAAGGCCGCTGCTCTTCACAGGAGCAGTCACATCAGACACCACGGAAAGCGGAGCATTTACAGCCGGCCGCACCACGAAAAAAGCTAAAAGCACCACAACAGCACCAAAGCCTGCACAAAAAGCCGCAAGCATATTGGCAGCACGTCTGGCTTCCTTCACATTCGTATCAAACACAGCCTCATCGCCCTTGCCCCAGAGATTTCTTCTCACGCGCACAGACGAGCCTGCATATGTACATAAAAAACAGAGGAGCATCACAAAATAAGCTCCCTTTGAAATCCTTCCACCACTAAGCAGTGAGCATATAACCACAGGAAAAGTCACAAACAAAAACATGGCTCCATCCTGTCTCTTAATAACAGCCTCAGCCATCAACCAGGCAACCACAAAAAACATAAAACCAAAAAAAATGGTCGCCCCTGTTCCGGCATCTGAAATGAGAGTTATGCCACTTTGATAAGTCCGGTTCATCTGACCGGCAATACAATTAAAGGTATATAGTAAGCCCTTCTTAAAAGCCTCCTGCGCAAGCAAAATGCCAAAGCACCACAGCATGATGCTACAAAGAAGGACGAAAAAGCGATATCTGGCTAAAGCCCTGTATTCAAATATAAATGTAAACCACACACAAAGGGCTGCCCCGACAGCCGCAAGCACCGGGTAATTTACAGACACTGAAAACGCATACAGAAAAATCCTAAAAAGCGCCATCACTGAAAAAAAGCACATGACCATCATAGGCCATATAGCGTGCGTTCCCTTATTCCCAGGCTTCGTGAGCAGTGTGGCTCCTACAAGCTCTAAATCTCCCATCCTGCAAGCTCCTCATCCACCTTGTCATAATCAATCCGCTTCACGCGCACACCGTTGTGATAAAAGCTGCCATCCATGCCAAGCCGCATCGTATTGCTGTCAGCCGTAATCTCCCTGTTCTCATAGAGTGCCTCCACATCCACAGGCTCCTCATATATGCCCGACTCACAAAGCTGCTCGAGCATGGAGTATGTATCAGACTCACTCGCCACAAACCGGCTCATGATGCGCTTCTCCTTATCATCCCACCAGATGACATTATGCTTCATAGAGGCTGCTGCCATAGACCACGACACAGAGCCAAGTATCTCAAGAAAAGTATCCATCACACTGACACGTTCATCGCCGGTGCCTTTATATGACATATCGGCAAAGATAAATGCAGTCTCATTCATCGGCAGGCTGTACTCCTTCACCATGAAATCATCCGTCTTTGCGGAAAGCTTCCAGTGAAAGCTGTGGAGCAAATCCCCTCTCCTGTACTGTCTGATATCGAACACCTCAGACGAATCCTCACCATGGCGCAGCTTTGAAAAAAGCTCACCGTCCACCGACTCCGAAAGCCCAAGCACACGCGCCATATCAAGCATATGAATCCTCGGCAGCACAAATACTGACGAGCTATGCTCCGAAACGCTGCACTCGCGCGTAAAGAGGCTCAGGTAATCCTTCACTGCGACCTTTCCTATATTGAAATACAGCTTGCCGCAGTAGCCGGTACGCAGGTAAAAGCAAAGCGAAGAGCCTGCTCCCGGCGTAACAAATGCATCGCGCGTATAGGCACTCTCCCTGCTTGAAAGCCTGCTGTGACACAAAAGCGTGACAGGTACAGTGCTCATCGGAAGCACAGAAGCATTTGAGACATGCACATCCACCTCAAACTTCTCTCCCTTTGGCACATATCTGTCCGGCACCACTAAAGACGCACTCAGATTGCGCTCCAGATATACGGAAAGTATAAACAGACACGGCACAAGCAAAAGCTCAAATGAAAGCAGTGTGCGCGCTATATCATTGTCCCAGAACAGTGCAACTGCGAGTGTACATATAATTAAAGCTATGTAAGAAACCTTTTTCTTCATCAATACCTCCGAAAATCAGACAGGCTATCTGCCTTCTGTCTGCGGTTTGGGCTGCTTCACCGACGCTAAAATCTCAGCAAGAATATCCTGCGCAGACTCATTGTACATTCTGCCCTGCGCACTCAGCACAATCCTGTGACGCGCCACATTGATAAACACAGAAGCCACATCACGCGGCAGCACATACTCACGCCCCTCAACATAAGCAGCCGCCTTGCTCATCCTGGCAAGTGCAAGCGCACCACGCGGACTGACTCCAAGCTCTATCCTGTCATTGTTTCTCGTGGCCTCCACCAGGCTCACAATATACTCATAAACTGTCCTGTGAACAAATACTCTCTCCACTTCCTTTTGTATCGCAACGAGCTCATCGGTGTGAATGGACGGCATGATATTCTCCATAGGATTGACATGGTCACGGCTCATCAGAATATCAAGCTCATCCGCCCTGTTTGGGTATCCCATGCTGATGCTTATCATAAAACGGTCAAGCTGCGACTCCGGCAGCATCTGTGTACCTGCAGAACCAATAGGGTTCTCCGTAGCGATAACGTGAAACGGTCTTGGCACCGGATGAGTCACACCATCCACCGTCACCGTGCGCTCCTCCATCACCTCAAGGAGCGCGGACTGTGTCTTTGGCGATGTACGGTTTATCTCATCGGCCAGAAACAGATTGCACATGACAGCGCCCTCCTCATAGTCAAACCTGCCAAGCTCCTTCCTGTAGATGGAAAAGCCTGTGATATCTGTAGGCAGTACATCAGGTGTAAACTGCACACGGCTCTGCTTCATATCCAAAACCCTCGCAAACGCAAGCGCCATGCTCGTCTTGCCCACGCCCGGAATATCCTCTATCAGTATATGCCCGTTTGCAAGAATAGCCTCCATGATGGCAAGCACACAGTCATCTTTTCCTATAATCACCTGTTTAACAGATTGTATAGCCTGAGCGGCCTTCTCATAACCCTTCATATATTACTCGTTCCTCTCTCTTCTTCTGCGCCTTACAATTATAATAAAGATCATAGTCTCAAGTGTACCTGCCACAGCAAGTGCCACAAGCATCCACGGCCACACATCCACTATTCGCTTCGTGAGTGCGCCCGACTGCATCTGATTCTTTGTCTCACTCTTCTTCTCACCTGTGTACTCAGTACGCTCACCGCGCACCAGAAGACGGTGCGAATTAATCGCATACGGTGTACAGGTGACAAGTGTACAGTAATCCTTTCCCTCCACTATATCAAGGTCTCCCGACTCGTTAGGCTCGACTACCTTAATCTGATCCACCTTGTACGCAAGAATCTCATCGAGCACATGCAGGTAAAACTCATCGCCCATCTCAAGCTTATCAAGATTCGTAAAAAGCACCGCACTCGGAAGACCTCTGTGGCCTGTCAGCACGCAGTGAGTACTCTCGCCGCCGAGCGGATAGCTGGACTGCTCCATATGACCAACACCCTTTGCGAGTACATCATCACTCGTGCCGCTATATATAGGCAGATTCACATCAATCTTTGGAATAGTGATATATCCAAGTGACTCCCCGACATCCACGAGGTCTGCATAGCTTACCGCACTGCTCTCACTCTCTGTGCTCTCAGCCGACACCACAGTACTCAGCTGGTTATTGTACTTGGTCGCAGCCTCCTTTAAGGCATCCACCTTTTCCTCGTCCAGCTGCTTCACCTCACTGTCGTAGCTTGTGATAGCAGAGCTAGCATGCTTTTCATTTATACGGTTACTGATATATGGATAGAGCGCAATCGACATTCCGGTGAAAAAGAGGATGGCGCAAAAGATTATTCGTAGTTTTTTCTTCATAGCTTGTATTCCTATAGCTTTTTTCTATACATAAGGCTTATGATAGCACTTATTCAAACCCACAACAGCATAAGCTGCATAGCTGTCTGATTGCAAGTTTGAATAAATGTTAGCTTATCGTTTCAAAAATGTAAAATAGAATGGTAACCTCCGCACACGCAGACATGTAAGTCTGTATGTACGAAGGTTAGTCATCCCTTTGCTCTGTAGGAGCACTTTATTCGGTTAAATCTTATCTAAACTTTCTTTGGCTATTGCCATTGGTTAGGCTCTCTTTCTTCCTCTGAGCATGATGTATACTGCGGCGAGCATACCACCGATACCAATGATAAGGAACATTGCAGTTCCGATGTCACCGGTTTTTGGGAGAGTGAAGCCTTTGCGGTTGATGATCTTTTCGGTCATTGTACCAGAAGTAACATCAAACTCACCTGTAGATGTATCTTTTTTTGTATACGTTGTTGTCCTATAAGACTCTGAATGTTTTACTAACTTTCTAACTGTTTTTCCTTCTACTGTTTCATCCACCCATTCTGAATCTTTTGTCCAAGTAGTTGAGTATTCAATATTTAATACAACATGGACAGGTGATTTCAGAAGGTTGAATCCTTCATTTGTCTTTGTCTCGACCAGATAGTACTCACCATTTGAAAGTCCACTTTGAGCAATATTACCATCTGGGCCAGTTACAAGCTTTCCAGTATTAATTCTAAGCCAATAGCTATCTGCTGCAAGACCTAGAACTGATGCATCCTCACCTGTTATTGCAGTAGTTGGCTCTCCAGTAGCTGGTGCAGATACTTTTTTATATAAATCAAATTCTACACCCTGTAAAGGTTTTTTTGATGTGCTTGCATCTGTTTTATGGATGTTTAATTTAAATGTATAAACTACAGCTGTATCCTCGATTCTATCCTTACCAGACTCTTTTCCATGATTAGGATTCGTTGTATCATCTGTACCTGGCAGAATGTTATTAGAGTACTCTAATGTTGCTGTATTTGGATTCCCTGCAGTTGTTGTCTCAGCTGTGCCGAGAAGCTTAGCATTGTATGATACTACAATCTGCTTTCCTGCATAATCTACCATTTTAGCTGGAACAAAATTGATTTTGAAACCCTTCGCTGGTACATTAGTTGTATCTTTTGCCCATGCATCAGCAGCAATAGGTTTATTATCACATGTTATATTGATAGAATCAGCATTATCCTCTAAGTTTTTTGGTGTATCCTGAAGAGTGAATTCTGTTAACTGAGTAATGTTGCTTGGTACATCGATTGTGATCCTATATGGTACCATATCGCCAACACTGTAGTCAGCATCATGCTGCCAATCGTCTTTTGGGTCTCTTCTCTTAACCTCTTTTTTCATATCAGGTTTTTCGTTGGTTACTGTGATGGTATTTGTTTTATTGTCGAATGAAGCGTATTCATTAGCGTTAAGCGCAATTGTTTTATTTCCCTCAGCGTCTATAGTTATTCTAAATACATAAGCATTCACTCCATCCATAATATAGCCGTCATTACTACCAAGACCTGTCTCTATGAATCTATATAAGCCTGGTGCTAAACCACCAACACTGAGTATACCAGCATTACCAGTAGTGAATTTTCCATCTTTTACAACCGTTGTCACATTATTTACTTTTTTTGTACCAGTAGTACAAGTTGTCCATTGAGGATCAGCTTCTGCTGTAGTGGTATTGCCCTGCTGTAATACAAATTCTACATTCTCTAATGATGTTTCTTTATTAGAACCGGCTATTTTACCAACCTTTTTTAAATTAACATCACCATAGTTTGTGGCATTCTTTGGATATACATTTACATCATAAATCCAATCATCGCCATACTTAGTAGTGCCATCTGAATCAGTAACTGTATTTGTTGTAGGTATAGATACTATAAAGTTTGCTGTCTTATTTGTTACCTGAGATGGAGCATCCTCCTCTATTACCAGGTAGACACCTAAGGCAAGGCCACCTATAACTGCTGTTCCATCACCAGCAGTAACTGCTTTTCCACTTTCACTTGGCATTGTATTTGGTAATTTAGATTTTATGCTTTCATATGTTGTTTTCTCATCGAAATCACTATCTTTAAGCTTTCCAATACAATTTTTGTATTCTAAAACTGTACTCTTATCTGTAGCTGTTTTTTGATCAATATCAGCCAGCTTATACGCTTTGAATGTTACTCCAGATAATGGTTTTACATCTCCTGGAAGATTACCCTCATCTGATTTCTGACCTGTTGAATCTTTAGCTTCATTACCATTATACTCATACTTGTGAATTATAATACTACCAGTTTTTCTTGTATCCGTACTAATAGTAGGGCTCTTTGTGCTAGTGGCCCAAGCTGGTGTGCCGAATGATGTCAGCACCATGGCTGCGCCAAGGAGACCAGCCAACATTTTTTTAAATTTTTTCATGCTTTTTTCCTCTCTTATTTCTTTTTCATTGTTGTTGTGTTACGTGCGACCGGTAGGTGTTACTTGCCAATCGCATTTCTTCTTTGTCTCTTATGTCTGGAGTATTGTACCTCCTTTCTAAGATTAATCAAGAAAAATATCAAGCAGCATAACGTTGCTAGCGCCATTCCGCATAATATGAATAACATTGCTCCATAACCACCGGTTTTTGGTAGAAGGAACTTCATACGGTTGCCGATTGTAAGATATATGGTATTATCCTTCACCTCACAAGCCTCATCATTTACTTTTGTCTGTCCTTTTCTATCTATCTTAATGGTTATTGGATCCTTTAATAAATTGTAGCCTTTTACGGTTTTTGTCTCCGTCAGACGATAGGTTCCATCTTCCAGATCCTTGAATTCTGCAATTCCTAAAGTAGAACCACTGTCACCTGTTGTTACTGGTTGAGGGTTGAAACTCTCATCAACTACAAGATTTCCTGTCGATGTATTTTTCTTCATCTTTTCCAGTTTAAACTCTACACCACCCAGTAGTTTCTTATTTGATGCATCCTGTTTTGTGATCTTAATATTTGTCTTAGGACTGTAAGTATTTGTTATTGTAAAGGATTGTGTTTTGGTAATCTTTGAACAATCTACATTATCACTGTAAGTTACTTTGTACTTATCATTCAGATATCCGCCATTTTCAATCTCTGTCTCATTTTCGTCGTCTCCTGATACCTCTACAACTCGATAGATATATGGAACCTTTTGCTCTGCTGTATAATCCACATATTGATCCAGACCTTCGAATGAATAACTCCACTTTCCGTCATAATCTTGAGAAAGTGTTATTGTTTCATTCTTTCCATCATATTTAACTGTTTCCCAGTTTTTACCAGCATCTCTACTTCTCTGAAGCCGGATCTTAATTGAATCTGGAAGTGTGATAACATTTGTATTTATCCACACTTTCTTAAGATTAAGATTGATTGTAGGTTTTAACGTATTATTGAAAGTAATAATTGTAGCATCTGTTGATGTATCTTTGTTTGCTATTCCGTCCCCTCCTATATCACTGGAAGCAATCACCTTACCGGCAACAACTTTCGTAACCGGATCATATCCTGCATCAAATGAATTATTATTTTTCACAATTACACTTTCCAGTGTGGAACCATCTGAACTGTTAATCTCACTGATTCTATAGTCTGTTCCTGCCGGAATTCCATCTATAGTCACTGAGCCTCCAGCTTTGATATTATCATAATCCTTTACAATCTTCTGAGGTTCCAGTGAAAGACCTGCAACATTGCTGAACTCTACACGGAATGTATACGTACCATTCAATTCACCTGATCCTTTTGCAGCTTCTTTCCGAATCTCTATTTTTCCGGTTTTTACTTTATTGACAAATGTTGCTTTCAGCTTTGTCATTGTCGTCTGATTGTCAGGTTCTGCATATGATCTGAAAACAATTGTATTTTCATTTTCTGTATTACCATCTTGATTCTTCGCATATCCGGTAGTAGTATATCCTTTATTAAATATTTCATTACCATTTAAATCATGCTTATATTCTTCTTTACGACCATCTCGAATTGTATTGCTTTTAACATTTTGGACTGATGGAATAGGATTTTTATTTACCACCGTATCTCCTTTTCCCATTGTTGACACAGCCTGTCCATTTTCATAAAGTGTCCATGTCGTATCAAATACCGATGAATTCACATCTTCCGATACAGCAATGTAGCTTCCTCGTCTAAACTGATCACTAAATGTTGCTGTCTCTCCATCTGCCAAGGCGAACTTTCCGTCACTGCCGATTCTGTACAGTTTTGATGAGCCATCATTTTTAGATAATGTATACTGTGCTCCTTTCGGATATTTCAACGTTCCACTTGTCGCAGAACCATAATCCGGAATATCCTCTTGTTGTGTTACAAATCCAGTTTTGGCTGCTGCTACAACGGAAGGAATGAATATAAAATCATCCAAGTAAATATCTCTCTCGAAATTGTAATTAAATTTGATCTTTTTTATCTTAGAATAATCAAATGTATTTTTTCCCTTTAGTTTACTCAGATCAACCTGAATCGTATTCCATTTTTTCTGTACAAGACTACTGTTTCCGTAAGTCTTTCCTGAAAGATAACCTCCTATTGTATTTCCATCACCATCTTCCAGTTCCAGATAGGTACTTGTAAGTCCCGGAATGTCCTGATAGTCATAGTACATCTTGAATTGCAAGAATGCATTTGTATCAGATGCATTAAATGTTTCTCCTGTTGCCGGTTTTATGATTCCAACTCTTTTGCTAACATAGTCTCCTTCCGCATCATCACGTATTGCCTTCCAGTGAACCACCTTCGATTGACCATCCTTGCTGTCTACAAATTCAAATGTATTCTGTGGAGATGCACTTATTAACTTTTCTTTTGAAAAACTATCATTATAAGTTTCAGGTTGTGTTGCATCCGGAGATTGTGCTTCTTTTGTTCCATAATGTGTTGCCTGATTTTGAATCGTGAATGGGAATACGGAAGCATCTTCAAACAATGATGCCGGGAATAAATCTGTATTCACACCTGTTGTATCAACTTTCTTTTCCACAGCGAATTCATTTTCATCCGGGAAGTTGAAGGATACTTTCATGTTTGATTCCCACATACCACGTTCCATATAAAACATGGTAAGTGTATGTTCATCTGAATTCGAACCTTTAATTTCAACACTACTCGTGGTAGGCGCTCCTTCATTTGAAGATTCATTCTGACTTTTCTTTGTATTGCTAACTGTTGCTATTTTGTTTTTAAAGTCAATCTGACCTGTTACTTTTCCATGTGCTCCACCAACATCCAGTGCAAGCTTTCCATCTACATACACCCAGACATCATCATCACCGGAGAAGTTGAATTTGATTGGATGTTTACTTCCATCTGTTCCAACTACCTGTCCATCTTCTGTCAGGCGGAATTTAAATTCTAACTTCGTACCAAATCCATAATTGTAATTGCTGGCACTACATTTCGCCGCTGTTTCATTAAATGGGAAGAAACCGTAAGTATTGGAAACTCCACTAGTATTACTGGAACTATTTACATTTTTTGACCAATCCTGGTGACCTACATCCTTCAAATAATAACTTCCTGATTCTTTGTCAGTACGCATTGCCAATGTTGTATCTGCACTATCAAAATACCAGTATTCAACACCACTATTGTCGTTCTTATCTCCTTTATCATCTACTTTTTGTTTTGTAAATGGAAAGGATACATTCTTGTATACTTTTGCAAGAGCTGTGTGTTTGCTATTATCTCCTGTAAGGAATTCTTCATTAAAATGTGGTTCTAATGCATTGTTATCTGAAGTCATTAGATTGTTTTCACTTAATGCATTTGCTACCAATCCTTGCGCTGCGGAATCATAGTATTTGCCTTTTCCATTCGCATCCAATGTTGAATTATTCGTAGACATAAAACCACTTTGATTATTTTTATTATATCCATAAAGGTCTAATGTACCGGCGATTGCAGAAAAAGGATTACCCCACTGGCTATTATTTTCTTTATAATCCGGCTGAAAATGACCTGTATAAATCGGTATACTTACATTTTTATTTTTATAGTAATTACTGAGTGCTTGGTCAAACTGACGGAAGGTAACATAACTTCTTTGCGAACCAGCCGCCGGATTATTTTGATCATAATCATCTCTGTTTTTTCCGTTCAATTCATAATCTGTATAATAATCATAAAATGTTGAATTTACATATAAAGTGCTCGCATTTCTTGTAAAGGTGCCTTCATTAATGTCTACAACATCTTTACTATTATGTTGTTCTGCTTCTTTTTCAGGATCTCTTACAGTATAAGCCTCATCCCAATATCCACCACGATTTCCACCTTTGTAAATAACATCATCACTTGAATCACCGTAATAACATGGATTCATCAAATTACCTGGAATAGTTACCAAATCTGTTGCGTCACCATTATCCGATGGTTTCTCATTCTGGACATTATAAGCTGCAAATCTTACCTGATCATATCCATCCGGAAGATTAACCTTATATACATCTGGATAGCCTTCTTTATTATCTAATTTCATTTCCCCAGTTATTGGTTTCGTTCCGTTTGTGGCATAATAATAAACCCTCGCCGCATTATCTGGATATGGAATTCCTTTTCCACCATTTTTCACATCATTTGTACCTTCATAGGACAGTTTTGATAATGTTGCATCATAATATACTGTATATGCTGTCTCTTATACACATCTCCGAGCCCACGAGACATAGAGGAATCTCGTATGCCG
>ENA-OZFC01000387-OZFC01000387.1-human-gut-metagenome-genome-assembly--contig:-NODE-387-length-30249-cov-7.153474_pt1 | contig 30249 bp, 23 predicted proteins | sample MGYA00245076_ERZ653625 | MGnify/ENA primary metagenome ERZ653625 (study PRJEB26926, sample SAMN06165169) | human gut metagenome | biome: ENVO:00009003; feature: ENVO:2100002; material: ENVO:00002003... | reverse complement strand
CGAGATTCCTCTACGTCTCGTGGGCTCGGAGATGTGTATAAGAGACAGGTATAGTCCTTTTTCGTGTATTCCTTGCAGAAACTTACGAGGAAGGCCAATACCCCGATACGTCCGACCAGCATCGTGCTGATAATGATGATTTTCCCGATAGGGGTGAGGTGAGGGGTATAATCGATACTCAAGCCTACGGTACTCAAGGCGGAAACAACCTCGAACAATAGGGAGAACAGCGGCGCCCCTTTTTCCGTATAGGATAATACCCACGTAGCGATCGCCACCCACATGAAGTACATCATGATGATAGCGAATGCCCGGCGGATAGCGAATGGGGCGATCTCCCGTTTTCTCACTTCCACTTTATCTTTCTCACGTGCGGCGTTCAAGGTCGTAACCAGAGCTACGAAAACGGTGGTCACTTTCAAGCCGCCGCCGGTGGACATAGGGGCGGCTCCGATTACCATAAGGATCAACGTCAGCATTAAGGTCGGAGGGGCCAATGTAGCCATATCCGCTACGTTGAATCCTGCCGTTCTAGGCGTGACGGCGCCTAAGAACGCATTTGCCAGTTTCCCCCGCAGGGGAAGGTCGCCCAAGGTATTGTCATACTCGAAAAAGAGGTAGAAAGCCGTTCCGGTAATTAACAGGATCAAGGTAGATATAACAACAATGTACGTATGTACATTAATAATACGGGGCGTATGGATATAATGCTTTTGCTTACCGATCAATATCTTGATACCATTCATCAGCAAGTGATGCAAGAGTTTCAGGTAATTGAAGACGATCGGGAAGCCCAAGCCTCCGAATATAATCAGCATGGCTATCCAGAAATGGAGGTTGTACTTATCCGCCACTAACGGATCGTACATATTGCCGCTCAAGGTAGAGATCCCTGCGTTACAAAAAGCGGACACGGCATGAAACATTGCGTAGAATAATTCCTGCTGCGTACCTCCCGGCAGGCTTCCCCGTACGTCCATATAAATAAAATAGGCGCCGATCCCCTCGATAAACAAGGTCACGAAAAGAATGTTTAAGATGACCCGGAACAACCCTCCCGTCCGATCCTCGTTCAACATATCTTTCAGCATCATCTTGCTCGTAAAAGAGGATTTTCCCATGAAGGAGAGGGCGAAGAAAGAGGTAAATGTCATGACCCCGATACCGCCGATCTGTATTAAAATCATGATGATAATATGCCCGATATGCGTGAAACTAGTGGCTACGTCGACGGTGGTTAGTCCGGTTACGCATACCGAGGTCGTGGAGATAAACAAAGCGTCGATAAACGGAATCCGGTGCGTAGTGGCGTTCGGCAACGATAGCAACCCGGCCCCGACCAATATCACGAACACGAAACTGAGCAAGAAAAGCAACGAGGGCTTGATCCGTGTCTGCATCAGCGTGAACGTCTGCCGGGATAAGTGAATCGTGCTAAGCAGCAATAATAAGACATATACGAAGAGAGGTTTCGTAAGGAAAGACAAATAAGGCAAAGAGTGCGCTATGGCATCCTTGAAAAATATCTTGCTGGATAATACGGCGAATAAAAGGAAATAGATGCTGATATCGAGATACAACATTTTCTCCTGTATGATTTCTTGGAACCTCACCACGTACCGGAGTGTTATGCCCGTGAAAAAAGCTAGCAGGATGAATGGGCGGGAGCGCTCTAGGATATGGACGGAATCGGGTGTCTGTACAAAGCCGAATTGGTAGATCAATACGAAGAAAGAGGCTAAGGAGGCGAGTAGGATAATCGCTTCCGCTATCCCGTTCAATAATCCCTTCATTTTACCCCAATAAATCAGCCAAGAGAAGTATATGTTTTTTAGATTCATGTCCGATGTTTTATAAATATAACAAATGTAGGAAATAAAAGTTAGAGGTACGTGAAAGCGCCTTCATTATTTGTTCTCATACTAATTGTTTTACTTACATTATGTGTTGTATAACATATTGTATGATGTACGATACTGAAATATCAGAAAAATAATCAATTAGGAGATGCAAAAAAGACCTTTTGTAATTGCTTTGTTTAGAAAAATACTTATATTTGTGCAAATCTAATTACTGATATCATGGATACACAAAACGAGAATAGAGAGATGCTGTCCCCTTATGTTTCCGTAGACTGTGTTCTTCTCGGCATCAATGATGACAAGCTCACCGTGCTGTTGGCGGAGCGAAAAAGTGAGGAAGGCGAGTTGATTGGCTATAAATTACCCGGCAGCTTGATCTATGAGAACGAGGATTTAGATGACGCCGCCTATCGGATACTGAATGATTCGACCGGCTTGAAGCGTGTCCAATTGAAACAATTCCGTTGTTTCGGTTCCCCCGCCCGTACCTCGAACCGGTTGGACGTGATGTGGCTGGAGGCGACTTCCAAGGTGAAGATCGGACGGTTGATCACGGTCGCTTATCTCGCCTTGTGCAAGAATAGCAGGAAGACGTGTCCGGCCGATAAATCCGAGTCGATCCGTTGGTGCCCTATCGACGAGCTTCCTCGCTTGCCATTCGATCATAAAGAGATTATCGAGGCTGCCATACAGGAGATCCGTAATTGGGTAGAGAAGGAGCCCGCCATCATTTTCGACTATATGCCGATGAAGTTCACGGCGTTCCAGCTTAGGCGCACGTACGAGGTGATCTATAACCGTGAGATGGACGTGCGCAATTTTCATAAGAAGATGAATTCCTTGGATTACGTGGTACCCACGGAGGATATGCAAGATGGGGTCGCCCATCGTGCCGCCCGGTATTATCGGTTTGATAAGGTGAAATATAATCAACAACGTTCGAAGTTTAATAAGATATAAAACCATACGATTATGTGTCTGTTAGGATGTGACATTGGAAGTTCTTCCATCAAGGTCTCTATCGTCGATGAGGAGACCGGGTTAACAATAGGTGCGGATTTTTATCCCAAAGAAGAGGCCCCGATCAAGGCGTTGCGCCCGGGGTGGGCGGAGCAAAATCCGGAGGATTGGTGGTCGTACGTGAAGATCGCCATGAAAGGTGCCATGAGCAAGGCGAAGGTGAAAGGCGAGGATATCAAGGCGATCGGTATCTCGTACCAGATGCATGGCTTGGTGGTGGTGGACAAGAAGATGGAGGTGCTTCGTCCATCTATTATCTGGTGCGATAGCCGTGCCGTTCCTTATGGCGAGCGTGCGTTTAAGAATATAGGCGAGAAGCGATGCCTTTCCCACCTATTGAACTCGCCGGGTAATTTTACCGCTTCCAAGCTGGCTTGGATCAAGGAGTACGAGCCGGATATTTACGACCGTATTCATAAGATCATGTTGCCGGGAGATTTCATAGCTATGCGCCTGACGGGGGATATCGTGACTACGGTTTCCGGTTTGTCGGAGGGGATTTTCTGGGACTTCAAGAATAATGCCTTATCGGAGGATTTGATGAATTATTATGGATTCAGTAAGGATCTGATCGCCGATATCCGTCCGACGTTCGGTTTGCAGGGCGAGGTTACCGCCTCGGTTGCGGCCGAGTTGGGACTGAAGAAAGGTACGCCGGTTACCTATCGTGCGGGCGACCAGCCGAATAACGCTTTATCATTGAATGTATTGAATCCGGGCGAGATAGCGGCTACCGGCGGGACTTCCGGAGTGGTGTATGGCGTGAACGGCAAGGTGAATTACGATACGCTTTCCCGTGTGAATACGTTCGCCCACGTGAACCATACGACGGAGCAGACCCGCTTGGGTGTCTTGTTGTGCATCAACGGGGTCGGTATCCTTAATTCTTGGATCAAACGGAATATAGCGCCGGAAGGCATCAACTATAATGAGTTGAATGATTTGGCGGCTACGGTTCCCATCGGCTGCGATGGTCTTTCGATCTTGCCGTTCGGAAACGGGGCGGAGCGTATGTTGCAGAATAAGCAGATCGATTGCTCGGTTCATGGATTGAACTTCAACATACATACCAAGGCCCATATGGCTAGGGCGGCGCAAGAAGGTATCGTGTTCGCCTTTAAATACGGTATGGATATCATGAATGAGATGGGGATCGATATTCAGGTAATCCGTGCGGGGAACGCGAACTTGTTCTTAAGCCCGATCTTCCGGGATGCCTTGGCGGGCGTGACGGGTACGGTGATCGAATTGTATGATACGAATGGCGCGGTAGGCGCGGCCAAGGGTGCCGGTATTGGCGCCGGTATCTACAAGAACGCGGAAGAAGCGTTCGCTTCCTTGAAGAAGATCAACGTGATCGAGCCGGACGGTTTCAAGGCGAATGCTTATTGCGGGGCGTTCGAGATTTGGAAGGAACGATTGGAACAATCTATTTAACGGCTGAATTATTTACATTTTTAATATATATTATTATGAGTTACTTTAAAGGAGAGAAAGAATTTTTCCCGGGAATCGGACAGATTCAGTTTGAGGGACGTGAGTCAAAAAATCCGTTGGCATTTCATTATTATGACGCGGATAAGGTAGTTATGGGTAAAACACTAAAGGATCATTTGCGCTTCGCTATGGCTTATTGGCATACCTTATGTGCTGAGGGAGGTGATCAGTTTGGTGGTGGAACAAAATCATTCCCTTGGAATGACAGTGCGGACGCTATCACCCGTGCGAAGTACAAGATGGACGCCGCTTTCGAGTTTATGACCAAATGTAATATTCCTTACTATTGCTTCCACGACGTGGACGTGGTGGACGAGGCTCCTACGCTAAGCGAGTTCGAGAAACGTTTGCAGACGATGGTGGAACATGCCAAGGAGCATCAAGCCGCTACCGGAAAGAAGCTTCTATGGTCTACCGCAAACGTCTTCAGCAATAAGCGTTATATGAACGGCGCCGCTACGAACCCTTATTTCCCGACCGTGGCATGCGCCGGCACGCAGATCAAGAACGCTATCGACGCTTGTATCGCTTTAGGGGGCGAGAACTACGTGTTCTGGGGCGGCCGTGAGGGTTATATGAGCCTATTGAACACGAACATGAAACGAGAGAAGGATCATTTAGCCATGATGTTGACGATGGCCCGTGATTATGGCCGTAAGAACGGTTTCAAGGGTACGTTCCTGATCGAGCCGAAACCGATGGAACCGACGAAACATCAATATGACGTGGATTCGGAGACCGTGATCGGTTTCCTTCGCCATTATGGATTGGACAAGGATTTCGCCTTGAATATCGAGGTAAACCACGCTACCTTGGCCGGACATACATTCGAGCATGAGTTGCAAGCCGCCGCCGATGCCGGCATGTTGTGCAGTATTGACGCGAACCGTGGCGATTACCAGAATGGTTGGGATACGGATCAATTCCCGATGGATATCTATGAGCTGGCACAGGCTTGGCTGGTCATCCTTGAGGGAGGTGGCTTGACTACCGGAGGTACGAACTTCGACGCCAAGACCCGCCGTAATTCTACGGACTTGGAGGATATCTTCATCGCTCATATCGGTGGTATGGACGCTTTCGCCCGTGCCTTGATGATCGCCGCCGATATCCTTGAGCACTCAGATTACCGCAAGATGCGTGCCGAGCGCTACGCTAGTTTCGATGCCGGTGAGGGCAAGGCATTCGAGGATGGCAAGCTTACGCTGGAAGATCTTCGTACGATCGCTTTGCGTGACGGCGAGCCGAAACAGATCAGCGGTAAGCAGGAGTTATACGAGATGATTGTAAATCTGCACATCTAAATAATTGAAAATTGAGAATTGAAAATTGAAAATTATCGTGCGTAAGCCCTAGTTTTCAGCTCTCAATTCTCGGTTTTTCACTTATAAATCTATTCCATGAAAAATAACAACACTTATATTTTCGCTCTAACCTTGGTTGCTACCTTGGGAGGTTTACTGTTCGGGTATGACACGGCGGTGATCTCCGGTACGGTGGAATCTTTGCGTAAGTTTTTCATCGAGCCGCAAGGATTTCCGTTGGATCAGGCGAACGCTTTGGAGGGCTTCGTGGTAAGTAGTGCGTTGATCGGATGTATCCTCGGCGCCTCGTTCGCCGGGTGGATCAGCCAGCGTTACGGCAGGAAGCCTACGTTGATACTGGCCGCTATCCTTTTCTTGCTTTCCGCTATCGGCTCGGCTTGGCCGGAGCTGTTTATCGGCATGCCCGGAAGTGGCGATCATACGTTTATGTATGCGTTCGTGGCTTATCGTATTCTGGGAGGTATCGGTGTGGGGCTGGCCTCCATGGTATCGCCGATGTATATCGCCGAGGTGGCTCCGGCCGATCGCCGGGGGAATCTGGTGGCATGGAACCAGTTTGCCATTATCTTTGGTATGCTGGTGGTATATTTCGTGAATTATACGATCGCCCTTCAAGGAGATGCCGCTTGGCTGAATACGATCGGCTGGCGTTGGATGTTCGCTTCCGAGATTATTCCGGCGGTATTGTTCCTCTCGTTCTTGATGTTCGTGCCGGAGACGCCTCGTTATCTCGTGATGCGTGGGCGTACGGAGAAGGCGTTGGGCGTCTTGAGCCATTTGATGGATCAGGCGGACGCTGGCCGTGAGCTGGAGGATATACGGAATAGTTTCAAGGAGAAAGCTCCGTCGATGAAGCCTTACTTCCGGTTTATGGGGACTTGGCTGGCGCTGTTCTTGGCCGGCTACGGGTTGTTGTCGTGGGCAGGTAATACGAATGCGTTGGAGATCGCCTTGTTGGCTAGTTTCTGTATCGCCTTGCTGTTCCCGATCCGGTCGTTTGGCGTGCTGATCATCTTGGTGGGCGTGTTGCTCTCCGGTTTCCAGCAATTCGTGGGGATCAACGTGGTGCTTTACTATGCCCCGGAGATCTTCAAGACGATGGGAGCGGCCACGGACGCCGCCCTTTTGCAACAGATCGTGGTAGGGGCGGTGAACCTGTCGTTTACCGTATTGGCTATTTTCACGGTGGATAAGTTCGGACGCCGTCCGTTGATGATTATCGGGGCGCTCGTCATGGCGGTATCTATGTTGATCTTGGGAACTACTTTCTATACGCGTTCGGTGGGTATGGGATCATTGGTCTGCATGCTGGTTTATACGGCGGGATTCGCTATGTCGTGGGGCCCGGTCTGCTGGGTGCTGCTGGCCGAGATCTTCCCGAACTCGATCCGCTCCACGGTGATGAGTATCGCCGTAGCGGCGCAGTGGATTGCCAACTTCTTGGTATCATGGACATTCCCAATGCTGGATAAGAATCAATACTTGACCGATACGTTCAATCACGGTATGGCCTATTGGATCTATGGCGTGATGGGTATATTGGCGGCGTTGTTCATCTGGAAGTTCGTACCGGAGACGAAAGGGAGGACGCTGGAGGAAATGGAAGACTATTGGCGGCGTTAATTCGGTATAATTGATAGTGATTATGGAAAAGGAAAATATAGACCCCAAACTGGTTCTCGCCCTCATGGAGCGTGAGATTTGTCGCCGGGCGTTATTGATGCACTTGTTGATGCTAGGTTACGAGCATTTCGTCTCGATCGATATGCTCAAGCGATCGATGAAGACCCGGAAATTCACCTACGAGGAGGCTGAGCGTTTGGCCGACACGTTAGAACGTCACATGGGCATCAAGGTCGCTCCCGAGAAGTTCATCCGCGACGAGAACGAGGACGCGAACAAGCTGCTGGATCATTACACGGAGCTGGAGCAGATGTGCGACAAGCAATTGGGCGATACGATGCGGCCGATCCACGATGGCTTCAATCGGTATCTGCATCATAATCTTCACGTGGATGTAACCCATGCCACCCGTCTGCGGATTGCCTTGGAAGCTTTCTTGACTTTCGCGATGGGCGACATCGACTGGCAAGAGATGCGACGGAATATCTTGGATGTAGACTTGCGGACCATGAAAGCCGTGCCGATCGATTCCGTGGCTGTCCGGCATGATTTCCTCCGCTTCGAGACCGCGTATCATGAGATTTGCCTCAAGTGCGCGAACCGCGAGCGTAAGCGGCGGGGAGAGCCGCCTGGCGATAACTTCCAGATCAATATCTCCTAGATGAGAGGATAGGGGGAATGATAAAGATGAGGGGAGGGTGTCTCGCGACAGCCTCCCCTCTTTTATTACAAATAATATGCTTGTGAAAAAAAAATATCTTGTAAGTGGTTACGCCTCCGGTTGCCCGTTCGTCTCCTCTTCCTTCCGCTTGTTGGCGCTCTTCGTGGCACGTGCCTTGAGGATGGAGGTCTGCCGGTCGATGAGGGTATTCATGGCGTTGATCACGTCGATGTAATCGGTGTCGCCATTTACCTCGGCGAGCGCGTTGAGGCGTTTCACGGCGGCACGGTACGCGTTGTCGGCGGCTAGGCGGGCGGCCTTGGTGGCGCCGGTCACTATCGTGGCGTTTTGCGCGTTACGCTCGGCGAACAGCTTGAGGAAGCGGGCCGTCTCGGTCTTCAGCCGTGTCACCCAGCCGTCGATATGGATGGCGGCGAGGCGGTTCGTAGTGATCTCGTCCGCGGAGATCTCGTCGGGCGACTCCGAGTCCGATACGCCGTCGAATGCCTCCAGCTCTTGTATCAGGTTATGCAACACGCCGGCCTCCTCCAGATAAGGCAGGGCGGTGGGGTTGCCATATTTCTTCAGTATGATGCGCGCTTGCCGGGCCACCTCGGCGAGGGCGGGGTCGTAGAATCCCTCCATGGTGGATACTTGGCTGTTCAATCCCCGGTAAAGCTTGTCGCATACCGTGTCTTGCGCTACGATGGGCTGGCTGAGGGCATGCTCGCCGCCGCCTTGTTTCAGCGCGTTGTCGAACGTATCGTAGGCGGCTTTGTAGATTTGGTACACGGGGGCGAATTTCGCGTCCTTGCATTTCGCCATCTCCGCCACGGCCACCTTGTGGAAGCCGAAGGCCTCTTCTTGATGAGCGATGGCCGTATTGTAAACTTTAATCTCTGCCATGTTTTTCTGTTTTTATGGGTAAATACTAGATTCCTTTTGAACAATGAATGTTGAACAATGCGAATATAAGATTTATTGTTGAAATCGATATGTATTTCTTCGGATAAATCCCATATCCGGGCGTTTTTTCACCGTTTTGGGACTGTCCATTGGATGACCGGGCGTTTTTTTCGCCGTTTTGGGGCTATCCATTGGATGACCGGGCGTTTTTTTCGCCGTTTTGTGGCTGTCCATTGGATGACCGGGCGTTTTTTCGCCGTTTTGGGGCTGGCAAACTACTTGTTGATCTATTCTTGTCCTGTTTTGGAATATATTCCGCTTGTGGCTCAAAAATAGATAACTGGGTAGGGTGGTTCGCACGATACGGATCGTATGTGTTTATCGGCTCTTCACGCTGTTTATCCTCATTGAAACGGACATACTCGTTGATCGTCTCGCCCACGAAACGGGCTAGGTTGACGGGGACCGCGTTTCCTATCATCTGTTCTTTATCTGTCTTGTTCCCTGAAAATTTGAACGTGCCCGGAAATGTTTGTATGCGGGCGCGCTCTTCTGCCGTGAGCGCGCGTATCCCTTCGAGCGATTCCACGGGGTCGCCCGGGTGCAAGGGATATCCTTTGGGCATGGGGCGGTTGACTCCCCTGATCGTGGGGCTTGGCTCGTGGACGCTGAATATGCCGCGGCGCACGTAACTGCGGGGATGCCGGTAATAAAACTCGAAATCGATCTCGTTGCCGAGATACTCGGCGATGGTCATGGGTTTCGTGGCGAGGTTCTTCTCGATGAAAGGAAGCAAGAAATTATCTTTCTCCCCTTTTTTCCCGACAAGGAAAAAGCGTTTGCGTGCTTGAGGCACTCCGCAAAGGCTCGCGTCGAGCACATATTGGGTCATGCCATATCCCGCCTCGTCCAAGATACGTCTCGTTTCTACCAGTTTTCGCGTTTTCACGATCCTTGCCACGTTCTCCATCACGAACCATTCCGGCTGGATAAGGGAAACGATCCTCGCGAAGCAAACTGTCAAGTCGCCTCTGCCATTATCCTCGTCACGTTTGCCCGCCGATGAGAAGTCTTGGCAGGGAGGCCCTCCGATAATCATGTCGGGAGCGAATGGCGCGATGCTTTCCACGGATCCCTCCACGTCGTTCAGGTCGGCCTCAAATACTGGATGATTAAAATTGGCGCAATATACGTCAAGCGCCTTATCCCAATTGTCGAAACCGGCCTTTATCTCATGGCCGGCCAGCCCGAACCCGAGGCTCATGCCTCCACATCCACAAAACAAATCTACTATTTTCATCTCTTTGGGTTCAATCAATCAAACAAATCCGGACTGTTCACTATCACCGCGTCGAAACGTCGCTCGGGGCTTAATAAATTCTGCCCCCCGCCTAGGATCACGTTCTTTATCTCATCCTTTTTTATACGGGGATGGGTAAGCTCGGCGCAATTCAGCAGTCGCCAAGATGATTTACCGGGTATTGAGAACGCTTTGTCGTTAGCGTTTTGGAATGAGTGATCCTTGATGATCCGGATATAATCGAAGGTATCATAATCCACGAAATCTTTCAGCATAAGATATATCCAGATCAAGGCGCGCTGGAACCGGGAGATCTCCGTATTACTCACGTTCCCGTTTGAGTAGCACATTTGTAGTACCGCTAGATTGGACCATACGAAAACATCGAGGCAATCGTCCGCCAGTTTCCCGTCTTTCATCTTCCAGACAGGCTGCATGATCAGCGGGGTCTGTTTTTGGTGAAGCGATCTGGCTATTTGGCTGATCGCAGCCTCGATCTTGGCGTAGTGAGGCAATACCTCGCCGACCTCATTCCAATGGTTGATTTTAGGTACGGTGTTTAAGATCTTTCGCAGGGCGATTTTTTCTTGGTCTGTCGGGAATAACTCGCAAATACTGCAAGCCAGGAAACAGATCGTAGGTGGACGTACTACTATCTCGCAACTGTATTTATCCTCGGATTCTTTCTTAGTCGTGTTGTCCGGTAAGGCCGTGAGCTTTACCTCAAGGCCGATCAGATTCTCGTTAGTCGTGCGATTTATCATGACTAGATCTATTTTTTCCCGGTTGCCCGTATAGTATTTCTCGAAAGTGGAGAATCCCGCCTCAAAATTATAGTAGGCCTCTTCTGAGAGAGGATCTATCTTGTATAAGTCTTTCCCGGAAATATAAGTGTGCCGCAGTTTATTATCTTCATCGACGCGAAGGTATACGGGCTTGATGTCTCGTGCGTGCATATAGGCGACGAGGGATGCGGGAAAGGAACTATTGAAGATGTTTTTCCCCCAATTCGAGGCTTTGCCATAGTCGCGACTTGAATGTTTCTGGCCGAAAAGGCCCGGTTTTATCGTTTCGTCCATCTATTTCTTTGTTTGATTTATATTTGAATGATGGTTACAAAAGTACATAATTTTATTGGAGATGTAAATTCGTTGAATTTATTTCCCTTGCGGGTGTTCATCCGCCCATCGTTTATGTTACGCGAGGGCTATGCGTAACCATTCTCTCGATCAGCGCCCCAGCTTATCCGCCGGATTTGCCATCGCCGCCCGATAGCTCTGGAAAGTGACCGTAGATACGGTAAGCGTCATGATGATGGCCAATGCGGCGAGGAATACCCACGCGTAAACCGGCGTTTTGTAGGCGAAACCCCGCAGCCATACGTTCACCCCGTAATAAGCAAGCGGGATCGAGATAATAAAACAGACGAGCGTGATCCGGAGGAAAGACGAGTTCAGCATCCAAAGGATTTGCCGGACCGTGGACCCATGTACTTTCCGCACGGCTATCTCCTTTTCCCGTCCCTGTAGCTCAAAGATAACCAGTCCGAATACTCCCACGAGGGATAAAAAGACGGCCATCAGGCAAAGGGCGGTAATCAGCGTTCCCTGCCGCCCACTTTTACTGTAAAGCTCCTCCAGCGCCGTATCAAAGAAATGGATATCGGCCGGATAACCCGGGATCAATTCATCCGTTACCTTCCGGATATGCTCGATAGCCGTCCGGGGATTTCCGCCGGCGATCTTGACATAAGCGTATCTTTCCGGCACCGAACGGCGGTAATGATTCTTAGCCGAGGTCCAAAGCCCCATCGGGCGTAACTCTTTATACAGGGATTCATAATGGACATCCTCAAAGATACCGACAATCCGTACCGGTATATCATTATCCGTGATGCTTGTTCCTACCAAGTCCGATAGGTCGTCCGGTTTCTCGGGGGAAACACCCGAGGCGATCTCTCTCGCTGCCGTCTCGCTAAGGAGGCAAACAGCCTGCGTGTTATTTGCCGCCTCATCCGTTGGCCGGAACTTCCTTCCGGCGATCATCTTTACATCCATTAGCTCCGGGAAATTGGCGGATACTCCCAGCCAGCTCATATAATAATGTTGTCCCTTGTAATTATACCCGATGAAAGAACGTGATTCGTCCGAGACAAATTTGAACTCGCTAAAGGAAACATCACGGATAGCGGGGCTTTCCAAGAGACGTGCCTTGAACAATTCGCCCTTTTTCAAGGCCGCCCCCATGCTTAGTCTTACCTCCAGTACGTTTTCTTTGTTAAACCCCAAGTCCACGTTCCCTATATATCTGTTTTGCAAGGAGACGAACAACGCTCCGACAATCAGCGTGATCGAGATAACGAACTGGAACCCTATAAGTAACTTGCGAGTGTTCTTGGCCCGGTCGCTAAGGGTAAAAGACTTGTTCAGCGCCATGACAGGAGGAAACGAGGTGATATAGAAAGCAGGATACAAACCGGCCAGTATACCGCCGCCTGCGACAAGGAAGAATGTGTACGCCGGAATCTTCCAGTTGGCATACAGGTTCAACGGATGCCCCACCATATTCGTGACCCATTGCACGTTATTCAAAAATAACAGGAAAAGCAAGGCGAGGAAGAAGGCGACAACCGAGATTCCCAAGGACTCCAAGACCAGATACTTCCGTAGCGTGGCGTCCGAGCTTCCCAGCACTTTCTGGATGGTGATCGACTTGGTGCGTATCGGCGCCAAGGCTATCGACAGGTTGATATAATTGACCAAGGCGATACCTATGATTAGGATGGCGATAAAGAATAACATATTCGTCCGTAGCTTATTACCGATGGGAGCGGCGTCCGCTCGGACCGGCTGGCCGAAATAGAGATCAGACAAGGGCCGGAGGCGCATATCCTCGATCGTGAAACTTTTCAGGAAAGCCCGGCTATCGGCCATATAGGTCTCGGTAGTGACAGAGGCGGATTCCGGCGTCGACATCAGCAGATAACAATAGTAAAGGCCGGTATGCCAGTTTTCCATCATCTCTTTCTCCATGATCGGGATATACAGGGCATTCTTCACCCGGGTGTTTTCCGGGAAATCGCGAAAGACGCCTCCCACGATATATGCCGGCTCAAAACTAAGCCCATATATAATCGAGCCTTCGGCCCCGGCGAACTCCGACAGATAAACCGGCTTCCCGATAGGATTTTCCTCGCCGAAGAGTTTCCGGGCCATGCTCTCTGGGATCAGCGTCCCTTCCGGACGTTTCAGGCAATCCGTATCGCCGGCCACCAGTTCGAAGCCAAAGACCTTGGTATATCCCGGGGTGATCCGTTCCACCTGCTCCATATAGCTCCGTGCGTCGGGCCCTTCACTGGCTGATATCCCAAAACGTACGGAGGAGTAAACAAGGTTGTTTGTGATAGCGGCCGCTTCTATATAAGGGGAGGCGGCGATGAAACGCTCGAGTTGTGGACGTGCGAAATTAGCCTCCCATATCCCGTCATCCCGCTTGTTTTCTAACTGAAAGATCCTTTCCCTGTTCAAGAGGGAAGCGTCGAAGCTATATTCATGACCGACATGTATGCTTATCAGCATGAATAACAGGAAAGCGAAGCTAAGTCCTAAAAGATTAGTGACCGTCGCTAATTTATAATGTCTCAAGACATAAAGTAGGTTCTTGAATGTACTTTGCATGGTATAAGTTCTTTTAATTTTAAACCCTTTGATCTGGAAATACAAAGCAAAGCTATTCCTTTATTTACGTTCCTGTGTTATTTTTTTGACAAACGGTTACTTTCTGTTGATGAATTGTGATATTATCAATAATTTCCTTATTTTTGCCATCATACTTCAAAAAGAAACAAGCGCTATGTTACACAAAGGCTATCGGATGCTTTTCAACTGCCTGATGTTTTATCTCTAGCAGATACTCTCCCTATATAAACTCATGGGGGCGGGGATGCCCGTCCTGTGTAACAATAAAAAATAACCTTGATGAGGGCGGATAGATCCTACCTCTACGATAAAATATATAATTTTATGAATACAACCCATCACACACATTCATGCGTACATGATACCGTCTCTTCCGTAGGAGCGAACAATTTCGAGATGAACGACCGTATCAAACGTCTGCGTCGGCAGACCTTCGAGGCCCAACCTTCCCTCTCCATCGAGCGGGCCTTGATCGAGACCCGTTTCTATCAGGAGAATTACGGGAAGTATCCGATCCCTATCCTGCGTGCCCTGAACTTCTTGGAGATCTGCAAGCGGAAGACGATCTATATCGGCGAGGACGAGTTGATCGTCGGCGAGCGGGGGCCCCGCCCCAAGGCCGTGCCTACCTTCCCGGAACTTACCTGCCATAGCGTGGAGGACTTGCATATATTGAATACCCGGGAGCTGCAACGTTACACCATCAGTCAAGAAGATATCGATACCTACGAGCGGGAGGTGATCCCGTACTGGAAAGGCCGTACCCAGCGGGAACGCATCTTCAGCCACGTCCCCAAGGAATGGAAAGAGGCGTACGAGGTGGGTATGTTCACCGAGTTCATGGAGCAACGTGCCCCCGGGCATACCGCTTTGGACGGCAAGGTCTACCAATATGGCCTGCTGGACTTGAAGAAACGTATCGAGGGGGAACTAAGCGCCTTGGATTTCATGAACGACCCCGAGGCCACGGACAAGCAGGAGGAGCTGACGGCCATGTCTATCTCCTGCGACGCCGCTATCCTGCTGGCCGAGCGACACGCTGACTTGGCCGACGAGATGTCTCTCACCGAAAAAGATCCCCGCCGTGCCGCTGAGCTGAGGAAGATCGCCGAGGTATGCCGCTGGGTTCCCGCCCACGCTCCCCGTACCTATTGGGAAGCGATCCAGATGTACTGGTTTGTCCACCTCGGTACGATCACGGAGCTGAATGGTTGGGATGCCATGAACCCCGGCCATTTCGACCAGCATCTGGCGCCTTTTTACGAGAAAGAGATCGCCGCCGGAACCTTGACCCGTGACGAGGCGAAGGAGTTGATGTCTTGCTTCTTCATCAAGGTAAACAATCATACCGCCCCGCCGAAAGTGGGTATCACGGCGAAGGAGAGCGGAACCTATAACGATTTCACGAACCTGAACATCGGCGGCATCCGGGCGGACGGTAGCGATGGCGTAAGCGAGGTCTCCTATATCATGTTGGAGACGATCGAGGAGCTGCATATCCTCCAGCCCGGCAGCGCCATCCACGTCAGTGCCCGTACGCCGGAGCGTTTCCTTCGTGCCGGGTGCAAGGTGATCCGCCAAGGCCACGGCTATCCGTCGGTATTCAACCCGGATGTGTACGTGCAGGAGTTGATGCGGCAAGGCAAGTCGCTGCGTGACGCCCGCGAGGGAGGTTGTAGCGGTTGCATCGAGGTGGGCGCTTTCGGGAAGGAGGCGTACGTGTTGACCGGTTATCTGAACGTGCCGAAGATATTGGAGGTGACGCTGCATAACGGCGTAGATCCGGTAAGCGGTCGCAAGGTCGGTCTGGAGACCGGCGATCCCCGTGGTTTCCGGACGTATGAGGAGCTTTATGCGGCGTTCATTCGCCAGATCCATTATTTCGTGGACATGAAGGTGCGGGTCAGCAACTATATCGACCGCATGTTCGCCAAGTACGCCCCCGCCACGTTCCTCTCCCTGTTTATCGATGATTGTATAGCGAAGGGTAAGGATTACTACAATTGCGGGCCTCGTTACAACACCACTTATATCCAGTGTACCGGATTAGGCACGATAACCGATAGCCTTTCCTCTTTACGGAAACACGTCTTCGAGGATAAGACCTTCACGATGGAAGCCTTGTTGGACGCGATGGCGGATAATTTCGAAGGACATGAGCCGATGCGCCAAATGATCCTGAACCGTACGCCTTTCTTTGGCAACGATGATCCGTACGCCGACCAGATCGCCGTCCGTGTCTTCGACGATTTATATGATGCGATCGAGGGCAAGCCGAATACGAAAGGGGAGTGTTTCCATTTGAATATGTTATCCACCACTTGCCATGTCTACTTCGGCAAGGTGATGGGAGCCACCCCGAACGGCCGCTTGGCCGGGCGTGCCATCTCCGACGGTACCTCGCCCTCGCACGGAGCCGATACCCACGGGCCGTCCGCCGTTGTCAAGTCCCTCGGTAAGCTGGATCAGGTGAAGAGCGGCGGCACGCTGCTGAACCAACGCTTCCTGCCCAGCCTGCTCCGGCGGGAGGAGGATATCTCGAAACTGGCCTCCTTGATTCGTAGCTACTTCGCCTTGGGTGGCCATCATATCCAATTCAACATCGTGGATACGGAAACGCTTTACGCCGCCCAGAAGTGCCCGGAGGACTACCGGGATCTGCTGGTCCGTGTAGCGGGCTATAGCGACTATTTCAACGATATGAACGCCGATTTGCAAGCGGACGTGATCGCACGGACGGAGCAAGAGACTTTCTGAGCCATGCTGTTATTCGATATCAAACGATACGCCATAAACGACGGGCCGGGCATCCGTGTCACGATCTTCATGAAAGGATGCCCGCTTGCCTGCGTATGGTGCCATAACCCGGAAGGCATCTCGCCCCGGGCGGAGAAGCTGTATACGAGAAAGAAGTGCATAGGTTGCGGGGCCTGCGTGGATGTATGCCCCACCGGGGCGTTGACCTTGACGGAGGCGGGTATCGTCACGGATCGGTCTCTGTGCCGGACATGCGGTAGATGCGCCGAGGTTTGTCCCACCTTGGCGATGGAGATGTCCGGCCGTGAGTATTCTATCGACGAGGTCATGCGTGAGATCGAGAAAGAGACGGTCTTTATGGATCGCTCCGAGGGAGGCGTTACCTTCTGCGGGGGAGAGCCGTTGTCGCATCCGTCGGACTTGGTTGCCCTGCTGGATCGTTGCGGAGCGTTGGGAATCCATCGTGCGGTGGATACGACCTTGTTCGCCTCGCCGGATACCGTCCGTAACGTAATGGAGCGCACGGATCTTTTTCTGGTGGATTTAAAGCATATGGATTCCGGTAGCCATTGTCGTTTCACGGGTGTCCCGAACGAGCGTATCCTCTCCAATCTTCGGATGATCGCCGAGGCCGGCATAGACTTCCTCATCCGTATCCCGTTGATCGAGGGAGTCAATGCGGACGAGGAAAATATATCCCGTTCCGCCATCTTCCTAGCCTCCTTGCCATGGGAGCGGAAAGTCGTCAATCTCCTCCCGTACCACGACATCGGAAAAGGTAAGCACGATAAGCGAGGAACCCTCTACAATCCCGGGCACCTTCCGCTATCCACCCCTTCCGAAGCAGTCCTGCAAAGGTGTATCGATCAATTCGCCTCCTGCGGGATAACTGCGTTGATCGGAGGATAGTTCTCTTTGGGAACTATTCTTCTTTCAATAATTGGTTGATTGTATGAATGAATAATTCGGCTTGCGGATATAAGTTATCCAACATTTCCTTATCACAATAAACAAAATCGTCATAATCTCCACTATGTCTTTTCTCAAATAAAGTCGAGAATATTTTCCCGATTTTTATAGGAAGCTTTCCGGTAGAGATAAAATGTAATCCAAGCATAGTCTTAACTCCATTATGTGTTTGTGGTTGGTGATCATATTTTAATAGCAGGGAAACCGCCGCATAATAACATGCATAATAGAGGCGATTAACGGCAGCATTATAGAAAGACTCACGCATCATCACTTGAGCTTCTTTCAATGTCTCATAAGCACGTTGGATTCGATAGTTAATCAATGCGTTCTTACTTTCTTCATCTAGGATCTCTTTCATAATATAATACCTTCGTTTATAACATTAATATAGAAAGGAGTTTTAAAGGGACGGTTTTCCCAGAGTTTTCTTAACATGACGATGGGGCTGATATTTACGCCAGTCTTTAGTTCCAGCTCATACAAGGGTAAAGTAATTTCTTCCTCTCGTTCCAAAGTCATTTTCTCTCCGTCTATCAAGATGAGTAAGTCGATATCGCTATCAATCCGAGCGTCTCCACGTGCTTCCGAACCGAATAAGATAGTTTGTGCCGTGGGAGCTATCCGGCGCATGATATCTTTTATTTGATCTATAATTTCTGTTCGTTTCATTTTATCTTTTCATTAAATGACTTCTGTCGTGAGACAAAGATAATTATTTTTCTGATTATTACCATTTCTTCCGATACTCCGTAGGCGATATCCCGACGTGTTGCTTGAAGTATTTACCGAAGAAGGATTGGTTGGTGAAGTTTAGCCGGTCTGATATCTCTTGGATGGAAAGGGTGGAGGAGGATAATAACGCCTTCGCCTCCAAGACAACGTAATTATCGATCCATTCCCCGGCTGTACGGTTGCTGACGTTCTTTACCAAAAGGGATAAATATTTGGGAGTCACACATAATTTCCCGGCGTAGAAAGCTACCGATCGTTCCTGCTTATGATGTAAGGCGAGCGTTTGTATGAACGCTGCGAACAACTCCTCTTGCCGGCTCTTCTTCACCTCGATCGGCATATGATTCTTAAACATGCCGTAAACCTCGTGGAATACCGCCAACAATAAGCTCTGGGCAATCTCTTTCCGGTAAGGATGCCCTTTCGCTTTCACTTTCTTCCAGAGAAAAGAATGATATTCCTTGATACAACCTATCTCCTCGGCATTCAACTCAGTGACCGGATGCTCCTTGATGTAGAAGAACGCCGGCAAGGTATTCTGTATATGAGGAATGATCTCCTCCATGAAATTCTTGGAGATGACGATGAAGATCCCGGCCACGTCCTCGCTACGTTCCACGTGTTGGATGATCTGATCGGGCAAGGACAATACGAGATGGTTTTCCCCTACGACATATTCCTCCATATTGATCCGTATACGCATGAAGCCTTTCGTACAAAGCGCGAATACGACGGCGTCTATTCGCATCGGATGGTCGAGCGAGGGAATATCGTCGATGTTATCGAATATGGCGAAATCCTCGTCGATGAAGTCTATGCCGGGTACGTTCTCGATAAGAGAGATACAAGCTTGAGGTAGATCTGTTACGTTCATAATTTATTCTTGTTTGGGCGATAAAATTAGTGAAATAATAGAATAATCCAATTGAAATGTGTCAAATGGGACAATTTGGTTGCAAAACGGAACTTCTTTGGAGTGGATAAACTCATCATCTTCGCGGTATAATAAATCATAGGATATGAAAAGGATGAAAGGCATTGTTTATGGAGGATTATTATCCGTCGTATTCGTGCTGTCCGGATGTTCGGGCAGTCAAAAAGAGGGACGGGATAGTAAAGAGATCCCGGTGGAGATCGTGAAGGTAGCGAAGACCGTTCCGGCTGATACAAGGAATTATGTGGGAACGGTAGAGGAGGTCGTATCTTCCTCGATTAGTTTTCAGGTGATGGGTAATGTAGAGCGAGTATTGGTGGGCGAGGGGCAGAAGGTCCGTGAGGGCCAACTACTAGCGGTGTTAGACAAGGCGACGCTGGAAAACGCCTATAATGCCTCGGCCGCTTCCTTGCGACAAGCGGAGGACGCCTATGCCCGCATGAGAACCTTGCACGAGAATAAGAGCCTGCCGGATATGAAATGGGTAGAGGTGGAGAGCAAATTGGAACAGGCCCGTTCCATGGAGCGAATCTCGAGGAAAAACCTTGAGGACCGGAACCTGTATGCCCCGTTCGGCGGCGTTATCGGCAAGCGCATGGTTGAGGCGGGAGAGAACGTGCAGCCCGGGCAACCGGTTTTCTCCTTGTTAAGGATAGAGACGGTAAACGTGAAGATCGCCGTCCCGGAGAACGAGGTCGCCACGCTAGGCGATCAAGCCGCCATGATAAAGGTAGCCGCTCTGGGCGGACAATGTTTTGAGGGGAAAGTGACGGAGAAAGGTATCGTGGCCAACCCCATCTCCCACACGTACGAGGCGAAGATCCGGCTGGAGAACCCGTCCGGCGCTCTATTGCCCGGCATGGTTTGCGATGTACGCCTGTCGGGAGAGGAATCCGTGCCGGCTATCACCTTGCCGAACAACGCCGTGCTGATAGCGAACGACGGGGGGCGTTTCGTCTGGAAGATCGTAGACGGAAAGGCGAAAGCTACGCCCGTACGGACGGGCGACTTGACGGAGCGAGGCTTGTTTATTCTGGAAGGGTTGAACGAGGGGGATATCGTCGTGATAGGCGGTTACCAGAAAATCAGTGAGGGCATGAGAGTGCGTGCGTTATGAGAGAACGTAAAAACGGAGTGATCGAATGGACCATGCGTCATTACCAGATCACGTTGCTGGTGATTACCGTGCTGGTCGGGTTGGGTATTTTGGGTTTGGTGGACATGCCGAAACAGGAGTTTCCGGAGTTCACCATCCGCCAAGGCGTGGTCGTGGGTGTTTACCCCGGGGCGACTTCCGGAGAGGTGGAGGAGCAGTTGGCCAAGCCTTTGGAGAGATACCTGTTTACCTTCAAGGAGGTAAAGAAGAAAAAGACGTACTCCATGTCAAGGGATGGAATGGTGTACGTGATGGTGGAGCTGAACGACGACGTGAACAATAAAGACGAGGTCTGGTCGAAGATCAAGCTCGGCTTGCAGAACTTCAAGTCGCAACTGCCCTCGGGCGTACTCGCCGTCATCGCGAATGATGATTTCGGCGATACTTCCGCCTTATTGATCACCTTGGAATCGGAAGACAAGACCTACCGGGAATTGCAGCGATACATGGAGACGCTGGAAGACCGCCTGCGCCGGATCGAGTCCGTATCCAACCTGCGCCGTTACGGGGTACAAAACGAGCAGATCTCGGTCTACTTGGATCCAGACAAGCTAGCCGCTTACGGCCTAGATACCCGTATGCTGATGACAACCTTGTTCACCCAAGGCTTTACCACCGCCTCCGGCTCCTTGGAGAATGGCGGCTTGGACATTCCCATCCACCTTTCCGTGACCTATCCCTCGGAGCGGGAAGTAGGCGAGCAGATCCTGCTGGCCGATGCCGACGGGCATATGATCCGCTTGAAAGACGTGGCCCGTATCGTGCGGGAATATCCCGAGCCGGATAGCTATATAACGAACAACGGCAAGAAAGCGATCATCCTTTCCATGGAGATGCGTGAGGGCCATAATATCGTACGATACGGAAAGGAGGTAGACGAGGTATTGCACGCTTTCGAGCGGGATCTTCCCGAGAGTGTCTCGATCCGCCGGATCGCCGACCAGCCGAAGGTGGTGGGAGACTCGGTAAGTTCCTTCGTGCGGGATTTGTTTGTGTCCATCGTGGTCGTGATCTTGGTGATGATGGTATTGTTCCCGTTCCGCTCGGCATTGGTGGCGGCTACCTCCATCCCGATCAGTGTCTTTATCTCGATCGGTGTCATGTACGCTTGCGGCATCCCGCTGAATACGGTGACGCTGGCCGCCTTGATCGTGGTATTGGGCATGATCGTGGATAACTCCATCATCGTGATAGACGCCTATCTGGAATATCTGGACAAGGGCTATTCCCGTTGGTACGCCGCCGTCTATAGCGCCAAGAACTATTTCAACTCGATCTTGTTGGCTACGCTGTGTATCTGCGTGATCTTTTTCCCGTTGCTTTTCACGATGACGGGGCAGATGTTGGATTTCGTGACCTTCTTCCCTTGGACGCTTTCCATCTCCCTCATGGTGTCGTTGGCGGTGGCGATGGTCTTTATCCCGCTGCTGGAGCGGGTCTTGATCAAGAAGGGATTGAAGTCCGGGCGGGAGAATAAGGGAAAGAAGAGGTTCAATCTGCTGGATACCGTACAGGCCGTCTATACGAGGGCGCTGACGTGGACTTTCCGTTTCCCGAAAACCACGATCGGTCTAGGCATCCTGACGGTTGCCTTGGCGATCCTGATGATCACTCAACTGAGCCAGCGTATGATGCCGATAGCCGACCGGGATCAGTTCGCCGTCGAGATCTATCTCCCGCAGGGAACCTCGCTGGACCGTACCGCCGCCGTGAGCGATAGTCTCTATAAGCTGTTGTCGGAAGATGAGCGCATCCTGTCCGTCACCTCCTTTATCGGAACTTCCTCGCCCCGTTTCCAAGCTACCTACGCCCCGAACTTGGCCGGGAAGAATTACGCCCAGTTCATTGTCAACACCGCCTCGGTAGAGGCCACCCGTAGCGTGTTGGATGATTATACGGACCGCTACGCCGATTATTTCCCCGACGCTTACGTGAAGTTCAAGCAACTGGATTACCAAAACGTATCCTCTCCTTTAGAGGTCCGTTTCATGGGAGACGATATCGCCCGGTTGAAGCAGGCCGGGGATTCCTTGATGGCCGTGTTGCGTGAGATGGACGGCTTGGTCTGGGTACACACCAATTACGAGGAGGCCTTGCCCGACGTACGGGTTCGATTGGACCCGGTGGAAGCCTCCCGCCTCGGGATCACGAAGGCGATGGCCTCGGCCGATCTGGCGATCCGTTACGACGGCCTCTCGGTTGGCTCCCTCTGGGAAGGCGATTACGCTTTGCCGATCCAGCTGAGATCCGATAAGAAAGGGGAGGGTGACGCGTTCGATAAGGTCGGCGACCAGTATCTTCCCACCATCGTCCCCGGCGTGAGCGTCCCGCTCCGGCAAGTCTCCACGATCGAGGGAGGCTGGAATGAGGGGCAGATCGTCCGTCGCAACGGCGTGCGTACCTTGAGCGTCTTCGCCGAGGTAACCCGGGGGACCAACCAGAACGCTATGCAGAAACGGATCGAGCGAGTCATGGAAAGCCGTATTATCCCGACCTTGCCCGAGGGCGTGACGTACGAGTACGGTGGAGCCAAGGAGCTGGATTTCGAGACGATGAACCCGCTGATGCAGGGCTTGGCGATCGCCGTGATCATTGTTTTCTTCTTCCTGTTGGTCAATTTCAAGAAGATCGGCTTGGCGTTGGCGGCCCTGTCCTCGTTGCTGCTCACCTTGTTCGGGGCGGCGCTGGGCTTGTGGGCGTTCCATATCGATTTCAGCTTGACGTGCGTCTTGGGCGTTATCAGCTTGATCGGTATCGTGGTGCGAAACGCTATCTTGATATTCGAGCATGCGCAAGACTTGCGGCTTCATAAGCATTATAGCCCGAGGGATGCCGCCTTCGACGCCGGCCGGCGACGCATGCTCCCGATCTTCCTGACCTCGGCTACAACGGCCGTGGGCGTGGTTCCCATGATCATCAGCGGCAGTTCCCTTTGGATGCCGATGGGTGTGGTGATCTGCTCGGGAACGGTCTTCTCGATGATCTTGGCGGTCATCATCCTGCCTGTTTTCTATTGGAAGATATTCGGGAATAAATGAATGATACGGATGTGGATTAGGATATAATATAGGAATGAATATATGCGGAAAAAAGAGATGATAAAAAGATGGATATATGGCATCGTCGGTTCCCTCGTCTTATGCGTGGGGACCGTGAGCGCCCAGCGGACATTATCGCTGGAAGAATGCCGGGAAATGGCTTTGGAGAATAACGCGAAGATGAAGAACGCCCGCTTAGACGTAGAAGGGGCGAGGGAAGGAAAAAAGGAGGCCTTTACGAAATACTTCCCGAATGTCAGCGCCGTGGGAACGGCATTCAAGGCGAACCACGGGATGATGGATATGAGCGTGATACCGGGCCTTCTCGAGTTGTCGATGATGGATGACGGCTTGCTGGGTGGGGTGACCGCTATCCAGCCCGTGTTCGCCGGCGGACAGATCGTGAACGGCAATAAGCTGGCCGACTTGGCGCTCGAGGTGAGCCGTTACCAGATGCGCCAATCCGAGGATGAGGTAGCCCTGACGGTGGAGCGGTATTACTGGCAATGGATCTCCCTTCACGAGAAATTAAGGACGATCGAGATCGTGGAATCCTTGGTGGGGAGTCTTTATAAGGATGTGGAGGTAGCGGTCGGCGCCGGCGTGACGACTCGTAATGACCTACTGCAAGTCCAGTTGAAAAAGAACGGCGTGGCGAGCGACCGCCTGCGGGTGGAGAACGGCTTGCGCCTTTCCAAGATGGTGCTGGCTCAATATATCGGTATCGGGGAAGATGATTTCGAGATCGATTTCACGCTGCCCGCCGAGGTGCCCTCCCCGGAGCTTTACCGGGTGAGCCATGAGGAGGCGCTCCCTACGACACTCTCTTATAAATTGCTGGAGAAGAACGTGGAGGCCGCCCGTCTTCAACAAAAGCTGAAGGTTGGGCAATACTTGCCCACCGTGGGGATCGGAGCCGGGTATATGTATCACAACTTACTGGATAAGGACCGTCCGTTCGGCATGGTTTTCGCTACCGTAGCGATTCCGATCAGTGATTGGTGGGGCGGCTCGCACGCCATCCGGAAGCAAAAGCTTCAGGTGAAGGCGGCCGAGTATTCCCGCCAAAACGCCAATGAGCTTCTGTTGGTGCAAATGCGGAAGCTTTGGAACGAGCTGGAGGAGTCTTATAAGCAAGTCAAGCTCTCGGAGGAATCCATAGCGACGGCCGAGGAGAATGTCCGCCTTAATACGGACTATTATAAGGCGGGCACGGTTACGCTGAGCGATCTTCTGGACGCCCAATCGCTCCTCCAGCAAAGCCGTGACCAGTATACGGGTGATTATACGGCTTATTTGATCAAACGTACGGAATATTTACAGGCGACAGGGCGTTAATTTGTTTTTTTTCCATATATTTGCTTATTAACAAATAATAAAACGAGAAGTGATGATGAGCTACGCCAATTATCTTTACATAGCGATCCGTGCCGCGGTAGACGCAGGCAAGTCGATCATGGATATTTATAACGACCCCGAATCAGACTTCGGGATAGAGAGAAAAGCAGACAACTCGCCGTTGACAAAGGCGGATAAGGCGGCCCATCGATTGATAACAAACGCTTTGTCCGTTACCCCGTTTCCGGTCTTAAGCGAGGAAGGAAAGGAGATCCCGTTCAAGGAGCGCTCCAAATGGGAGACGCTGTGGATCGTGGACCCGCTGGACGGTACCAAGGAGTTTATCAAGAAAAACGGCGAGTTTACCGTGAATATCGCCTTGGTGGAGAAAGGTGTGCCCGTGTTGGGCGTCATTTATGTGCCCGTCCGGAAGGAGTTGTATTTCGCCTCCTCCTCTGTGGGTGCTTATAAGTTTACAGGAATCGATAGCAGCAGCCAGCCCTCGATGGACGAGATGAAGCAGCGGGCGATACATTTGCCGATGGCGCTGGCGCATCAAGGAGTCGTGGTAGTGGCGTCCCGGTCTCACCAAACGGAGGAGACCACCGCTTTCATCGATAATCTCCGCAAGCAGGGAAAGCCCGTTACGTTGATCAGTAGCGGCAGCAGCCTGAAGATTTGTCTGGTAGCGGAAGGCTCGGCCGATATCTATCCCCGTTTCGCCCCGACGATGGAGTGGGATACCGCCGCCGGCCACGCCATCGCCAAGTCTGCCGGTTGCGACATATATCATATCGACGGCAAGACCCCGCTTCGCTATAACAAGGAAGATTTGCATAATCCGTGGTTTATCGTGAAGTGAGGGAGGTGAAATAAGAGAGTATGTGCTTACGCTCTCTTATTTCTTCTTTTCGATGTCGGTATTATCCCAAGTATCGGCACTGCCCATGCTACTAGTTCTTATGCTTTTTCTTCTGTTATCAGCCCATCGAAATACCTCCGCAGCAACCACGCCATCGCCTGCTGTCGCACCATCGTCAGCCGGTAGTCCTCGCTGATGGGCAGGTGACCCGGCGGTCGCCAATGGGCGAAGAGGCTCATGGCGTGGCGTTTCTCCTCCGGCCCGCCCATCCCGCTAAATTCAAGGGAACAGTCGATAAGATATTGGAGGCAGCTATCGCTTATTGGCACAAGTCTACCACCAATAGGAAGACCAAAGCTCGTAGCCTATAATACCCACGATAACGGCAAAGACACATGCCGCCGTATGGATGACGGAATAAAAGACCGCCTGCATTTCCTCGAAGGATAATTGCTGGAGAAAGTCGTAAAAATAAAAGCCTGCCGCAATCAAGGCGGGCAAGCTGATAATCATTAATAAAGCTCCAAGGATCACGTAAAAACGTTCTTTGTCCATGTACATAATGTGTGCGCATTAAAAAGGTTAAACAATAGTGAGCTACCTATATTCTCACGAACGAGATAGCTCTTTTCTTTATTTAACTAAATAACCAAGCTTTTCCTCTGAAAAGCCATGTTGTTAAATTCGATTAATTATAGGCCAAATGTATAATTATTGGAGAAATAGAGTTTTTATGGGCAGACACAAAAAAAAGCGTGAAGCTGCCGTTATATTGTTATGTGTCTTTTAGGTATCCCCATACCCTTTCAGCCATAACAAACGACAGCTCACGCCTATATTATATTTGAGATAATACAACAGCGTGAACATGAAGTTTGTTATTCTGGCTGAGTTAAATGGGGAATTTTAAAAGACACAGAATAACACTCGATGCTCTAATACATAATATGTCGCCATGCTTTTCGGCTAACGCTATAGCCACATGACGATGCAAATATAACTATATATTTTGTAAATCAATGTTTTTATTGGCGAATTATTAACAGATATGCAAGTGCATACTACTCGTTCTTATGCTTTCTCTTTAGCTATCAGCCCATCGAAATACCTCCGCAGCAACCATGCCATGGCTTGCTGTCGCACCATCGTCAGCCGATAGTCCTCGCTGATGGGCAGGTGACCCGGTGGTCTCCAATGGGCGAAGAGGCTCATGGCGTGGCGTTTCTCCTCGGGGGTATCGTGTATCAATCCCCGCTCTTGCAAGGACTGGTAGACACGGGCGGGATAAAGGCGTTCCAGCGGGTAACCGGCCTTGTATTGCTGGAATACCTTGCGGAGAAAGGCAAGCTCACGCTCTTCCTTGTAAGCCTCGCTGACGGGCGGGAGAGCGTTTAGCCGCCGATCCCGTTCCCGTTCCACGACGGCGTGATAGCGCAGGTCGCTCGTCTTGTAGGCTTTCAGCCAACGTGAGAAGGTGCGGAGGTTCACGCCCGTGTAGTCTCCGAACGTGCCTTTCGCCCCTAGCTCGAAGCAAAGCGATACCTCGGGGAAGGTGAGGTAGGCGTATGATTCCCGGAGGTCGGACGATAACTTGGCCGCCAATATCCCGATATCCCGCTCGTTGTACGTCTGGTAGCCGACCATGATGTACGTCTGTGCGATCAACTGGGAGACGGATTGCGTGAGTTGTTCGATTGATATGTCCTCGATCCGTTCCGAGGACAAGGATTCCCGTAGCCTAAGCTCTAGACCTGTCATGTCCGTCGGCTTGTAAGATGTTCAATGCTATTTGTGCCGCTCGTTCGCTCGCTTTCATGGCTTCTTCTATGCGTGAGGGGGCGGCGGGCCGTTTGTTTCCGGCCGGGGCGATTGGTGCGGGACGATTGATTATGTCTGCCTCGGGTTGGTAATCGAGGCATCTCCACCAAGAGGTGAAACGACGGGCGTAATCGTTCTTGGTGCGGAGCGTTCCCATGTCGCCGGTAGAGACGATGTGACTCTCGAAAAGTTCCATCACGCCCGGTAACAGGTCCAATACGGCGGGACCTTTGCCGCTCATACGGACGATAGCGGCCCGCCAATCCTCATCGTTGGATAGTTCGTCTCGATAAGAGCGGAGGATCTCTTCCCGTGCGTACGTGCGTGCGGGAGAAGAAGTAGTAGTAATGTTTTCTTTCCTTTCCTTTACTATACTATATGCACTTTTCGTGTCATTTTGCGGGGTTTCGTCTGCGAAAACCTCGGTTTTTACATCGTTAACTATTTTATACAAATCAATAACAGCTTTATTATCTGGTCTTTTACTCTTTGAAAAGGCATATTGCTCTTGTATGGTCTCGGAGGTTAGGATATGGCTTTTGTCAAAAGATCTCTCGTGGAATAATCCGAGTTCTATCATTATCTCGATCATGCTCCGGATGTCTTTTTCTTCGAGCCCGAGTTGATCCGAAAGATCGAATATATAGTTGTCGGTTATTTCTATAAAATAACTATTGGCGTAAATGTCGCATAATAAATCCATATAGAGGACGATTGCCTTGAAGCCGCCTTTCCTCTTCAAGCGGCGTATCGTGCGATTATTCATGAAATCGGTATTGAGCGGGAAATAATCCAGCCCCTTTTTAATAGGTCGTGCCATGGTTAATTGAAAATTGATGATTGAAAATTGAAAGTTAATCGCGAGTCTTGATCGCCCTCACGATCCATTGCAGCGTGCGTACGTTGAGCAGCTCGGCGGGCGTGGTGCGTATCACGAGCCATCCGCAAGCGGCGGCCTCGTTGTATTTTTCCGTGTCACGCTTCCAGCCCTCGGGGCGGAAGTGGCGACCGCCGTTCCATAAGCCGCCCTCCACCTCTATGGCTACGTGGGCTTGAGGAATGGCGAAGTCGAAACGCCACTCACGGGTGGGGTGGAAGGGGAACTCCCGTTCCACCCGCAGCCCCGTGTAGCGTAAGACGGCCTCGCTAAGCGGCGAGTAGTCCGTTCCCATCAGTCAGGAGTTGTTCGGCCTCTCGGTCCGTGTCGCAGATTTCCACGTAGAAGGTTCCCATCCGGTTGTCGAAGGTGATCCATTTGCGGATGCGTGGCTCGTAGTAATACCCGTACTCGTTTCCTCGTGCGAAGCGGTAGTTGCGTGAGCGGCTCTCGCCCGAGGCGAGGTGGAAGAAACAGGCGGCGGCTTGGTCGCCCAGCAGACAGCTCTTGGCCGTCGGCGTGATAAGCGTGGATGCGTGTGTCATGGTCTTAGGCGGCTGTGTTAAGAGGTTCGTCACTCGTGTTCCCGATCTCGACGAAACGCTCCATGCCGAGGCGCTTGCCTTGCGTGATGTATAGCAGGGCCTCACGCTCGCATAGCGAGAGGTCTTCCAGCAGGCGGTCTATCCATGCGTACTCGTCACGCCCGAGGTGGAGTCGGGCGGCGAGGTTGACGGGGCAGGTGTTATCGTCGGCACGGTTCACGGCGTAGATGGTGAGCAATTCCGAGTCGCCGGACGGCTGGCGGTAGAAGCCCTCGGCCCGGAGGCCGGGGAAGCAGGTGCCGCAGATCTTCTCCACGTGGAAGTTCAGGTTCGCCATGGCCAACGTAAATTCCTCATGGATAGGGCACTCGTTCTGGTAAGAGGTCTGGTAGCTGTCGGCGGTACGCTCATTGTACACCTCGATCGTCGCTTTCAATTTGTTATCCTTGATGGATACTTGCTTGATTTGTTTGATATTAGACATTCGGTAATTATAATTGAAAATTGATAATAGGAAATTGATTGGCCTTGGATTTGTCAAGCCGTTTTCTTGCGTTTGGGTTCGGCTAGGTAGCTCACGTGCGGGCTGTCCACGAGTATGCCCTTGCGGGCTTGCGCCTTGGCGTACATGAGTATCGGGTGGAAAGTCTTGCGCAACTCGTCGTCCGGCATCCCCTTGCCACGGTTCTCCCACCAGAAGGCCAGAAGGACCATGTAGCCCTCGGGAGATAGGGGTTCCGGTATCAGCTCGGAGTCGATGGCCCGCAGGCTCAAGTCACGCTCGCCGAGCAGCCGGCGCTTGTCCGCACGCTCCAGCGCCGTGCGTTTCTCCTCCTCCGAGAGGTCTTGGCGGCCTTCGATACGGCGCTGCGTCTGCCGGAGGTTCTTCTCCAGACGCTCCCGCTGCTTGAACGCCTCGTCCATCTGGTCACGCAGGAAAGAGTCGAGGTATTGCCCGCAGGTATGCGCCGGTGTCCCGGGCTTGCGTGGATCAATGGCGTTCTCTAAACTCACGAACCGTTTTTGCAGGTCGGCCAAGATCTCGGTGAAAGGGCGGCGCATCTCGTGCATCGCCTTGATCTGGCTGGCGCATTGGGAGTTGTAACTGCGGATCTCGTCGGCCATCCCCTCGTCCATGCCCTCGTGCTCGGCACGACGGATCAGCTCTTGCCCGAATCGGATAAAACGTACGCTATTCTCTGCGTTTTGGTTCAATGCGATTGCGCATTTTTCCATAGACGGGGTTTGGATCAACATAGTTTTTTGTTTTGTTTCGTTACTCTTCATTACTTTAATTCTGTCTCTTATACACATCTGACGCTGCCGAC
>ENA-OZFC01000378-OZFC01000378.1-human-gut-metagenome-genome-assembly--contig:-NODE-378-length-30663-cov-10.970694_pt1 | contig 30663 bp, 20 predicted proteins | sample MGYA00245076_ERZ653625 | MGnify/ENA primary metagenome ERZ653625 (study PRJEB26926, sample SAMN06165169) | human gut metagenome | biome: ENVO:00009003; feature: ENVO:2100002; material: ENVO:00002003... | reverse complement strand
TTATAAAATTTTGTAGCATTATTTAAAAACTGTAGTGATTCCGGACTGTCCATCCTGAGTTTTTTTACTTCATCTTTTGTCATGGAACTTTCCTTTCTACCTCATCCCTGATTTCAAAACATTCTTTCATTCAGAGACCTGTTACTCTACCCCCAACGCCTTAAACACCGCATCTTCCGCACTGCTGTAGAAAATCAGATTAAAACTCCCCACCAGCTCCGGCGGCACAGTGCCAAGGTCTGCTGCACTGGTAATCGGAAGCAGCACTTTCTTTGCTCCGCTATCGAGGCACACCTGCAAACTATTGGCAAGCTCGTCCACTTTCAGAATCGTGCCGCTGATGCTGATTTCTCCCAGCACGGCAAGTGTACTGACTGTAGGCCGTCCAAGAGCGATGCTGCATAGTGCAATCAATGTAGGCAATGCCAGCTTTCCAGTCATGCCAATGCCTTGTAAATCCTGATAGTTGATGATGTAATCCCGCATCGTGGTGCTGATGCTGCCACTGATTCGATTTCCGTTTGCTTTCAGGAAATTGAACGCCGTATTCGTGGATTCCTTGCAGTCACGGTCGCTGCCAAGGCCCGTGCGTTCAAATTTTCCGTTGCCGGGCAGCATCTGGCTTTCGAGGCGGAATACACCGATCATACCGGACTTACCCTGACTTACGGTATATACCTGTCCAGGATTGCAGATACCATCAGGAATGAGTTTGCCGCCGCCCTGCTCTGGCACGGAAACAAATTTTTCTTCAAAGGTATCAAGGTCGATATAGCTGAAGTTCACATCATAGAACTCCATTCCACCCAGCTTTTTCAGCTGCTCCTTGACGCGACGGCGCATTTCCAGCGCAAATACAAGAATTTCTTCAATCTGTTCCTTCGTGAATTCTCCATCCGGATACAGCAATTTCACATAGCCGCCTACAATCTTGCGGACAGCAATCGTATCGCGCTGGTTCAGGTTCTTTCCAAGGCGGAAATACTTATCCGACGCATCACCATACTGTTCTTTCCGCAGTTCTCGGATAAACTCTGCCAAGTAATCCGTGATAAAGCCGTAGTCGTTTGTAAAATGCTCCGGACGGAACTTCGGAATCTCCCAGCCTGGAATGTAGCAATGCAGACGGTCAAGAAAGGCTGTGTCCGTTCCCATCTCCGGCGGGAACGGGTCAAACAGAGAGGAAGTCTTGAGCAACACATCCACGCTCTGATTGATGTTTCCTACAAAGACCATAGATGCCGATGCTGCCTTTTCCTCTTTGCCACGGGCAAAGGAGCCGGAAGCCATATAGTCTTTCATAATCTGAATGCCGTCTTTGTCCTTAAACTTGATTCCGGCAACCTCATCAAAGGCAACGCAGTCCCATAAGCCTACCAAACCTACGGTTTTGCGCCCCATATTGTAAAACAGATTTGCAACGGTCGTCTGACCACCGGATACCAAGATACTGTTCGGGCTGATTTCTTTATAGATATGGGACTTGCCTGTGCTGCGCGGCCCCAACTCACAGAGATTGAAGTTGTTCTCCACCAGCGGTAACATACGCGCAAGCAGCAGCCACTTTTCCCGATTGTTCAGCTGTTCCGGCTCATATCCGCAGGAACGCAGCATAACATCCATCCACTCTTCCTGTGTGAATGCCTTGCGTCCCTCTCGAACTTCTTCAATGTCGATATGGGGCATCTGGATCGGAGTCAGCTTATGGATGCTGATGGGAGAGATATCCTTCTGCTTTTTCTGTTTAGAGGAAATCGGCTGTCCATCTATATCCGTGATTCCAAAGCTGCTGTCTCCCTCAGATTCATATTCCAGCTGCACGATGCACCAGATACCGCCGCAAAGCAGCCGGTCATATTTTTCCGGATAATCATCCGTAATCGGCACATTGGTGAGACCAAGGTTAGAGAACTCTGCAAAAAAGCAATCCTTTTTGATGTCGAGATGTACTGTCACCATATCAATAATGGTATGGCTCCCGTTCTTGCGCAGTTGTGAGAGAATTTTCTGAGCCTCATCCGGGCGGACAAAATTATCTGCCAGAATGCGTTTTACATTCTGAACGCCCTGCTCAATGATTGTCTCATCGTCTGAACTACAATACTGACCCAGCAGGAACTCCAGCACATAGACCGGAACATTCGCTCCTTCTTTTATTTTTTTTGTCAGGTCTTTGCGGACGATCCGACCGTCAAAGTTGCTGCGCAGCTTCCGGCGCAGTTCTTCACGGGTATCGTCTGCCGCCATATCCATCATTTCCATACGGAATTCCTGCCTCCTCTATATCAGAATCCGAATCCAAAGTCATCCGCAAAGGCAATGTCCATGATAACAGGCTGCCTCCACTGCTCCAGACCGCTTTCTTCGTCATAAACCACAAGGTAATATTGCTTGTCCTTGTCGTATTTCTTATTCTTGAATGTGAAACGCATCCGGAAGATACGCTTCTGCGCATTTTCCTCGCGACTGTCCGCCACATAGCTGTTTTCGTTCGAGATTTTCTCATTGTCTTCCGAGAGGAAGAAAATACGGTATTTTGCCGCTTTTACAGTATCACTGACTGCATCCGACTGGATAAAGTCCATGGAAGTGATCAGGTTCGTAATCTTATGGACGATGCTGACCAGAGCAATTTCTGCATTCTTTGTTTCCATGTGACCGCGTTCCATCTTAAACTCCAGCACCGGCACCAGCATTTCCTGCGGTGAGGAACCGCCATGCACATAGTTAGCACCGCCTCCGGCCACCTTAAAGACATTGCTGCTGACAGGATAGGACACCATCTTGCTGTCCTCGTTCCCCAGAATGCGTCCCATGCTCATATGGTCGATGCCATCATCTCCCAGTGCCGCCTTGGACACAATAAATCTGCGATTGACAAATGCTTTGTCCGCGCTTTTCCCGGAGATTTTGTCACTTTCTGTCAGCTTATCACGCTTGTAAATAAAGCCATGATCGGCAGTAACGATAAAATGATAGGTATTGCCGCTGACGGAGATTCGATGAATCAAGTCCATGATTTCCTGAACGGCTTCCTCACACGCATGAAATACCTCATCCTCGGTATTTGCCTTGTCTCCACGCGCGTCTATCTGATTATGGTATACATAGATGATCTGACGTTTTGTCAGCACCTCTCGCAGCTCTGCCACTTTCAGATTTTTGATATCATCGAACTGTACACAGACACTATCCGGGTTATAGCTTTGCAGCACCTGCTGCCGACCTGCCAGATTATCGCAAAGGATACCATCTGCCAGTACCTGAAAATCATCCGTCATTTCCAGTGTCTTATGTGGCAAAAGTGCTGCCATACCGAGCCTCGTATAAGACGGAAGAACACTCAACTGTACAGAAAGTTTTGCCGTGCATTTCGGGTCATCCTGCATTCTGGCAAACAACTCCTGTCCTACCTCGTAACGCATGGCATCCGAAATGATGACCACGGTGCGTTCTTTGGTATAGCGCAGGTTGGCATTGTAAAACTCCCGCTGCAACGGAATTGCCGAAAATGCGGCATCCTGCTGAATTCCAGCATTCCAGGCAGGGAGCAGACAAGCCAGATATTCGTTCGTGTAAATATTTTCCACCAGCTCCCGAAGCGGTTCAAAACTTTCCGTGCTCTCCAGCTGGTCGTAATAATAGTAGAATTTCCGATACTGCTGATCCATATTGTAATCCGCAGCAAGATATCGGTCGATAATTGGCTTTAAGCCATCTGCGGCATGGTAATCCGCTTCCTTCACCATGCTGTACGCACTGGAAAGCAACTGATATGTCTTCCCGGTCTTTCTTCCAAAGTGCATTTTAGCCCGTTTTTCACAGAGTTCCGGAATGGCAAATCCGTTTACGATTGCACCAATATCTTCCGAAACAAGTCTGCTAATGAGCCACTTTACCAGCACCTGATCCACGGCAAGGAAAGTGTCGCACTCCACCAAATCGTCCACTCGCATTCCTGCAAATGCCGAAAGAACATTCAGCCCTTTGGCAACGTGCGCCGACAGAGCGTCGTATTTGTCCCTGTACAGGACGCTGTTCATCAGGCTATCGAGGAATGCGATGATATTGCCGGACTTGTAGGAGACAAAGCTCTTCCATGCTGCCGGAAGCTCTGCCTGCACATATCGCCCAGTATAGGTAACGAACAGCGTCACCAGCAGCCGTTCCAGACTCGGCTTTGTATCAGTGTATCCGAAATGCTGCTCACAGAGCTGCCAGAATGCAGACAGCAGGTCGTATTTTTCAAACTCCTGCAAGAAAGCATTGTCCACCAGCTCGCCATCCGTCAACACGATGCGCACGACCTCTTCAAAAGAGCAGGTACGCGCCTTGCAGACTGCACTCAGCAGACCGACAAGGATATTTTCTTCATTGAAGTTTTCGATTTCCAGATCATAGAAGCGTTGGGTGCGCTCTTTGTTGGCGAAAAACTTGATGTGCTTCTCAATAACCGGCTTGTACTTTTCCTCAATACCGAGGTCAACCGACAGCAGGGAGGCACGGTCAGCAAAGAACCGTCTGGAATACAGCATTGTGTCTTCCAGATGGTTGTCCCTTACATCCGGCTTCGGAAACGGTGCATAAATCAGATAATTCGTGGTCTTATCCACACGCTCCAGAAAATACTTTGTATAGAACTGGTTATCCGGCTGGAGATGGTAGATCTTCGCATTCTGAAGCTCCACCGTCTCCATATCCTCGGCAAATTCTGCCTTGTCATCGTACCAGAAAACCAGTTTCCGGGTCTCTCCGGTAAATTCCGCATTCAGGCGGTCTATAATTTGTTTCAGGTTCAATTCTGCCATATCATTGTCCTTTTTTCCTGTGATTGGTCTTTATCTCTTACAAGAGAACTCAGCAATAGCTTCATCTTTTTCCGGTAGAACTTTGTTCTTTTGATGTACCGTGGAATCGTCATGTGATACGCCTGCATAAATTCCAGTATCCATGCCAGATCATAGGATTTCTCGGTTGACCAGTCACGATATTTTCTATGACAGACAAGCCAAACACCAATGATATTGTAATCCAACGCATCTTCATCGGTTTCATCTTGAATACAATGACCGCAAAGGAAGCGGTATGCCACCGGATCATGGGCATATGTGCGTTCAAAACGCTGCCATGCCGCTGCGATATCGTCCTTTGTCCAGTGATTTTGCATTTTCCCACTCCCTCCGGTCATTTTTTCTTATTTCTTTTCTTTCACCATGATGTTCTTGCTGTCTGCCAGCACCTCATAGAACTTGCCGTCCTGCGCTGTCTGGAGCTTACGGTAGTTGACCTTTACGCCGTCATCGAGGTCAAGCTCGATACGAGAAAGTGCCAGATGGCTGATCTTCTCATCGTATTCCCGGCATTCCTTCAGCTGCTTGGCAAGTTTATCCTTACGCTTGGAGGCTGTTGCCACCTCACGGGCATTCCCGCTGTGATCCATCATATCCTGCATCCGGTTGATCTCGGATTCATATACGCGTTGCATCTTGTGCAGGTAGTCGATACGTAGGTTGCCGATGGTGTCCGGCGTGTAGCGGTGCAGGTAAACCAGTGCCTTAAAGCCGTTCTGTTTGCCGCTGTCAAACAGCCAGTAGATCGGACGCTTGCCGGAGCCAGTGACAGAGTAGGTCTGGCAGTGATCCTTAAAGAAATCGTTCAGGAAGTAGTTGCGGATGATCTCCCGGCTGGTGCTTCCCTTATTGCCGAGGGCTTTTGCGATATAATCAAGGTTTGCTTCCAGCGTTTCAGCACCGTATACCGCTTTCAGCCATGCACACAGGCGCGAAACGATATCATCGTCCAGATATTCTTCATCGGTGATGGGGATAACATTGTCGGCATCCGGAATATAGCTCTGGTATTTGCTGCTATCCCATTTGCCGCCCGCATAGGCCAGTCCTTCCACATCCAGCGAGTAGCGACCAAACATACAGCCCACGGCATAGCTCAGCAAGCTCTTGATGTCCCGCTGCAAGTCCGCCTTACGCACGGTCACATCTTTATCTTCCACTTCCGGGGTCAGCTCGTCCTGCAAGCCGTAAATGTCAATAAAAATGCGGTTCAGCTCTTCCTCGTTGGCTTTCAGCTTTTCAAACCGCTCCTTGCACTGGCCCTGCCACAGCAAATAGCAAATTTCCAGTGGGCAACTTGTTTCCGGCAGATAGCCATAGTAGTAGTCCATTGTGGCAGCAGTAGCCGTGGCATCCCACAGGCCTTTGCTCATGCTCACAAGTGGGTGGATGATAAAGTTCCAAGATGTCTCAAAGGAATCCCAATCCTCTTTTGACAATCTTATATTTTCTAAAGTGCAAAGCTCAACTTTTTCTCTGTTTTCTGCATCCAGCAAAACGGGAACTTTTCCGACAGGTCCTTGGCTATAATCGAGTGTCGGAGCTAAAAGTTCGAGAAATCTCATTGTCGGCTTACTGTTAAGAAGTCCACAAATGTAATTTTGCAAGTCCGCCCTTTTTAGATAACAAATTGATCCTTTGGTATTCATTGTGAAGCCCTTGGGTTCATAGCGAAATGAAATAGAATCAGAACTCAATGTACTCCATGACAATCCTTCTCGAAAATAGTACTGAGTACTGCGTGGCGCACTTCCTGGATAATTTCTTATTTCCTCACCATCATTATACCAGTTAACAATATAATCATTATTTCCATACCATTTTCTTGCTCCACCGCCTTTTGTATGAGGAAACCATTTCTTTTTTGACTCGATAGCCTGTTGCGTTGTTTCAGAATGATAAGAAATATTATCCTCACTCACCTCAAACCATAGTCTCAAAAACAAGTCATTATTTGCAGTAGACATTCCCTGCCGCAAATCTGCAAAATTCTTCAGAGGAATTCCACTCTCAAACGCATCGTAAATGGAATTGCTTACCCAATACGCAATCGGAGTGCCAGGAATCTCAAAAAATTTGTTTTGTTTCTGTACAAATTGTTCTGTTGCCGACAGAAAAATTTTTTCTTTCTCTGTTTGGGAGTTTCCATCTGTCAATCGACAATAAGTTCCTAGATATCCATCGAGTTGACAATTCTGCAAAACAAAACTTGTTGTTTGAACAACCTCTCCTCCTATTTCCTCAAATGCTTTGGTTCCCAAATGAGCCATGCTACTTATAGTTACATTGCTTAACTGTTTGATTCTCAATGCGTCAAAACTTGTCAGGAACATCCATGCTTGCTGCGTAATCATTGCCTGAAAACCGTTGTTTCCAGTCATCTGACGGCAACGCTCAATAAACACAGCAAACAGGTCTGCCTTGCTGTCGGGGTAATTCTTCTTGACGAAGTTGTTGACATTGGCGCTGAGGTTGCTGGTTCCGGCATAGGGCGGATTCGTACAGGTAACCCAATACTTCCGCGCCATCGTCTCGCCAATATCAATGAGCCGATTCAGCTGCTCGGCGGTATCTTCCACGCCCACGCTGTCCATGCTGATCTGCCCTGCGGTATCCTCCGCTGCCACAAACCGGCGCAGCAGCTCCCAGTTGTAGCTCTCCACATTCAGGATAGAGCCATACTCCTTGGCATCGGTCAGGGTGTCCAACAGACCTTCCAGCTGCATCTTAGCCGCGTTCTTCTCGATATCGTCCATCCCTGCACCGAAATATTTCAGGTGCGCACGGTTGATGCTGTTGCTCTCCTGAATGGCATAGACATGGCAGGTGTTTTCACCATTTAAGATACGGCGATTGTACTGCCGTGCTTTCATCATCACGGCAAAGTACGCCAGCTGATAGGCACGGTCATCAATGTCCAGACCGTAGATGTTGTGTTCCAGGATGCTCTTTGCAGCATCGCGCTGGCTGTAACCGGCACTCTCGTAAATCTGCATCAGCACATCAAAAGCATATACCAGAATATGGCCAGAACCCATGCAGGGGTCAATGAGCTTAATATCTTCTGGGTTCAGGGCAGCATACTCTTTACGAATTTCCGAAAGTTTTGCCTGTACCTCCGGCTCCTGTTGTGCTTCTTCCAGATAGTATTTCCAATTTTCTTTCAGGTCGCATTCCGGGTGTCCTTCCACCCACAAACGGCCAAGGCTGTTCTCCACCATGTAGCGGACGATCCAGTCCGGGGTGAACAGCTGGGTTACAGCAGGGATTTCCTCTTTGGTGATCTTACCGTTCTTGGCAAATGCAGCGGCCTTCGGCTCGGTATTGTAATACTGGTACAGCCAGCCGATAATCTCCACCTGACCACCGCGCTCGATGTTGAAGTCATCCTCCGGGATATCGTGAATCAGATGATAGACCACGCCATCCTGGTCAATAACGGACAAGCTGAGCAGCAGCTCGGTGTAGTTCTTTGTCTTTTCAAACAGAGCAGGCAGAATCTCGTTCAGGGCGTTGCACTGCTTCAGGAACAGGATACGGAACACCTCGTCCAGCTTATTGTCCTGCTTCAGCTGGAAAATCTGTGTCTCTTCCTCCGTAGTGAAGGGCAGCTCTGCGTCAAACGGTGTTGTGACCAGATCCGGCTCCAGCTTACCGCGCTCGGAAGAAAGAACCCGGATATGGGAAGGCAGATAGTCATTGACCTCCATGAAACGGATAGCAATCAAGCGGTTGAACCATGTATAGGCAACCTCCTCGATCACATACTGATATGCGGTTTTGTAGTCGGTATCCTTTTCCTTCTGCTGGATGACCTCTATCAGCTTGTCACGCTGCCGCACGGCCTCGCCGGAAATCGAATACGGTTCTGCAGTGCCGATATCGAAGAACTGAGTGCCGCCGAAGCTCTGCGGCAACGGCTTTGCAATGCCGTCCTCCGTAATACCGATCAGGCGGGCATCATAGCTAACATCTGCAATCAGCTTATTTCGCGCCCAGATCGCAAAATTCTTTATGGCTGTCTTGTTCATGGAGCCTATCCTCCTGTCATTTATAGTTCAATGTTGACGATTGTGTCTTCGTCCATCTCTTTCAGCAGGTTTTCACGCAATGCAGCAAGGTACTTATCAACATCCTCCTTGCTCTCCAGCCGCCACGATGCAGTCTTGGCAACCGTCTTGATGGAAACATTTTTCGTGGTGCGCACCTTATATACCGGATGCGGTTCTGCGACCTTTTCTTCCGGTTTCACGGTCTCGCCGCGCTTCTTCGCCTCTTCTTCCTGACGCTTGCGCTCTGCCTCGGCCTTTGCTGCTGCTTCCTGCATAAGACGGATATCCTCTGCATTCATCTCATTGAGCAGGCGCAGCTTCAGTGCCTCCGCCTTATCTGCATAGCTACGCAGAGTGGAGACATTGTTGCAGTGCTCCGCACCGTCCATGATCTCCTTAAACAGTTCCAGATAACGGTTGAATTTCGCATCCTTATAGAACTTGGTGTTCAGCACTTCAAAAACACGGTTCCGATCCTGATTGATGGAATCCTTGACCGGCTCTGCCTGCTCTTCCAGAATGCGCATATAGCAGTTCATAAACTTCTCGCGCAGCTCCGGCAGCTTCGGAATCTCCTTATAGGGCTTCGGCATCCGGACAATGGTGCGCATCTTAGCCACCACGTCTTCCAGTTCTGCATCCACGATGTAGGTCTTGCTGTCCTCGTAGATATTCAGCATATCCAGCGCACGGGTGAAGATGGTCAGCTGCTCACTGCCAAAGAAATCACGGATAGGCTCATAGTCCTCGCCAAAATCCATCAGATCGTCCTGCTCGTCAAATACAGTCTTAAAGAATTCCAGCGGTGCCTGAATCTGCACCAGTGCGGAAAGCCGCTTCTTGCCCTTTTCCAGAAGTTCCTTTCCTGGATAGGCGTAATTCTCATATTTCGGTTCCAGCCGCTCAATCTCAGTGATTCGATTCTCGCAGTAATGCTGGAAGTTCTTCATGATGGTATCTTCGTCATCGGCAGGCGGTGCCACCTTGAACAGCTCTTTCATCACGGTGCGGACAGCCTTTTTCTGGTTTTCCGGCACACGGACGCGCACTTCCGTCAGCAGCTTATCCACGAACTGCTTCTTCGTGATGTAGCCGATGATTTCTTCTTCGGAGCGGTTGTTCAGATTGACGCTCTCACCGTTGACCGTAAAGGACAGGTCTCCACGCTTAAAGAGACGTGCCACCAGCCAATGGATATCATCTTCCACAAAGCCATAGGGTGCTTTCATAAAGCGATCCTTGATGGTTTTCATAGAAGTTTTCATGTGCATCCGGGAGTTACCTGCCACGAATTGCAGCACATCATCCAGTGCGTGAACATTAGATTCTCCGGTATCTCCCAGTGCCAGTGACAGCTGGTTGCTGGTCTTGAACATCTTCCGGATGTCTGCTTCGCCCATCGCTGCGTCAATGTAGGACAGCTTGTGGTAAACCGTCTGCACCAATCTTCCGATAGCCTCGTTGATGCGGCTGGTCACTTCCTTGCCGGAGGTGTGCAGCACATCGCCATTGACATAGATGGTAGCCTCTTTCAGAGCTTCCGTCAGGTAAAGCTTGGCGTTACCGTTGCGTTCCCGCATCTCCACGCGCTTTGCTTCCTTAATGGTCTCATACTTGGCAAGCTGCACAGAAGTATTCTTACGCAGGAACCGCTCAATTTTTAAGTATGCCCGCATTTCCGTCAGGAACGCATCATCATTCGGCAGAACCACAAGAACTTCCTTGCCCTGGCCGGAGAGCAGGCGCAGCGTACCATCATCGGTGCCGCCCTCATACCACGGGGTCAACACACGGAGGCCGATATCGTAATTCTGGTTTGCCTTATAAGGGCGGTCATCCACTGCCTGATTGAAGGAGAACGCATATCGTCCACTGAAGCTTGGGTACTGATACTTTTTACTGGAGAAAATGTCCTCATAGATCATCTCCGCGATCTTCGTGATGACCTCCGGCATCTCCACATTTTCTTTTTCGATTTCGTTATTGATCTCCTGTTCCTCATCGGTCAGAAATACATAGATGGAGCCATTCTTCTGGATCAGCATCTGGCGCATCAGCACTTTCAGTGCATCCTCCACCTTTGTTTTCAGAGAGATGCGATCATCGTCAATGCTGGTAATCATGAGGCTCACGATGTTGTCCACGTTGGCTTCGATCTCCAGAACATATTTAATCAGGAAAAGGGTCTTCAACACATTGATGGCAAAGACATCTTTTTCCTTCTTTTCCGGGTTGATGTAGCTGTTATCATAAGCGCGGATGATCACGCTGCTGTGGCTGTGGTCGAGGAAGTTCTCCAGAGCATCATAGAACCGATAGAACGGCACGATGGCTCCCATCTCATCGTCCATCAACTGCATGGCAGACTCTTTGAACAGAGCCAGCATGGAACGTTCACCTTCGGACAGGTGCTTTCCGGATGCACCGTGGGTACGGATGCTGGTCAGCACACTGGCAAGCAAATTAAACTGGTATGGAACAAAAGGATAAACCTCTGCAAAGTCTTCTGCGTTGGCGTACAGTTTTTTCTCCACGCCGTCGTTGAAGACAATCAGATTTTTGATGATGGTTGCTTTCTGGTCATAGAGCAGACGCAGGCTCTGTGCTGCTGTCTCGGTCTTATCCAGAATACGCTTTTTGATAACAGCGTCCACATTGGCAGAGGACAAAGAAAGACGTGTATCGAAACGTCCTTGAATCTTGGAGAAGTCGTTACCCTTCACCTTGGTAATGGAGTCGATATCCTGCTGGCTCGTTACGATTACCCAAGCCTTGCCCATGCATTCCTTGCCCAGTTCTTCCGTCACTGTCTGAAGGTTCAGCATCAGTTTGGAATCATCACCAATGTACTGGCCAATCTCATCTACAAGGAAAACCACATGGTGGTTGTTACCTTTTTTCTCAATATAGGACTTTACACGCTTGGCGAAATCCTCAATACTGATCTGGTAGCCCTCGGTTGCTTTCTCACACCAGTTACGAGCAGCCGATTCGCTCATGAAATCCATGTCAGAAAGAACATCGACAACGGAATCCTGAATGAAATCGAAGTCCTGGCGAGAGCTTTCCCACGGATCTCCATACTCTTCTTCAAACTTTTCCTTAAACTCTTCAAAACGACCTTCCTCGGAAAGCCTGCGCTCCAGGTCGGCAAGGTGCGGCATGGAACCGCAGAAGCCCTGCATCTCATTGAAGACCTTCAGGAATACGTTCACAATGGCATCTTTATTTTCTTTGCCATTCGAATCGCTTTTGGAATCAATGTTGAAAAGAATTACGTCCGATGGGGTGTTTGCTGCCAGCTGCATATCTGCCAGCACCATCTGATTGGTAATCTTCTGATCCTCAATGAAGTAGTCGATGGCATGTTTGTCTCCGACCTGTTTATTCTGAAGCAGATAGGACAGGATTTTCAGGAAATGAGATTTACCACTTCCAAAGAAGCCGGAAATCCAGACACCCATTTTCGGTGTGGTTCCCTGAATACCTTTTTTATATGCTGCAAAGAAATCCGCAAAATGACGCTGAAGCTCACGGGTCACAACATACTCTTCCAGCTCCTGCGCTACATTTGTTTCTTCACCCTGACCGACAATGATAACGCCCTGTATCTCACGGTCAATTTTCTTTCGGAACATGTCCTTGATCTGCATAACTGTTTCCTCCATCCATTACTTTACCAGTCGGAATGCCCGGTAATAGTTATCGTCTTTAATCTCATTGAACAGGATCAGCTCCTGCTCATTATAGGTTCCCGGAAAGAACATCACGACCGGGCAGCGCACAAACGCCTGGTGCAAGTTGTTAAGCACCTTGTGGGAGCGCAAAATCGGATAGCACTTGCCGATACCGGTCAGGAACACAACTGCATTCTCCGGCGTATGTTCTTTGATATATTGCACGATCAGGCTGTCATCGTCATTCACCTTCATGGAGTTGGTCACTGCCTTGACGATACGCTCGATTCCTCGCTTTTTTTCAAAGTCATAGCACTTTTCCATAAAGTTTTTCTTTTCCAAAAAGTCAATGATGATATCATACAGGTCAAAGACCACAAGCTCAAAATCATCATCGCCCCGGTCGTTCTTATTTTTCAGATACTCTACACGCTCCCGAACTTCCAGTTCCTTTTCCGGTGGATAATCAAACACCCAATAGTTGACCTCATTTGCGCGGCCTGTTCCTTTTCGGAAAGACGGCTTATGGATTGCAAGCTCCATCTCGTCCAGTCTTTGGCTTAAATCCATTTCATCTTACCCCCGTCAGTGTTTTTACCATGATGCCAAGGTCATGGTCATAAAGCCAATGCTCAAATGCAATATCAAGAATTGGCTTCAGTATTTTTCTTGTGCTGTTTGCCTGGTTGCTTTCTAAAAGTCCTGCTTCATAAAGCTGTGTCTTATAGCAGGAACCGAGACGGCGCAGCGTATAGTCTTGAAGAGAAGCCACTTTCTCACTCTGTTCCTGCTTATTTTTGAAAAATATCCGGATATCTGCATCCGTCAGCTCATCGGAACCAAGAATCATTTTTTCCCGCACTACTTCATACACAAAATCAAAGAACAGCGTGTCATGCAAAAGAGCCGCAGTCAGCACAAATAATTTTTGTGTAGCAAGATCACTGCTCAGAAAGATTGGATAAAAGCTTTCATCTAATGTCTTGATACGGGCTGTTACGGTAGAATAAATCTGCTGCGCTCGTAGTTTTGTCGGTGCACCATAGATGTTTGTCTCTTCATTCAACTTTTTAATATCTGCAAAGCTCTTACCCTCGCTCAAAAGCTGCACGGTTTTCCGAAATTCCATGAACCAGAACGAAAATTTCACGGCTCCAGCACTATACGGTTTTCTTTCCATTTTCGTTCTCTCCATTTCCGGATTTTGTTTTAATGTATCTGCCGCTTTTGATTCTGGCATCCTTCGGCTTTTCGGCGTTAATAGGAATGACCCACTGATGGCCTAAACGCTCGGCACCATCAATTCGCCCTTCTGTGCATAATGTCTGTACTCTCCTTGTGCAGATGCCCCATTTTTCAGAAGCCTGCTTAATCGTCATGAAATCCATACGGAACCTCTTTTTCGATGTCTAAAGTCACTCGCAGCAAGTTAAAATTTCTCATTTATATTCTACTCCAAGAAACGAACAAAATCAATCGAAAGTTCTTCCAAATTTTGAACGATTTTTTTAGAATCCACTCTTCTGCAAGCAGGGCTTTCGTGACACGAAAGCGATTTTCTGCTTGTTGGGGAAACTCCCCAATCCCCATAGAACGCTGCCTGCGGCATCGAGCTGCGCATCCGTTCCGGATGCTTCAACGCCAGTTCCTGCCAAAGAAAAAAGCCCGGTGCAGCATGAGCATTACACCCACACTGCACCGGACTTTCCATCATCGACTACTCTGTCTATTTTCTTCTTCCTGCCGCACTTCCTGCTCATGCATCTGCTCTTTTTTCTGCTCGTCCTCTTTTAGGATTTCCTGCACAATCTTCTGTGCCACAAGCCAATCCTGCATTTCCGATTTGGTCTTGCGGTACTCTGCATAGGAGCTTTTCTTTCGTTCCAGAAGCATTGCATACTCTGCGTTCAGCTCGCTGATGCGCGGGAGCTTTTTGTCAGAACCGTTCTCTTTCTTATAGGCATCAAACGCTTTTTTCGCTGCGCTGCGTAAGGCCAGCGTATCCCGATGGGCTTCATAGAATTCCCGATTGTAACCGGATGCTTTATACGCGGCAAAAACATCTTTTGTCTTAGCGTAATTGATTAGATGCTTCCGCAACACCGACACTTCCGACATCCGTGCCTCATCCGCCTTTACAGATTCCAGCAACGCATCGCATTTTTCAGAAATCCCATCTGCTTTTTCTTTCAGCTCTGCATAGCTCTTGATTCCATGCTCTTCCATGAACATCATAGCTTTTGCCATCTGCTTCAGATTAAAGACTTTTGCCCAGTGCGCATATCCCGCGCCTTTGCCCGCCTGCATTTTGGCACGGACATCAATCAGGAACGACAGCTCCGGCCTCTGATGTACCTGTGCCGACCGTGCGCTTGTGCGGTTTTTCTCTGCAAATTTGCTTTTGTGAACCGCATTTCCAGCAATCACTTCACAGAGTTCTTCAACCGAATATCCTTTGCCAAGAGAGCGGAAACGAGCAAATCTGGCATGGCCTTTCCCCCGCATGGCAGGCTGTTTTCCGTCTTTATACTCGTACCCTGCTTCCTGCAAAATTCTAATCAATTCTCGGAAGTCTTTTGGTTTTCTTGCCAATGCTGCATCAATGGCCTCGCAGATTTCATCCCGCTGCGATTTTTTCTCCGGATATTCCGTTCTCTTCTGCCACTCTCCATAGGGCTTCCGGATAATGACCGACAACCGGTGTTCCAGACAGACGATATCACTGAGCCTCGCCAGCGCAAGTCCGGACAGATGAAAATCGCGAAATTTTCTGGTGCAATCTAATGTAGTCGAATTAAAAATAATGTGGTTATGAATGTGCGCACGATCAACATGGGTAGCCACGATAAACGCGTGTTTTCCCTTTGTGAATCGCATGGCTGTCTCATACCCAACCTTGTTCGCCTCCTCCGGCGTGATTTCTCCGGGCTTAAAGGATTGCCGAATCTGATATGCAATCACATCATGCGCCTGGGTTCTTCCCGTGATATGCTCATACTGCCGTTTGGAAAGCAGAAATTCTTCATCACAGGTCTTTGCATCACAGGCATACGCACTAATGTATTTTCCATCTTCCGTCTTTGCTGCATTCTCAGAATAATCAGTACGGTCAGCCAGACACTGCGCTACCGTCTTTCCTTTATTGATATGCAGCGCAATTAGTCTTGTAGCCGCCATTCCTTATTCCTCCATCTAAAAAGAGCTACCCGAAGGCAGCTCTTACCAATTCACTATTCTCATTTTAACATCTGTTCCCGGTCATAAGCTCCCTGCAAATAAATGGCCTGCTTGATGATCTCTTCCATATCGAAATAGACACACATGATGCTTTCGTATAGCTTCCACACATTAGATTCGCTGCCTCCCACCATCTCCATCAGCTGGTCTTCCATCTTCGATTGCTCAGACTGTTTTTCCTGATAAGCTGCCTCATCCACAAAATGATTCTCTCCATCTGTTTCCTCATACCGCAAATCATAATAATCTTTCATAAACTGAATATCCATCTAATCCCTCCTGAACTCAAATTGTCAAAACATCCTCTACACACTCGCACAGCCGTTCCATCAGTTCCATGATGCCGCCCGCACCAACCGCAGCCGCAAAAAGTCCCATCTCAATCAGGGTCAGCAGGAACACATCCGTCCAGCTCGCCCGTACCACCGAATAGATGCCGCAGCCAAGAACAAACAACATGATTGGCGAAAGCACCCACAGGGATAGCTGCATCAGCAGATTCCCGATAAAGCATAGAAATCGCAACAGAAACGCAACCGGCAGCAAGAGGATTTTCAGCACCAGCTTCAACAATAAACATACGATCTTCATGGATTTCACCCCTTCGTTTTTCTTTTCATCTTCATTTTACCGTACCCGCTTGCCAAACACCACGATGTCAACAGGTAGACCAAAAAATATGTAACGGCACAGACAGTTTCATCTGTGCCATGTGCTGTAGAAATCCCGCACATTTGCGCCGTCAGCGAATACCAGAAAGTCTCTTCAGTATCAGCTTCTGCATCTCCCAGAGTTCATCCAGTCGCTTCTGCAAATCCCGGATATCCTCCGCATAGATGCTTCCGGATTCATTGGCTCGTTTTGCGTACTGGTTCAGGTTGTTGCTGCATCGGCGAAGGAGGGTAGACACCTGCGCCACATCTGACAAATCAAGATTCACGCAGTACCCATCCATCGCCATTTTTCTCATATAGGCACCGGTATTCCGAATCCCCAATTCCTTCTGCTTTTCACGAATCCTCGCCAGCTCTTCCGGATTTACCCTGACATTGATCCAGTGTTCCCGAACACTCATAGTGCCACCTCCTCATCATCCCGGTGTGTCATCGGCGGAATGCGACCGGCACGGTCACGCAGCTCTGCCAAGACAGACGGCTTTTCCGTTGTTTTTTCACGATCAGGATCATCCTTTCCACGGTCATCCATATTCAGCAGTGCGTCCAGTTCTGCCAGTCTTGCGCTCTTCTCTGCCAGTTCTGCCTCCTGGGGAAACGGTTTTCCAAGCTCGGCCTGCGCAGCTTCCTGCTGGCTCCTAAGACTGTCCAACTGCTGTTCTGCCTTTTCCAATCTTGCAGGAATCCCGGCAAGAGCATTGTCCAGACGCTGGATATTACCCGCAGCACTGGTGCCGATGGGTACCCGGTGGGTCATCTCGCCTTTCAGCAACACCTGATACTCTTTCTGGAAGCTGTCATATGACAACTCCATCTTGAAACCGCGATAGCTACCAAGCGGCACCGGCTCCAAACTCTGATTGGCTTTACAGACCGCAAGAATTGCTTCACCGGCCTCGGCTTTTTCAGTAAAGCATGTGCCATTCACTTCCATGCCGCAGAACCCTTCTTCCGGCAGCGGATGTGCCGCCACCGTCCGAATATCCGACTGAAAGCCCTTGATGAACCCCTGCGTTTTCTCAATCTCTGCAGGGAAATATTTCATCAGCTTATCCTCCAATCGGTACTGCTGGCTCTGATGGTCTGCCTTCAATACTTTCAGCCTTGCAACATCTACATCCAAGTCCATTTTCTCCTTGATCTGCGGGTCTCCTGCACAAAGTGCCTTGATCTCCGCATAGGAAAGAGCCTGCTCATCTACATCATCACAGGAACGTACCGGAGATTTGCTGGTCATGATCTGGCTGATGAACTTCTGCTTATTCTCCAGTGTCTGATAGAGGTAGGCATCAAAAGTTCCTTCCGTCACATACTGATAAACCTGCACCTCTTTGTTTCGATTTCCCTGACGGATGATACGACCATTTCTCTGGGTCATGTCCGCAGGCCGCCAACCTACATCCAGATGATGCACGGCCACCAGCCTGTCCTGCACGTTCGTGCCTGCGCCCATCTTCTGTGTCGAACCTAACAACACCCGCACCTGCCCAGTACGGACTTTGGCAAACAGATCCTTCTTTTTTGCCTCGGTATCAGCATCATGGATAAATGCGATTTCTTCCTCCGGTACACCGGACTGGATAAGTTTGGTGCGGATGTCCTCATAGACATTAAAGGTACCATCGTTTTTCGGTGTGCTGAGGTCGCAGAACAGCAGCTGGGTCAGCTTGTCCGACTGTCCTTCTTCATAAATACGAAGCACATTCCGCACACAGGCATTGAGCTTACTGTTGGGGTCATCCGGCAGGAGCGGATTCATCAGCCGCTGATCCAGCCCCAGCTTTCTGCCATCCGACGTGATTTTCAGCATGTTATCGACCGACGGGTCTACCACGCCGGAATGCACAGCCGCTGCCCGTTCCGAAAGCTCCGCCACCATCGCCTGCTGATGCTCCGAAGGCTGCACCACCACAGTTTCAAACTTTGCCTCCGGCACCGGCAGATGCAGCTGATCGGAAGTCTTGATATCTGCCACTTCCTTGAACATATTCATCAGCTCCGGCAGGTTGAAGAATTTTGCAAATCTTGTTCTTGCCCGGTATCCGGTTCCTTCTGGTGCCAGCTCAATGGCCGTGGTGGTCTCACCAAAGGTAGAAGCCCAGCTGTCGAAATGGGTCAGCCCTTTCTGCTGCAACGTGCCGTACTGGAGATACCGCATCATGGTGTAAAGCTCCGTCATGCTGTTGCTGACCGGGGTGCCGGTCGCAAAAATGATGCCGCGCCCGCCTGTCAGCTCGTCCATATATTGGCACTTCATAAACATATCCGAAGATTTCTGCGCTTCCGATGTGGACAAGCCCGCAACATTGCGCATTTTTGTGTAGAGGAACAGGTTCTTGAACGCGTGTGCCTCGTCTACGAACAGCCGGTCTACGCCCAGCTGCTCAAAGGTAATCACATCGTCTTTTCGGTCGGTTGCCCGGAGTTTCTCCAATCTCGCCTCCAATCCTTTCCGGGTCTTTTCCATCTGTTTGATGGAGAAACGCTCGCCATTCTGGGATTTCATCTCAGCAATAGCATTTTCGATTTCATCAATCTGGGCAGTCAAAATCCGCTCCTGCCGTTCTGCGGACACCGGGATTTTCTCAAACTGGGAATGCCCGATGATAACTGCATCGTAATCGCCAGTGGCAATTCGTGCGCAGAACTTTTTTCTGCGGGCAGTCTCAAAGTCCTTTTTGCTTGCCACCAGCAGTTTTGCACTCGGATACAGGCGTAGGAACTCGTTTGCCCACTGAAGGGTCAAATGATTCGGAACGACAAACATGGATTTCTGGCACAGTCCCAGCCGCTTTGCCTCCATAGCAGAAGCTGCCATCTCGAAGGTCTTACCGGCACCTACCTCGTGGGCCAGCAGCGTATTGCCGCCGTACAGCACATGAGCAATGGCATTCTGCTGATGTTCACGCAGCCGGATTTCCGGATTCATGCCGCCAAAGCGGATATGAGAACCATCGTACTCACGAGGACGGGTACTGTTGAACAGCTCGTTATACTTTTCCACCAGTTCCGCACGGCGATAAGGGTCTTTCCACACCCAATTCTGGAACGCATCCTTAATGGCCTGCTGTTTCTGCTGGGCGAGGGTGGTCTCCTTTTTATTCAGAACTCGCTTTTGCTTACCGTCTGCATCCTCCACGGTATCGTAGATACGAATATCCCGCAGATTCAGCGTATCCTCTAAAATCCGGTAGGCATTGGCACGGCTGGTGCCGTAGGTCATATAGGCATGGACATCGTTCCGGCTCGGTGTACTCTTGCCGGTAATCTGCCATTCTGCCGTCATGGGAGAGAATTTCACTTCAATATTTCGGCGCAGATAGAACGGCGGTTCAAAGGTTTCTTCCATAAACTGCTGGATATAATCCCGATTGACCCATGTGGCACCAAGACGCACATCAATCTCCGAAGCATCCAGGTCTTTTGGCTGTGCCTTCTTCAAATATTCCGCGTTCACCGCAAAGGCAGGGTCAGAGGCCGCAGCCAACTCTGCCACGCGGAGCTTTTCCCGGACATTGCCGGACAGATATTCATCAGCTGTTACCCAGCCGGTTTCCTCGCTGCCCTGCGTCATCGGGTCTTTGAAAATGACACCATGCAGTTCCTGCTGGATTTTTTCATATTCCCTTGGTGTACCTAAAAGCTCCGACATATAGGGCAAATCCACTCTGCCGCGCTCTCCAATGGAGATTGCCAGAGCTTCAGCCGGAGTATCCACGCTGGTAACAGCCCGTTCCGGTCGAATCGTCCGTTTGGTGAACATATCCGCCTTGGATTCCAGCCTGCCGTTTTCATCCACATTTTCCAGAGAGCAGAGCAGATAATAAGACGAATCTTCCGAAAAAGCCTGTGCATTTGCACGGGAATTGATAAGCCCATACTGATCGGCGAATCGGTCATAGGCTACATTCAGTTCCCGCTGTTTCTGGGCAATCGCTTCCTCCTGGTAATCGTTCAACTGATAGTCGATCAGTTCCTGCACAATGGTGCGAAGCTCCACCATGCCTTTGATCCTGCCGGTGGCTGTCGCAGAAAGGTCAGCCTTCCGCATGATGCTGTTCTCACGGAAGTAGACATCTCCATCCACTACGGCATAGGAGAAGTTCTTGACATTGGGGTCTGCCGGAATAGTTTCGCCCTGCAAGGACAACTCCTCCTCCGGTGCCAGCTCCTGTGCTTCATAATGACCGCCGATGTGCTGCACCGCCTCATGCAGCTGGTCTCCCAGATCCGCACCTGGAATCGGAATGACCGTACATTCTTCCTTGCCGTACTGGGTACTTTCCGTTGTAATCTCACCCAGCACCATTTCCGGGTGGTCAACAAAGTAGCCGTTGAGGGTAATACCCTCCGATGTCAGCCCCAGATGCACCCAATCCGGTTCGATATCAATGGGATGGTCTCTCTTTTGCAGGAAAATGATATCCGACACCACATCCGTACCGGCATTGGCACGGAATGCGTTGTTGGGAAGTCGGATAGCTCCCAGCAATTCTGCCCGCTGCGCCAGATACTTTCGTGCGTCCGGATTTTTGGAATCCATCGTATAGCGGCTGGTAACAAAGGCCACGATACCACCGGGCCGAACCTGATCCAGTGCCTTGGCAAAGAAATAGTTGTGGATAGAAAATCCGAGTTTATCATATGGCTTATCGCTGACACGGTAGTTGCCAAAAGGCACATTGCCCACGGCCAGATCATAAAAATCACGCCGGTCGGTGGTCTCAAAGCCTGCCACCTTGATTTCTGCCTGCGGATACAGCTTTTGCGCAATACGCCCGGTGATGGAATCCAGTTCCACACCATAGAGCCTGCTCCCCAGCATGGAATCCGGCAGCATACCGAAGAAGTTGCCGACACCCATCGACGGTTCCAGAATATTGCCTTTCTCAAATCCCATACTGTCCAATGCCTCATAGATTGCACGGATCACGGTAGGGCTGGTGTAATGCGCATTCAGAGTCGAAGCCCTGGCTGCGGCATATTCTTCTTCCGTAAGAGCTGCTTTCAGCTCCTTATATTCGCCTGTCCAGGCAGTTTTCTCTGCGTCAAAGGCATCTGCCAGCCCACCCCAGCCGACATAATTGGCCAGCGTTTCCTGTTCTTCCGGTGTCGCATCCCTATGCTGATTTTCTAAGGCTTTCAGCGTGTAGATGGCATCCATGTTGGCACGGAATTTCTGCTTAGGACTGCCTTCGCCGAGGTGAAAGCTGTTGATGCGGTAGTTCTCCGCATGTTTTGCTTCATGCCCTGCCCGGAACGCTTCTTCTTTTCCAGAATTCAGATCAACCACCAGATTGTGCAGGTGAACATTTTCCTCATGCCCCAAAATTCTTGCCAGATTTTCCTTGCTTTCCGAGCGGAAGATCGGATACACGGAATCCGGGTCCCGAAGTTCCACATCGAAAAGCCCGACTTTTTCAATCGTAAATGCCTTTCCGTCCAGATACAGCGTATCGCCAACGCGATAATCCGGCTGCACCGGAGCTGCGGGTTCTGGCTGCACAGTTGCAGGCTCTTTTTCAGCCTCCATGTTCCTGCCGCGAATCTCCTGCAACGCCTCTGATGCACTCACATAATCGGCAAATGTCTGCACTTTTCCGTCCGAATATCCGTAATACTCTTCTTTGACATAATCCCAGATGGCAAACGCATCTTTAGAATCCGGAAAGTTCTCGCCGGTCATTGTGACCACAAACCGTTCATCCGGTGCATAGCCAGACTCTCTGGAAAGTTCGCTGGCGCGTTCCTGCATTTCCAGTACCAGAGGATCTGTCTCTGCGTGAGCCGATTCCTGTACTTCTTCGGATTCCACATCTGGGAATGGAATGTCCTGCTGCAAATTCTGCTTGCTCTGTTCAACATAGAGCCAGTCTTTTGCTTCCCGTTCCTGAACTTTTTCAATCAACTGCTGGCGGTAGGTCTCTGCCTCCCATTCGCTGGTAAACTCTTCGCTGACACCATCCGGCTCCACATGAATGCCGTCCTGAATATCATCCCAGACCGCATAACCATCGTCTGTCTCCATCACGGTAAACCGCTGTGGTGCCGCCAGTTCACTCCGGGCATATACATCCGCAGCCGTATTCAGCATGTTGTCCACATGCTCATTTCCGGTATCGTAGCGTTCCGGTGGCGTTGGCGGAAACACATGGGCGGCAGTCGGCATAGGAAGCGGCGCGCCGTATTCCTGCTCCAGCTTCCGATACTCTTCCATTTCCAGCGCGGTCAGGTACTGATCATTTTCCACAAGCCGGTCTAACCGCTTATCCACCGCCGACCATGTGAGTCGCACTTCCCGGTCATGGTCATAATTGCGAAGCAGAATACCTCTTCCGTTATAATCGGCAAAACCGCGACTGCCATCCATAAAGGTATAGCTGTGGCCACCGAGACCGTATTCCGCTTTCAAGAATGCAGCTCGTTCTTTTGCGTCCCCTTGCTGCTGATACAGCGCATAAATACGGATCTTTCCGCCTTCAAAATTGGAGCCTGTCCGCAGCATCCGGTCGATTTCATCCTCAGAAATAACAAAAGCGGAGGGCTTTTCGCTCTCCGCTTCTTTGGCTGCATTTTCTGCCGCCGCATCAATTTTCTGAATCTGCTCTGCTTCGGACTGAAACAGACTCATGAAGTTTAACTGTTGATAAGTTCCGTCAGAATGACTTCCTCTGCCTGCGCTTTCAGCATGTTCATGTGCTGCACCCAGGCCATCTGGTTCAATTTCTTGTCCGGTGCCGGATTCGCTTTCAGAAGATCCGCCATCATCTGCTCCATCCGTGCGGTCGCGGTCTCCTGAATCTCCCACAGGTGCGGGTACAGCTTCTCGGTCAGGATCAGGTGATTGTACAGCAGCGTGTTGTTCTCCTGCAGAAACGCTCTGCGCATCCTCCCGTACTTGCCCAGGGGCTTCTGTTCCTGCACCGACAACTGGATGTCCGGAATCAGGTAATCGCCGTTCTTCGTGTAATTCAGCTCCATCATAGTTTTGGCTCCTTTCTGCCTGCTTATCTCTTTCATAGGTTCGGATCGTGCGTTCAATTTCCCGGAAGATCTGGCTGGACATTTCGCTGACCGCAGTTCCCAGCACATTGGCGGCAGCCTGCGTATTAAAATCAAAGATGTCCAGAAAATCCTCGTGCTCAAAATAGTCATCTGCATTGCCCACCGTCCGGGTAAAGACGGAATATGCGATGCTGACAGCGGCAGCTCTCTTAAAGGAAGCTCCGATGTTGAGTTCATCATATCCTTCCAGATAGGAATCTGCAACGATGTCACTGATCTGCCTGCGGTTTTCCTCCCAGTAATCCCTTGCAAGGCGTTCTGCCGCTTCCATGATATGATTTTCCAGAGACCCAGCACCGGCAGAAACATCAAATGCTGCATCCAGTGCGCGAATGATTGGCTGCTCATGCTCCGCATTCATTTTCCAGAGCTGTACCGGTCGGGAATTCTTCCGTTCTCCGGTATCTGCCACATCAAATACATACCGCAGTTTCGGCTGCTCGCCGCGCATGTCCAAAAGAGCAATGCCCTTGGAGCCACGCTTCACATAGCGGTTCATCCGATCATTCCAGAGATCGTACTCTGCACAGGCCGTCGCTTCTGGTCTCTGCTTATAGATCATCAGCTGCTCCGCAAAAGGATACTTATAAAGCCGTGCGGATGTGGTCAGAAACGCTGTCCACTGCTCTTTGCTGCCAGTGATCTGTGCCGCAGCTTCCTGCGCCATCTGCATATAATAAGCCGTTTTCGTCATCATCTGTCTTTTTCCTCCTCTCCTTTATTCGTCCGGATACAAATCCAGTGCCTCATATTCTGCATCCGTCATCTCTGCCAGTTTTGCAAGCAGCGAGGCCGTCCACCTGCGCAGGTTTCTGTCTCTGCCCGTCAGACTTTTTTGCATCTTTTGAAGCTCTTCGATCAGCCCTGTCCGTGTGCCAGGGCTGTAAAGCATCATGAGCATCCATTCGTCATCCGTAAAACGCATTTATAACTCCTTTTCTTCGCAGCACCTGCGAGGCGGCGCAGGCGGCACAGCCTCCTGCTTTTCCTTCAGCTGGTCCAGAACCGATGCTTTCTCCACCGGTTCTTCCTTCTTTCCGTTATTGATTACGCCGTCAATCATGCCGTAATCGTCCTCCATCGCCATTTCTGCGGCTTTCAGGTAGTTCTCCGGTTTCAAAAATCCGGGCAGTTCCTGGAAGCCGATGGAATCCACATAGTGACAGCTTACAACACCATTCTGCCGTAAAGCCACGATGTCAGACACAGAAAGACTATGACCAGTAAAATCATCAGGGCGGGAAACATTGAATTTCGCATACAGTTCCTCCAACATCGTATTCTGATCCTTGTAGGGAAGAAGCGGAGCCGTATAAACCACCTCATAATGGTCAATATCCGGTTCCAGCCCCATCCGTTCCAGTTCGCGCATAGACGAAAAGCGTTCATATACCGTATCCTCGCTGCGGCGAAGCTGCAAAATCGCATACTGGTCGGTAGTACTGTCGAGAAATGCCATCATTCTTTCGTCCGGTGCCTGCGTTCCATGCACTTCATCCCATTTTTCAATTCTTGCCATCGTTCATTTCTCCCTTCTCCATAAACGGCAGGCCGTTTTCCTTTGCTTCCTGCCGCTGCTGTTCCCGCCGCTTTTCACTATAAGGCGGTCGGATACCGACGCAGCGTTTCGGAATCGTATAAGTGACCGACCCATGCTCCCGGTGCTCCAAAATAAACTGCTCCGGATACTGTTTTCGCAGTTCCCGAAGCTTCTTAATCAGGCGGCTGTCATGGGTATAAATGCTGGCGGTATCCAGTTTATTATCAAAATTGATGACGGTTTCCTGCTCTGCCTTCGTAAGCTTGTATTTCATCGCTCTGCCTCCTTCGCCTTGGCAGCTTTCACCGGCGTATCCGTTCTGGAAGACAAATCCGAGAGTTTACCCAGCACAGATTTCCGTCTGCTGATTTCCGCTTCCTCTGCACGATCACAAAGTTCATCATAGTCAATCCGCGTCATGGTGCGGCCACCGAACCCATAATCCGAAAGAATCTGGTCTCTGGCTGCATTCATGCTGATTTCCGGGTTGTCGATCTGTCCACCGTCAATTTCCGTAAAGTCCTTATGATATAAGGTATAGTCGTAACCGTCCTCACAGGTCTGAATGGCAAGAAAGCCCTTGCTTCCCAAATCCCATGCACTGCGTTCTTCCGTAATCAGCGGCTCCGGGCGGCATGTACCACCGCCGCGTTCCAGCATTTCTGCCAGCTGACAGATGTGCAAAACATCATACCCCAGGCGCAAATGATATTCGTCCATATATTCGCAGCGAGCTGAGAACTTCCGGTTCGGATACTCGATCTCCACTGCACTGCCATCCGGAATTTTGAACCGATCCTCGTAGTTGCTGGTGATAAACCGGATATTTTTTGCATTCTCCAGCTCAGGATCAGCCTTTTTCATCTGCCAGAGAACCTTTCTGCCGCCGCGTACCTGCTCCAGCATCTCCGGAGCTACCGGCGCAACGGCAAGACCGTCAAGCTGGGGAATCTTCTGAAGTGCTACCACCCTTGCGCTTTCTTCCAGCGTAGAAGACGGCTGTTTATCCAACACATCCCAGCCAATGTGTCCCTCGGTGGTCTGCACCTTGCTGTCCATATCAAAGCAATGGAATTCCACGCCGTCCTGCTTTTCCTGCAAGGAAAGCAGCGCAGCATTATCCACCAAATAAGCTGCATTCATCATTTTCATGCTCATTTTTTACCTCCAAACTCCAGCTTAAATGCTGCTGCACCGTCCTCGCCAGTCTCTACATGAACGGTTGTGTCATAGTAACGTCCAGACTTCTTGGAATAGCAGTGGGTAAGCCGTGCTTTTCCCTGATTTACCAGTTGCTTTGCCAGTTCCTCTGTCATCTGCTTTCCCAGTGTCTGAAAGAACCTGTTTTCCTTCCAGAGCGCAAATTTACAGCTCTTATCCCTGCAAAACCATCCATTTGCCGTTTCACAAACATCACTGCCGCAGGCGGGGCAGGAACCAATGACTTTGCATTCCGGCTGCATCAGGACATTGGCACCTTTCACAGCCTCGTAGGTTTTTACAAGTCCGCTGACCATGCTGCTGATTTCTCCCATAAAGGCATCGCTGTCATACTCGCCGTGTTCTATTTTCAGCAGTTTTTCCTCCCAGTCTGCCGTCATGGATGGAGACTGAATCTGTTCCGGCACCACCGTCACCAGCGCATTTCCCTTGTCCGTAGAACAAAGGTATTTCGTTTTCTTATCGCCCCTGCGCTCGATAAAGCCTTTCTGTACCAGTTTTTCGATGATGGCAGCGCGTGTAGCTGGTGTGCCGATGCCTTTTCGCTCTACACCAGCCGGAAATTCATCCGAGCTGGCACTTTCCATCGCTGAAAGCAGAAGATCTTCGGTAAACCTCTTGGGTGGGCTGGTCTTGCCTTCTTTCAGATCGACACCGGCAAGTTCCAATGTCATGCCTTCCGAAAGCTCCGGAAGATCACCTGCCTCCGCATTCTTCTCAGCATCTTCAACCGGCTTTCCTGCATATTGCCTCCAGCCCATATCCGTGACTGTTTTGCCTTTCGTGCGGAACTTCTGACCGGCGCACTCCGCTTCCACTATGGTTTCTGCATAGCGGCAAGGAGTTCCTACCGCACAAATCAGACGCACCGCCAGCATGGTAAGAATCGCCTGTTCTCCACTGGGAAGAGAGGAAATGTCATAACCCGCCGCTGTTTTTGTGGGGATTATGGCATGGTGATCGGTCACTTTCTTGGAATTGATGACCTGCGCTGCATTCACCGGTGCTGACTCATCCGGTTGAATCTGAAAGCTCTGCTGGATCACAGAAACAAGTTCCGGCACCAGCGGTGCCATATCATCCGTCAGATACCGGCTGTCGGTACGGGGATAGGTCACGAGTTTCTTCTCGTACAGAGCCTGCGTGTAATCCAAGGTCTGCTGGGCAGTGAATCCCAACTGCCGGTTTGCTTCTCTCTGAAGCGAGGTCAGATCAAACAATGCCGGGGGCTTCTCTGATTTTTCTTTCTGCTCCACCTTAGTAATGATGGCACTACCTGCCTGACAGCACTCTGCCACCAGTTTTTCTGCTTCTGCTTTTTCTTTCATCCGCTCACCACCTGCTTGAAAATCCCGAAATTTCAATTCTGCCGAGTAGAACGGCTCTGGCTTGAAAGCCCGGATTGCTGCATCCCGCATGACCACCATCGCAAGCGTTGGTGTCATCACGCGCCCCACATTCAGGGTCTGCCCATACAGACATGAAAAAAGCCGGGTGGCGTTGATTCCGACAATCCAGTCGGCACGCTCCCGGCATAAAGCCGCCTCATATAAGGCATCATATTCTGTTCCCGGTCGGAGCTTCTGAAAGCCTTCCCGGATCGCACTGTCCTCCATCGAGGAAATCCAAAGTCGTTCCACCGGCTTTTTGCAGCCGCACTGATGGTAAACCAGTCGGAAAATCAGTTCTCCCTCACGCCCTGCATCGGTTGCACAGATCAGACTCTCCACATCTTTCCGCTGCATGAGCTTTTTCAGGATTCCGAACTGCTTTTTCGTGCTGGCAGATACCTGATACCGCCAATGATCCGGCAAAATCGGAAGATCATCATACCTCCACTTGGCATACTTTTCATCATAGGCTTCCGGCTGGGAAAGTTCCACCAGATGCCCCACACACCAACTGACAAGGTAGCCATTGCCCTCCATATAACCGTCCCCGCGCTGATCTGCCCCGATCACTTTCGAGAGACTCATGGCAACCGAGGGCTTTTCCGCTAATACAAGCTTCATTCGATACTGCTCCTTTCGCAAAAAAATTAGCAGCCAGGCACCGAAGCGCATGACTGCTATGTAAGGAACGGTATTCTGTTTTAGGTCTACAAACTGGGGCTTTTATGATCTTGCCACAGCTTATCAGTCTATGCACGTCAACTGTTGAAACCGCCGTGTACCGAACGGTACGCACGGTGGTGTGAGAGGACGGCGGCTAGTCACCGCCTCCTACTCGCTTGTGCCCATGTTTCGGCCCTCCACATCATCACTCCGCGCATGCGTTGTGCCTCGCCGCAACGCATTCTGCCCCTCGCTGACTCATCGCCAGGCATCGCTGATGGTGTTCGTCTGCCCATCCTCACTTCTGCAGTATCTGCTTTTCGTTCTCCTGCACACGCCGCTCGAGCGCTGTATACTGCCGGAGCTCGTCCTCGGTAAATCCCCGGAACTTCGCCTGCTCGTAGTCACGCTCCGCGGCCGCGATATCCTGCAGCACCGCATCCGACGCCGGCAGCAGCTCGAGACGAATATTCCGCGGCTCGCGTTTTTTCTTCGTCATTCCGTTCGCGTCTGCATCCTGTGCCTCGCCACGCTTTCCGAAAAGACCGGTCGCCTCGGCTATTTCCGCCGCTTCACGTCGTTTCCTCGGCACGTCGACCACTTCGAGCATCCCGCGTGAGACCAGCTTCTGCAGCGCGGCGCGCAGATCCCCGCGGCTCATATGCATCAGCTCCGCGAGATCCTTCCGGCTCAGCGCCTTTCCGGCATCCTTTCGATCAGTCGCCTCCACGGCATCTTCCCGCGCAGGCATCTGCGCTTCAGCCCCTCGAGTGAGCGCCTTTCCCGCGTCCTTCCGATACAGCAGCAGCGACAGCTCCGCCAGCGTCATATCATACTTCAGCGCCACCGACTCGAGATAGCGCTCGAGCAGCTTCCGGTCGCGGTACTTCTCCACGATGATCCCATCCTCCGAAATCACCTCCTGCAGCGCCTGGCTCCGCTCCTCACCGAGCTTCTGCGTCCCCGGAATCGTCGCCGGGAACACGAAACCATCCTTCGCCGCATCCACTAGAAAATGATAGACCTGCAGCCGCTTCCGCTCATACGCATCCTCATCCAGCACATGCTTGAAGAAGTCGTTGTAGCACTCGAACATCGCGAGTTTCATCTCCACCGTCCGCGCGAAGCTGATCTTCTGATTCACCAGCGAACCCTTCGTCTTCACATAATAGTAGACCGGCGTCCGCAGCGCATAGAACGTCGTCGCATAGCGCACATACTCGAGATTAAACAGAAAATCCTCGCACCAGCTGAGCTTCGCATCCATCCGGATCCCGTGCGCCTCCACAAGCGAGCGCCGGTACAGCTTATTCCACAGCACCCCATAGTAGTAGTCCGCCGGGTTCTCCATCATGAAGCCAACGAACGCTTCACGCCCGATCACCTGGTCCGCGTCGATATCCCCCTTCCGCGACACCATCTCTCCGACGACACGATAGAAATCCGCGATCACCATGTCGCAGCCCGTCTCCTCGGCCGCCCGCACCATCAGCTTCGTCGCATCCGCCGTCAGCCAGTCATCACTGTCCACGAACTGCAGAAACGTACCCCGCGCCCGCGCGATCGCCTGGTTTCGCGTATCCGACACCCCCGTATTCTCCTTATGCACGACCACCACGCGCGCATCCGCCCGCGCATATCCGTCGCAGATCTCCCCGGACCGATCCTTACTTCCATCATCCATGAGGATCAGCTCGAAATCCCGAAACTCCTGATTCAGAATACTGTCCACACAGCGCGCGAGACTCTTCTCCGCGTTATACACCGGCACGATGATACTGACCTTCGGCTCCATAGGCACCTCCATCAAAAAACTACTTCTAGTTGTACCATAAAACCCTCCCGTTGACACTCGTATATTTCTGCTCACTTTTCCCGGGCCAATGTCTCGGCCCTCCGCCTGCTCACTCCGCGCCCACGCGTCCGCACCCTCCACCTTCTCACGTCGCGTCCACCCATTCGCACTCGTTGCCTTTATCGCGCCCATGCCTCCGCCCACTACCTCCTCACGTCGCATCGAAGCACCAATTCCCTCATGAAAATGTCATATTACAGCATAAATTCGCTCATGAAAGTGTAATGAAGCACGGATTATTCCCTCATGAAAGTGGCAAAATACTGAAAAGAACGCTCATAAAAGTGGCAGAGCACGGAAATCTGAGAGGAAAAAGAAGGTGCCATGGTGTTAAATTATTCTTATGATATTTCCGCTTCCTGATGATTTTTTTGAATTATCTTAAATATTTAGAACAGCTTGAGGAAGCCGGGAAAATCCGTAACCTCAAAGATCGTT
>ENA-OZFC01000276-OZFC01000276.1-human-gut-metagenome-genome-assembly--contig:-NODE-276-length-36610-cov-9.337683_pt1 | contig 36610 bp, 27 predicted proteins | sample MGYA00245076_ERZ653625 | MGnify/ENA primary metagenome ERZ653625 (study PRJEB26926, sample SAMN06165169) | human gut metagenome | biome: ENVO:00009003; feature: ENVO:2100002; material: ENVO:00002003... | reverse complement strand
ACGAGATTCCTCTACGTCTCGTGGGCTCGGAGATGTGTATAAGAGACAGCCAAAGACACTCCCGACACTCCGCGCGGACTTGGCGTGGTGTATCAGTTGGAATCCACCGTCACCGGCAAGCGGACTGCCATCCGCACCGTCACACTCGACCGCGAGCATCCCGAACTTCCCTCTGTATGCGACATCTGGAAAGCGGCAGACTTTCTGGAGCGTGAAGTGTTCGACTTCTACGGCGTGGTATTCGTAGGACACCCCGACATGCGCCGCCTCTACCTGCGCAACGACTGGGTAGGATACCCGATGCGTAAAGACGACGACCCGGAAGCACAGAACCCGCTGCGCATGGACAATGAGGAAACGGTTGATACCACCACCGAACTGGAACTGAACCCGGACGGAACGGTAAAGAACAAGGAAACGCAACTCTTCGGCGACGACGAATATGTGGTGAACATCGGTCCCCAACACCCCGCAACCCACGGCGTAATGCGTTTCCGCGTATCGCTGGAAGGTGAAATCATCAAAAAAATCGATGCCAACTGCGGATATATCCACCGGGGTATCGAAAAGATGTGCGAAAGCCTTACATACCCGCAGACACTGGCGCTGACCGACCGTCTGGACTACCTGGGCGCTCACCAGAACCGCCATGCCTTGTGTATGTGTATCGAAAAAGCCATGGGCATAGAGGTAAGCGAACGTGTGCAGTACATCCGTACCATCATGGACGAGTTGCAGCGCATCGACTCGCACCTGCTTTTCTACTCCTGCCTGGCAATGGACCTCGGCGCGCTGACCGCCTTCTTCTACGGCTTCCGCGACCGTGAAAAGATTCTCGACATCTTCGAAGGGACCTGCGGCGGACGCCTCATCATGAATTACAACACGATTGGCGGCGTGCAAGCCGACATCGCCCCCGACTTCCAGAAGAAAGTCAAAGAGTTCATCCCATACCTGCGCGGCATCCTGCACGAATACCACGACGTGTTTACAGGAAACATCATTGCGCAGCAGCGTCTGAAAGGCGTAGGCGTACTCTCCCGTGAAGATGCCATAGCGTTCGGAGCCACCGGCGGTACGGGCCGTGCCAGCGGTTGGGCGTGCGACGTACGCAAGCGCATGCCTTACGGGGTGTATGACAAGGTGGACTTCAAAGAGATTGTCCGCACCGAGGGCGACTCCTGGGCACGCTACCTCATCCGTATGGACGAAATCATGGAAAGCCTGAAAATCATCGAACAGCTGATAGACAATATCCCCGAAGGTGCATACCAGGAGAAGATGAAACCGATTATCCGCGTACCGGAAGGTACCTACTACGCTGCCGTAGAAGGCAGCCGCGGCGAGTTCGGCGTATTCCTTGAGAGCCACGGCGACAAGACACCCTACCGCCTGCACTTCCGCAGCACGGGGCTTCCGCTGGTATCTACCGTAGATACGATTTGCCGCGGTGCAAAGATTGCCGACCTTATCGCTATCGGCGGTACATTGGACTATGTAGTACCCGATATCGACCGATAACGGTAAAAAGCAAAAAGAACGTCAATAACAGACAGCAGACATACATCAAATCGTAAATCGTAAAACCGTAAATAAACAGATGTTTGACTTTAGTATAGTAACCAATTGGATTCACCAGATGCTGACCTCCCTCATGCCGGAAGGTCTGGCGGTGTTTCTTGAATGTGTAGTGATAGGCGTATGCATCATCCTGATGTATGCAGTGCTTGCCATTATCCTGATTTACATGGAGCGCAAGATATGCGCCTTTTTCCAATGCCGCCTCGGTCCGATGCGTGTAGGAAAATGGGGATTGCTCCAAGTGCCGTGCGACGTTATCAAGATGTTGACCAAGGAAATCATCGACCTGAAGTTCTCCGACCGATTCCTCTACAACCTGGCACCGTTCATGGTCATCATAGCCTCGTTCCTCACCTTCGCCTGCCTGCCTGTCAGCAAAGGCCTGGAAGTGCTGGACTTCAACGTGGGCGTGTTCTTCCTGCTTGCCGCTTCGAGCATCGGCGTGGTAGGTATCCTGCTTGCCGGCTGGAGTTCCAACAATAAGTTCTCGCTTATCGGAGCCATGCGAAGCGGTGCGCAAATCATCAGTTACGAACTCTCCTGCGGACTGAGCATCCTGACGATGGTAGTCCTGATGGGTACGATGCAGTTCTCCGAAATCGTAGCCGGACAAGCCGACGGCTGGTTCATCTTCAAAGGACATATCCCGGCTCTGATAGCTTTCATCATCTACCTGATTGCCGGCAATGCGGAAACCAACCGCGGTCCGTTCGACTTGCCCGAAGCCGAAAGCGAGCTGACGGCAGGTTATCATACGGAATACTCCGGTATGGGCTTCGGCTTCTTCTACCTGGCAGAGTACCTGAACCTGTTCATCGTAGCGAGTGTGGCGGCCACGATATTCTTAGGCGGCTGGATGCCGTTGCACATCGTGGGCCTGGACGGCTTCAACGCTGTAATGGACTACATTCCGGGCTTTGTATGGTTCTTCGGCAAGGCATTCTTCGTGGTGTTCCTGCTGATGTGGATTAAATGGACATTCCCGCGTCTGCGTATCGACCAGATTCTGAACCTCGAATGGAAATATCTGGTTCCCATCAGCATGGTGAACTTGATTCTAATGGTATTAATCGTAGTATTTGAATTGCATTTCTAAGCCGAAGCAGCACCGGAGCAATATTTCCTTTCGGGCAACACTAAATAATAATTACAACAATGAAAGAAAAAGAACATAATTCTTACATAGGCAGCCTCATACACGGTATCACTTCCCTGCTGACGGGCATGAAAACCACCATGACCGTTTTCTGGCGGAAGAAGACTACCGAACAGTATCCGGAAAACCGGAAGACGCTGAAACTCTCCGAACGCTTCCGCGGCACGCTGACAATGCCCCACAACGAGAAGAACGAACACCATTGCGTGGCCTGCGGCTTGTGCCAGACGGCTTGTCCCAACGACACCATCAAGGTGACGAGCCAGACGATAGAAACGGAAGACGGCAAGAAAAAGAAGATATTGGCAAAGTACGAATACGACCTCGGTTCGTGCATATTCTGCCAGCTTTGCGTCAATGCCTGCCCGCACAACGCCATTACGTTCGACCAGAACTTCGAGCATGCCGTATTCGACCGCAGCAAACTGGTACTGACGCTGAACCATCCGGGCAGTCACGTAGAAGAGAAGAAGAAACCCGCCGCTCCCCAGCCTGAAGCAGCGAAGTAATCAGTCATTCATAATTAGTAATCAATAACATGGAATTTAATCTTGAAACAATAGTATTTTACTTCCTTGCGGCCTTCATCAGCGTATTCTCCATACTGACGGTAACCACCAGACGCATGGTACGTTCGGCCACATACCTGCTGTTCGTGCTTTTCGGCACGGCAGGCATCTACTTCCTGCTGGGATATACGTTCCTCGGTTCGGTACAGATTATGGTCTATGCGGGCGGTATCGTCGTGCTCTATGTCTTCTCCATTCTGCTCACCAGCGGCGAAGGCGACATGGCGGCCAAGCTGAAACGCAGCAAGTTCCTTGCCGGACTGGGCACTACCGTGGCAGGAGCCGTCATCGTACTGTTCATAACCCTGAAACATAAGTTTATCGCCACCACAGACATCGAACCGCTCGAAGTCAACATCAAGACCATCGGCCACCACATGCTGAGCGGCGACAAATACGGTTACCTATTGCCCTTCGAGGCCGTCAGCATCCTGCTGCTGGCATGTATCGTAGGCGGATTGTTAATAGCACGTAAAAGATAAGATTTATGATACACATGGAATATTACCTGATAGTCTCGGCTATCATGTTCTTCGCCGGCATCTACGGGTTCTTTACCCGCCGCAATACGTTGGCGATACTGATTTCAATTGAGTTGATACTGAATGCTACGGACATCAACTTCGCGGTATTCAACCGTTTCCTGTTTCCCGGCGGACTGGAAGGTTACTTCTTCTCCCTGTTCTCCATTGCCATCTCGGCAGCCGAAACGGCCGTGGCCATTGCCATCATGATTAACATCTATCGCAATATCCGCAGCATACAGGTGAACAAGCTGGACGAACTCAAATGGTAGATTGCCTGTGCAGGCATCCTGCATAAGCCTGTGCAGATGTCCTGCATAGCACTGTGCAGACACCCTGCATAGAGTTGTGCAGACCGCCTGCATAATGAGCCATTCAATAAAAACAAAAAGAGAGACTGAGCAGCATTTCTCAATTCTCCATTTTCAATTCTCAATTCAATAATTATGGAATATACGATTCTAATCCTTCTCCTTCCTTTGCTCTCGTTCCTTGTGTTGGGACTGGGCGGCAAATGGATGTCGCACCGCACTGCCGGACTCATCGGCACGGCTGTGCTGGGTGCAGTGGCGGTACTCTCCTACCTCACCGCAATACACTATTTCACCGCCCCGCGGCTGGCAGACGGCACATTTGCCACACTGATGCCTTACAACTGTACATGGCTGCCGTTTACGCCGACACTCAGCATTGACCTGGGCATCCTGCTCGACCCCATATCGGTGATGATGCTGATTGTCATAAGTACCGTATCGTTCATGGTACACCTCTACTCTTTCGGCTATATGAAAGGCGAACGCGGCTTCCAACGCTACTACGCTTTCCTCTCGCTGTTTACGATGTCCATGCTCGGACTGGTGGTGGCAACCAATATCTTCCAGATGTATCTGTTCTGGGAGCTGGTGGGTGTGTCTTCCTACCTGCTGATAGGCTTCTACTACACGAAACCCGCAGCAATCGCCGCCAGCAAGAAAGCGTTTATCGTGACCCGCTTTGCCGACCTGGGCTTCCTTATCGGTATCCTGGTTTACGGTTACTATGCCGGAACCTACACCTTCCAACCCAATGAAATGGCCTTGCTGAAAGGCGGCGCTGCCATGATTCCGCTGGCGCTGGGACTGATGTTCATCGGCGGAGCCGGCAAGAGCGCCATGTTCCCGCTGCACATCTGGCTGCCCGATGCCATGGAAGGTCCTACTCCGGTGAGCGCACTGATTCATGCCGCTACGATGGTGGTGGCAGGCGTATACCTGGTGGCACGCATGTTCCCGCTGTTCATCGACTATGCGCCCCACGTGCTGCACCTCGTGGCCTATGTAGGCGCATTCACCGCATTCTATGCCGCCAGCGTGGCTTGTGTGCAGAGTGACATCAAGCGTGTACTCGCCTTCTCCACCATCTCGCAGATAGGCTTTATGATGGTAGCGCTCGGCGTATGTACATCCACAGACCCGCACGAAGGCGGACTGGGTTATATGGCAGGCATGTTCCACTTGTTTACGCACGCCATGTTCAAGGCGTTGCTGTTCCTCGGTGCAGGAAGCATCATCCATGCGGTGCACAGCAACGAGATGTCCGCCATGGGCGGCCTGCGCAAATACATGCCGGTTACGCACATCACCTTCCTGATAGCCTGCCTTGCCATTGCCGGCATTCCCCCGTTCTCCGGGTTCTTCTCCAAGGACGAGATACTGACGGCCTGCTTCCGGTTCAGCCCCGTCATGGGTTGGATTATGACGGTGATTGCCGCCATGACCGCATTCTATATGTTCAGACTGTATTACGGCATTTTCTGGGGCAGTTCGGAGCCGGGGCAGAAGTCGGCAAGCGATGAAAGCCACAGCCATCAGCACACGCCTCACGAGTCGCCCCTTGCCATGACCGTTCCCCTGATGTTCCTTGCCGCAGTTACGATAGTTGCCGGATTTATTCCTTTCGGCCACTTCGTCAGCTCCAACGGCGAAGCCTATACCATCCACCTCGACTGGGGCGTGGCAGGAACAAGCATTGCCATTGCAGTTATCTCCATAGCCGTGGCCACTTATATGTATAAAGGCGAAAAACAGCCGGTTGCCGATGCGCTTGCCCGCCGCTTCAACGGCTTGTGGACGGCAGCCTATCACCGCTTCTACATCGATGAGGTCTACCAGTTCATCACCCACCGCATCATCTTCGGCTGCATCAGCCGCCCCATTGCCTGGTGGGACCGTCATGTGGTGGACGGCTTCTTCGATTTCCTTGCCTGGGGCGCCAATGCCACCAGCGACGAGATACGCGGCCTGCAAAGCGGACGCATCCAGCAATACACCTTCGTATTCCTGCTGGGTACGCTTGCACTGATACTGCTGCTGTTGCTGTAAACGAGAAACGGAAATTGATAGTGATGTATCAACCATATAGAACAATAACAATTAATACCATATTATAAAGATGAATTTCTTATCCATATTCGTACTCATCCCCTTGCTGATGCTGTTGGGCCTCTGGCTCAGCCGTAATATCGCACAGATACGTGCGGTGATGGTAGCCGGCGCTTCGGCATTGCTCGTTGCAGCCGTCGGACTGACCGTCGTCTACCTGCAAGCCCGTCACGGCGGCGCTACGGATGAAATGTTGTTCCGTGCCGATGTAGCCTGGTATCCCGCCCTCAACATCCACTATTCCGTAGGGGTGGACGGCATCTCGGTAGCCATGCTGCTGCTCTCGGCCATTATCGTGTTTACGGGTACATTCGCTTCCTGGCGTCTGCAACCGCTGACCAAAGAATATTTCCTGTGGTTCACCCTGCTGTCGATGGGTGTGTTCGGTTTCTTTATCTCTACCGACCTGTTCACCATGTTCATGTTCTACGAGGTAGCGCTCATCCCGATGTACCTGCTGATTGGCGTATGGGGTTCGGGACGCAAGGAATACGCTGCCATGAAACTGACGCTGATGCTGATGGGCGGTTCCGCTTTCCTGCTTATCGGTATCCTCGGTATCTACTTCGGTAGCGGCGCCACCACCATGAACCTGCTGGAGATAGCCCAACTGCACAATATCCCCGTGGAGCAACAACGCATCTGGTTCCCGCTTACCTTCCTCGGTTTCGGCGTGCTGGGCGCTCTGTTCCCGTTCCATACCTGGAGCCCCGACGGTCATGCATCCGCACCTACCGCCGTCAGCATGCTGCATGCAGGCGTACTGATGAAGCTGGGCGGCTACGGCTGCTTCCGCATCGCCATGTACCTGATGCCCGAAGCCGCACAGGAGCTCGGCTGGATATTCCTCGTACTGACGGGTATCTCCGTGGTGTACGGCGCATTCTCCGCTTGCGTGCAGACCGACCTGAAGTACATCAACGCCTACTCTTCCGTATCGCACTGCGGACTGGTGCTTTTCGCCATCCTGATGATGAACCGGACGGCCTGTACGGGTGCCGTGCTGCAAATGCTTTCCCACGGATTGATGACCGCCCTGTTCTTCGCCCTTATCGGTATGATATACGGACGGACGCACACACGCGACGTACGCGAGCTTAGCGGACTGATGAAGATTATGCCCTTCCTGGCGGTATCCTACGTCATCGCCGGTCTGGCCAACCTCGGTCTGCCGGGACTCAGCGGTTTCATTGCCGAAATGACAATCTTCAACGGCGCTTTCCAGCATCCCGATACCTTCCACCGCGCATGGACCGTCATCGCTTGTACGAGTATCGTGATTACCGCAGTCTACATCCTGCGCCTTGTCGGTAAAATCCTCTACGGAACCTGTACCAACAAGCACCACCTGACATTGACCGATGCCACCTGGGACGAACGTACCGCCGTAATCATCCTCATTGCCTGCGTAGCCGGACTGGGTCTTGCTCCGCTGTGGATAAGCAACATGATTGGAGACAGCGTGCTGCCGGTAGTCAACCTATTAGCCACTCACTAAACACTAATCACTAATCACCAAATAACATGGATTACTCCCAATTTCTATTAATGAAAGAAGAGCTGTCGCTGATAGCGGTTATCGTTATCCTCTTCATAGCCGACCTCTTCATGAGTCCGGATGCGCACAAGCATGACGGCAAGCCGATGTTGAACACCATGCTGCCCGTTGCCCTGCTCATCGTCCATACGCTTATAACCATCGTTCCCGGTCCGGCAGCCGACGCTTTCGGCGGGATGTACCATAACCAGCCGATACAGAGTATCGTCAAATCCATTCTCAGCGTAGGTACGCTCATCGTGTTCCTTATGGCGCACGAGTGGATGCGCCGCCCCGATGCGGCAATCAAGCAGGGCGAGTTCTATGTACTGACACTCTCCACGCTGCTGGGTATGTACTTCATGATTTCCGCCGGGCACTTCCTGATGTTCTTCATCGGACTGGAAACGGCCAGCATCCCTATGGCTGCGCTGGTGGCTTTCGACAAATACCGCCACCACTCTGCCGAGGCAGGTGCCAAGTACATCCTTACCGCGCTCTTCTCCAGCGGGCTGCTGCTTTACGGCATTTCGCTGATATACGGTACGGTAGGCACGCTCTACTTTGCCGATATTCCGGCACATCTGGACGGAAGCCCGTTGCAGATTATGGCATTCGTATTCTTCTTCTCCGGCATGGGATTCAAGATCTCGCTGGTGCCTTTCCATCTGTGGACGGCCGACGTATACGAAGGTGCTCCGAGTACGGTAACCGCTTACCTGAGCGTTATCTCCAAAGGTGCGGCGGCATTCGTGCTGATGACCATCCTCTATAAGGTATTCGCACCGATGGCGGCGCAATGGCAGGAAGTGCTCTACTGGGTTATCATCGCCTCTATCACGCTCGCCAACCTCTTTGCGCTGCGTCAGGAGAACCTGAAACGGTTGATGGCGTTCTCCAGTATCTCGCAAGCCGGTTACATCATGCTGGGTGTTATCAGCGGAACGTCGCTGGGTATGACGTCGCTGGTGTACTACGTACTGATTTACCTGTTTGCCAACCTCGCCGTCTTTACCGTTATCACGATTGTAGCATTGCGCGCCGATAAGTTTACATTGGAAGATTACAACGGATTGTACACCACCAACCCCAAGCTGGCTTTCCTTATGACGCTGGCACTGTTCTCGCTGGCAGGTATTCCGCCGTTCGCAGGCTTCTTCTCGAAGTTCTTCATCTTTGCGGCGGCATTCGAAAGCGGTTTTCATCTGCTGGTGTTCATTGCGTTAATCAATACGATTCTATCGCTTTACTACTATCTGAAGATTGTAAAGGCAATGTATATCAACAAGAGCGATGAGCCTATCGCCGCTTTCCGCAGCGATAACTACACGCGTGCCGGCCTTGCCATCTGTACGCTGGGCATTGTGGCGCTGAGTATTGCCAGCGTGGTATACCAGTCCATCGACAAGTTCTCGTTCGGTATGTAACGGTCGAGATTCCGTAAAATAACTTTTACCACATCCCCCCTTCACCCTTTCGCACACTCCTGTTTATGGGAGACGGAGGGTGAAGGGGGGAAATCATTTCATTATCTGGTTCCGGTACTGCGTCGGTGTCAGTCCCGTCAGTTGCTTGAAGGTGCGGTTGAAATGCGGAATAGAGTCGAACCCGCACTCCACAGCTATCTGTGAAACCTCCATATCGCCAATGGTCAGCAGTTTGCAGGCATAACCTATGCGCATGTCCGCCACATATTGCAGGAAAGTCTTTTCCATGGCGTCCTTGAAGAAACGGCAAAAGGCGCTGCTGTTCATATTCGCCATTTCGGCTATCTCGTCGAGCTTGAGGGAACGGGTGTAGTTGCTGTTGATAAAGGAGATGATTTTATCGATACGCTTGTTTCCCGCTGTGGGAAACTTCTCATAGTAGCAAGGGCTTGGCTTGCCAGCATTCTTCTTGGGACGGATACCGCCAATGCCTGCAATAAATCCAGCAAACCGGTTATCTGTCCGAATCCTTTCAGTTCGGGAAAAGCGGATACCATGTCGCGTACCGGACCGGCATCGGCCGTGTGAAAGACAACACCCCGTCTGGCCTCTTTCAGCAACACCCGTATCTGGTGAAACTGCGGATAATGGTCGAACGAGTATTGCATGAAGTTCTCCTCAAACTGAATGATAGTTCCTTGCACCCGCAACCGGGGATTATCGCCGTGATAAGCATCGTCACTCCGCATATAATGAGGCAGGCTGGGACCGAACAATACCACATCTCCTTCCGAAAAACGCTCTATGCAATCGCCCACAAAGCAACGGCCGCAGCTTTTCTTCACATAGATTATTTCGTACTGGCTGTGGAAATGCCAGGGGTAAGTGAAGCGGTCATAGTCGTAATAGCGCGCCTTTATCGGGTTGGACTCCGATATCTGGAGCTGTTCGTTTATTATCTGTCTCATAACACTGCCTGATGTTGATACGGCATCTCCCGGTTTGCCGAGCCGCATCCTATCCTTACACAAAGATAGCGAATAATAACAATAACTCTGCGGGAAAAAAAGAAAATACAAAGGGAAACGGAAAGAATACCCCCGTTGGTACGGAGCATACCAACCGGTGGCAGGAGACGTACCGAAGCGTGGTATGAACTGTACCAAAGCGTGGTACGAGCTGTACCAAACTGTGGTACGAGCCGTACCAAAGTGCGGTACAAGGCGTACCAACCGTTGGTATTTCCCGTACCAAACGCAGGTATTATATTGGTACTTATATAGTATTGATTGAAAGCCGTTTACTTCGCTGCAAAGGTTGCTATCCCATTATTCTTTCAATACACGCAAATATCTGCAAACATCCTGCAAATATCCGTTTATATACAAACTGTTTTAGTGCCTACATTTGCAGTAAATAATCATTTTAAATCATTAATACAAAAAGAAGTATGGAAAAAACTTGGAGATGGTTCGGTAAGAAAGACAAAATAACGCTCGATATGCTTCGGCAAATCGGTGTGGAAGGGATAGTTACCGCCTTGCACGATGTGCCCAACGGCGAAATCTGGACAGAAGAAGCCATCAACGATTTAAAGACATATATTGAGTCCTATGGCTTGCGCTGGTCGGTTGTGGAGAGCCTGCCCGTATGCGAGGCCATTAAATATGCCGGACCGGAACGCGAACAACTGATAGAGAACTACAAAATCAGTCTTGCCAATCTGGGCAAATGCGGTGTAAAGACCGTATGCTATAACTTCATGCCCGTTATCGACTGGATACGCACGGATTTGCAACACCCCTGGGCAGACGGAACCTCATCGCTCTACTTCGACCGGGTGCGCTTTGCCTATTTCGACCTGCGCATTCTGCAACGTGAGGGAGCCGAAAAGGATTACTCCGCCGAAGAGCTGGCTAAAGTGGCCGAATTGGACAAGACCATCACCGAAGCCGAAAAAGACAGCCTTGTCGATGCGATTATCGTAAAGACGCAGGGATTCGTAAACGGCAACATCAAGGAAGGCGACAAGAATCCGGTGAATATATTCAGGAATCTGCTTGCCTTGTACAAAGGTATCGACCGCGATGCGCTCCGCGAGAACATGCGGCATTTCCTTGCCGCTATCATGCCGGTGTGCGAGAAGTACGGCGTAAATATGTGCGTACATCCCGACGACCCGCCTTTCCAGGTACTGGGCTTGCCGCGTATCGTGACCAACGAAGAGGACATCGCCTGGTTCCTGAATGCAGTGGATAATCCACACAACGGACTGACGTTCTGTGCCGGCTCGCTCAGCGCGGGAGAGCATAACGACACCCGCGAACTCGCCAGGAAGTTTGCATCACGCACCCACTTTGTGCATCTGCGCAGCACCGCAGCCATGCCGGACGGCAACTTCATAGAAAGCTCCCACCTGACGGGACGCGGTCACCTTATCGACCTTATCCGCATCTTCGAGCAAGAAAACCCGAATCTGCCCATGCGTGTAGACCACGGACGGATGATGCTGGGCGATGAGGACAAGGGATATAATCCCGGCTATTCATTCCACGGTCGTATGCTGGCGCTGGCACAGGTGGAAGGCATGATGGCAGTGGTACAAGACGAAATGAAACAGAAGGAAACACAAGCATAAAATATACAATATAGATACGTGAAGCAGAAGACAATAAAGTATGAGGGGGGCGTATACGCTTCATGCTTTATGCACGTGCTTCCCCGTATAAAAAAAGAAAAGAAAGAAAAAAGGAGACAAAGATTATGAACGAACAATTCAGTATTGCAGGTAAAGTAGCGGTCATCACCGGTGCAGGTGGTGTATTGGGTGGCAGCATTGCCAAGTGTTTTATGCAACAAGGCGCTAAAATCGTTGCGGTAGACATCCGTCAGGAACAACTGGACAAGCGTGTAGAGGAACTGAAAACCTATGGTGAAGATGTAATCGGTATCGTCGGTAACGTGCTGGACATCGCCAGTCTTGAGAAACTTGCCGATGACATCGTTGCCAAGTGGGGACGTATCGACATTCTGCTCAACATTGCCGGCGGCAATATGCCGGGCGCAACTCTGACTCCCGACCAGCACTTCTACGACATGGACATCTCCTGCTGGGAGAAAGTGACCAACCTGAACATGAACGGAAGCGTTTACCCGTCTTTAGTGTTCAGCAAAGTAATGGCTAAGCAAGGTAAGGGCTGCATCGTCAACGTATCTTCCATGGCAGCTTACAGCGCCATCACCCGCGTTCCGGGCTATTCGGCAGCCAAGACAGCCGTTGCCAACTTTACCCAATGGCTGGCAAGCGAACTGGCACTGAAATACGGAGACGGTATCCGCGTCAATGCCATCGCCCCGGGCTTCTTCATCGGCGACCAGAACCGCGCCGTACTCATCAACCCCGACGGCTCACTGACCGACCGCAGCAAGAAAGTATTGGCCAAAACCCCGATGAAACGCTTCGGCGACATCAACGAATTGAACGGAGCCGTACAGTTCCTGTGCAGCGATGCCGCCAGCTTCGTTACAGGTGCATTGCTTCCTATCGACGGAGGTTTCAGCGCATTCAGCGGAGTATAATAAATCAATACGGCAAGAGTGAAGCCCAAAAGTTTTTACCGCTTTTGGGCTTCATTTCGTTTTGGATATCTCCTCATAGCCCGCTGCTATCCAGGTTTACCGCAAACATACGCAACCGATTGAAGTGACTTTATCACATTAGCAATTTTCAAATGAGAACCTTCCGGATTACGTAACAACTCCTTAATACAAACGAAAATAGAATGTATAACGTATGTACCACTCTTGAAACACGTTCGGCGCATCTTTGCAGCGGATTAAGAAACGCATAAAAGAGATGAGTACGAAATTAGATTTAGGAAAGATATTCTTCCTTATTTTATTCCTTACGCTTTCTGTCATGACAGTCATGGCAGGTACTATCAAAGGCTCCATTACCGACAAACAGACCCGGGAACCGCTGACCGGAGCTACCGTACAGATAGTAGGAACCACACAAGGCGCCATTGCCGATATGGACGGAAACTACTCCCTGAATGTAACAAACGGCATTTACACATTATCCATTAAATATGTAGGCTACAAAGACATCGTTGTAAACAATGTAAAGTCAGGCAAAGCCGATGTCATACTGAACTTCGAACTGGAAAGCGACGCACAGGCTTTGGGTGAAGTATCCGTAGTGGCCCGGAAAAACCTTGAGGGCGAACGTGCCCTGCAAATGGAACGCCGGAAAGCGACACTCGCCATCGAAAACATCGGCTCAAAAGAGATGAGCATCAAAGGTATAAGCAATGTGGAAGAAGGGGTAAAAAAGATTACCGGTATCTCCATTGCCGATGCCGGCCAACTCATTGTACGGGGATTGGGCGACCGATACAGCACGACTACCCTGAACGGCCTCCCCATCGCCTCTCCCAATCCCGACAACAAGCTGATTCCGCTGGATCTATTTCCATCGAGCACCATACAGAACATCACCGTGAGCAAGGTATATAACGCGGAAGCCTTTGCCGATTATTCAGGTGCACATATAGACATCAGTACCAAAGAGAACATCGCCGAAGATTTCTTCAGCATCAGTTTCAACACCGGCGGGAAGTTCAATACCTTGGGCAAAGACCACTATCAGATGAACCGCAACGGCTCATTGTTCAAGACTTCCGGTGTGGACCAGGCGGCACTCGATATGTCTCTGTCGGATTTTGACAACTATGTAAAGACCAGAAATATATTCGACACCTCGTTTGCCGTAAAGAAGAAATCAACCCTGCCAGACTTTAGCAGCAACCTCGGTTTCGGCAAGAACATCAGCATCGACAGCCAAACGCTCAGCATACTGGCATCTGTAAGCGCCGGCAACGGCTATCAGAATATGGACAACGCTTTCTATAAAACCCTGGAAGCAACCGGCAATGTACAGGACAACTTCTCATACGACAGCTATGCCCAAGAACTGAAACTCGCTGCATTAGGATACATAGGCTACACGCTGCGCCGGCACGACCGCATAGGCTATACCTTTTTCTATACGCGTAATGCCACAGACACTTACCAACGCCGCGAGGGAACAGATGCCGAAGACCACGAGCTGACCGGAAGCAATAACATCACACATATCTACACTTTGCAGAACCACCAACTGAACGGCCTTCACAGCTTCGGCGAACAAGACCGCTGGGAACTGACCTGGGGCGGCTCGTACAGCAAGACAGGAAGCGAAGAACCGGACAGACGCCAAGTGATGTACATAAAGAATGATGACGGCACACTCGGCCTGTTCAAACTGAACCGCCAGGAAACCATGCGCTATTTCGGCAGCCTGGATGAAAAGGAGTGGAACGGCAACCTCGCCCTGCGCTGGAAGTGGAACGAAAACAATTTTCTGAAACTGGGCTTCAACTATAAGAATAAAAGCCGCGACTACAAAGCAACCCGTTTCTACTACAACCTGAACAAAATTAATCCCACCGTTACCGACATCTACGATACCGGCGGCTTCCTGAACCAAGAGAACATAGCAAACGGAAACGTAACGGTACAACGCGTGATGCAACCCAAAGACAGCTACCGCGCAGGAAATGAAATTTACTCCGGATACCTGCTGACCGACTTCTATCCCGTACCGTCATTACTTGTAAACCTCGGCGTACGCTACGAAATAAGCAAACAGTGGGTGGACTATGCCACTGACGGCGGCGACTGGTATGCCGAACGGCGCAATCTGGATAAAAACGATTTCTTCCCCACCCTAAATCTGAAGTACACAATAAACGACGCCAACAGCATCCGTTTCTCCGCATCCCGTACCATTACCCGCCCATCATTCATCGAAATGGCTCCCTTCCTCTATCAGGAATCCTACGGTTCGGCACAAATCCGCGGTAATGACGAGTTGCAGAACGGCTACAACTACAACTTCGACTTGCGTTACGAACGCTTCGGCAAAAACGGAGACATGATTTCGCTGACCGGTTACTTCAAATACCTCGACAGCCCGATAGAACGTATCCAGGCATTGCAAGGCGGAGCTACCCTGCATAGCTTCCGGAATGCGGACAACGGAATGGCTGCCGGCGTAGAAGTGGAATTCCGCAAACAATTGATAAAAGACTTGCGTTTGGGCGCTAACCTCAGCTATATGTATACCAACGTAAAACTGCCCGAAGGCGGCGCTTACACCAACAAGGAACGTCCTTTGCAAGGCGCCTCTCCCATTCTGGCCAATGCAGACCTCACCTACTCTCCCCGCTTCGGTGAAGAACGGCAACTGAATCTCGCCTTACTCTACAATCTGCAAGGCAGCCGCATCCATGCAGTGGGCGTATCCAATCTGGGAGATATCAAGCAACAGACTCTGCACACACTGAACTTCAGTGCCGGATACGACCTCAACAAGCATTTCAGCCTGAAACTGCAAGTAAACGACCTGCTGAACCGTAACGTCATCTTTAAGCAGGAAGTACCTTCCACCGGCACGGAAGTGGAAGTGGAGCGCTATAAAAAAGGCACCGACTTTGAAATTGGCTTCAGCTACAAATTATAAATCCTTTTAAATAGATTATCAAACAGACGAACAGTCAACTTAAAACAATTGAATTATGAAAACAATGAAATCGAAATTCTATTCGCTGGCTCTCGCAGCCGGAATGCTGACCCTCACCGCTTGCAGCGATGACAACACCAACGACAGCAACAATGACAAAGGCAACGGGATAGAAAACGGCAGTACCCTGAAAGGTACAGTAACCGAAGACGTGACCCTGAAAGCCGGCAACACCTATAAGCTGAGCGGTGAATACATTGTAGAGGCAGGCGTCACATTGAACATCGAAGAAGGAGTAAAGATTATATCTGTCTATGACAATATCGTAGACTATATCCTGGTGAAGCAAGGTGCCAAAATCAATGCTGTAGGCACGCCCGACAAACCTATCGTCATGACCAGCGAAAAAGAGGAACCCGGAGCATGGGGCGGCATTCATATCTGCGGAAAAGCGCATACCAATGCCGAAGGCGGTAAAGGAAGTTCAGAGATAGGCGGCGCCGTATATGGCGGTAATGACGATGCCGACAATTCCGGAACATTGCAGTACATCCGTCTGGAATACACCGGATTTGCCTTCGACGAAGAGCATGAGGCCAACGGTATCTCCTTTTACGGTGTAGGAAGCGGTACGATTGTAGACCACTGCGAGGCTTACAAAGGTTCGGACGACGGCTTCGAGTTCTTCGGCGGTTCGGTAAACGTAAGCAATATGGTAGTGGTAAGTTGCAGCGACGACTCTTTCGACTGGACCGAAGGCTGGAACGGAAAAGGCACTGACCTCGTTGCCTATCAGGAAGCCAAAGCCACATTAGGATACGACTGCGACTGCCTCATCGAAGCGGACAATAATGAAAACGACAATGCAGCCACTCCCGTATCGCATCCTGTACTCAAAAACCTCATCCTCGCAGGTAACGGCGAAAGCAAACAAGGCATCCGTCTGCGCCGCGGCACTCAAGCCGATATAGACAATGCCAAAGTATGCGGCAAGGGGCAACCGCTGGTAGTGGAGAGCGCATTAACGAATGCCGCACTGAAAAACGGTACTTCCAAACTCACCAATATGACCGTCACTGCCGCATTGGAATCCGACGGAGATTACACCAACGACGACTTCACCGCCGTAACAAGCAACAAAGTGGATGCTACGCTGTCCTACACTTCCTTCGATGCCATTAAAGCCGCATGCGACTGGATGAAAGGAAACTGGATAAAATAACCCGCACGCATTCCAAATTCTCTTTATAAAGTTTATCAGGGCAACAGCCTGCAATGGTTCAAACTTTTGCAGGCTGTATGTTTTTTCTGTCCGCACAACCGTATCCCCATGAAGCATCCGCACCCAATTATCCTCCAGGAGTTAAGACAGCACCCTTTGGAAATCCCTTCCTGACGGTGATTGGAATACCTGCAAATCGAATTCGGGAATGATGGCCAACACATGGTCAAATACATCCGCCTGCACTCCCTCGTATGGAACCCAGTCCTTGATGGCACAGAAAAAATAAAGTTCCATAGGAATACCGCGGTCGGTCGGTTGCAACTGCCGCACCATGCAGGTCAGTTCCTTGTTTACATCGGGAAGACTTTTCAGATAAGCGGTCAGATAGGCCCGGAACACACCCAGATTGGTTTGACGACGCCCATTGACAAGGACGGAATTGTCGATATGATGTTTCTTATTATACTCCTCTATCACCGCTTCCGTCTGCTCTACGTAATCTTTCAGCAAACGAATCTTACGGTATTTGTCCAGCATCTCCGGAGTACAGAACCGGACGCTGTTCATATCAATGTTTATGGAGCGCTTGACACGCCGTCCCCCACTCTCGCGCATGCCGCGCCAGTTCTGGAATGAGTCGCTGACAAGCAGATACGGCGGAATCGTGGTAATGGTATTATCCCAGTTACGTACCTTCACGGTGTTCAGCGTAACTTCTATCACCGTACCGTCTGCACCGTATTTGGGCATCGCAATCCAATCGCCCACCTTCAGCATATCATTGGCGGAGAGCTGCACCCCCGAAACAAATCCCATAATCGAATCCTTGAACACCAGCATCAGGATAGCGGCAGAAGCACCCAACCCCGCCAATAGCGACAACGGAGATTTGTCAATCAGAATACTTACCACCACGATAGCCCCTACAAACCAAAGTATCACCTGGACAGTCTGCAACATACCCTTCAAAGGACGGTCGCGAAGCTGCTCCTTCTCGCTGTATACGGCATAAACGGCTTTCAGGAACGAGTTGATAAAACTTAGGAATGTGATTAGAATATAAATCAGGCAGACACGCTGGATAAAGCCCAACGTGGAGGAACTCGTCTCGGCAAAGGCTACCGGAATAAAGACATAGATGATAACGGGAGCCACCATACGGCTGAGGTGAATCAGTACCTTACGGTCAAAAACAATATCATCCCATGTAGCTTTTGTTTTCCTTATCAAATGCGCCACTACTTTCAACAGGATATTCCGACAAATAACATCAGCCAGAAACGCAACGATAAGCACAAGCGCAAAAGCTATAAACTGATCGAGCATATCGGCCAAAGAAGGGGCTGTTCCCCAAGAAATCAATAATTCGTCGATATTCTTTAGTATATCCATGATAGTTAGGTATAAAATATGAGGTATAAAGTATAAATAGTGCGTCAGAGCTTTTCCCGTTCGAGGAACTCGCGGATGTCTTCTTTTAACCACTGATAGAGATAAAGGTTCTTGTAACCGCTGTTTTTCTTCAACATGACGGATACATTGACCTGACTGTTTTCGTAACCCGTCAGTTCATTGCGGAACTGTTCGCTATGCTCTGCCAAGCGTTTAATTTCCTGCTCGCGTTCACGGCGCAGTACGGTGCAAACGGGTATCAGCAACTTCAGGACCACACAATCCATGATATGATGCCCCTGCATATAGAGATAGGTATTGTCGGGAACCAATCCTAATTTCCGCAGTTCCTCACCCAACCGGTCAACATCCTCTATATACTGCGGGAAACGGGTTTCCATTTCGGAAAGTTTGGCAGATACCGTACGCTGCATGGCATCCAAGACACTGTAAGGATGCCGCAGGTTTATTTCCTGCAAACGGACATAGGAATTGAAATCGTACATAGGAAATGTATGCGTATCGTGCCGGCGGTAAAACCATACGTTCCATAAGAACAGCGGATAGGCTATCTGCGAATAGCGTTTCAGGAAAGCGGGGAAATCAAGGATGTGACGGTCGTTCAGTGTTGCCTGTACACAAACCTCATGAAGGCTTTCGGCAAAACAATGGAAATTCTCAATGGCATACCCGTAGGTTTGGAAAATATAAGGATTACGGTTTATCTTCCGCGACACATTGGTGGCTCCCTGCAACAGGAAGTCGTAGTCACTGTCCACACAAGCTATCAGGCTACGTCCGAGTTCCGTGGTATTGAGCGTATTCATCAACACCATTTTCTTGCCCTTTGCCAGCGAAGTGGCGGAAGGAAGCATCACCTGGAAATAACGCTCCTCATTCTCGAACTCAGCCAGAAGGGTACGCCAGAAAGCGATGTCGTCATAGCTTTCCACATACGCCACAATACGCCTGCGCCCTTTCTTTGACGAGAATTTGTGTGCGGCGTCCAAATAGGCTGAAGTAAGATTATGTCGGAGAGATGTTGCCAAAATAAATATTGATTTAATAATGAATATTCAGTGATGTGCGATTGATACTCACCTGCCGCCAATCACCGTTGAAATATCTTCCACTTCGGTCACCGCATCCAGCCAACCTTCCATAATCACGGCAGGCGAATGGGTGGTGAGAATGAGCTGCACATTCGGATTGAGTCCACGTATCATGCCGATAAGTTTTTGCTGCCACTCGATGTGCAACGATGCTTCCGGCTCGTCCATGAAAAGCACACAATGCTCCTCATTACGCACCAGCACGGTCAGCAGGATTACCAGCATCTGTTTCTCGCCGGACGAGAGTTTATAGGGCAGAAGCCGCTCGCCGTCCTGATAAAAGACAATGTCATTGCTCTTACGGTCGATTTTCTTACGGGTATAGCTGAACAGTTCGTCAATCATATCCTGAAATTTCCGTTTAGGCACAGACAAGGCGGGAGCCAGACTCCGTTGCTGTTCGTCACCGCTCAACAGCTCAATCATTTTGTTACCGATATTCACCTGATAATCAAGATAACGGCGCTGGAGCAGATAGAGCTGCCAATCCAATTCGGACTTTACATTCGGGTCTGCCATGCGGGCGGTGAAATCTCCCATAATAAGAGGACGGTCATAGCTGCGAATTACATCATAAGGAATAAAAGTCGCTTCCGGATTGTCGAAGAAAACATGTACACCGTTTTTCTCATCGCTCTTTACCTCTCCCGTAGTTTGCTCAAGGTAGCCCACCGAACGGTTTAAAATCGTAGTCTTCCCTACTCCGTTGATGCCGGAAAGTATATTGACATCGGGACGCAACTCCCAAGCTATATCGTATCGGTGCCACAATCCGTGTATTTCGATACGTCTGATGTAATTGGCCTGTACTTCCATGGTTTCTATATATTCGTGTAGCAAATATAAAGAAAGAGATTGAGAAAATAGTTACCTTTGCAGCGTTTTTCACCACAAATAATACACATTTTACAATATGAACAAGAACATACAAGGCCATCTGTTCGCTCTGACCGCCAATATCCTATGGGGATTAATGGCACCTGTCGGCAAATCCGCATTAGTCGAGTTCTCAGCTCTATCCGTCACCACTTTTCGCATGGTAGGTGCAGCAGCCTGTTTCTGGTTGCTCTCACTGTTCTGCAAACGCGAGCAGGTAGACCATCGGGATATGTTGAAGATATTCTTTGCCGCACTCTTCGCACTGGTATTCAATCAGGGAGTCTATATCTTCGGACTGTCCATGACTTCCCCCATCGATGCCTCTATCGTAACCACCACTCTTCCTATCGTAACCATGATTGTAGCTGCCATTTATCTGAAAGAGCCCGTTACGAATAAAAAAGTATTGGGCATTTTTGTAGGCGCCATGGGCGCATTGATACTGATTATGAGCAGCAGCAATGCAGGAAGCGGCAATGGCAGCATCATGGGTGACTTGCTATGCCTCATCGCCCAAATCAGTTTCTCTATTTACCTGACCGTATTCAAAGGATTATCCCAGAAATACTCTCCTATAACCCTGAACAAATGGATGTTTGTATATGCCTCCATGTGTTATATCCCTTTCTCTTACCATGATGTAGCCGCCATACAATGGGCTGAAACCTCTACTGCGGCACTGTTACAAGTAGGCTATGTGGTGGTAGGCGGCAGCTTCCTGGCTTATATATGTATCATGACGGCACAAAGGCTGTTGCGCCCCACAGTAGTAAGCATGTACAACTATATGCAACCTATCGTGGCTTCAATCGTTACAGTCATAGTCGGCATGGCTACATTCAATATGGAAAAAGGTATTGCCATCGCACTGGTATTTCTCGGTGTATATATCGTTACGCAAAGCAAATCACGCAAAGACTTTGAGAAGGAAGGGAAAGAGGTGTAGGAAACGAGAGACTGTCAAAATGCAGTTGGTGATTTCTTTTAGACACGGATTGCACGGAAAAGAATAAAGTAAATCTGTGTAATCCGTGCCTAAAAACAAATAGTAAGGGGGAAGATGCCTAGTGCATCCCACTAATTTTTCAATCCCGCAAAATAAGTATCTAACAGGTTCTTGGCAGCAACAAAGGATGTCAGATTACCTTTTAATACCTGACTCTCTTTATCGGCCAGCATCGCCTCAATTGTAGGTTTATGATAGAAACTGTCACGAAGTTGTTCGTTAATGGTTTCGTACATCCAATATTTACTTTGCTCGTTACGGCGGTATTCAAAATAGCCGTTATCTTTCACGAAGTCTATATACTTATATACCATATCCCATACTTCCTGTACTCCTATATTGTAGAAGCCGGAATAGGTCAGGACCTGCGGTGTCCAGCCGCTCTCCGGAGCCGGGAAAAGGTGCAGTGCATTACGGAACTGGGCAGCAGCCAGCTTGGCACGTTCCAGATTATCCCCATCCGCCTTGTTGATGACGATACCGTCCGCCATCTCCATGATGCCGCGCTTGATACCTTGCAGCTCGTCGCCCGTACCGGCAAGTTGGATAAGCAGGAAGAAATCCACCATTGAATGTACAGCCGTCTCGCTCTGTCCCACACCCACTGTCTCTACAAATATCTTATCAAATCCGGCAGCTTCGCAAAGTACAATCGTTTCACGCGTCTTACGCGCCACACCGCCCAACGAACCTGCCGAGGGACTGGGACGGATAAAGGATTTGGGATGAACGGAGAGTTTCTCCATGCGCGTTTTGTCGCCCAAGATACTGCCCTTACTGCGTTCGCTGCTGGGGTCGATGGCCAGCACAGCCAGCTTGCCGCCGTATTTCTCCAATACATGCAATCCGAATACATCGATAGACGTACTTTTGCCGGCTCCCGGCACACCGCTGATGCCTACGCGAACGGAATTGCCGGAATACGGCAGGCACTTTTCTATCACCTCCTGCGCTATGGCCTGATGTTCGGGCTTTACACTCTCCACCAGTGTCACGGCACGGCTTAATATCGTAACATCACCTTTCACAATGCCCTCTACATACTCTGCAACGGAAAGTTGACGTTTTTTCGGTTTCCGCTTCAAATAAGGATTGACGGACGAAGGTTGCTCAATGCCTGCATTGACAACCAGACCTTTATATTCTCCGCTATTTTCTGGATGTTCCATGGTAAGATTTATGGTTTATTTCGCTTTAATATTAATCTCGACTTTCGGCTGCATCGGGTCATTCGTAATCATCAGCAAACGCAGATGACGGCGTTTCTTTCCAATATTCCGCTTTACAACCGTTACACGCAGACGGGTGCTTTCGCCCGGTTTCAGCACGCTCTTCTTCAAACCGGCTCCCACTGCCGGATGGAATACCTGAAGCTTGCTGATTTGCAAAGGAGAACGTCCGGTATTCGTTATAACAATATCCTGACGTGCCTTCGACTTCTTTGCCAATGCTGTGCTCATGTCAATATCCTTGATAGAAAGGTTGACGACAGGAGCATTCGCCTTTTCCGTATCGCTCATGCCCGAAAAGTCCGGCAGAAGAATAGCGGAAACAGGTATCTCATTTTCATCGCCCACCTTGTCGCCTGCAAAACGTGCCAGATAGACAGAGGACTGCGTCAATCCGAAGTCCGTCAGCCGTTCGGAATCCAATGTGACGGTAATGACCCCTTTCTCTCCTTTTTGCAGGACATTGGGTTTTACTTCCGTTTGCAGATAGGGCGGCAGATGCATCAACACGGGTTCGTATGGACGATCGGACAGGTTCACTACCCCGATATGCATCACTGGCTTCTCACCAGCTTGTACATCGGGAAAATCAAGACTGTTCTTGTCAATACGTATCTGTCCGATGAGGTATGGATGGGTTTTGGTAAAGTCCTTGATTTCACGCACCACCTCACCGTTGAACTTCAAATAGACCAGATGGGGTTGTGCATTGCAGTAAATGGCTACGGATTTGTTGAAATGCCCCAAAGCCTCCGCATCAAAAGTGACGTTGACTGTTCCCTTTGCTCCCGGGGCGATAGGTATTTTTGTCCATTGGGCCACGGAACAGGCACAATCGGGTTCCACCTCGGTAAGCACCAAAGGCCGGTCACCCGTGTTTGTTATGGAATATTGTACCGTCACCGGATGTTTCCATTCAATCTGCCCGAAATCATACGTTTCCGTATTAGAGGTAAAACGCGGTTGAGCTACGGCAGTCAATGCCGTAGCTGCAATCGCATATAGAGTGATAAAACTGCGTCTCATTTATATTGCTTCTAAATTAGTTGCACAAATGTAAAGCTTTTAAGCGAGATACACAGATTTTCGTTCTGCTTTTTATAACCTATAAACATTCGATAGCAAGTAAATCTATCCGGCCTATTTAATAATAACAGTTCCTCCCGCAGAGTGAGAAGCATATTCCGGCGCATAGGCACACTGCACGGTAGCCAGTCCGGTTTCATACGTACCGCCACGAGCCACCCGGTAGCTATGTTCCAATACATAAACGCCTTTACCCAGATGATCGAAGAAGAAATTGGTTCCTGCATCTTCCACTTCCGCATAATATCCGACCCCGTTGTTCCAGCGATAACCCGAAAGCGAATTTTCCGGTTCGAAACAAGCTCCGCGCTGGTCTTTCAACTGAACGAAATCCATGGCACGGTCCAGACGGACAGTAAGTCGGGAAACAATCTTATCACCCACGAAGAGCTGTGCTACCTCTGTCAACGGTTGCAAAGATTTCTGCCCGTCGGCCGAAATGCGCTCTACAAAGAGTTTCTTCTCAATGTTCAATGCTCCGCCCTGCTGCTTCACATCGGATATGGGCGACAAGAATTGTGCGTAGACAGCTCCCCATGCAATGCCCGCATCCCTTTTCTCTACGGTAACGGACTTTGCTTTCACCTCAGGACTGCCTTGCGCAAAGACTTCCTTAACATATCCCAATCCGGGTACGGTAGTCTTTGCAGGAGAGAAAGTCTCCAACACCTTATCACCCAAAGTAATGCGGACATCTCCTTTACTTTCCAGCAAATTGCTACCCTGACACAACAATGCATAAACCGCATCAGCAGTAGCTACCGGAGAATCCCAGCTTGTCGTCTGTTTCTGTTTCAGCAGCCAAAGCTTCATTTCTTCTACCAAAGCATCATTGCCGCCTGCCTCGTGCAGAGCTTCCATTACAACTACATGAGCGGGTACAGGCATCATACCCCAAGTATAAGGATTGGCATGGAAAGCAAAATGAGCTCCCATTTCATCCGTCTGTACAAGGTGTTCTTTTATGGAAGCTATAAACTCATCCGCTTCCGCTTTGCGTCCTGCCTTCTGCAGGATAACGGCTGTCTGCGCTTTACGGATCATGGTACCGCTCTCAAGATTACGTCCCAGCTTGGTAAGGAAGTAACCGAATGCTTTTGCATATTCTCCGGAGAGCTTTACCGAACTGAGAGATACCAGATACATATATTCCATAGTGGCATCCGACAAAACGGTAATCTTCGTTCCATTCTTCTCTGCCTTGCGGATAGCACGGTATTCTTTCAGAGCCTCTTTGTTCAGATAGTCAAAGGCCTTGGCTTTCATCATCGCTGCTTCTTCCGGCAATGCCTTATCCGTAAGCAAAGAAAGACGGACAAGCAGTCCGGTGATATATCCCGTTACATAACGGTTGCCGGACATGCCGCCGAACCAGCTCCATGCGCCATCCTCGCCCTGCAATTCTTTCAGTTTGAGCAAGGATGCCATATTACGATAATTTAATTGGTTAACATCAAATAAGGTAGCGATACGCTGCTGCTGTTCAGCCTCTGTAGTGGCTTCGAGCAACCAAGGGGATTCGCCCAACAGAATATTCTTCACATCCTGGTTCTGCTCCAACCGGCTGAGGAAAGTTTCTTTTGTTCCACCCGACAGACGCCAGTTATCAAATACCGTTTTAATGCGCGGCTGACTATTTGCGATATATCCCGCCAAAGTGTTGGCATAGAAAGCGGTTGCCCAGGAAATGGCGTTATCCGTTGAAGGCTCACTCAGTACAGGCAGGGCTTGTACGGCATACCATGCCGGATTGCCTGTAAATTCCACGGTCAGGCGACGGTCGGTTGCCGTACGGCTGTTACCGTTGAACAGACTGTCCAGCGAGAAAGTACGCGTTTCTTCACCACGAACGGGCATGGCAAGCGTCTCTGTAATATATTCCTTATCACTCAGTACAGGCAACAAATGCTGTTCACCATCGCTGAAAGTACTGCCATCGGCAACTATACGGACACCAAGCAGTTCATAACGGTCTGTTACATCAAACCGGAAACCAACCGATGCTGTCTTTCCGGCTTCCACCGAGAACTTCTGGCGACCGGTGGAAATAATCTTCTCCGTCGTCGGATCAAAAAGGGTGAATACGGCTGTGCCTTTTATTGCCTTACCCGTCAGGTTGGCAATGCCGGCAGCTATCTGTGTCTTATCGCCTACCCGTACAAAGCGGGGCATATTCGGAGTAAGCATAAACTCTTTAGCGGTGACAGCGGTAGCGTCAAGCATACCTGTCATCATATCCTTAGTATGGGAATAACCGCGGAAATTCCAGCGTGTCAGACTCTGTGGCATGGTAAAGGAAAAAGCGACCTCTCCTTGTTCATTCGTGCGTAACTGAGGATAGAAGAAAGCCGTTTCCGCAAAATTAGTACGCAAATCGGCCATAGGCTGTAACGCCTGTTCATCAAGCGGAATCGTCTCCGACTCAAAAACAACATCTGCCACTCCTTCTTCTACCTGTACCGGAACATACTTCACTTCAACTGCACGTCCTGTTTCCATTTTGGTCCGTGTGGCTCCATACCCCATAATTACCGGCTCGCAGAGAACCGCATCGTTCTCTACTATTTGCAGTACTTCCGCCCCCCCGTTATAAGGAGAACAGAAATAGTCGAAGCGCCAAACGGGAACTCTCCATGACTTCACCGGGAAGTAAGGAGCATAACTTTTTCCGTTATTATTACTGATATCCCAATAGTAATAAGGAATATACCGGTTGTAATAAACACTTAATGACTGGCTACGGCTATAAATCCGGTCTAATGAAGCATCGTACATCATTGCCAGCATCTCGGCTGCGGCAGGAAAACCTTGCGGAGTTTTGATGACCAGCTTCCACTCTTCTTCCTGCCCCGGACGCAAACGGTCGCGAAAGACTTCCCACTTCATATCCAGCGTCCGTTCCGGCAGACGTTTCCTCAATTCCACCCTACGGGTATATAGCAGTCCGTTCTTTACGAAAGTAAACTGCACGGCAACCCCATCTCCGTACTCTTCCCGATAAGGATATTCCATACGGAGAATCGAGTCGTTCAGCGACAAAGTACGGCTCTCCAATCTGCCTTTCTGCCCGAAAACATCTACCAGAACGTATGCGTCCTTCATGGAAGTGCCGAAATAGAAGATTGCCGGATGAGTCGCATCGAACTCCGTATTCTTTTCATAAAGGAAAGTTTCCATAAACACAGCCGGACGTTCATCTTTCAGCGAGAACAGTACAATGTTCACCGCATTGTCCGCATTGCTGACTTCCTTGCCATCGCGACCGTGCACCGACAGAATTAAGCGGTACTCTCCCGACGGCAGTTGTTTCCAAGCTGTAAAGTCTTTCTTTTCGCCCGGCATAAACGCACTCTCATAAACCGGCTTATCGGAGATTTTCCCCGTCTTGGAGTCAAGAACGGGATAAAGACGGCACGTCCCTTTCACGGACAGCGTTTCATTAACAGCATTCATCACCGACAGCATTCCCGATATGGAATCTTCTTTGCATAACTCCCTGCTGATGTCGGACACAAAGAAATAAGCCCGACGGGTAGCGTTCAGAAAGTAATGCGAAGTCTGCGTTTCACCCGTATCACTTGTCACCGCTACCTCTATCTGATAGGAGAAACGTTCCCTACCCGTATTATCCGCATCCGTATCCGGCTTCAGAACAACTGGAATGGAAAAGTTACCTTTCGCATCCAGTTGCACCGTATCCGAAACAAGCGATACGGCCCCATCTCCCCAATATCTCCGGTTACTGCGACGGGTAACGGTATATGTCAGCGGAACATCCTGAATTGCCGTCCCGTTATATGCCTTGACATTGCCTGTTACATCCACCGTATCTCCCAAGCAGAAAGCCTCCTCCACCGGATTAAAGGTAATCTCAAAGGTAGGCCGTTTGTAATCCTCCACCCGTACGGAAACGGAAGCGTTGTTTTTTACATCAATTGTAAAGTTACCATTCAAGCAGACTGCAGGCAACACAAATTCTGTGGTAAAGGAACCGAATTCATTGGTACTTACATTCTTCTGTACCAGTTCTTTCCTGTTGACGTCCAACAAACGTACCTGATAACTCTTCCCTGCCAAAACATGAGCCTTGTCCGCCTCCTGTTCATAAGCGATACCTTTGACATAAACGGTCTGACCGGGACGATACAAGGCGCGGTCTGTCAGCAAGGTGATATGTTCTTCCGGACGCGACTCTCCGCGTTCGTAATATCTGTTCAAATAAACATTCTGAGGCATCATGGCTGTATCCGTTCCCTTACGCACCACATAACTGCGGATAGCCTTATCCCATTCCACAACCGCTTTTCCACCGGTACCGGTGACAACTGTTTTCACCAGCTTGCGGTTTTCTTCATTGTAAGCGGAATAGAAGCTGACCTTTGCACCGGAAATGGGTTGCCCGCTCCGACTGTCCACTGTAACCACTTCCATCTTATTATCCGGCAAAGAAAGCGTCAACATCTTGAAGCGGGTAGAGACGAGAAAGTGCTCTGCAGTACGGGCCGTTGCGGCATCAGGTACAATTTGCAGTATATATACGCCCAATTCGTCCGGTACGTGGCATTTCAAAACCATACGTTGCAAACCGCTCAACAGTTCTCCCTCTTTCCCGCTTTTGCTGTCCGAAGGTTTCAGTTCAAAATGGATAGCTGATAATTTACGGGCATGCTTCTGATAGAAAGCCTTGTTGATTCCGGTATCCATCCAGGGCACTTCGGAGAGATTCGTACGGTAGAGATTCAGTGTAAAACCTTTCAGATTCCGATAACCCACATTCAACTCCAACGAATCACCGGGATAAACGCTCTCTTGAGTGCTGACATTCAAATAAGGCTGCAAAACACTCTCCCTTATGTTCCGTAGTTCATTGATACGCTTATAAGCCGGATAGCGCTTCACTCCTTTATCGCATACCTGCAAAACCTCATCCATATAAGACGCTCCCAAACCGCGAAGCCAACCGGCTTTATCAATGTAAACTTCCGCGCAAATCTCACGACCGCCATATTCCCGAATCAGATTATCCAACACTTCAAGATACTCTTTATCAAGCCGTTCTTTCCGTTCCCGATAAGTGGCATAAGGCTCTCGGCTTATACCGCCGCCGGTACTTTTCCACTTCCAATAATCAAGCGTTACCAGCACTACCGCATCTTCTGCCCCAACGCGATGCCGGTAGGCATTTATCATATTTGTGTAAACACTGTTGATGCGGGCGCGTTGCAATGTATCCACCCGAAAGCCGTCCAATAACTGATAAGTATCGACAGCCCGGGCCGCCAGCAGATGATACATATCGTGCCCATAGAAGCGGCTTCCGTCTTCAAGCTCGACAAAAGGCACATATTCCTTGGAAGAGACCTCAAGCAAACAAACAGAGTCCTTCAATGAAGCCAGATTATGTTCATCTACCTTAGCAACAAAAAGGTTAGTACTCCATTCCCTGATATCGGCGGGAACTTCGTCCACATCCAGCGCCGTACGGTCTGATAACTGCCGCCGGTTATGCCGCATATAGTCCGAATACTCGCGGGCAAGCAATGAATGCAGAATAGCTTTATTTGCCAGGTTTTTCTCCGATTCCACCCAACTTTCCAACTTCTTCAAATTCGTATACAGGCTATCCGGAGTCAGTCTTTCCTGATAGGCCTCCCGACAGATATATGCCTTGAGCATTTGCGGAGCATTTTTCTCCAACTCGGCTTTCCGGTAGATTTTCTCCGTCAGCTTCACTACCGTTTGCGGCAAACTCTTCTTTTGAGCCTGCTCCACCTGCCTCCACAAACCTGCATAGGACTGAGCGTGCAAAGCAAAGGAGCACAATCCGATCATCAGCAGAAACAATGTACAAAATCTTTGGAATTTCTTCATAGCTATTCTATTGTTATTAGTTTTTGTTTTTTTATGCGAATCAGGAATCAAACAATAAAGATTTATCTGTATGATTAGCTGCATTCATATCTCCGCTACATGAATGTCCACTGTAAAAATAACAAAATAATAACCACATTGTACCAGCTTTTTAGAAAAAATAAAGAAACAAAGCATATACTGACATAAAAACCTACGGTTATAAAAAGAAACCGGGGGATACATTCTCAGAACATATCCCCCGGTTTCTTATCAATTACTACACTCATCTCGGGTAGTTATAATACTTCATTGCTTCAATCCAATTCTCACCAACTCTGGAGAGAATGTCTTTAAAAGAATTTACAATCTTTTTTCCCATAATCTTAAAAATTAAACTGATACCCTGAAAACACTTTTTTCTTTATTTCTTGATGGTATATCCCATCATCAACATCTCATTACGACCTACCTCAGCGAGAATACGTCTGAATGAATCCATTATTTTCTTTCTCATAACCTTAAAAAACTAAACTAACATCTTGAAAACTGAAAACTACTTTCTCTCTTAAAAAGGGGGAATGAATGCTTAAAGCATTACATAACCCCAAATGTTCTTATCGGCTTCACCGAAATGTCTGAACAATTTTCTTAACTTTTTCATTTTGTTATCCTCCTAAAATCAATCTTGTTATTCTTAAAAATAACTTGTTATCCTATCATTTCTATGTTTTACAACACAAAAATAAGGCCTTTGTTCAAGATAGCAAGTGAAAACACATAGAAAAACATGTTTTAAAACATATTTCTTGACCTAAATCAATTTCCTGCAATATTACAGCAGCAAGCAAGGACTAAATGTCAGGAAAGCAAAGTAATTCTGACAGACCAGAATGAAAATGGCAGCAATAAAAAAAGCAGAGCGCAACTACACTCTGCTTTCATATTGTTATGTATAAAGAAAATTACTTTTCGGGAGTCTGTTCCAAAGTAGCAACCAAGAAGTCATAGAACTTCGTTACAGACGGGATATATGCACGTTCATCGGGCGAATGCGGTGAACGCAGCGTCGGTCCGAAAGAAATCATATCAAGTCCCGGACAGTTGGCGCCGATAATACCGCACTCCAAACCAGCATGAATCACCTTTACAGCCGGCTCTATACCGAATTGTTGCTTATAGGACAACGTCATGGCATGCAGAATCGGAGAATCCACATTGGGCTGCCAGCCGGAGTAACTGCCGCTCAGTTCTACTTTCATACCTGCCATAGAGAAACATGCAGTCAGGCTATCTGCCAGGAAATCTTTCATCGTATCGCAAGAGCTGCGAGCCAATATACGAACATCAGCCTTACCGCCGCCAATCGTTACAATGGCCAGATTGGAAGAAGTCTCCACTGTATCGGGAACAGTAGGAATCATACGCATAACCCCATTCTGACAAGCCATTAATACACTAATCATATTATCCTGAATTTCTTCGGGAACAATGGCAGCAGGCAAGTCCACGTTCTCCAGTTTCACAACAATGCCTTCTTCAATCGAGGTATATTCTTCATTAATCTGTACCTCATATTCCTTGATATAGTCTTCCAGTCCTTCAATGTCTTCAGAGTTAAATACCAATACGGCATGTGCCTCACGCGGAATGGCATTACGCATATTGCCACCTTCAAAACTTGATAACTGACAATCGAACTCAATCAGCAAATCGTGTACGATACGTGTAAGCAATTTATTGGCATTACCTCGTCCCTGATTGATTTCCAATCCGGAATGTCCGCCACGCAAACCTTTCAAAGTTATTCTACGAGCTACTAAATCAGCAGCAGGAGTCTCTTCCTTATATTCCAATGTAGCCGTAATATCAATACCACCTGCGCAACCGATATAAAGTTCTCCTTCGTCCTCCGAATCAAGATTCAACAAGATCTCACCCTTTAGTGTACCCGGTTTCAAGCCGAATGCGCCATACATACCCGTTTCCTCATCCTTGGTTATCAACGCTTCCAACGGACCATGTTTCAGGTCTTTTGCCTCAAGTACAGCCATAATAGCGGCTACGCCCAATCCGTTGTCAGCTCCCAAAGTAGTATCTTTGGCCTTCACCCAATCACCGTCAATGTACGTTTCAATAGGGTCTTTAGTAAAATCATGAACCGTATCGTTGTTCTTCTGCGGCACCATGTCCATGTGTGCCTGCAGAATGACACCTTTTCGGTTTTCCATACCTGGTGTAGCAGGTTTACGGATAATGACATTGCCAACCTCGTCAACAAATGATTCCAAGCCCAGACTTTTACCAAAATTTACCAAGAACTCAGTTATTCTCTCCATATGTCCGGAAGGACGGGGTATCTGAGTCAGCGAATAGAAATGCTTCCACACATTTTGTGGAGCTAACTGCAAGATTGTACTCATAATTATAAAAGTTGTTTTCGCAAATATAAGAGTTATTTTTCAATATCGCTCTAATCGGAATTGCAAAAATCGGTAAAACCCCGTTCAATTTATACGAAGTCGCCGGGATAGAAACCTGCGTACCGGTTCATCATACAGTTTCAGACATAAGTAAGCCAAAACAACTGAACCCGCAACAAGTGCTACCGCACCCGGCAGAGACTGTATGAATGTAAGGTTCTCATTCTTAACCCAAGCATAATACAGATAGATAAAAGGATAATGCACCATGTACAACGGATAGGATATATCTCCCAGAAACCTGCAAACCCGTGTCGTGACTTTATCCGTAGTCTTTCCCGAAGCCCCAAGACAGACTAACAAAGGGAATACAACGGCAAAGCATATAGTATCATACAAGCCATTCATCCATAAATGTTCACTGCCACCGATTCTGGGAACCGCCGATAAAACCACAATAGAGAAACTCCCTATCCAGAAAGCCCCTCGTACCTTAACAGGCTTGAATATACGTGATAACAATAATCCCGCCGGAAATGAGAACAGCAACCGTAAAGAACCACCTATTATATTTTCTTCCGTCAAAGCAAAGCCCACACATATATCACCAAGCGGCCCCCAAAGAGCAAATATGGCCAGTCCGCAACCCGCTGACAACACCAATATGGAAAGGACTTTTGTAGAGAGCTTATGTAGAAAGAATGCATATAGAATATTGCCTATATATTCAAAAAACAAAGACCAACTCGGTCCGTTCAGAGGATACATTTCACCTACGCCTCGAATTTCCATACCGGGAGTTGCCGGAATCAGAAGAACATTCATTAGCGTAGCAATTATCAGCGCCACTACGGGCACCTGTGAAACATCCCAAACAGAACAGCCTTGAAAATAGAACATTACAGCTCCAATAAGCGCTCCGATAATGACCATAGGATGCAAACGAATAAACCGACGTTTAAGAAAGTCAGCAATACGCATTGTTTTCCACCGATCATCATAAGCATAGCCAACAACGAATCCGGATAAAATAAAGAAAAAATCAACAGCCAAATATCCGTGATTAATCTTCTGGTCCAAATGGCTGGTAGCATAAGCCTCGAACAAGTGAAAACAGACAACTGTCAATGCCGCCACTCCACGTAGCCCGTCGAGTATGTTATAATGCGGCTTCGTATCTGCAAATGCAGATGATAAAGTATCAGACATATAGGTTATTTATGTGTTTATATTTCTGTGAAAGTATCAATTCAAGTCATTCATTTCGTACGGTTTACCAACGAAACATGTAGCCCGCCATAGATACCGAGCAACACAACCAGCAAGGTTTGAATGCCATGCACTATCAGTGCAAAAGCACCAGCATCCGTAGCATTCACACCATAAAGCATCATCATGGTGATAACGGCAAAATGCCAGGGACCTGCCCCGTTGGGTGTAGGTACGATTACAGCAAACGTCCCGCCCACAAACATCACCATTGCAGCCTGAAAGCCAAGATGCTCCGCAAAAGAAAAGCTATAGAAAGTCAGATAGAAATGATAGAAATAGCATCCCCAAATAAGCAATGTATAGAGAATAAACAGCGGAATGTTCTTCACATTGCGAAGCGACATTACCCCCTCGCATACATTCAGCACAACTCCCTTCACTTTCTCAAAAAAAGAAAGCATCCGCATCAGATAGTACATAAGCACCAGCACGCCGATAACACAGAACAGGGAGACATAAAACCAGGGCGATGTCAACAGATGCATCAGCGAAGGAATTTTTGTACCCGTTTCCTGAAAGAAACGGAGAAACACAGGCATCTGAGCCAGAAAGGTAAGTCCCGTAATCAAAAGAATACACAAGGTGTCCACTAACCGCTCGGTGACTACAGTTCCCAAAGATTTGGAAAACGATACATCATCATACTTAGCCAGAACACCGCAACGCGACACTTCACCCACACGAGGCAATATCAAATTGGTAGCATAGGAAATGAAAATGGCGTCCACGCAATCGCTCCTTTTAGGATAAGCCCCCAACGGTTCCAGCGTCTGTCGCCAGCGCCACCCGCGAAACACATGGCTCATTACGCCAAAAAACAATGAAAACAGCATCCACCCCCAGTCAGTGCCATGCAAAAGCAGTTCTTTCGCACGTTCAAAATCAAAATCACGATACACCCAATACAGGATAAAACCGCCCAAAAGAACGGGCAACACGATTTTCAATGTTTTTTTTATTATCTTATTCATCGTTTTTCCTTAAAATTCATCCGGCACGCGTCGTAATTTGTGATTTGTAACTCGTAATTCGCCGAAAAGGATTACCTTTGAACCGCAAAAGTAACGATTTAGTTGATACATGAGATTAGTTAAACCTAAAAAGTTTCTCGGCCAGCACTTTCTGAAAGACCTGAAAGTAGCACAGGACATTGCCGACACCGTAGACGCCTGTCCCAATCTTCCGATATTGGAAGTAGGACCGGGCATGGGAGTGCTGACCCAATTTCTCCTGCCCAAAGAGCGCACGGTAAAAGTTGTGGAAGTGGATTATGAATCGGTGGCCTATCTGCGGGAAGCCTACCCGCAACTGGAGGATAACATCATCGAAGACGACTTCCTAAAAATGAACCTGCAACGCCTGTTCGACGGACAGCCTTTCGTGCTGACGGGCAATTATCCGTATAACATATCCAGCCAGATATTCTTCAAGATGCTGGATAACAAAGAACTGATACCGTGCTGTACGGGCATGATACAGAAAGAGGTTGCCGAGCGTATCGCAGCCGGTCCCGGCAGCAAGACATACGGCATTCTGAGTGTACTGATACAGGCTTGGTATCGGGTGGAATACCTCTTCACCGTAAGCGAACACGTGTTCAATCCTCCCCCAAAAGTAAAAAGCGCTGTTATTCGCATGACGCGCAATGACACGCAGCAATTGGGATGTGACGAAAAGCTGTTTAAACAAGTTGTAAAAACTACATTCAACCAACGCCGGAAAACCTTGCGTAATTCCATAAAACCGATACTCGGCAAAGAATGTCCGCTGACCGAAGACCCTCTCTTCAACAAACGCCCCGAGCAACTTTCCGTACAGGAGTTTATAGAATTGACCAATCAGGTGGAAACAGCATTGAAAGAGACGACAGAAAAATGAGAAATTAACGGTTTCAGCCCTTAACGGTACACTATTACCAATACACTATGAGTTATGGAAATAGACGAAGAATACATAGATAAAGTCAAAAGCTTTATAGAGCAGAAAGACGCAGACAATGTCAAGGCGCTCCTCATCGACCTGCATCCGGCAGATATTGCCGAACTGTGTAATGACCTCGCGCCCGAAGAGGCACGCTTCGTTTACCGTCTCCTCGACAACGAAACAGCCGCCGACGTACTGGTAGAAATGGACGAAGACGTCCGGAAGGAATTCCTGGAACTTCTGCCTTCGGAAACCATTGCCAAGCGGTTTGTGGATTATATGGATACGGACGATGCCGTAGACCTGATGCGTGACCTCGACGAGGAGAAAAAAGAAGAGGTACTGTCGCATATTGAGGATATAGAGCAGGCCGGAGACATCGTAGACCTCTTGAAGTACGATGAAGATACCGCCGGTGGTTTGATGGGTACGGAAATGGTAACCGTCAACGAGAACTGGAGTATGCCTGAATGCCTGAAAGAGATGCGCCTACAAGCCGAACAGTTGGACGAAATCTACTACGTATATGTCATTGACGATGACGAACGGCTGCAAGGTGTATTCCCGCTAAAGAAAATGATTACCTCTCCTTCCGTCTCCAAAGTGAAGCATGTAATGAGGAAAGACCCCATTTCCGTCCATGTAGACACTCCCACAGACGAAGTGGTGCAGATTATCGAGAAATACGACTTGGTGGCAGTACCTGTCGTCGACAGCATAGGCCGCCTGGTAGGGCAGATTACCGTAGACGACGTCATGGACGAGGTTCGTGAGCAATCGGAACGCGACTACCAGTTGGCATCCGGTTTGTCACAGGATGTGGAGACGGACGACAACGTCATGCGCCAGACTTCCGCACGCCTGCCGTGGTTGCTTATCGGTATGCTGGGCGGTATCGGCAACTCCATGATATTGGGTAATTTTGACGCTACCTTCGCCGCACATCCCGAAATGGCGCTGTACATCCCTCTGATTGGCGGTACAGGCGGAAATGTAGGAACCCAATCCTCTGCAATTATCGTACAGGGACTTGCCAACAGTTCTTTGGATGCCAAAGACACATTCAAGCAAATCGCCAAGGAATCCGTAGTGGCGGCAATCAATGCAACCATCATATCCTTGCTGGTGTACATATACAATTTTGTACGGTTCGGCGGTACGGCCACAGTTACCTACTCGGTATCCATCAGTCTGTTCGCCGTTGTCATGTTCGCTTCCATTTTCGGAACATTGGTACCCATGACACTCGAAAAGCTGAAAGTGGACCCGGCCATTGCCACAGGACCGTTCATATCCATCACCAACGACATTATCGGCATGATGATGTATATGGGCATCACCGTACTATTGGCCTGAAACGGCTAAATCGAAAAAAAACGATGAAAAAAGTATGAAGTAATCATTTTATTTCATTAATTTGTAACCTAATGTAAC
>ENA-OZFC01000241-OZFC01000241.1-human-gut-metagenome-genome-assembly--contig:-NODE-241-length-39203-cov-8.324027_pt1 | contig 39203 bp, 29 predicted proteins | sample MGYA00245076_ERZ653625 | MGnify/ENA primary metagenome ERZ653625 (study PRJEB26926, sample SAMN06165169) | human gut metagenome | biome: ENVO:00009003; feature: ENVO:2100002; material: ENVO:00002003... | reverse complement strand
CCTCTACGTCTCGTGGGCTCGGAGATGTGTATAAGAGACAGATGATAGGCTGTTAATAGTGTGGACAAATAAATCTGAATTTTCTTGCCCATGAAGTTATTAGTACAAGGCTAAACTTTATCCTTAGGTTATTAACGTAAGCAATTAAAGTTATATCTCTTGATAATAAGCTCCCTACTCTGCCATGGCCTCACTTCATTAACATCTTGTTGATAACCGCAAAGTTAATAACTTTAAAGGGATTAATCAGTGAAATAGTACTTAAAAATGTGTTTATATAGCCTTTGAAAGTTTAGGGTAACTTTTTTGGTTTGTTCGTTATGCAGACGTATTATGCGTTACTTTGAATAATGCAAATATTATTTTTAAAAATCTTTCCATACGCTATTGACACCTTTTCAACGGTTATTAACAGGGATGTGAACGGAAAGAAGTATCTTTGCACGACATGAGCCGGTATATAGTGTACAGACCGGCACAAAGCCTTACGATTATGAACAGAAAACTGAAGATAACCGAACTGAACCGCATTAGTACAGAGGAGTTTAAGGAAGCGGAAAAACTGCCGCTTGTAGTTGTATTGGATAATATCCGCAGTTTGCATAATATAGGTTCCGTATTCCGCACTTCGGATGCTTTTCGCATCGAATGTATCTATCTGTGCGGCATTACGGCTACTCCACCCCATGCCGAAATGCACAAGACGGCTTTGGGAGCGGAATTTACCGTCGACTGGAAGTATGTTAATAACACTGTTGAAGCTGTTGATAACCTCAAAAAAGAAGGCTATACGGTTTATTCCGTGGAGCAGGCAGAAGGAAGTATTATGCTGAATGAGTTGACTTTAGACAAAAACAGAAAGTATGCCATAGTAATGGGGAATGAGGTAAAAGGTGTTCAGCAGGAAGTTATCGACCATTCTCACGGCTGCATTGAAATTCCGCAATACGGTACGAAGCATTCTCTGAATGTATCGGTTACGGCAGGCATTGTTATCTGGGATTTATTCAATAAATTGAAGTGAGTGGACAAATATTAGTAATTAACAGCTTTATACTTGATTTATCAACCAACTTATTTGCTTATATAACAGCTATTTATTTCTTTTGTATATTTGCGTTAGTAACAGGTTTATCAATATAATATTAACTGATATTTTATCCGGATGAATGGTATTGCAGAGAGGTCGGTGATGTGGAATTTGTGGCATGGTTGTCATAAGTTCAGTGAAGGATGCAGATATTGTTATGTCTACCGGGGAGATGCAAAAAGAAATGTTGACAGTTCGGTTGTGGTTAAGACGAAAAATTTCGATTTGCCTGTACGGACGAATAAGAACGGAAGTTTTAAAATTCCGTCGGGAACGCTTGTTTATACCTGTTTTACTTCCGATTTTTTTGTTGAAGATGCAGATGCGTGGCGGACTGAGGCATGGGAAATGATTCGTCAGCGCGGTGACCTTCATTTCCTGATGATAACCAAACGTATAAACAGGGTTATGGAGTGTCTGCCTGCCGATTGGAAAGACGGGTATGATAATGTAACTGTTTGTTGTACGGTTGAAAATCAGTTATGTGCGGATAATCGTTTGCCTGTTTACAGAGCTATTCCCATAAAACATAAAATTATTATTTGCGAGCCGTTGTTGGAAGAAATCAATTTGGATGCCTATAATATAGGAGAGTGGGTCGAACAAGTGGTTGCAGGGGGAGAGTCCGGATATGAGGCCCGTATCTGTAATTTCGACTGGATTATGAAGCTTCACGATATTTGTGTGAAAAACAATGTTTCTTTCTGGTTTAAACAGACAGGTTCTAAATTTGTTAAAGAAGGCATTTTATATACCGTAAAACGTCAGTTTCAACATTCGCAGGCACGTAAGGCGGGCATTAATTTTAAATGATGTACTGAAGTTATCAGAGCTGCCCGCTCTCTACCAGTAAGATTACTCTTTCTGTAAGCGCATCATCTCCCGTAGGGTCGTATTGTTTTTTCAGACTGGCTCCGAACAGTGCGGCAAAGGTCTGGTAGAATCCGGCTTTGAAAGGTCCCATAAACGCTTTTACCAGTTCGTAGGAAGTGGAATGGGTTTGCCGGTCTACCAGTTTGATTAACAGTTTTCCTTGTGCAAAGGAAAGCTTTTTCATACGGGGAGTGTATTGTTCTTTCAACCCCTTTTCCACTGCTTTCAGGTGCTTTTGCCGCTCTTTTTGAGTGGGAATGGTCTGCAGGTATTCGTAAGTCTCGATAATCGCTCGGTTGATTTCCTTTGAAATGGGAAGTACTTTCTTTACGTCGCGGATAAGTTTGTAGTATTTCGCCATTTCGCGCCTGTTCTTGAATTTTAGCGGTTTGAAGATGTAAACGGTAGGAAGTTTCACGTAAGGAATCGTATCGCCGTTGTACACGCACATAGGAGTGAGATAGATGCTTTTGGATGCACCGGTTTGGGGTTGCTGCTGGGCATGACAAGTCAGGACTCCTGCCGAGAGAAATGTTATGAGTATTACTATGTTAAACCGTTTGCTCATAGCGCAAAAGTACACCATTCTGCGTAATGTTGTTACATTGCTTTCATTTTTCCTTGTTCAATTAACTAATTTAAGGTAACTTCGTTGCCTATTATCCGGAAACACACTATTATAGATGACCCTAATCAAGATAGGAGTTTTTATGAGTATGCTGTTAATAACTCTTATGCTTGTAGCTCAAAATGCGACATTATCCCTGTGGGAAGAGAATCTGGAACAACTCTCCGCCGATGAAGAAGAGAGAAACTGGGAAGATGAACTGGAAACGCTTTCCGCTCGTCTGCAAGAACCTGTCAATATCAATGCTGCCACTAAACGGCAATTGGAGGAATTTCCTTTCCTTACGGATATTCAAATAGAAAATATTTTGGCGTATGTTTATATAAACGGACAGATGCAGACTCTTTATGAGTTGCAGTTGGTGAAGGAGATGGACCGGCAGACGATCGAACTGCTGTTACCCTTTGTCTGCATAAAGACCGTTAAGGACCCTTCCCGCTATCCTTCTTTAAAAACGGTATTGAAGTATGCCGGGCAAGAAGTATTGACACGTCTGGATATCCCTTTATATACCCGCAAGGGATATGAGAAAAACTATCTGGGACCTGCCGTTTACCATTCACTGCGTTACAGTTTTCGTTATGGAGATTACTTTCAGGCGGGAATAACGGGAGAGAAGGATGCCGGTGAACCGTTCTTTGCTTTACATGACAAGAAAGGATATGATTATTATTCGTTTTACGGCTTACTCAAAAACAGGGGCAGGCTGAAAGCTTTGGCATTGGGCAATTATAAACTGGGGTTCGGTCTGGGACTGGTGATTGGCGCAGACTTTGGATTAGGAAAAACTTTCTCCATGTCTGCATCCGAATTCCGCAGAGGGGGAATCCGGAAACACAGCTCTACGGATTCGTATAACTATTTTCGCGGAACGGCGGTAACAGTGGAAATTCTTCGTTTTTTAGAACTTTCTGCCTTTTATTCGCACCGTTCTATGGATGGGGTGGTAAAAGGCGGAAAAATCGCTTCCATTTACAAAACAGGCTTGCATCGTACGGAGAAGGAGGCGGATAAAATGAATGCGTTTGTCATGCAATCGGCAGGTGGTAACCTCACTTACGAAAAAAATAGATTAAAAGTGGGGGTGACAGGTATTTATTATCGTTTCAGTCATCCTTATGAACCGGATTTAAAGAAGTATGCGAAATACAACTTGCATGGAAATGATTTTTATAATCTGGGTGTGGATTATAAATACCGTTGGGGAAAGTTGGTATGGGTAGGAGAGGGGGCTGTTGGCAAACAGGGATATGCCTTGCTGAACCAACTGAAATATAAAATATTAACAGGTTATCAACTGCTGTTAATACATCGTTGTTATTCCCACGATTATTGGTCTTTCTTCGGGCGTTCGTTCGGCGAGGGAAGTGCTCCGCAAAACGAAAACGGCTGGTATCTGGCTGCGGAAGCTGCTCCCTGGGCGCATTGGAAGTTTTTTGCTTCTTTGGATATGTTCTCTTTTCCCTGGTGGAAGTATCGTATCAGCAAGGCTTCGCAGGGAATAGACGGAATGTTTCAGGCTACCTATTCTCCGCAGAAAAACTTATTGCTATATCTCAATTACCGGTATAAGCGCAAGGAGAGGGATGTGTCGGGAACAGGCGGGAAAGTGACGTTACCGGTCTTTCATCACAAGCTCCGTTGCAGGCTTGCTTATACACCGGGAGCTTTTGCATGCCGTACCACGGTCGATTACAACTGTTTTCGCCAGCAGAGTGGGGAAGGGCATGAGTTTGAAGGAAAACAAGGCTGGCAATGTACCCAGTCCTGCGCTTATACTTTTTCCGGATTCCCTTTGGCCGTATCCGTACAAGGTACTTATTTTCATACGGACGATTACGATTCGCGGATTTATGCTTCCGAAAAAGGATTGGTTTATACGTTCTATACTCCTTCTTTCTACGGCAGAGGTTTTCGCTATTCTGCTCATATACGTTGTGATTTGAACAAAACTTTTATGTTTCTCGTTAAGTTCGGGCAAACCGTTTACCGGGACCGTGAAACTATCGGTTCGGGTAACGATTTGATAGAAGGAAATACAAAAACAGACTTGCAGATGCAGTTTCGTGTTAAGTTTTGAAGAATAACTGCCGTATTTTTGGAAATATCTGGATGTTTATTTCTTATCTTTGCTGTGCTGATTACGCGGTTTGTCTTTGAAGTATCGGAAAACCGCCAATCGCTGCTGTTAAATCATAATTTGTAAATAGTAAATCAAATGACTGTCATTTATCCGTCTCCCATATTCGGTCCCGTTCATTCCCGCCGTTTGGGAGTATCTTTGGGAATCAATCTGTTGCCGGAAGACGGTAAGGTGTGCACTTTCGACTGCATTTATTGCGAGTGCGGGTTTAATTCCGACCATCGTCCCAAGAAGCCGCTCCCCACACGAGAGGAAGTGCGTGCCGCATTGGAAGCCCGTCTGCAGGATATGCAGAAAAACGGACCCGTCCCTGATGTACTGACTTTTGCAGGAAACGGAGAGCCGACCGCACATCCGCATTTTCCTGAAATCATAGAAGACACGCTTGCTTTGCGCGACAAATACTTTCCGAAAGCCAAGGTAAGTGTATTGAGCAATTCTACTTTCATTCATCGTCCTGCCGTATTCGAGGCTTTGAACAAAGTGGATAACAATATTCTGAAACTGGATACGGCAGACGAAGCTTATATCCGTGAGCTCGACCGTCCGGCAGGACATTATTCCGTCCGCGAGATAATCGGGGGAATGAAGGCTTTTAAGGGTAACTGTATTATCCAAACCATGTTCTTGAAAGGCGGTTTTGGAGATAAGGATATGGATAATACTTCCGATAAGTATGTTTTGCCCTGGTTAGAGGCCGTCAAGGAAATTTCTCCCCGCCAGGTAATGATTTATACTATCGACAGGGAAACTCCTGACCATGACCTGCAAAAGGCTACTCATGAGGAATTGGATCGTATTGCAGCATTGGTGAGGGAAGCAGGGATGGCTGTGAGTGTCTCTTATTGAAAAATATTTAAAGGGAATATCTTTCACAGACGTTCCTTTTTACAGCTATATTTATAAGAAATCATTTATGTGTAACAAATCATAATGAAAGATCTGAATACGAGTAATAATCAAAAGCTTATAGGAAAACGTAAGGGATAAAAGCAAAAGGGAGCAATCAGCATAAGACATTAGGAGTAACTTGGTGAGATTTTTCATCTGATGATTGACTGTAAATCTGGAAACATCTACAAAACTGAAAAAGTGGTTCTTATTACCACATGTTTGTATTTTTTATATTATGATTTCTATTATTAACCATTCTTCTAAAATACAAATTTTTAACATGAAATATGATTTGGAGTAAGCAATTATGCGGCTCATACCGTTAAATACTTTCTTTTTAGTTGACAAAAAGAAAGTATTATAATTTGGGAAGTTTAAAACATTTTTCATGTTTTTATTTTATATAGTTAACAATCAAAATAATACTGTAATTTTGCATATCTTTTTTAATGTGAATTAAAATGCAATCATGAGCTGTTTTATTGAATATTCTAATAATATATTTTTTGATGTCATGTTGACTGTTTGGAGAAATGTTGAACGAAGAGATAAGATGTAGCAAGTGTGTTCATCCATTTCTCGGATGCATAAAAGAATTATATACATTTAAAAACAATTCATTTATATCATTAACTTAAAAATCAGAAATGAAAAGAGTAATTCTTTTGTTCGTCTCTCTTGCTGTGATGGCGTTCCAATTGCTTTTCGCCCAAAGTTTTACGGTGAAAGGTAAAGTCATTGCCGAGGAAGGCAATGAGCCGTTAATTGGAGTAGCCATCATGCAAGAGGGTACTAATAATGGTGTGATTACCGACATAGACGGTAATTATTCCATTGAGATCAAAGGCGTTGCGCAGGCTACTTTGGTGTACTCGTACATTGGTATGCAGCAGCAACAGCACGTAGTGACTCCACAGACACAAAAGCTGGATATCACGTTGAAGAGTGATGCACAGTTGGTGGACGAAGTAGTGGTAGTAGCCTACGGAGTTCGTAAAAAGGGAACGGTAACCGGTTCCGTTTCCACAATAAAGGCAGAGAAAATGGAAAGCGTACCTGCCGCAGGTTTCGACCAAGCCCTGCAGGGACAGACCCCCGGTTTGATGGTGATGTCCAACTCGGGTGAACCCAGCAAGGCAGCGGCTTTTCAAATCCGTGGAACCAACTCCATCACTTCAGGTACCTCCCCCTTGTTCATTCTGGACGGTGTACCCATTTCCAGCAGTGACTTCAACACTATCAGTCCGAGTGACATTGAAAATATTTCTGTACTGAAGGATGCGTCTTCTACCTCTATTTATGGTGCCCGTGCTGCTAACGGTGTAGTAGTAATCACCACCAAGCGCGGAAGGTCTATGGACAAAGCACACATTACCTTACGTACACAGTGGGGTATCTCACAGTTAGCCAAAGGTGAATGGAACCTGATGAACACGGCTGAACGTATTCAGTTTGAAAAGGAAGTCGGTCTGGATGCCGGTCAAGACTATGACTTGTTGAGTCAGACCGACGTAAATTGGCGGGATATGGTGTTCAACGACAATGCCATGCTACAAAACTACGACCTTTCTATCAACCGCGCCACCGAACGCTTGAACTATTTCGTTTCAGGAAGTTTCTACGATCAGGATGGTATTGCTCAAGGCTCTACGTTTCGCCGTTACTCCATGCGTGCCAACGCAGAGGTAAAAGCCAGCAACTGGTTGAAAGTGGGTACCAATTCCATGGTTGCCTATGAAGAAGTGGAGCAGGCCGATCAAGGTAGTTACAGTTTGTCATCGCCCATCTCTGCCTGCCGCTTCATGCTTCCTTACTGGAATCCGTATAATCCCGACGGTTCACTGGCAACCAATGCCAACGGTGGATGGACCGGTACGACGGTTAATCCGATTGAATGGATGGACAATAATCCGGTGACAAACAAGAAGTATAAGGTATTGAGCGTGCTTTTTGCTGAAGTAACGCCGATAGAGAACATGACTTACCGTGTACAGTTCGGTGCAGACTATACGCACTCTACCGGATTCATGCAATCATTCCCGAGCTATCAGTTGAACAACGGTCTGGGAGTAGCCGGTCGTCAGTCGAACGATATTCTTAACCTGACAGTGACCAATACGCTGAACTACCGTTTCGATGTAAGACACGACCATCATTTCAATGTAATGGTGGGCCAGGAAGGGGTGGACTACCAGGCTGAAGGTTTCAACGTGACAACACGTGGTCAGAACAACGACTTCCTGACCAACGTAACTTCAGGTACACGTGCCTCAAGCTGGCAGGATAATACAACAGCTTATTCATTCCTGTCTTTCTTCGGTCGTGCGGAATATAATTACGATGACCGTTATTATGTGGAGCTTGGTCTACGTACTGATGCCTCTTCACGTTTCGGTAAGGATCACCGTTGGGGTAAGTTTTGGTCAGTAGGTCTGATGTGGAATGCCAAGAAAGAGCGTTTCTTGCAAAAATACGACTGGCTGCACAATGCACAAGTATCGTTCAGTACAGGTACGTCAGGTAATTCTGAAATTCCAAACTTCGACCATCTGGCACTGGCCAGCGGTGGTTGGATTTACATGGATGCGGCCGGTATCGCTCCACAACAGAAAGGAAATGAAAAATTAAGCTGGGAGACAACCTGGACCACGAACTTAGGATTTCATTTGGGATTCTTCGAGCGTTTCAATGTAGATTTGGAACTCTACCACAAGCGTACCAGTGACATGCTGATGGAAGTGCCACAGTCTTATTCTGAAGGAAACAACGGTTTCCGTTGGGACAACATCGGTGTGATGACCAACATGGGTGTGGAACTGGCCATCAATGCAGACGTATTGCGTCTGAGGGATTTTGTTTGGAATCTCAGTGCCAATGTATCCTATAACAAGAATGAAATCAAGGAACTGTATAACGGTGTACAGGAATACGAATTGCCCAACACTTCCACCAAATGGGTGGTTGGTCGTCCGCTGGGAGAATTCTACATCAACCGCTATGCCGGTGTGAACCCTGCAAACGGTGATCCTCTGTGGTATGACAAAGAGGGTAACCTTACCACCGAATTCAGAGAATCGGACAAGGTGATGGTGGGTAAGAACTACCTGGCCCCCTGGCAAGGCGGTTTCGGTACTACCCTTACATGGAAAGGTATCTCAGTGAATGCCCAGTTCAGTTGGGTAGCTGACCGCTGGATGTTCAACAACGACCGCTTCTTCGAAGAGAGTAATGGTCTGTACACCGGATTCAATCAGTCCAAGCGTCTGCTCTACGACCGCTGGAAGAAACCGGGTGACGTGACAGACATTCCCCGTTGGGGAGTCACTCCGCAGATGGACTCGCGCTTCCTGGAAGATGCCTCTTTCCTGCGTTTGAAGAATTTAATGATCAGCTATACATTCCCGCAAGAATGGATGAAAAAGACGAATTTTTTCACTAACGCACGTATCTATGCACAAGGTCAGAACCTGCTTACATTTACCAAATTCAGCGGACTTGACCCGGAAGCATTTACTAACATGTATCAGGCACAATATCCCATGTCGCGCCAATACTCGTTCGGTTTGGAACTCTCTTTCTAATATTTTTAATTAACGAATCAACGAAAAATGAAAAATATAAAAATATATCTGCTCATGGCCACTCTGGTATTCAGCACCACTGCTTGTCTGGACAAGTATCCGGATGATATGGTGCCTGCCGACAAGGCCATCACCACTGTGGATGAAGTAGACCAGGCCATAATTGGTATCTACGCTTCCTGGCTGAACGGAGCGTTATACAGTGGCTATCTGACCCTACTGCCGGATATCCAGGCGGATTTGGCTTATGCCGTGAACGGCTACTCCAACCAGTTTGGTAATACATGGCGCTGGAATATTCTGGCTACGGAACCCGAATATGAATCGGTATATGCCGGACTCTACAACGTTATTACCCGCTGTAACTTTATGCTGGACAACGTAGACCGAGTACGTCAGAATACTACTAATGACGATGACTTGGATCGTCTGGACCAATACTGCGGAGAAGCATACTTTGCCCGCGCACTGGCTTATTCAGAATTGATTAAACTCTTCTGCAAGGCTTACGACCCGGCTACAGCAGCCAACGAACTGGGTGTGGTACTGAAGTCGCACTACGACGGTAACGAACCTACTATCCGTTCATCACTGGAAGCCTCTTATCAGTTTGTTCTGGATGATTTGGAAAGAGCAGCCGAGTACTTGAAGCTGGAAGATGATTTCGATGGAGTTCTTTACAGCACACCTTACTTCTGTGAATACACCATTTATGCACTTCGTGCACGTGTGGCTCTCTACATGCAGAACTGGAAAGACGCTGAGAAATACGCTTCCAAGGTGATTGACAGCAAATACTACAAACTGTCCAATGTGAACGATATGATAACCAGCTCACAGAACGCTTATCAGTATATGTGGTCGAATGACGAAAGTACCGAGATTATCTGGAAAGTGGGTATGACAATCAGCAGCTACGGCGGCGCTTTAGGTCAGATCTTCTTCAACTACGATTTCCAAAGCTTTAAGCCTGACTATGTACCGGCAACTTGGGTACTGAACCTCTATTCTGAACAAGACCTGCGTTTTGCAGCCAACTTCGTGACACAGCCTACCGGTTATCCGCACGGACTGCAGTGGCCATTGGTAGCCAAATATTTCGGAAATGAATCTTTCATAGCTCAGAATATGTTGCATATATGTATGCCGAAAGTATTCCGTCTGTCAGAGCAATACCTGATTCGTGCAGAAGCCCGCGCCAATCAGAAGAATTACAGCGGTGCCAGCAAAGACCTCAGCGATTTACGTCGTGCCCGCTTTCAAGGCGGTAACGGAAGTATCTCGGTCAGCGAACAAAACTGGCTGGAAATTATCGAAGAAGAACGTGTGCGCGAATTGTATATGGAAGGCTTCCGCCTGCAAGACCTGAAACGCTGGCACAAAGGCTTCGAACGCAAACCGCAGGAACAATCACTGACCAACGGTAGTTCGCTGAAGATTGAAGCGGATGACGTACGCTTTGTATGGCCCATTCCGAAACACGAACTGGAATCACCGGGTAGCCAGATTCAGCCTAACGAGAGCAATAAATAAGAATAGATTCATCATTTATAAAGCATAAGTATAACAATGAGAAAGATAAATTACGGACTGATGAGCATGCTGGCACTGCTGATGTGCGCCATCACCAGTTGCGGCGATGCAGAGCGTCCCAGCTATGACGGTCCAAACTATATCCTGTTCTCGGATACGCTCACTGTACTGGCTGTACAGAACAACGAAGAAGTCTTCGATATTCCTGTAGCCGCTACAGAAGCCTGTAGCTATGACCGCACGGTAGCCGTAGAGGTTATAGACCAAAAGAGCAACGCCATTGAGGGAAAACACTACACTATTGAATCAAACACCATTACCATCAAGGCCGGTGAACGGGCTGCCAACGTACGCATCCGCGGTAATTACGATGCCATTGCAGCTACCGACTCGCTGGGTCTCACCCTGCGTTTGCTCACGCAGCAAGCTGACCAATGGGATTTGTATGAAAAGAACTATGAAGCCAAGGTTATCCTACAGAAATGCTGTCCGTTCGACATCAATCTTTTCAACGGATATGCCGTGCTGACTTCTACGTATATGCAGGAATTTATGCCCAACGTAGATAACCGTCTGATCAAGGCAATCATCGACTCCGAAGAAGAAAATACCATTATCATGAAGGACTTCTTCTACGATGGCTACGATGTGAAAATCCGTTTCACGACAAACGACATCCTGAATCCGCTGATTGAAATGGATGAACAGACCTTTGCCTCTACAGCCGAAGCTTTCGGTACCAACTACGGCGATGGTTATCTTCACCTTTATCAGCCTAGCAGCGGTGTATCTTACTACAGTACCTGCGAACAGTTCATCTTCCAGTACTTCACACTGTATGTACCGGGCATGGCTGGCAACAATGTAGTAGGAACTTTTGCTAACGCCATTGAATGGATAAGCAACGATGAAGCCAAGAGGCTGTATCTGGAAGGCAGCATGCAGGTATCTGAAACGGTGAAAACTGATTTTGAAAAGAAATAATTTACTAGAAACAAAAAAACATAGAATAAGATGAAAAAGAACAAATTTACGTTGGGATGGTTCTTCATCAGTCTGCTGATGGCTTTTGCCGTAACAGCTTGCGACGACGAGGATGACAACGTAGCAACTGTAACCTTCCCTGAAAAGCAAACAATTGGCGGTGCAGCCAGTGAGACTAAAAGCTTGACATTTGATGCTGTAGCCGATTGGACGCTGACTTCCTCCAGCACATGGTGTTATTTTATTACGGAAGAAACTCCGGCTGCCAAAGCTGCAGAGGGTGTGAAGGAATATTCCATCTCGGGCAAGGCTGGTAAACAAACCGTAACCATTGGTATCTCTGACGAAGGTCAGGACTATGATAATACAACCGTTGCTTCCATTACCATCAGTATGAACGGACAGGAAGCCGTGTTGGCCGAAGTAACCCGTAATGCAACCGGACGTACGTTGAAACTCTATAAAAAAGGTGAAGGCGATGCCTGGGTAGAAATAGATAAAGACGAAGCTATCGAAGCCGGTTATAGCAATTATATCACTTATAAAGCTGTAGCCAACTTCCCCTTTGCAGCAACCAACCGTCCGGAATGGCTGGATATTGAAGGAGGAGCACTTGTAGGTGCAGCCAACAAAGAAGTGGAATTCGGTATCAAAGTAGTGGATGGCCATCCTGAATTCAGCAAGTATGAACAGACAGGCAACATCAACTTCCAGGATGAAGAAGGAAAGAGCATTTTTACTTATCCGGTAAATTACAAAGGTATGAATCCGGAAGCCATGAGTTACACAGGTCCTAGCCAATGGAACTGGAATGTTTCATTGGATGGTCATACCTTTACGCAAACCAGCACCGGTGTATCGGGTACAGAAGAATCAACCAGCGAATATCGAAACTTTGTAGAATACAAAGTTACTGCTCTGAATGATGATTTCGAGCCTATTTTTGTAGAAAAATATCAGGAAGGTAGTTATAAAGTCAGCACTGATTCAGAAGATGAGGTAGACTGGATGCATATGAAGAAGTATGATAACGGAAAAGTTCGTATCACAGTAGATGAAAGTAGCGAAGAACGTACGGGCTATGTATTCGTATTCCCAAAAGCTCTGTATGAAAAGATTGCAGAAGATGCATTCGGAGATAATGGTCTATTTGAAATGAATCCGGAAACGGGTACTCAAGAACTGAAATATGCCTATACAGAAAACAATCTGTTGATGAACTTTGTCCAAAAGGACAAGAAAGAGCAGGGTACTGAAGAGGAAGAAGCTTTCAAAGTTACCTACTATGATGCAATGTGGAATCCAGTAGAAGCTGAATTAACGAAAGTGACTGAAGAGGATTTGGTACAAAACTATAAGACGGAACTTATCTATTCCATGCCGCTGCCAGATACTAAAAGGGGATTCAGCTGCGATGTATTAATGGAAGGTGAAAACGGAAGTGACTGGTCTTTCGAAGTACTCCAAGGAGGAGATAAATTTGAAGACTCTGATGAGCACAGTATTACTTGTGAGGATGGTAAGATACTGACCATCTATTTTGCAAATGCATACACTTTGGAACAGGAAATCCACATTATTATCAAAGACCAAAATAGGGAAAACAAGAAAGTATTGATTATAACACCTAAACAATAATCTGAGTGATAATGAAACTAAATAAATTATTCCACTTCATTCCCTTTGTCATTGGGCTCTTACTGATGACAACGGTATTCACCGGTTGCTCCGATGACGATGATGAATTGCAGCAGACTGCCTTCGGCTATGTGCAGTTCAAAATCTATAAGAGTGCATCGGCTGCTACCAAGGGAGCAGAAACGAGAGGCACCGACATGCTGGATAAGCTGGACGATGCCAAGAAAATCAAGGTGGTGATGCTCTACAACGGAAACACCATTGAACAAACCTTGATGCTCAACAGCTATAATGCTGACAATGCTGAATTTGGTCTGCGCAGTGACAAGCTGGAACTGCTGGCAGGCAGCTACAAACTGATTGGCTACTATCTGTATGACAAACTGAACAAGCAGATTTATGCCGGTACACCCAGTAACTATCAATTCAGTGTAGTGGCTGGCGGACTTAAAGAACAAGAGTTGTTTGTCGATGCAGTAGCCCGCGGGTTGGTCAACTTCAAGCTGGTCAAACACGGCCTGCCGGAAACCGAAGCTGCATCTCGCGCCAACAGTGGCTATGAAGATTACCCGTTCGCTAATATCAAGGGTATCAATATTACGGTAAAGAACCTCTTTACGCAAGAAGTGACTACCATTGAAAAAGTACAGGTGAAGTATGTGGAAAATCTGAAAGACAGTTATGCGCTCTGCGACACAACCGTATGGTTGAAAGCAGGTAGCTATCAGATTAGTTCCTATTCTACTTACTCTGACAAGAAATGTGAAACCAGCAAATTGCTGGAAATAGCTACCGTACCTACTTCAGAAACCTTCTTTGTGAAAGATAACGAAGAATCAGAAGCCACAGTACCTATCCAGTTGGCTGCAACGGCTGAATATTTGAAGGACTACATGGCTCTGAAAGAAATTTGGGAGGCTTTGGACGGTCCTAACTGGAAATACTACGGTGAAGCTGCACCTATGGGCTGTAACTGGAATTTTGACAAGGAAATCGATATGTGGGGTTACCAGCCGGGAGTACAGTTGCTGGACAACGGCCGGGTAGCATCGATCGTAATTTCGGGCTTCGGCGCTAACGGCATAGTGCCCGATGCCATCGGCCAGCTGACCGAGTTGCGCATCCTGAACTTGGGTGCACACGACGAACTGGTGGGCGGACACCTGTTCAAGGACGTAACTTACAACATGACGCAAGAGCAACGCCTGAAAATCCGCATGGACTACGAGCAGAAGTTCTTGTATCGTGACGTACGCGAAGGTTTGTCCGACATTCTGATTGACGGTATCAACGCCAATCCCAACTTCAAGCCTATCGTGAAAAGCAACCGCATCGACAAGAAAGACGTGCAGTTTGGAAATCTGACCAACAAGATTACCGGTATCTCCAAGGCTCTGATGCGCTGTACTAAGCTGGAGAACTTCTTCATCGCCAATTCTCCGATTGTGGCGGATAACTTCTGCACGAAACTGGTGGATGATGCCAGTCTATCGGCTTACCGCGAAGCATTTGAAGAAGAGGAGGAAGAATGGAGCTGGAACAACTTCACCATGCTTACCGACATGGAGATTTACAACTGCAAGGAGCTGACTACCCTTCCGATGAATATATTGGCGGAACTGCCTGAACTCCAAATGCTGAATGTGGCCTGCAACCAAAAAATTCCAGGCGATGTGCTGTTGGAAAACTGGAATGACTTCATCGACGGTAAGAGCGGTGACAAGATTCAGGTATTGTACCTGGGCTACAACAAACTGACAGCTACCCCCGAACACGACCAGCTGAAAAAGATGGTGAAACTGGGTATGCTCGACGTGACAAGCAATGAGATAAGTACCGTACATGCTTTCGGTAAGGAAATCAACCTGTCCAAGGTCTATCTGGACTACAACCAGATTGACAAGATAGAAGATGTGGACGGATATTACTGCGGATACTATGACATGGAATCTTTCACCTGCTCGTACAACCAGTTGAAAGAGGTACCCAATATCTTCAACGCCGCTTCCAAATATACCATCGGTTCGGTGAACTTCTCGCACAACCAGATTACGGGTCTTGAGGACGGAGATAGCCACCGCGGTATCAATACCAGCAACTTGGACCTTTCGTACAATCACCTGACCGAGTTCCCCGGTACATTGATTAAGAAAGGTTCTCCGCTAACCGTACTGATTATGAGTGGCAACGGTATGACCACCATCAAGAAAGGAGACCTGGTGGGAAAGAACTCATACCTGCTGACCAGTCTGGACTTCCAGTTCAACAAACTGAAAGAGATACCTTTCGAGGATTTCCTTCCTGAGAACATGCCCTATGTCTATGGTATAGAATTCAGCTACAACCAGTTCTCCCAATTCCCGGTAGCTCCGTTGAACTGCAGCAGCCTGACGGTATTCGGTATCCGCCACCAGCGTGACGAAAGCGGATTACGCTGTCTTAGCCAATGGCCGGAAGGGCTTTACAAGTGTCCCAGCCTGTCGGCATTCTTCATCGGCTCAAACGACTTGCGCAAGATTGAAGATACCATATCACCCTATATCCGCATCTTTGAAATCAAGGACAACCCGAACATTTCAATCGACCTGACTACCGTGTGTCCCTATATACAAGCCGGACAATACCAGCTTATCTACGATAAGACACAAAACATCCAGGGGTGTGATATTTTATTAGAATAAATGAAATAAAAAAGAAAATGAAACAGTTACTTAAAATAGCATTAGGATTGGTGCTCTGTCTGGGAGGGTTCACCGCTTGCGACGACGACGAAAATGTTGCTGTCAGCGGATTCAGCCTAAGCAAGACCGAAATAGCCGCCAATGCAGAAGGAGGAAAGGAGATAGTCACCATTAGTTCGGAAGGAGAGTGGGTGGCTAAATCATCTGAGCCGTGGCTAAGCATTTCACCGGCCAACGGATTCGGAAATACAGAATGTGTAATAACTATAGACCAGGCTTTACAAAATGATGTGCGTGAAGCAGAAATCTGTTTCATGCCTAAGGGACAAAGTCCGCAAACTGTTACTGTCACCCAGTTGGGATACGGAAAAATGATTCATGTAAAGGAAGCTGATGTGAAGATAAAGGCTTCCGATGTGCTGGAGAAACGTTACTTTGAAGCCATCATCACGGCAAACGTCTCTTTCAAGATAACCTATGAATGGTTGACGGAAAATGAAGAAGGCGCAAAACTGGAAGACTGGATTTACGTAGATAAGAAGAACGAGCCGTCATTCAACATAGAAAGTGCACGCCCTCAAAGCTACAAGGTACGCTTTGAATGGAACATGAACCCGGAATGGATAGAACGTCAGGCCAGAGTCAACTTCCAGCCCATTCTGGAAGACGGAGGAAACCCTGATGACGTGACTGTCACTCCCATCCTGATTACCCAAGAGGCATCGCCCGAAATTACCGATGACCGCGCAGGCGACTCGCTGGCCATCCTGACCATTTGCGAACGTATGGCATCAGGTATCAGCATTAACTCCAGTGAGAATATGATATACTGGGAAAACGTGAAGCTGTGGGAACGCAATGCCGAAGGCTTGCCCGCACCGGAAGCCGTGGGACGGGTACGTGCTGTGAATTTCGGTACCGTGGGAACGAAGGAATCACTCCCGCAGGAAGTGAAGTACCTGAAATACCTGGAAACATTTCAAGTATATGGTAACGAAAACACTATGCTGCTGAACATTGAGTTGGGTAGCGACATCTGTGAGCTGAAATACCTGAAGAACCTTCAAATTGGCGGCTACGGATTGGTAGCCCTGCCCAAAGACTTCTCAAGACTGGGCAGCTCACTGGAAGTACTCGACTTGAGTGCCAACAACTTTACCCGTGTGCCCGAAGTGCTAAACAAAAATGATTTCAAAAAACTGAAAAGCTTGAAATTCAACGGTAACCGTCGTTGGACAGTAAACAGTCTGAAAGATTCGCAATATGACAAGGACACCGAATTGGGCTTCCACATCAACATGAACGAAAACCCCACTGAAATAGATCAGTTGTTCTTGTGGGAGAATTTGGAAGAGTTGGTATTGTCTTATAACTATCTGGAAGGCACACTGCCTACTTACGAAGGACGACCCGGATGGCAAGAAGAAGACCTGAAGCAATATGGCGATACGCTAAACTATCTGCGTGAACATCCGGAAATTCCAAAGATTCTGCCGAACATGAAGAGGCTTTCTCTTAATCTGAACTATTTCACCGGAGAACTGCCAAAATGGTTGCTCTATCACCCGAAACTGATGGAATGGTTTCCTGAAGTACTGATTTTCAACCAGCAGGAGATGGGCTACGACTCTCAAGGTGCACCGGTAAAATTCAGTAACGTACCTACCAACTTTGAATATTACTTCGAAGCATTCCCACTCTACCGAAACAAGTACGAGGTGGAAGGCGATGAAGAAATTACAGACCCCGAAGAATAAAAGAAATAACCTATGAAGAAAGTATATATTTATGCATTAGCATGCGCTCTATCGGTCATTTCTTGTCAGGACAATGAGTGGGTGGCAGACAATGCCACCTCTCAGGTTCCTGAACTTGAAATTCCCATGGGAGCTGCTGACGGCGAACTGCTTATCAAGTTCGTCCCTGAAATGAGTGATATTCTGGACCAGACGTTGACGCGTGCTGGTGGGGTATCCACCTGGTCGGGTATTCCTTCGACCGATGAGGTGCTCAACATTCTGGGTGCCTATCACTTTGAAAGAGTGTTCCCGGTAGATCCTAAAACTGAAAAACGTACCCGTGAAGCAGGTATGCACTTGTGGTATATCGTTCGCTTTGACAAAGACACCGACTTGAAAGAAGCTGCCCGGAAACTCAGAAAGCTGGGTGAAATCTCCAAGATTCAAAGTAACCCTACCATTCAACGTGCCTACGACCCGAAGAAAAAACCTCTGTATCTTTCGGCTAACGATTTGCAACATGTGACCCGAACCAGCGAAGGACTAACCTTCAATGACCCGGGACTGAAACACCAATGGCATTACCAGAATACAGGTGATTATGATTTTGAAAAAAAGGGACGTGCCGAAGCCTTTCCCGGTGCAGACGTAAATTGCGGCGAAGCCTGGAAACTTTGTAAAGGAGACCCATCCATCATTGTAGCAGTACTCGATGAAGGTGTAATGTGGAACCACCCGGATTTGATTGGCAACATGTGGACCAATGAGGCCGAAGAAGTCGGTTCTACTGAAGACAAGGACGGAAATGGCTATAAAGGCGACCGCTACGGCTATAACTTTGTGAAGAATACCGGAATAATCAGTTGGACATCTGCAGAAGATACCGGTCACGGTACTCACGTAGCAGGAACCATTGCAGCAGTAAATAACAACAACGAAGGCGTAGGAGGTATTGCTGGTGGTGACGGAACAGAAAATTCAGGAGTTAAGATTATGACCTGCCAACTGTTCGACGGTACGTATGGATGTACCTTGGCAGCCGAAGCAAAAGCCATCAAGTATGCTGCTGACAATGGTGCTGTGATTCTGCAGTGTAGCTGGGGTTACAACTCACCGGATGCTAACGAGGCGTTGGGCTATACTCCCGGACCGAAAGACGAGCAGGACTGGGTAAACCAGTATCCGTTGGAAAAGGAAGCACTGGATTACTTCATCCACAATGCCGGTTCACCCAACGGAGTGATAGACGGTGGTTTGGCTATCTTTGCTTCAGGTAACGAATATGCGCCTTCTTCTTCATTCCCTGCAGGCTATTCGAAATGCATTTCTGTCAGCGCCATTGCTGCCGACTATACTCCGTCTAGCTATACCAACTATGGTGAAGAGATTACTCTTTGTGCACCAGGCGGTGACGGCGATTACTACGGCACGCCAGGAGTATCCGACGACCAGTTTGCCTGGGAAGGGAAAACGCAAGGTCTGATACTCTCTACAGGTATCAAGAACGGACAACCGTACTATGCCTATATGGAAGGTACTTCCATGGCTTGTCCCCACGTATCGGGTGTAGCAGCCCTGGGTCTGTCGTATGCAGTGAAAGAGCGTCGCCATTTCAAGGCAGCGGAGTTCATTGAACTGATGAAAGAAACTGCCAATGACCAGTTCTATAACTTCTACGATGAAAAAGGGGAAAAACTGTATTATTACAATCACACAACTTTTGGTGCTCCTCCAACTTTGATGAATCTGGTAGAGCGTAAAGGAAAAATGGGTAGGCTGGTAGATGCCGGTGCATTGCTCAAGGCTATTGGTAATCACGGTTCAGACATGATTGTGCCAAATGTATATCTGGCAACGGGAAAAAGTACATCTATTGATCTGGCCCGTTATTTTATAGATGGAGAAAGCCTGAGCTACAGTTGTACCGTTGCCGATGAAAATATCGCAACTATAAGTGTAGACAAGACAATATTGACTGTAAATGGCGTTGCAGACGGTAGTACGACTGTGACTATCCAGGCTGGCAGTAAATCACAGACAATAACCATTACTGTTCGTAAAAATGCTGGTGAGAATGGCTGGTTATAATTGAGAGATTAAATAGACATGAAGAAACGACAGTTGATGATACTGACACTCTTTGTGAGCGGGTTAACCGGTTCCATTCCTGTAATAAAAGCGCAGGAATGGCGGTTAATGTCCCGTGAGGAGATAGAAGCCAAGGTACATCCAGTTTTGTTGGAGCAAGCCGGGGAGTTTCTTCATTTTGATACGTGCCGCCTGTCGGTAGGTACTCTAAATGAAAAAAGTCAGCCCAAAACCGTATACTTCCGTTTTCAGAATGTAAGTCAGCAAACCATTACGTTGAACAAAGTTACTACTACGTGTGGTTGTACTGCTGCCGGATTCAGCAAAAAGCCATTGGCGCCCAATGAGGAAAGTATTATTAGTCTGACTTTTCATCCCAAGAACAGACCAGGCACAATTGATGCAGAAGCATTGGTATATGCCGATCTGTCCGATTTTTCACCTGTGGCACGATTGTCACTATGCGGCTATGTCAGTTCGTCTGATGAATGGAAGCACCTGCCTCAAAATATGGGACATCTGCGGCTTACACGCAAGCAGGTGTCATTCAGCAGAGCAGGAAAGACAACCATTGAGCGCATAGCATGTGCCAATAGTGGAGACCATCCGCTCAAACTGAATGCTTTACTGCTACCTTCATGCCTAAAATTCTATACCGAGCCTGCGGTACTTGCTCCCGGACAGGAAGGTGATCTTGTGATAACACTTGATAAGGCAAAATTGCCCAGCTTCCATACTGAGGAGAAACATCTTTCTCTCATTATAGATGGTGTGATAGGCAAACCTTCGGAAAAAACGATAGAAGTAATTATTAAAAACTAAAAAAATAAAAACAAGAAATATGAAAACCTTATTCAGAATAATGACGCTTTTCTTGACGCTTTTCTGTTTCGCAGGCTGTGACGATGACGAGGAAGTACTGGCCACATTGGACGTTACAGCCGCTAATCTGGACGGGACCTGGAAGTTAGTGGAATGGAACGGCGCCCCCTTGCAAGAAGGCAGTTATTGCTACATTACATTCAGCCGCAAGGATAAGACTTATAAAATGTATGATAAGTTTAGCAGTATGTACTCTAATCTCAAGACGGGTAGTTTTGAAATTGAGAAAGAAAAGGATTTAGGCTATATCATTAGTGGGAACTATGATTTCGGCAATGGTGAATGGGCTAATTCCTATATCGTAACCAATCTTTTGGCCACTTCCATGATTTGGACTATAAAAGATACTCCATCAGATGTACAAAAATTTGAACGCTGCGATAAGGTACCCGAAGAAATAGAAAATGAAGTCCGAGATTTTTAGAGATGTTTTGACACCTCTGTTTAACAATATAAAATTCTCAAAATAAATTTCATAGTCTTTTCTATTTTAAGAGAAGAACTGTTAAAGTTTAACAATGTTTAGAGGGCATGTCTGTGAAGGCATAGCCCTTTTTTAGTAATGGAAGGAACTAATTGGAACACTGAAGAAAGATTTATCACGCATCCGGCACAGTTCCCGGTGCGCCTTTTCCTTATAGGTTTGCAGGTTTCTGATTTAGTTATGCAATCGGTTATTTTCTTCTTGTATACGTTGGAGTTCCTTTTTCTGTTCTTCTGGCTGGCTTTCTACCTTGCCTTCCGTTGGCGTAAGGTACTATATGCCGTCATTATGTATGAAGGTGAATCGTGCATTACGACACACCTTCATGTTTAAATCCGTAGGGTTAAAAAAAGGTTAACAGTTAGCGAAAGCTCCATAAATTTAAATCTTGCATGGCTTCAACCTTTTTCTCAACATCATCCGGCAGAGCAGGAAAAAAGTCGATGCCAGTGATGCGTTCCACTTCATCCACGCTGTTGACATAGTTTTTTAACGGATGATTTCCTGATAAATTTTTAAAGATAAAGCCAATGGCCTTAGGATGCCCGTTGCGGGTACTGAGTATGACTTTGAAGAAAGCTTCAGGCACGGTAACTTTGTGTTTCCTGCCTATGGTACGGTGTTTTTGCCGGTAAAGGACAGGACCGCATACGATGTATAGCTTTCCTTCTTTTTTTGTCCACAGGCGGCAGGCATCTTCCAGTTCTTTCCAGTCGCCCCGGTTCAGATTGTGGTTTTGAGGGCAGATGTTGGTCATGTAGAAACTTTCCTGCATGGCTTTCCAGTGCCAGCGGTTGTCGCCGGCGGGGCACATGTGTCCGCGGTCCATGCCGGAGCGTTTATAGTCGTCGGTAGTCACAGCCTGGTTTTCGGGCAGGTCGGGGTCGGGCAGGAATTTGTCGGTACGGCTTTCCCGCTCTATCAGTTTTTCGGGTGTCAGTTCCCATGCCACCCAGTTGGGTATCTTGTGTTCGCGGTTGTACGAAGTGATATAGCCCTTGCGGTGCAATATCTGTTCGGGCACGTTTTTCAGGGGGGCGGGAAGCAGGGGGCTTCCGGTGATGGCGGGTGTTGCTTTTTGCGTTATCCTCTCTTTAATTACAGGAAGCTTGTCTTGCAGCGCATGGGCTATCGGTTCACGGCAGATGAGTGCCAGACATGCCAGCACTATCAGGTAAATCACTCCTTGAGATTGCTTCTTGCTGTTTTTTCTTTTTGCCATGACGATACGATTGTCTTTTCCTGTAATTAAAGAGAGGCGGTTTGCAATTGCCGGGTCATTCAACCAATTTGTGTGCCCGTTCCAGTGCCACGTTGATGTTGGGGCAGATATTCTCTTTGCCTAAAAGCGTGTAGAAATCCGCCTTTTCCAATACCTGATGCACCTTTGTGTTTACGCCGGAGAGCACGACGGTTATCTTTTCTTTCTGCGACATTTTACAAAGGCTTTCCAGGTTATGGATACCTGTGGAGTCGATGAAAGGAACCTTGCGCATACGGATGATGCGTACTTTGGGGCGGTCGCCGAGCTGTGCCATCACTTCCTCGAACTTCGTTGCAATGCCGAAGAAGTAAGGGCCGTTGATTTCGTACACCTCTACGCCTTTCGGGATGATAAGATGCTCTTCATTCGTTGTGATGTCCGTTTCGGCGTTCGGGTCTATTTCATCCTTGATAACCGAAATTTCGGTCGTCTCCATCACACGGCGCATGAAGAGCACGCAGGCGATGACCAGACCCACTTCGATGGCAACTGTCAGGTCGAAGATAACTGTCAGGAAGAAGGTTATCAGTAACACGGTAACGTCCGATTTCGGATTCTTCAACAATGCCTTGAACACGCGCCAGCCGCTCATATTATAGGACACAACCACCAGTACGCCTGCCAGGCAGCCCATCGGAATGTATTGCGCCAGCGGCATCAGCAGCAGAAGAATCAGGAGCAGCACCACCGCATGTACTATACCGGCCACGGGCGATTTGCCGCCGTTGTTGATATTCGCCATTGTGCGGGCAATGGCGCCTGTAGCGGGGATACCGCCGAAAAGGGGAGTAGCCATATTGGCAACGCCCTGAGCTATCAGTTCGGTATTGGAGTCGTGTTTGTCACCGATAACACCGTCGGCTACGGTGGCGGACAGCAAGGACTCTATCGCTCCCAGTACGGCAATCGTGATGGCAACGGGAAACAGGTTTTTAATCGCTTCCCAGTCCAGCGCGGGCATTACGGCATCGGGCAGTTCGGCTTTGATGCTGAAACGGTCGCCGATAGTGTCGATGCAGTCGATGCCGCCATACATCTTCATCAGGTACACGGCTACGGTCACTACGATAATGGCGATGAGCGAGCCTGGAATTTTCTTCGAAAATTTCGGAGTGATGGCAATGATAACGATGCTGGCGATGCTGACAGCCGTATTCCACCAGTTGACGGTATCGAAATGACGGAAATAAACCAGCCATTTCCCGATGAAGTCTCCCGGAACTTTCTCTCCGCCGAAATTCAATCCGAATACATCCGCAATCTGGGTGGTGAAGATAGTAACGGCGATACCGCTTGTAAAGCCTACGATAATAGGATAGGGGATAAACTTAATGACTGCCCCCAGTTTGAATACTCCCAGAAGAATGAGGATGACACCCGCCATCAGTGTGGCGACAATCAGCCCGGCCTCTCCGTATTGCTGGATAATGCCGTAGATAATGACGATGAACGCACCGGTAGGGCCGCCGATCTGAACTTTACTTCCTCCTAACAGGGAGATGATAAAACCGGCGATGATTGCCGTGATAATACCTTTCTCGGGCGATACGCCTGATGCAATACCGAACGCAATGGCAAGCGGCAAGGCAACGATACCCACAATGATACCGGCCATCAGGTCTGCCATGAAGAGTTCTTTCGAGTAATTTTTTAAAGCCGTGTATAGCTTTGGCTTGAATTCGAACGCTTTCATTGTATTTTAGAAACTTTGTTTTTACCTGTGAGGGTGTGTCCATCCGATTTGTCGGTGCACCCTCTTTTTGAAAAGAGATTGCAAAATTAGGTAAAATAATGCAAATGACTATAAGAGCCTGTTTAAATTTTCTCCAAAAAGTATTTTTTCAGCTTCTTTTGAGTTCCTTTCCGGTCTGTTCTTCTCTTTTTATCCGCTACGTAGCCTGCTATATTCCTTATAAACCGGAAAACGGTCTGAGAAAGAGCCTTCGGAAGAATGATATTTAAGCAGGTGCCGCGTATTCCGCTCTTTTTGCCGATAACCTGTTTCGGGTATGGCAGATGATTGTTTTACGGATGCCCGAACATAAATATGCCGTTTTTTGTTATTACTATCGGATTACTTGTTATGGGTTGGACATTAAAAAACAGCCTCGTCGGATTTATGAAACGAAATAGACGCTGTCTGTTGAGTGATAGATAAATCCGATGAGGCAAAATGGGGATTATTAAAACTAAATTTGTATTTTTGTACTGTAAATAAAGCAAATACGAACAATCTATACGTAATTATATTAACTAATAAAAAAGAATTATGAGCAAGAGTATCAAAGGAACTCAGACAGAAAAGAACCTGCTGACTTCATTCGCCGGCGAGTCACAAGCAAGAATGCGCTACACTTATTTTGCAAGTGTGGCAAAGAAAGAGGGTTACGAGCAAATCTCCGCTATCTTTACCGAAACGGCCGATCAGGAGAAAGAACATGCAAAACGTATGTTTAAGTTTTTAGAAGGCGGTATGGTAGAAATCACCGCATCTTATCCCGCAGGAGTTATCGGCACTACATTGGAGAATTTGCAGGCTGCCGCTGCAGGCGAGCATGAAGAGTGGTCGTTGGACTATCCTCACTTTGCCGATGTGGCCGAGCAGGAAGGCTTCCCCGAAATAGCCGCCATGTACCGTAATATTTCCATTGCTGAAAAAGGACACGAAGAACGCTACCGTGCTTTTATCCAAAACATCGAAACCGCTTCTGTTTTCGCCAAGGAAGGCGAAGTGGTATGGCAGTGCCGTAACTGCGGTTTCATCTACACAGGCAAGGAAGCTCCTCAGGTGTGTCCGGCTTGTTTGCATCCGCAGGCTTACTTCGAGGTGAAGAAGGAAAACTATTGATAACCGGTACATCTGCCCGAATACCGGATTCAGGCGCGGATTATACGAAAGCATACGGCATATTTTGTCCGTTTCGTATAATCCGCGCCTTTTTCATATCTTCTCTGCAACTTGTATTCTGGTTCATTCGGCGACCGGTTTTCGGCCGCTTTTATTTATAATGTTATTTCTTTAGTACTACGGAAAGTGCTTCATAAGCTTTGGAAGCATCTTGAATCTGAAGCAGTTTTTCCCAATTGGCAGCCGGTTCTGTCTTATGATTATATCGTTTGAGGATATTCAATACAAGTTTGCCATTTTCTGTAACGGCTTTTGCAATGAAAGCACCACATTCGTTTTCTACTTTTACATTTAACTTCTCTACTCCTTCGGGAGCCGCTTTGTATCCTTCCGGAAGATTTACAGTGATATTCCATTGGAAAGTGCGAGGAGCGGACATATAAATGTCGGTGGAGCGTTTACGTTCCTTACCTTCAATCTGCGTCTGTTCACCTATGAGTCTGCCTGCGGAAAGCACGTAATTAGGTCCTGCTTTTCGGATATAGCCATCCATTGTATAACGAACGTTATAAATAAAGGCTGCGCTGTCCGGACGATTACCCAAACATTGCATCTGATAGCCGAGCAACTCTTTGGCATTTTCGCCGTGGTAGAAGTCTATTTCCCATTTATAATCTTCCTTTTCCTGTTCGCGGCCCTTTCGGAATGCTTCTCGAAGATCATCCGCGTATTTCTTGCCTACTTCTTCGGCAAACTCCTTATCAATGCTAAGCAGGCGCCGATAGGCTGCATCCACATCTTCCAGCTTAACCAATGCAGACTGCATGTATTCTTTTTGTGTTCCGGTGCGGTATTCGTTCCGGCTGACGGTGAGCAGCGTATTGTCGATGTCGGCCTGTATGGTAGTGATGTTTTGGTTATCATCGGCTGTACCTGCCGGCAGATTGAAATGTTCCCGCTCGGCCTTTGTATTCAGCTTCTTGGCTTTCTTCTTATCCGGTTCCAGGATGGCCTGTCTGCCTTGATAGCGGGCAGGAATTTCATGGGGAATAAGGTAGGCTGTAGGCGGGAGATAGTATTTCTGACTTTCAGGAAGTGCAAGAAGCCAGGTGGTATTGCGGTAATTCGTCAGTTTGTCAAGCGGTTCTTTGTCTTCGTTGGTAACCATTCCAAACAGATTGGGAACATCCACCCAATCCAGCAATCCCTGAAAATAGATGATGAACAGCTCGTTGTTGCAATCACTTTTAATGTCCGATAACAATGCAAAACGATAGTAATTGTAGATGAAATCTGCTTTTTTTTCGTCTGTCCAGTCTTTTTTCTTTATTTGCTTTACGTTGCGGAGAAGCCGGATACCTTTCTTGGGGCTACTTAAACCGCCATATCCGCTATATTTTTGAGCTTGCTTTATAAATTCCCAGTCGTCTTCCTGTATGGCAGCCGCATCAGGATTGGGTTGTAGTCCTTTTTCTGTGGTGCTTTTTGGAATATAGGTGTATTTTTTCATCTTGCTATTGGTAATGTACATCAATGTCATTGGAGTTTGCTGCATAGGGTTATACCATAAGTCGGGTTCGGTTTGTTCTATATCCTTTACAGCCACATCAAGCAGGATGTTTCCGTTTTCGTCTTTGCTTTGTTTAAAGTCCGGTGCACCGTTCAGAGTACGGTACTGGGTAGTAAGTTTGTCATCTATCTCGCAATGTACTGTATAGGAAAGCATCGGGTGGCTTTGGCGAAACCGGAAGACGAATGGGTCGAGATTGTGGTTTTCCAATGAAGTGTAGTTGAAGAAGAAAATATCTATCTTATCACCGATTTCCAGTCCGGGTACGGCAAGTTTCTGAAGTTGTTCCTGGTCTTTCTTACCTTCGGTGGCTGTCATGTATTCGTCGGTGCTTACTTCGTTTACGGTACCGTCTGGTTTGATGATGCGTACGCCCAGTACTTGCTGGTAGTTTTCGTCGTACCGCCAGTCTTTTTTACGTATTTCCGCTTTATAATCAAATTCGGAGTACTCTTTCAAAGCGGCTTTATCGTTAATTTGCACAAGCATACGATATAAGTCGCGACAATTTACTTCACGGTCGATATAATGAAATCCTCCGAGGAAGGCGCCGACGTTGAAGCGGGTCTTTTTGGTGATTTCCAACCGGCTGTGTGCTGCCAGAATGACGGCTGACTCATCTTTATATTTATCGGGAACAGCCGTGTTGGTAAATTCGGGCAGTTTCAATGCCCAGACTTCTTTTCTCGTTTCCTCTGCAAAGAGTTTGTATTTCTCTTTGTCATCGGCATTGGCATTAGGGGTGGTTAATAAAAGTGCCAACACCCCCATCAGGAATAACATGTTCTGTTTCATTATTATTGTTTTTTGAGGATGATTTGTTCGTGGGATGCATCAGCCCATTTCCGCAAGTGTGTATTCCAGATTGTAATTTCGTTGCGGGGAATACGTTTTTCGGTTATCTCCATTATTTTCCGGAAAATGATTTTGTTTCTTTCTGTTTTGTAAGAGCAACAGAGTATACCTTGCGGCGTATGGATTGAGATGCCTTTGGGGCAATAAGAAAGTACGTAGCCTGCGGGTATTTCCAGTTCTGTGTGGCGTACGATGCGGCAACGGAGCGGGAGCTCGTAATCATGGATGCGTTTGGCGGTGTCTATCGGTTGGTCAAACAGGTCATTGTGAAGGTCCAGCTCTATGTAAAACTCATTATCGGCTATTTGTACAGCACTGCTGTTTATTACTTCTCCGGTCAGAGCAGCCCATTCCTGTTGAGGTTCCTGCTGTATCCAACTGACCGAATTAATCTGATAATTGTGATTATCTCCGGTCAGGATACGGGGAAGATACTCTTTCCGACCGCTTTTATCGTTTTCATGGTAGGCTGTGAGGAAAAATTCTTTCATGTCTCCACTCCAGCTATGGGTTACATTGCCCTGCAATACTTTGTTCGTTTGCTTGTCGGATAGGCTACAGATATAGGACAAACTGTCTGTAGATGCACTGCTGTTCAGCATGGGCAATGTGTGCACGATACAGTTTTCTCCATTTTCTATTACAGCTTCCCTTCCTTGTATGCTTTCGGGTATGAATTCCGCGTTTATATATTCGTTGGTGGCATCCAGATAATAGGTCTTTCCCTGGTAGATAAGGCTGCATATCATGTGATTGACGGATGCAAGTGTAGCTATTTCGCTCATCCGGTAGGGGATGTCTACAGTGCCTATATCGGTAAGGCGAGCATCAAAACCTTGTGCTTTCAGCAATGTACGGAGCAAGATTGCCATTCCTTTGCAGTCGCCGTACCGTTTACGCAACACTTCTGCGGGAGTATCGGGTTTGTGTCCCAATATACCTGCTTCAAAAGCGATATAACGGATATTTTGTTGTACCCAGGCATATGTGTTACGTATTTTTTCCATGTCCGTGCGGCAGCCTTCGATGATTTCTGCTAATAGACTGTCGAGTTCGGGTATGTTACAGTCTACTTGTGCCAGTCCGTTAGACCACCGGTACATGTCGTGAACATCTTTAAATGAGCCGGTTATCAGTATGTGGGGGTATATTTTACCTGATGTCGGCATATGTTTTTCGTCTTTCATAGCCGGCATGTCCGTCACGGTATAAGTGAATAAGGAGTCTCCGGCACTGTTGATGCCGCGTTCACAGTGAATAGAAGGAGTAAAATTCCTTTCTGTCAACCGGAAATGGGAGAGGGATTGCGGAATGATGAATGTTATTTGCTTTGTTTTTATAAAATAGTCCTCACCCAAATAGATTCGTGTAAAATAATGCAGGTCATGAAAAGTACGCTTAAACGTAACTTCCGTCTTTTTTCCTTTACGGTCGAGATTGATGTTGAAGAAGCAAATCTTGCTGTCGTCGAAGAAGACATTTTCCGGCGTGATGCTTTTATATTCTGCCTTTCCTCCGCCTTTGGCGGAAGCTCCGTCCAATGAAATGAATTCTCCGTAGTAGGTGTAGGGTTGCAATGCAGTTCCCATTCTTGTGGCTTCATAGGATGTTTCTTTTCTGTTGCGTACGGTAGGAATACCGTCTTCTTCCATAAAGATATAGGAGTCGCTGCATTGTGTAATGATAATGTTGTCATCAAGTGTTTGTCCGTGTGAGTTGCAAACGTACAAGCACAAAAGTATACATGTATAGATACAACTGCTTTTCATGTCAGTCTGCTATAAGGTTAGATAATAGTTGTTTACAAAGATAGCAGTCTGTGACGTTTTAACAAAATAAATATTATTAAAATTACAATTTCTTGCTTCAAGGCAAGAAATTAATCTTTTTATCCGAAAGTTATTTCCCGTCGGATGCGGCTTAAGGTATATGGAGAGATATTCAGGAAAGAAGCGATTTCCTTTAGACTTATCTGGTGAACGATGTCGGGACATCTTCTCAATAATTCTTGATAGCGTACTCTAGGAGAATTCGGATACAGATTCAATAGCCGTTGATAAGTCATACAGAACAGGTTTTCTGCAATCTTACGGCCTAATAACTGGTTTTGCTGGCTTGCTGCCCAAAATGCTTCCAATTGGTTATAAGATAATTGATAGACGGTACTCTCCTTGATTGCTTCCGTATAAACAATGGCGGGTGTCTGTTTTGTGAATGACTCATAGTCTACCACAAAATCTTTTTCAAAACTATAACCGATGATATGTTTGTCTTCTTCCGTATCAAGGTAGAAGTAACGGAAACCTCCTTGGGAGATATAGGCAATGTTATGGCACACTTCACTTGCCTGACAAAAGAACTCTCCTTTCTTGTAAAGACATTTTTTCCCGTTTTGCAGAAAATGTTTAATCAAAGGAGAAAGTTCCAAAAAGTCCAGATACTCGTTGAAGTGTGCCATAACCGTTATTTCTGCGGATGCGGATAGTCTATCGTATAGTGCAGTCCGCGACTTTCCTTGCGCTCCATGGCCTGGCGGGTAATCAGGTATCCTACGTTAATCATGTTGCGCAGTTCGCAAAGCTCGCGGGTAGCCTTGCTGCTCTTGAACAGTTTTTCCGTCTCCTCGTAAAGAATATCCAGGCGGTTCCATGCGCGGGTCAGGCGGGTGTTGCTGCGGACGATGCCTACATAGGATTCCATAATCTGGTTCACTTCCTTCATGCTTTGCGTAATGAGCACGCGCTCTTCGTTGGAGATGGTTCCCTCGTCGTTCCATTCGGGGATGTCTTCGTTGAAGTCATAACGTTCCAATACGCTCAACGCATGCTTGGCGGCTGCATCGGCATAAACTACCGCTTCAATCAATGAGTTGGAAGCCAGTCGGTTGCCGCCGTGAAGACCGGTGCACGAACATTCGCCGATGGCATACAGGCGGCGGATGCTGGACTGTCCGTCCAGGTCTACCTTGATGCCGCCGCAGAGATAGTGTGCCGCAGGGGCTACCGGAATGTAATCTTTCGTAATGTCGATGCCTATGCTGAGGCATTTCTTATAGATATTCGGGAAGTGTTTCTTGGTTTCTTCGGGGTCTTTGTGGGTGACATCCAGATACACATGCTCGTCGCCACGCTGCTTCATCTCGTTGTCGATGGCGCGTGCCACGATGTCGCGCGGGGCGAGTGAAAGGCGCGGGTCGTACTTCTGCATGAATTCCTTGCCGTCCATGGTACGGAGCACACCGCCGTAACCGCGCATGGCTTCCGTTATCAGGAAGCAGGGGCGGTCGCCCGGATGATAGAGGGCGGTGGGGTGGAACTGGATAAACTCCATGTCCTTTACGGCGCCTTTGGCACGGTAGACCATGGCGATACCGTCGCCTGTGGCCACCAGCGGGTTGGTGGTGTTGCGGTATACAGCTTCGCAACCGCCTGTAGCCATGATGGTTACTTTGGAGAGGAACGTATCCACCTCTCCGGTATTTTCGTTCAGCACATAGGCACCATAGCATTTGATACCCGGAGTATAGCGGGTGACGATAATGCCCAAGTGGTGCTGCGTAATGATTTCCACCGCAAAGAAATTGGTAAATACGGTGATGTTGGGGTGCTGCTTCACGGCTTCAATCAGGCTTTCCTGTATCTCCGCACCCGTATTGTCCTTGTGGTGCAGGATGCGGAATTCCGAGTGTCCGCCTTCTTTGTGCAGGTCGAATTCTCCGTTATCTTTTTTGTCGAAATTCACTCCCCATTTAATGAGTTCACTGATTTGTTCGGGAGCATTGCGCACTACCTTTTCTACGGCTGCACGGTCGCTTATCCAGTCTCCGGCAATCATGGTGTCTTCGATATGCTTGTCGAAATTGTCTACCGCCAGGTTGGTGACGGAGGCTATCCCGCCTTGTGCGAAATAAGTGTTTGCCTCTTCCAGGCCGGCCTTGCAGATGAGGGCTACTGTTCCTTTATGCGCTACTTTCAGCGCAAAACTCATACCGGCAATTCCGGAGCCGATAACGAGGAAATCGAACTTTCTTACCATAGTTTCGTGTATTTAACACCGCAAAACTACAAAATAAGTACGTTCCTTGTCTCCCTTATGGGCATTAATTCGTAAAAATACCTACCTTAGCGGCAAAAACCGGATAAAATGAATCGAATTTTTCATGCGCGTATCGCTGCCGGACAGTATTTGTTTGTTGCTTTGGCAGGTGCAATAGCCGTTTACGGCCTTTGGGAAAAGCGAATTCTCATCGCTGTCCTTTTTATGCTTCTGCTGGTTGTCAGTATCGAGAAGTTGATTCATACTACCTATACCATTACTGCCGATAATAGACTGTTGCTGTTTTTCGGCCGGTTTTCACGGGGGAAGGAAATCCTGCTGAAGGATATTACGTCGGTAGAGCGCGCTTCCTCCATGCAGATAGGCGGATTTGCCGTTATGCGCTATGTCCTGGTGAGGTATGGCGAGGGTAAATGTGCAGCGCTTCTTCCCGTCAAAGAGGAAGAGTTTATCCGCCTGCTTGAGCAGCGTATGTCGCAATAAGATGATAATTATGTAAGGCATTACGCTTTTTTTTCTGAATTTCTTGTCGTATCTTGCATGCAGAAATCCATAAATGTAAGAACTATGAAATATCAAGTTGCCATTATCGGCGGCGGTCCTGCGGGATATACGGCTGCGGAAACAGCCGGAAAGGCCGGTCTGAGCGTTGTGCTTTTTGAAAAGCGGAATCTTGGCGGGGTGTGTCTGAACGAAGGGTGTATTCCTACAAAGACTTTATTGTACTCTGCAAAAACATATGACGGTGCACGCCACGCATCCAGATACGCGGTCAGCGTGTCGGAAGTTTCGTTTGATTTGTCCAAGATTATAGCACGCAAGCAGAAGGTGGTGCGGAAACTGGTGTTGGGTGTCAAAGGAAAACTGACTGCTGGCAATGTAACTATTGTGACCGGCGAGGCTTCCGTCATAGATAAGAATCATGTTCTGTGCGGTGACGAAACTTATGAGTGCGATAATCTATTGCTCTGCACAGGTTCGGAAACATTTATTCCGCCCATTCCCGGAGTGGATACGGTGCCTTACTGGACGCATCGCGACGCGTTGGACAATAAGGAGCTTCCAAAGTCGCTGGCCATTATCGGCGGTGGGGTAATCGGTATGGAGTTTGCCTCATTCTTCAACAGCCTGGGGGTAGAGGTCACTGTCATCGAGATGCTGGACGAGATATTGGGCGGAATGGATAAGGAGCTGTCCGCCATGCTTCGTGCGGAGTATGCCAAGCGCGGCATTAAATTCATGCTGGACACAAAGGTGGTAGCACTGTCCGAAGTTGCGTCCGGAAATGGAGACACGCAGCAGGTACAGGTAAATTATGAAAATGCCGAAGGTGCAGGTTTTGTAATTGCGGAAAGATTATTGATGAGCGTCGGCCGCCGTCCTGTAACGAAAGGCTTCGGATTGGAGAACTTGAATTTAGATAAAACAGCGCGCGGAAATATACAGGTGGACGGACAGATGCAGACTTCCGTTCCGGGTGTATATGCCTGCGGGGATTTAACCGGATTTTCTTTGCTGGCCCATACCGCTGTGCGCGAGGCGGAAGTGGCGGTACATGCCGTGCTGGGGAAGAAAGACTGTATGAGTTACAGGGCTATTCCAGGTGTAGTATATACCAATCCTGAGATTGCGGGTGTGGGAGATACGGAAGAGACCTTGCAAAGAAAGGGTATTCCTTATCGTGCCGTCAAGCTTCCTATGGCTTATTCCGGTCGGTTTGTTGCAGAAAATGAGGGAGTTAACGGTATGTGCAAGTTGTTGCTGGCGGAAGATGATACCGTTTTGGGAGCACATGTGCTGGGCAATCCGGCTTCGGAGATTATCACGCTGGCCGGTATGGCTGTCGAACTCAAACTGACGGCCTCGGAATGGAAAAAGATGGTATTCCCGCATCCTACGGTAGGTGAAATCTTTAAGGAAGCGCTTTGATAGACAAAATACGGGTGTTATGAAAATCGTGAAGCTGATGACTTGCGATTCTGCGGCGGTTATTGTTTCTTTGTTGTCCGGTTGCCGGAAACAGCCGGACAACAGAGAAACTGAATGATAGCTTGTAAGAAGATGAGAAAATATTGCTTATTCCCGATTGTATTGATTTTGACGTTGATTCCCTGTGTATTGCCTGCACAGGGAATATCACCCGAAACAAACTCTTTGTCTTCGCAACTGGATACATTGATAAAGTATCAATTGCCCGCAGGCTCCAATGTATCTATTTCAGCATATGACCTGACCGCCAATAAGGTTCTTTATGATTATCAGGCGGATAAACTTTCCCGTCCGGCCTCTACGATGAAGCTGCTGACTACGATTACGGCACTTGCGCGTCCTGAGGCGGACGAGCCTTTCCGTACGGAAGTCTGGTATAAGGGAGTGATTGAGCGTGATACGCTGAAAGGGGATATATACGTTGTCGGCGGCTTCGACCCTGAGTTTGACGACGAGGCGCTGGCTTCTTTGGTCGGCAGGGTGGCACGGCTGCCTTTCTCTGTGGTTCAAGGCAGGATATATGGCGATGTTTCCATGAAAGACTCCCTGTATTGGGGAAGCGGCTGGCTGTGGGACGATACGCCCCATTCTTTTCAGCCGTACCTGTCGCCGCTGATGCTTGATAAAGGAGTGGTTACGGTGACTGCCTTTCCCGGTGCACAAGGTGATACGGCACGTTTGGAGTGTACTCCCGCTTCGTCTTATTATACGCTGGTCAATACAACGAAAACCCGTACCCCCTCTGCCGGACGTTTCCGCGTATCCCGCAATTGGCTGGAGAACGGCAATGAACTGGCGGTATCGGGTAATGTGGACGGGAGGCGTACCGGTACGGTGAATATCTACTCTTCGCAGGATTTCTTTATGCACACCTTTCTGGAGCGTTTACGGGCAAAAGGCATTCATTGCCTGCTGGGTTATTCTTTCCGCGAGTTTCAAAAAGACAGTGTTTCAGTGCGAATGGCATCTTATAACACTTCTGTACAGGCAGTAGTGAATCAAATAATGAAAGAGAGCGATAATTTGAATGCAGAAGCTATGTTATGCCGTTTGGGTGCACAGTTTACAGGCGGCAGGCATGTTTCGGCTGCGGACGGGCTTTCGGCTGTCCGTCAGTTAATCAGAAAGCTGGGTTATCTCCCGGACCGTTATAAGCTGGCAGACGGTTGCGGGCTTTCCAACTATAACTACATCTCCTCTGAACTTTTAGTCGCCTTCTTGAAATTCGCTTATTCACGCACGGATGTGTTTCAGAAATTGTATAAGGCGTTGCCTATCGGAGGAGTGGACGGGACATTGAAGAACCGGATGAAGAAAGGGACGCTTTCTTATGGGAAAGTGCATGCCAAGACAGGCTCTTTTACTGCTATAAACTGTCTGGCAGGTTATTTGAAAGCGAATAACGGACACCACATTGCTTTTGCCATTATGAATCAGAATGTGCTTTCCGGCAGGGAAGCACGTAAATTCCAGGATGCAGTCTGTGATATGCTTATCCGGTGAATGGCCGGTTGGTGTGAATTTTATTTTTTTTCAGGCACGGATTATGCGGATTGCACGGATTTTCAGTTTAATCCATGTTGTGCTTTAAATCCGTGCAATCCGCGTAATCCGTACCTGAAAGGTCTTTTTAACGGAAGGAACCGTCTTTATTTGTACTGTGCCCAGTCAACATTCTTCATATCCCCGCTTTTTGCCAGTTCGGCGTGCATAGCCAGAGCGGCACGCATGGAGTGAGGAGTCTGCGCCTTGCCGTCGGTCAGTTTCAGATAGTCCCACAGGATATTCTTGTAGTCCGGATGAACACAGTTCTCGATGATTGCCTGTGCACGTTCTTTCGGGCTCTTGCCGCGCAGGTCGGCAACACCTTGTTCGGTAACGATGATGTTGACATCATGCTCGCTGTGGTCCACATGGGATACCATCGGTACGATGGCGCTGATTTTGCCTTCTTTGGCTACGGACGGGCAGGTGAAGATGGAGATGTAGGCGTTGCGCGTAAAGTCGCCTGAACCGCCGATACCGTTCATCATCTTCGTACCGCCGATATGGGTGGAGTTTACGTTTCCGTAGAGGTCGGCTTCGATGGCCGTGTTGATGGAGATAATACCTAAACGGCGCACCACTTCGGGACTGTTGGATATTTCCGACGGGCGGAGAACCAGCTTGTCGCGGAAGAAGTCCATATCCTCGTATATACCGTTCAGGCAGTCGTTGGTTACGGTCAGTGAGCAGGCGCTGCCAAACTTCACGCGGCCTTCGCGAATCAGTCCGATAACGGAGTTCTGGATAACCTCTGTGTACATCTCGAATGCCGGAATCGTCTTGTCACGTCCCAAAGCACCTAATACTGCGTTGGCGATGTTGCCTACGCCCGACTGTAACGGGAGGAAGGTGGAAGGGATGATACCGCGTTTCATATCTGCGGCAAGGAAGTCGGCTACGTTCTGTCCGATTTTGTCGGTCAGCGGGTCGGCAGCGGCGAAAGAGCGGGCTTCGTCCGGCCAGTTGGTTTCCACGATGCCCACAATCTTTTTCGGGTCTACCTGGATGTAAGGCTGTCCGATACGGTCGCTCGGCTTGAAGATAGGTATTTCGCGGCGGTAAGGCGGGTCGAGCGGTTCGTAGACGTCGTGCAGGCCCATGGCGTTTTTGCTGTGTGCTGCGTTCAGCTCTATGATAATCTGGTCGGCAAGGCGGCAGATAGTGGGAGCGATACCTCCGGCAGCAGTCAGGTAGATTTTACCGTCGGGAGTCACCTCGCAGGCTTCGATGATGGCGACATTTACTTTTCCCATGAAGCCGTAGCGTACTTCTTGCGCCATTTGCGACAAATGGATGTCGTTGTAGGCAATCTCGCCGTTGTTCACCGCTTTACGGAAATCGGGGTTGGTTGTGTAAGGAGCACGGTAGCGGATGGCTTTGACGCGTGAGAGGACACCGTCGCAGGAGTCTCCGGTTGAAGCTCCTGTAAAAATGCCTACCTGGAAAGGGTTTCCTTTGGCATGTTCCGCTTCTGCTATTTTTGCCAGTTCAGCCGTAACGGCTTTGGCTGTGCCTGCGGGAGTAAATCCGCTCAGGCCGATATTGTAGCCATGTTTAATCAGGCTTGCAGCTTCTGCTGCTGAAATGTAATTAAATGCCATAATGTTATAGTTATTTTTTCGTGTAAGGAATCAACTTTATTTTCAATCGCATTAATACTTTCGTTGTAATATCTCTCCCCAGATGATGGCTTTGCGTGCCTCTTCTGCCGAGTGTATTTCAAATTGGGATGAGGTTTCGGTGGGTTCGGGAGACATATTGTCGGTGTTTGGATAGACGGTAGGTTGTTTGGGAGCGGACTTATGCTTCTTTGCGGCTTTCTTTCGCGGCACGCTTACTTCCGGTTCTGGATTTTCGGGGCTATATCCGTCATAGGGTACACCGTTCCAATTTTCCGGAAAAGGACTTTCTGCATCGGGCATAGGCATGGCGGGACCGTTGCCGGTACTGGTTTTCGCTTCTTTCCTGGCCTGTCTTACAAAGCCGATAGCAATGATGCCTATCACGAACAGAAATTTGAAGATGTCTTCCATAAGTCTTTCTTTGTTTTTTACATCGCCAAAGGTAATTATTTAATCTGATTGTAACCAATAAATTGGCATTAAAAAAGGGCAGCTTCACAGCTCCCCTTTTATTTTTTAACCTAAACCTTAACTATGAAAAAATCTAATGTTTCTTTCATTTCACAAAAATGGAGATTTATTCCTACAATGCCAAATTAACACTCGGAAAATGTTTAGTCGCTTAACATTAATTAGTAGAAATCTGTCAATTAGAGGAAGTTAAGTGTTATTTTTCCACAGTTTCACTGCTTTATTGAACGTGAAGATGTATCTTTGCGGCGAAACTAAAAAAACAAGAAACAATGGAAAATATGACGGGAGTAGACTTTAAATCTGCAACTGCTGATGACAACAGAAAGTTGTTCATCGAGACGTACGGCTGCCAGATGAATGTGGCAGACAGTGAAGTGATAGCCTCTGTGATGCAGATGGCGGGGTATTCGGTGGCCGAGACACTGGAAGAGGCGGATGCGGTATTCATGAATACCTGTTCTATCCGCGACAATGCCGAACAGAAAATTTTAAACCGGCTGGAGTTTTTTCATTCGCTCAAGAAGAAAAAGAAGAATCTGATTGTCGGTGTGTTGGGATGTATGGCGGAACGTGTCAAGGACGACCTGATTACGAACCACCATGTCGACTTGGTGGTGGGGCCGGATGCTTATCTCAGCCTGCCCGATTTGATTGCGGCTGTGGAAGCCGGTGAGAAAGCCATTAACGTGGAGCTGTCCACAACGGAGACCTACCGCGATGTGATACCTTCGCGTATCTGCGGCAACCACATCTCCGGCTTTGTCTCTATCATGCGCGGTTGCAATAACTTCTGTACATACTGCATCGTTCCCTATACGCGCGGACGGGAACGCAGCCGTGATGTGGAAAGTATCTTGAATGAAGTGGCGGATTTGGTGGCTAAAGGCTATAAGGAAGTGACCCTGCTGGGGCAGAATGTCAACTCGTACCGTTTTGAGAAGGCGGACGGGGAGGTTGTCACTTTCCCTATGTTGTTGCGCACCGTAGCAGAGTCTGCACCGGGTGTACGCATCCGCTTCACTACTTCGCACCCCAAGGATATGAGCGATGAAACCCTGCAGGTTATTGCGGAAGTGCCCAATGTGTGCAAGCATATCCACCTGCCTGTGCAGAGCGGAAGCAGCCGTATCCTGAAACTGATGAACCGTAAGTATACCCGTGAATGGTATCTGGAACGTGTAGATGCTATCCGCCGTATCATTCCCGACTGCGGTTTGTCTACGGATATATTTTCCGGTTTCCATTCCGAGACGGAAGAAGACCACCGGCTTTCCCTTTCCCTGATGGAAGAATGCGGTTATGATGCCGCCTTTATGTTCAAGTATTCCGAGCGTCCGGGTACGTATGCCAGCAAGCATTTGCCGGATGATGTGCCGGAAGAGGTGAAGATCCGCCGTCTGAATGAAATCATCGCTTTGCAGAACCGCCTTTCTGCCGAAGCCAACGCCCGCTGCGTAGGTAAAACTTACGAAGTATTGGTGGAGGGAGTGTCCAAGCGTTCGCGCGACCAGCTCTTCGGACGTACCGAGCAGAATCGGGTAGTGGTTTTCGATAGGGGTACGCATCGCGTGGGCGATTTTGTGAACGTGAAAATCACGGAAAGCAGTTCAGCAACGCTGAAAGGAAAAGAAGTGTGATTTTGCGGTAATATTACCGGTAATATTACCGGTAATATTACCGCAAGTGATATATATAATATATATCTGTCTCTTATACACATCTGACGCTGCCGACGATAAGGC
>ENA-OZFC01000120-OZFC01000120.1-human-gut-metagenome-genome-assembly--contig:-NODE-120-length-58017-cov-9.309272_pt1 | contig 58017 bp, 78 predicted proteins | sample MGYA00245076_ERZ653625 | MGnify/ENA primary metagenome ERZ653625 (study PRJEB26926, sample SAMN06165169) | human gut metagenome | biome: ENVO:00009003; feature: ENVO:2100002; material: ENVO:00002003... | reverse complement strand
CTGTTAGGTGATGTAAGGAATACGTTGCAATAATAAAATCATATGCATTGTAGCATTTTTGTAAATGGAGATTGATTCATCTAAAATTATTTTATTGTCGACTGTATTTTACTGCTTTCACGACTGTCTCAACGCAATTAATTGTTAATGCCAAAATGATGATTGAGAGAAATACCTTATTATAGTGTATAAAAACATGTGAAATACCTTCTGCATCCGTTCCAAGTAACTGCTCAATACCATCAAAAAATCCACTATTCATAATCCTATCATTTAATAGCCAAATGCTTGTTAATACTCCATCAATAATATTGGTAATAATGGTAACAAGCATCACTCTTTTGGTATAGCTGCCATCAATAAGTCTCACACTGTCCCTTGTAACACCCAAAATTCCAAATGCAAGAATGAAATACCATGTTTGTCTGATATATTCTAAATTAAAAAGTGGTTCATACACACCTACCCCATTTTTTACAAATGCAATGCATAAAATCTGTGGGCATACAAGAAATACAAGAGTAAAGATAACCGAAAAAACAATTCCTACAATCGCATCTACTTTTGAAATCCTATTAGACTTTTGTGGAACAGGAGGCAAATTATCTATTCCATCATTTAACCCATCCACCTTAATTCCTTTTTTATAAAAGAATGCAAATAATAATGTCACAAATGCAAATCCTGTCAATATACCGCCAAAAATCCCACCGACGGTTCTATAGATAGCTATATACCAGATTGTATGCGATGTTAATGCTGCCATAATTTGAGCAAGTAACATTCCTCCACTGATGCACACTGTCACAATTTTCAATACATACACATATAAACTGTAATACGGCTGTCCAATCAAACAATCCTGTGTTTCACCTTTATATTTCGAAGCTAACTCATTCGGGGTTCCCAGTTCCGTTAAAACAACTTTGATATCACGCTCCGTTGGAGTAACATCCTCACATCGTTCCTCCAACATATCTTGTATGATCGTCTCTAATTCCGCCGCCACGTCTTTTTTCATGGCGGATTTCATATGTTTTGTAACTGCATAAATGTATCTGTCGATCAAATCATTTTTTACCATTTATTCTTCCTCCATTAAAACATTGATTGACTGTGAAAATTTTTTCCAGTGTTCTTTAATTTTTTTATAAACCAGCTTCCCATCTTCTGTGATGATATAATATTTTCTTGGCTTCGTTGCCTCAGTTTCCCATTCACTTTTTAGCAGACCTTGACTCTCTAGTCTTCTCAGCAGAGGATATAATGTATTGCCTTCTATCGAAATACCTTTTCCTTCTAATTCCTTTACCAATGAATATCCATACATTGGTTTATTTAGTTGTGCTAACACTACCATGATGAGTGTGCCCCGTCTGAATTCTAAAATTAATCCTGAAACAATTTCATCACAATTCATCAAATCTCCTCCCTAGTATCCTTTATTTAAATTCACTGTGTTTATTGCACTGTATTGTGTGTCACACACTATGTGTTTAACATAGTATACTGTGTATCACACATCATGTCAACAAGTTTATCCTTTGCATTTTAAGTTTTGCATATTATGCCCTATATTATAGGGTGTCATCACAATTCATGTCCTCCTTACATTTAATACAATAACGCTGAAAAAATGTGGTGTCAGTGATGGGAATAGCCAAGGATTTTGATATAGGATTAGCGATAGTGTAGATAATACAAAAAGGACAGTGTCCTCTCAACACTGTCCTCCCTAATTTACATGATTGAATTTTCATAATCTTGTAATTCGTGATATATACCTTCTATGATGACCCTACTTCCAGCAATTCTATAAACCAATAAATATCTATGCTTTGCAAACCTTATTTTTCGCAACCCTAATTCTCTTAATCTATCACTTTTACAATAATTAAATGTATCAGCCATTTTTTCTAATTTTCCAACTGTATCATCAAAGTCATCCATAACATTTTCTAAAGCCTGCGGATTTTTTAATACATTGGATATATATGACAGAATATTATCATATTGCTTTTCTGCCAACTCTGAAAGTTCTACATTAAACTGCATACTTCTCCCTCATGCTCTTTGAAACTGCTCTTGCTGACTTCGTTGCTCCAGTGTCACTTTTTCTGATTGATGCGGAAAGTTCTTCTACTAACTCGTTCTCACTTAATCTTTTCAGTCCATTGTTTTCTGGTTTTTCAGATAATTTGTTAACAAGCATAATTACCATATTATAGTCTTCTGCTGACAGACTTTCTATCTTTGCTGTTAATTCTGCAATACCCATGCATATCAACTCCTTTCCCATTTCTCTTTCCTTTATTATATCTCGTACCTACTGCAAAATCTACTCCAATTTCTTCCAAAATTTACTTTCCTAACCGCATACTCTTATTTCACCAGCATCTCATATGTAACCCCGTACTTCTGCGCAATCTCGCTTGCATAAGATTTTCCTTCCGGAGGCGCCACTTCAATCTGATAGGAGCGCTCTGTCCCCTTCATGTGCACGATCATGGAAAACGCTTTTCCATCTGTGTGCTCTGCCTTCTGCTGTTCTTCATTCATTTCCTCCACATCAAATGCCAGCTTATGCATATGTGTATTATAAATAGTCCTCATTCCCTTATGTAAAATTGCCCTGACACTGTCCTTGGCAATGTAGTATCCCTCTTCAAACGAAGTGGTAGAAAATGATTCATTCATCAAGAGCAGACTCCTGCTGTCAGCCTCCTCATAGATTGCCTTAAAACGCTTACACTCTTCCCCAAGCCTTCCTAAATCCAATGTCTTGTCTTCATCTGCCGGGAAATGGGTGTAAATACCTGTAACAGGGGAAAATGTAAATGCTTTCCCCGGAATATATATGCCACCCTGCGCCAACACAAACAACTGCCCAACAGCCTGTGTAATTGTCGTCTTTCCACCTCGGTTGGCACCTGTTAAGATATACACTCTCCTATTCCGGTCGAAATCCATATCATTCGGTACAATATTCCCGGACTCCTCTGTCTCAAAAACAGCAAGCTTTAAATTGTAAATTCCACGTGCCTGCATCATATACGGATCAGATTCATTTTCTCCCGCTTTATATACAGAAGCTTTAGCAAAGGTAAAGCCCTGTTCCTGCAATTTTTGGATGTACTCCGCCCATTTGATATAGTAGAGCAGCTCCGGAATCAAGTCTGTCATGTCGGTAATGGTAATAGAAACATATTTGTTCAGTACTTCTCTGACTCTTTTCACCATATGGGAAATCATATGGTTGACGATTCGGTCTGTATAACGAGTCACATCCTTTGCCTGATCTCCCTCGGGAAGCTTCACAATGCCACCCCGGCTTTCCGACCGCATAACAGCTGTATCCATCACCTTCTGCATAGGAGTGCTAATCACCGCGTCTGCATTCACATCAAATGGCTGAAATTTGAAATTCTTTTTCCATATGGTATCCTCATTGATCCGATCCTTTGACGCAATATGGTCATAAAAATTGCCCAGGATTCCGGACTTGGTAAAATATTTGCTGTTTACAGATATCAGACCGATTCCGTCCGCTTCAAAGCGGTCATTCAAGTTAATACCTACCGTAATGCTCTTAAGCTGTGAAGTGTCCATTTTCAGTTCTGAGATATCTTTTTTCAGTTCTGCAAATCCGTTGTCCGCATAGATTTTCTCCACATAGGCTTTTAAACCCAGAAAGCCTGCGGAATGAATGTCCGAAGCTGCCAGACATGTATGAAGCGCATCCACACACTTGATATAATCATTAAGCTCGTCCAGCCGATGCAAAAGATCCCAGATGCAGGCACTCTCATCATATTCCCGGTTAAAGCTACCGTACTCCCTCAGAAAGCTGATGCGCTCGAGTATTTCCATAAGGTCATCACGCATTTTTTTCTGTTGAAGGACATCCTCGAAAATATCGCAGCGGTACTGTGTCACCGCCGGATCTGCATACATACGCGCCATCACGTTTTGAATGTAGTTCTGCTCCCGCTCCTTTGCTGACAGCTTTTTACAGATTTGATCCATCCCCAGATCATGCATAGTCACATCACTCAAGGTCCGGTATTGTGCATTTGTATCCGGGTATAATAAACTGTATTTTTTCTGACTCATAAGCTTGTCCTCTCCTTCTGATCTAATATGCAATTTTGAACGAAATCCGTATAATTTAGCTTACCCCATTTTAACGCGGAAGATGGAGTGCGGAAGATGGGTTGCAGAACAGACGTCCGGGGGACGTCTGTTCTGCAACGACCGGAGCGGAGCGAAGACCGCAAGACATCCGGGGGATGTCTGCTCTGCGCCGACCGAAGCGGAGCGGAGACCTTGGACCCATGGGGACAAGGTCCGCTTCCGCTTCTAAAATCAAAAAGGGCTAAGCCCTAAGGCTTAACCCTTTTTAATTTTATAATGCGGAAGATGGGACTTGAACCCACACGATTGCAATAATCACAAGATCCTTAGTCTTGCTCGTCTGCCAGTTCCGACACTTCCGCATATATTTGATTTTCTGTCGCTTGTCTCACGCGACTTTGATATAATATCAAATCAAACCAAATATGTCAACACTTATTTTTATTTTTCTATATTTTTGAAATGTCAAGCAATAAATGCAAAACTTTTATTGCAAAACATCATTTCATCACTTTGCACAATACTCTCCATTCGTTTTTGTAGGTTTTTACTAATTTCGTGCATAGTACCCCCTATTTCTGCTCTCTGGTCTTTTTTTATTATGCTATCAGTGCCAGTTCTTTGTCAAACTGCATCTGTGCTGTTTCCCATCCGAATAGTAATCTCGGGTAGTTGTTTATCCAGTTTTCCACCTCTTTGATGTCGTCCTCGGTTCGGTCATCGAAGTTTGTTCCCTTCGGTACTTTTCTTCGTACCAGTTTGTTTTGGTTCTCGTTGTTCCCTCGCTCATAGCTTGAGTATGGGTGGCAGTAGTATATCTTTGTTCGGTTCTCTCCGTCCTGCAGGATGCTCTTTTCTAATCCCTCGCAGTCGCTGAACTCTGTTCCATTGTCCACGGTGATGGTCTTAAATATCCGGCTGAACCTGTCGCCCCACTGTTCTTCCAGTCTGTTGATGCAGGATACCACCTGTTCTGTGGTGTGTTCCATGAGGAGGAACATCAATTCTTCCCTAGTCTTTCTTTCTGTCATTACAAGGAGGCTGTGTTTTGATTCTCCCCTCTTTCCGATTACGGTGTCCATCTCCCAGTGTCCGAATTCCTCTCTGGTGTCGATGTCGTCCGGCCGCTTCTCGATGCTGTCGCCTGCTGCTGCCCTTGCCTGCGTTTTTCTCACTGCCTTCTTTTTCTTCTTTCGGTTACCCTTGATTGGCAGGTCTTTGTTTGTGAGGTTGAGGAAGAGTCCGATGTCGATGTATCTGTATAAGGTCTGTCTGGTTATCGTCACTGAAAACTCCAACCCCTGCTGTTCTATGTATCCGAGCACTGCTCCGACCGAGAAGTCCTCGTTTACCATTTTGTCCTCGATGAAGTCTGCCAGTGCCTGGTCGTTTCCTATTTTGAGGTCTGGTCCTTTTGCTCGCAGGTTTTCTTGGTACTTTTCGTGTGCGATGTCTGGGGAGTATCTTTCTTCCTCTGTGAGGTCGGAATTGGTGTGGATGTATCTGCCACGTTTCAGTTCCCGGTAGATGGTGCTGATGTGTACTCCTATCTGATCCGCTATTTCTTCTTTACCGTGTCCTGCTTTGACCAGTGCTTCTATCTTTAGTCTGTCTGCCTTGGTTAGCTGTTTAAATCTTCTAGCCATACTCCGTGTCCTCCTTTGTTCGTTCTGTGTACCTACTATTATTGTCGAATTACTTATAAATATCAATAACTTTTTGTTATGAAAAACTATAAGATACCAACAAACAAAGGCTCTCTACTGGGTTATATTTTTGTTGAATTTACGGGTTATATTTTACTTGAATAGTAGGCGATTCCAAGGTAATATACCAACAACCTAAAGGAAAGGAGGTGCAGTCCATTGGACAGGTTAGATGCTTGGGTCAGCAAAATAAATAAGCTGAGTAAAGTGGTTCGAGCACTTACTCAGCTTGCATTGGAAATCGGTACACTGGTCGCAGTGATAAGATTCATCATCTTATGATTTCCGATAAGCACCTTGAGGGGTTCGCCCCTCTTGGTGTGACCCATAATATCACACGATAGGAGGTTTTGTCAATGAAACGATTATGTGTTTCGCTTTCGGAATTGGCTTTCAGAGTAGCAGAGTTGCTCATCGTTGTGTTCGGTCTGCTGCTTCTGGTGTCCAGATAGCCAGTCCGGGGTTGGCAGGGACATTCGTGTCCTTGCCTGCTCTAACCCACCATTGGCGGTCCCAAGTCCGCAGGAGGAAGTGTGAGGGGAGCAAGAAGGACGATGCCATGTCTGAGTGATGTCTGACAAGTTTGACTGGTTTTTAATGTGAAAGCCTTAAAACCGTGGAGGAGTTATTGGCTCTGCCGATTGCCCGGTGCAACTCGTTGATTTTGTTTCCTGATTTTGCAGAGAAAGGATTTAGGTGGTGTGTAGCCAAGCACGATGTTTTGCCAGTGAGCAGTATCACTGACCGTTCTCTCCCTCGGACGTGACCGATGGGCGACATGGCTTTTCGTCTTTTCAAAAAACGGCGAATAAATTCCCGGCGATAAATTCCCGGCGAATAAATCTGAAAGGATATGTAAAATGATTTATATTGATAAGTGCCGCACTGACCTCGGTCTTTCCGTTGGTGAGTGGGCAGTTGATGATTATTGCAGATTTTCTGATACTGGTGTCGTGGGTCCGTCCACTGGCACTCGTGTGATTGAACTGACCGACAGGTTCGGGGACGTGTTACTTCGTTTCGTGGTTTCCGATTCCTGCTCCGACAATGTCAGCGAGTTTTCTTCGAGGAGGTGTGTTTGATGAATAGAGACGCTTTGGATGAGATTATGCGTGCTCATGGCGACAAGTGCAAGGATTTGGCTGCGGCCATTGGTATGTCCGTTCCTAACTTCTCCACCATCTGGAATGGCAGGGGTGAGTTCGGGTTGAAGTATATCCGAATAATTGCTACCCGGTATTCCCTGTCTGCTCAACAAGTCTATGATATCTTTATCTTCCCTAGAGGGTAGCATGGCTATCCTCTTTTCTTTTTCTTCTGTGGCTTTCAGATTCGCCCCATTTTGGCAATAAAAAAGACCCAGTGGGTATTTCTTCCACTGGGTTGCTTTTCGTCTAAATCTGGGGCACACGGTGTGCCACGTTCGGTATTTCTGCGTTGCTTTGTTCCCGACATTTATGTCGGTCACATTCTGCGAAGTATCTGCGAAGTGCTTACCCCCTTTAGAACCCCCTCTGGGGCACATCATACCTCCGAATCCGGAATCAGTCAATCGGGAATATTCCGATTAAATTCTGGTAGCGTAGTCGAGGGATATCCACCCTGCTCCACTCTTAAGTCTGCCCCATCCGGCATCCGAACCTTTACCCGCTTTTACTTCCACGATTGTGAATGTGCCGATACCAGTCTTTTCCCCGGTCTTGGCATAGTTTGTTCCTGCTCCTGTTCTGATGTTGAGGTCAGTGATTTCCACTCTGACTTTGAATGGTACGTTGCTCTGTGGCTGTGGCTTCGTTTCCGTCTTTGTGAATTTCACATACTTCTCACTGGCTGTGATATAAAGGCCGCTTTTCAGCTTGTACATCTTGCCGCCACCTGCTAGGGTAACCAGTGCCACTACCGTGAACTTCGTTCCCTTCTTCGTAGCCGGTCCGACTGGTCCGTGGGTCTTGTTGCAACTGGAGGCATTGAAGTCTGGTGTGTTATGCACCTCGATTCCGTCTGCTCCTGTGTAGATTACTTCCAGTGTGCCGGATAAGTCCTCCACTTTAACTTCTGCAGGTTCTTCCTCTTTGGCATCGTTGCCTTTGAGTTTGCCTGTTACCCTTGCTGCCAAATCGCCCAGTCTGTTGTATAACCAGTCGCCCGGACAGCTTTTATTTGCGAACCAACGGTGCACGGTGATTACCATCTCATTATCCTTTGGCTCGTAGTTTAGGCTCTTGTCCTTATTGGCAAACCAGAGGAGGGTGTCTTTTCCGTTTCTCCTGCAGATATCCACGCATAACTCTACCAGCTTGTTGTAGACGATGTCTGTCATTGCGTATGGTGCTGTCTTGTCGCTTGCACATTCGATTGTGATTGCTCTCTGGTCGTTTGCTCTGGATGAGGAGCACCAACTTCTGTTTGCTTCGTCTACGATAAGGCATACCTTGCCATCTGAACCGATACCATAATTGCAGGAAGCCTGTCTGCTTGATTCGTCAAAGCATCCACCGATGTTTGCTGCTTTAAGCTGCCCCACTACGCAGTGTGGTGTGATTCTGTCGATTCTGTGTGTTCTTGTTCCACTGTGGTTTGGACTCATTACCTTGCAGTCCACTAATGCACTGTTTGTGTGTCCCATATCATTGCCCTCCGTTTCTTTGGTAGCATACTTTCCGAAGTATGTCTGTCCGTAGTTTGCTCTCTTAACCTGCACCTTTTCGCTCTGATCCGCAGGTCGCTCGAATTTTGTGAGTACGCAGTCTGATGCTTCTCTGACCGATGTGGCTGCCTTTAAGGTTGCCAGTACCCCCTTGTATCCTTCTGTCAGTTCTTTCTTCAAGAAGTCCAACTGCATCTGAAGGTCGCCTATGCCCTTACCTGCATCTTTGGCGAAATTATGCAGGTTCTGTTTTCTGCTCCAGTACGTCCACTGGGCGAGACCGTATCCGGCTTTGTCGTTTACGAAGTTCGTGTACGTTCCGTCATCGACTGCCTGCGTGTATGATGCGTTCGTGTGCCCCAGTTTCTTTTCGTAGGAGTTCTGCAGGTTCTGTGGGTCCAGTCCGCTTTCTGCGAAAAGGTTACCCATAAGTCCTGCTACTCCGTATGGATTGCCGATTAATTCCATGAGGTATTCCCAGATGGTCTTTTCGTTCATTGTGTCCACCTCCTAAAACAAACAAGGCGACCTTGTGGCCGCCCTGCGTTGTGGTTCTTATTTAGGTTCTGTGTATGTGAGTGCTCTCTGGCTGTCGGAGATTCCCTTTGTAGTAGGGTCCGTCACAATGCCGAGGATTGCGAGGACACCGAATGCTGCATTGACTACGTCAAGCAGTTTGTTGCCCATTTCTCCGAGGTCGATTGTGATTCCGAATACTGCTGCCACTACCTGCACGAGCAGGAGGACTGCCGGAATGATTGCTACCCAGAATGCCTTGTTTTTGATTCTTACTTTCCAGTTAATGTTCGTCATGACGACTCTCCTTTCTTTTCAGATGCAGTTCTTCGATTTCTTCGTGCATCTTCGTAATCATGCCATTACCCCCGAGTGCGTGATACGCTTCATACATTTCACAGAAGTTCTGGTATGCGTATGAAGGTATTTCGCCCAGGGCAGTGTACTTGTCGTGGTACTCGATGAGTTGCACTCTAAGCAGGAGCATTGTGCCCTTGCTGTTGGCATCTCGGTCTTTTTTCTGTCTTTGCAGTAGCCATACAATGTATCCCATGAGGGAGGTCAGCACGATTGGAAGTGCCACCGTGTATGTCTGCATTAAGAATTCGCCCATTGGTCCTTGTTCCTTTCTAATCCAACGCACCCATGGCAGGGATACTGGGACATCGGAATGTGATTATTTATGCAATGGTAGCAGGTGCCGCTTTCTTTGCACTTCTGGTCGCAGACCTTCATGTGCTTATGGCAGTACCTGCCACCGTGCGAGTGACTGCATTGAAACCTATTCTGCTTCGTAGGTTTCGCCTGTGATTTCCTCGTATTCCGATTCATCGATTGTTCCCTTTTCTACTCTTGCCTTCAACTGCTCTTTGGTCAGTTTCCCTGCTTCGTAGAGTCTTTTTAAACTGTTTACCAACGCTCTCATTACAACAATCCCTCCTCGATAAGTGCTAACGTGTACGCATCGATTGCTTCTGTGGTGTCGATTTCCTCGATGGATTTGAGCATTTCGTATTCACTGACTGTGATTTCCCTGCTCTCGCATACCCACTCTGTGTAGGCATCCGTTCCTGCCACCTCATCTGCTTCGTGTGTTACCTCTTTGATGTTTCTTCGCTGCATATAGGTGTCGTTGCTAATAAGCTGCAACTCCTGTGGCTGCTCCGAACATCGTTCCTGTGTCCACTGTTTCATGGTTCTGCCTCCTTTTCAGCTTTGAAATTATTTTCTTGAGCCTTCCGATGTTCACGTATGGTTTTATCCTCTGCTCGTAGCACTCGTAGGTGTCCGTGCAGGTAAACCATCCCATGTAACTCAGCATGGCTTCAATGTGCTTTTGAAAATATCCACGGTTTTCTTCCTTTGCCCGGTTCATCTTGGCTGCCAGTCTGGTGGCTGATAGCATGATGCTTTTTCGGATGATGGTCTTTTCCCGGTAAAATAAAAACCCCATAAAGTCCAATGGTCTGCCTATGATCCGCTTGCCCTTCTGGTAGTAGAATTTGCACACCTGGTATGTGCGTTTCAGTTTTAATCTGAACCTTTGACCTAGCATTTGCATTATGGCGACTATGGCTTTGTGGAGTGTTTTCTTGTTACTGGCGAAGAGTGGCATATCGTCCATGTATCGCATGAATTTCTTTATGCCGAGTTTCTCTGTTACCATCTTGTCCAGTGGTTCGAGGATATAATTTGCGAGCCACTGCGATATGTAAAACCCAAGGGGAATGCCTTTCTTGAATCCCTTTAGGCATAACTGGATGATGTATAAAAACCAGTCATCCTTGATTCTGATTGCCAGTTCCTTCATGAGTACATCGATTCTGATGTTGTCATAAAAGTGCCGGATGTCTATCTTGGCGAAGCACCTTGTACCTTTGGTGTCTTTGAGCCACCGTCTTATCTGCTTCTTTCCGTAGTGTGCTCCACGTCCGGGAAACGATCCGCAGGAATATGGGTATGCTGTTGCCATGATGATTGGCTCTAATACGAGCACGATGATGTGGTGTAGCCACTGCTCGTGGATTTCGGGCATATAAATCTTGCGTTGTTTACCATGCTCGAATATGATTTTCGGAGTCCTTTTCCGTGGTTTGTATGCCAGTTCCGGGTGTGGTACTTCCACTCCCGGTGGCTTGGTATTCTCTATCATCTGCCGCATCTTTCTGACTTCATCGTCCAAGTGTGCATCGATGTAGATGATTTCCTGTCTTTTGGTCTTGCCTTTTCTCAGCTTCTTATATGCTTTACGAATGACCTGTTCGTCTAGCATCTTTTGATACAGATACTTGTACTCTTTCATTTCCTTGTACTCCTATGGGATATTTTTTCTTCTATCTCCTGCAGGTCGATAGGTGCGACCGCTTTATCGCCTGCCCTGTATCGGATTTATTTCCACTCCCCTAACCAATAATGGCGGATGAACGGTGTTTCAACCGTCAGCGGTGTAGGAAGTGGGTCAGCTTTAGGTTTATATTCCATGTTAGATAGAATAAGGCGGCCCCGATGTTCCAGTTGGCATTCGTAGCAGTGTTGTTCACATTCAAATAACGCAAACCGTCATTCGTGCCATTGTTGCAATTACCGAAACGAAGGGCGACAGCCCGAGGTGACGCTGACCCTCTCCCCTAATATTTAAATGTTAATAATTCCGAAAGTCCTCACTGGGGGAATTTGCTCACAAGTTCGCAACCCCCAGACCCCCTAGTGGGTCTTGCTTACGCTGCGACCCCAACAGGTGGTAAAAGAAGGATGGCGGCCCCGAAGCCCCAGTGGGCAAACGAAGCAGTGCCGCCCACAGTCAAAGAACGCAAACCGTCAATCGTGCCATGGGTGCAAAGACCGAAACGAAGGGCGACAGCCGTTATCTCTACGTTCTGCCATAAGCCATCGCAACCACCAGTGGATGTGCTGCCCTTGCATGGATGCACTGGCACTGCTCCGAATCCTGGTACTGTCTGGTATTTGTGAGGATAGAAGATACCTGTGTTCTGTGAACCATCTTCCTTCAGTACCTTTGGCAGGCTGATGCCTGTGTCGTGGTAGGTTGCTCCTGTGAGGTCGTATGCGTAGTTCTTGCTTACTTTGTATCTGCCATTTACGAGCAGTGTGTAAGGGTCACGCATCCACTGCTGCCATGTTCCCAGTACGATGGAATGCAAAATCTTGTTGAGGGACTTGCCATCGCTTGTGCCATAGAACTGGCCGCCTCCGACTACTGCATTCTGCTTTACTCCGTTTGTCGGTGCAAGGCTTGTGTCGTAGCCACTCATGTTTCCGTTTCCGTATACTGCCTGTGAGTTCGTGCTCTTTCCGAACATGATTAAAAGGTCAGTAAGTGTCTGGACGATTGGTCCACCGAAGAATTTGGCTCTTTCTCCGAATGCATCGATGGCTGTTTTCTCTGCTGCTGTTGCGTTGCTGTAGCAAGGCTGTACCCCGGAAATGGATTTCATCTTGGTATCAACGATTGAACCGTAGAACATTGGAATCCATACACCTTCCAGTTCCTTGTTGTCTGGGTCGATGAAGCCGACTGCTTCAAATCCATCTCTCTTGCTCATGGAGAATTTAACCACACGGTCGTTGCCGAGCATATATTCCTGCTTGTAAATCTTCGGAATCCAAGCGAATGCACCACCATCGTATGCTGTGTTGGCTACATCGGAGGCTGTTCCGTCCTCTTTCTTGGTGTAGTCGGTTTCATCCAGTCTGTAGTCTGGTGTACCGTCCGAACGTACCATCCAAGGCTTGTTGCCTACGAGTATCGGGAAGTTTGCCCATGAACCGTAGTTGGCTTCTCCTGCGGTCTTGTTTACTGTAAGCGGTGTGTATCCTGCGTTTGCTCCGATGTATTCGATTCTCTCTGTCGGACTGAGTACGTTCATGTGCTCAATGAAACCGTATACTTCGTCTGCTGCTAAGATGTTATACACCTTGTCCAGTGTTTCTTTGTCTGCGATATAGGTTCTGTTTCCCATTATCCTTCTACCTCCTCAAAGTATAATAATCCGTTTTCCACTCCCATGGTGTACTTGTCGCCTGTTGCCTGGTCGTACAAGTAATACTGATTTGGTGCTTCAATGGTTACGGTGTCTGCGTTGGCTACCTCGGTCAAGAAATTAACCGTGATAGTGGATGGGAGCAGGTCGTTGTAAGCGGGCATATAATCCCACTGGTCCGTCACTGCCACTGCGATTGCGTAGAGGATTTCTCCCTCATCCGGGTCGTTTGCAAAAATACCGACCTCTTTCACGTAGTAACCGTTCTGCAGGTTTCCTGTGTCCTGCTTGTTTGACATGACAATCTTCACATAGACGTTCGTATTGTTCTGTCTGGTTACGGTTGTCAGCTTGAATTCCTGCTTCTTTGCTTTCAGTGCAGTCCTGTTGGTCAGTGCTTCTCCGTCCGAATACGAACCGTTACCTGCTGCGGCCTTTGTAAGGTTGATTTTGCACTGCCCTGCCTGTGCTTTGGCGAGAAGTGCGATACCTTTGGTCGTCAGCACGGCTTCTTTGAATATTCCTGCCATTGTTCAGTTCCTCCTTCTTAGATTGTTATTGTAGAATTGGTTGCAACCCCGACTGCGACTGTCGGCTCGGTCTTAATATCCACGGTGGAGGTGTATGCTCCGTTGTAGATGGTCGTTTCAGTATCTGCGTGTGCTTTTACTGCTGCGTATACCTTCTGCCCTGCCTGTGTCGTTACCGGGTCTGCACTATTCCCTATGGTTTCTTCCGGGTTGCTGAATGCCCCGACAGCCGCCCTGCTTTCCCCATTTAGGCTCTCTGTTCTTCCTTGTGGGGAATTTGTCGCATATCGCTCCGAAGTGGCTACAATCGCCACACCCACGCTCTCTGGGTGGGTGATTTCCGATTTCATGTTGTGGTGATTTAGGATGGTGTCCTCTGGGTGCGTAAATGCCCCGACAGCCACTCTCTCATCCATCTCGATTCCACGCTCTATCAGAATTCTTCTGATGTGCGACCTCGTATTTTTTACCCTCTGAATGATGGAGAGGAAGTATGTGGCGATTTCCTCTGTCATTCGGGCATCGGTTATGATGTCAAATGTTCCGGGTGTGTACGGAGGTTCGTCAAAGTTGAACCATTCCACTACATCGCCCTCTCCGAATACAATCTCTATCAGTTCTGCGACTGCACTCGGTGTTCCTGCCTTGGTATGCCATAGCAGGGTTCTTTTGATGATGTTTCGCTTTGTTTCTACATCCATGTCCTCCTGGTAGTACGGAGTCCGAAGTTCCACTGCCAGTACGTCCAGTATCTTCTCCGGGAGTTTGTCTATGACAGCCAGTGTCCTTGTTCTGTCTGCCAGTCGCAGAAGTCTTTGGTGCTCCTGCTGTATTGCGTAGCTTAGGCATCGTGTTTCCACGTCCTTGGCTATCTTCTCCGGCAGGAGGTCTGTGATTTGTCCGTCATAGAGTTTAATCATTTTCGATACCTCCGTAGCTTATGGTCTGCTTGCCGACCCTTGCGACACTGGTGTCTGGTGTGGCTGTGAATACCGGGGAGGCTACGTCTACCCTCTTTGCTCCTGCTGCCACGATCCGCTTGATGAGTTCTGATGGGTTGATGTCTTTTCCGATGGTGTATGTCTGCCACTGGATGTATTCTGCGATTGCCTGTGCTACCAGTCCTTGGATTGTGCCTGCCTTTGACTGGTCGCTCTTGTTGATGTAATACGTGAGGTTGATGTCAAATCCTACCTCCTCTGGTGCGAGGACGGTTACCTTATCGGTAAGCGGTCGGATGTTTTCATCCTGCAGGAACTCCTGTAATCCCTCGATGGTAGTCTGATTTGGAAGTGCTCCGTCCGTCATTAAGAAACGGATTTCGACTTCTACCGGGTTCGGACTGGTTACCTTGACATCGCCTATTGTCTGGCTGTAGGTTTTTGCCCAGTAGACGTAGGCATCATCGGGACCGGCTACACTGTAGCCACTTGGTGCAAGGAAGATTCTCTCTGCCATGCTGTCGTCCGATTCGAGGTCTGCTCCCTCTGTGGTTTCCGTGAGGTTTTCCACTTTTGCCACGTATGGTATCAAATCCACCAGTGTGTTAATCTGCCCCGCCAGTATTTCGTTGCCTGCTACACCGTTTTCGGTGCATACGGCTCTGATGTCCACGGACATCTCTCCTGCAGGTATCTCATCGTATCCTTCGGTGGCGAAGTATAAAAGTCCACCGTTGGTGGCTTTTGTTCCCTCTGGTATGCCGATTGCGTTCGGTCTTGCTTCTGATAATGTGAAACGCAGGATTGTTTCGGCAGGTGCCGCCTGTTTTCTCGTTACCCCTCTGCCTGCTCCAAGGTTATCCAAAAATTCCCCATAGGAATATTTGATTAAATCCTGCTTGCCTGCTCTGTCCACGTACTGTGCCACCTGGTATAATTCCAGTGCGTGTGCGTAGAGGGTGATTCGGTTCGGGTCCGATGGCGAGAGGGTTATCTTCTTTCCTGTGATGCGTTCGTATTCCGATTCAAAGTTTGCCACCATTCGTGTTCTCATTTCGTCCAGTGTGTCGTTGTCAATGAAGGACACTTCCGGCAGGTCTTTTACGCTCTGTATTGTATCAGCCATGTGTTATTACCACCTCTGCTTTCAATTGCCCATCACTTCCTGCTGTGAAGTCTATGGACTTGATTGTTGCTCTTGGTTCGTATCTGTCCGTTTTGTCTGTGATTTCCACTGCGAACAGGTTCTTTGCCACATCGATTGGCATTCCCACGAAGTCCGTGTTTAGACCGAACTCCCTGTCAAGCGGGCACGTTCCCTCTGCTGTCTGGTACAGTGTTTCCAAGCACCTTTTGATATCTGCGACTTCTCCGTCTGCATAGTCAAATGTGACGGTGATGTTGTTTAGGTCTATTGTCATGATCCGCACCTCCTACAGATATTCTTCCAGTGTTAAATTGAGGGAGGCTTTCATGAGTTCTCCGTGGCTTAGTATGGTATCCCATGTTTCGCTCATCTGCGTTATCTTCCACTTGTTCTTGCCTACCTTTGCTGCTCCGATGACCAGTGATTCCACTCGGCCGCTTTCGATGGCTCGCTCGATGCTTTCCAGTGTTTTCCTTGGTCTTACTCCGTGCTGAGCGTTCAGCACGATTGTGAATGTGATGCTCTGCAGTTCCGGGTTTAAGAATTCCGAACGGGGTTTCTTTCCGATTCGTTCGTGCTTTCCCCAGTTTGCAGACACCGTCTTTTGGAAGTTGTTGAAATTCAGCACTTTGGAATCGCTCGTTTCAAAAACTATCAACTTCCCGAAGTTTCCTATCTGTGCCATTTCTTTATCCTCCTAATGCCTTGACTCTCTTTTCCAAGTCGTCTATCTGTTTCTGCAGGCTGTCTTTTCCCTCGGTCCTTGCTGTCGCTGCGACCAGTTCCACGATTTTGCTTGCGTTCTGCTCAATGTCTGAAAATGCATCATTGATTTGTTCCAGTGTGACGTATGGCTTGTCATCGTATTTATACCCTTCGAATTCGATGAACGGTGCTCTCAGTATGAGTTTCCCGGTCTTTTCCGAATACGATATCACTGCTTCGTTCTTGGTGTTGCTCATCTCCTGCCGGAAGATGCCGTTTGCCCCACCGTGTGGTGTGTTGGCTGCTCCGTAGACTGGTCCGAGGATTACTCCTGCTACCGTTCCGTTTGAAAAGCAAGCCACCACTACGAGGTCGTTTACCTTTGGCATATGATACTGCCATGCTAGGAATGGGAGTTCGCTTGTTACTGACTGGTCCCTGTCCTCATAGACTACCCTTGCTTTTCCTGCTGAATAGTTTATGGACGAGATTTTCCCCAGTCTGATTGTTGCTGCTGACATTTATCCACCTCCTAGTTCGGGTTAATCCACGAGCCTGGCACTCCCGGTTTTGTGGTAAGGTTTAGCATACCCTGCGATATGTTGAATATCGTATATGTACCCGGTCGCCTTGTTCCTGTCGGGTGTCCGGCTGTGGCTTTTCCTGCCAGTGCTTCGGCTGCTGTGTAGTAGCCTTTTTTGGTAGTGGTCAGTGTCCACTTTCCACCTTTGACTGGTGTCTGTTTTGTTTCCTGTGCACCATCTGCTGTGAGTGCCACTGGCTGTGTGGATGTAGATGTCGCTGTTTCTGTGGTGGATTCTTTTGCTACATCGTTCGCCAGTTTCTTTGCTACCGTGAACCTCTCCATTACCCTCCGAAGTTCCAGTTTCTGTTTCAGACTGTCGCCCCCAAGGGTCCATGTGACTTTTTCCACGTAATATTTGCCATCCAGTTTGCCAAGTCCTTTGATGTTTACGCAGGAGGTGGCTATGATTTTCCTGTTGGCGAGTGTGAGGGTTACGGACATTGTGGTGTCGCTCTTATTGGCATCGTTTAACTTTGCCAGTGTGATTCGCTCTGCTTCTGCCAGTGTGCTCGCTGCATCCGATACCTTCAGTATTCGGTTGCCTCCACCGACTTCGACCACGAATGTCTTGTTTTTGTCGTTGTTGGTGTATTCGTACCTTGCCCCGGTATATGTCTTTGCCAGTGTTGTGTTCCATGACCAGTTTGGTTCGATGTTGGCTTCTGCCAGTGTTGCCACTGCCTTCCTTTTTTCGTAGGTCACTTCCTGCAGCACGACTATCTTGTTACGGTATATCTTCATCACGAATCCGTAATGCTTGACCAGTTCATTGTAGAATGAGCAGTCGTCCTTTTCGCTCTGCTCCACCTTTTCTATCGCTACCTCTGGTGCTTCGTAGTAGAGTTTTATTCCTGCTCTGCCTGCTACCTCTTTTCCGATGTTCTCCAGAGTGGTGTTTTCGTATGTTTTTGTTCTCTGGGTTTCCTTGAAACTGGAGGTTGCGGGGATAGCGATTGCTTCCAGTTTCAGCTTTATCGGTGTTCCCGAAAAACTGAAATCATCAATGACGAATGATCCGCAGGCTATTTTCTGCGTATCTCCCTCTGCGTTCCAGTTGCTCATCACGATATTTGCTGACATCGTGTCGCCTTTGCTTGGAAACCATGCTTTTATCCATTTTCTATCCCTGTCGTTGACAACAAGGGAGAGGCTGTCGCTCTCCCCCGATGCAACGTCTGTGTAACTGAATGACTGGAGGTACTCTGCGAGTTTTGTATCGATATTTGCTCCGTTGTATGTCACGGAGGCTTTTGCCTTTCTTGGGTTCATATCAATCCCTCCATATTGGCAGGTCTGGGTCTGTTTCCTCGGTCAGTTCTGGGATGTCCAGTGTGATTCCACCGGGGAATATCATGTACTCCAACAGTAATCTGTTGTTTTCCATGAGGTAGCCTGCGTACTTTTCATTTCCGTAGACTTTCTTGGCGATGATATCCCATGTGTCGCCCTGCACTGTCGTGTATTGTTCCATCCTGTCTACCTCCCTTAGAACCTTTTCCTGTCGTTATCCTTCTGCCACTGCTCCATCATTTCATTGAATTCTGCCTGTGACATTCTTTCTGCTTCTACCAAGTCCTCCTTGGTAGGTGTGCCACCATTAAAGTTATAAACTGGTGCATAGTGGATTGGTGGCATTCCACCTGCAGGTGCAAGCTGTGGCTCTGGCTGACCGCCCATGAGTCTGCTTGCCAGTGCTCCGAATGAAGTCTGGCTTGCACCCTGTGCCATGGCACTGAGTCTGTCTGCCAGTGTTGACAGTACGTTTCCGACTGCTCCACCTCGGTTTCCTTCTGACATTATGCCCTTGATGATGTTTCTCATCTTATCCCACAACTGGGAGAGTGGCACGATTGCTTCTGCTCCCGCTTCTCCACCGACCATTGCATTTCCTGTGGCAGGGTTCATTCCGAACGCTGTTGGGTTCATCATGATACCACCGTCTTTGTACCATTCGATTCCGAATGACGGTACGCTCGGTGGGTTAAGGCTGAATGATCCGCTGATTGAGAAGTGTGGAAGTTTCAGCTTTGGCAATGACCAAGAGAAGTTGAAAAATCCCTTTATTTTTTCGATTGCCCCGGACACGATACTCTTTGCCGACTCCAGTTTTTCGCTGAATGCCGACTTGATGCTCTCTAGCACTTCTGATACCTTGGCTCTCGCTTCTGCCATCTTCGTGCCGATTTTGTCCTTTATCGCTGTCAGTTTTCCACCTGTTAAATTGTCGATGAATGTGTATCCGGCTGTGTAGTAGCCTTTGACACCTTCCATCGCTGCGGCTGCTACTCCCTTGATTCCACCACCGTGCTGTTCGTAGGCCGCCTTCATGTTGCCGAGTTTCTGACTGACTGTGTCCTTCGCTGCCTGCAGAACTGTTCCGGCTGTTTCCTTCACGTTGTTCCAAGTTTCCGAAGCAGATTGCTTTATCGCATTCCACTTTTCGGACACTGCCTGCTTCATGGCTTCGACTTTTTCGCCTACGGCTTCTTTCAATGCACCGAACTTTTCGCTGACCCATGCTCCGAGTTGTGCTGCCTTTTCCTTGATGGTATCCCAGTTTTTGTAGAGCAGGACACCGATTGCGATGACTGCTCCAATCGCTAATACCACCAGACCGATTGGACTGGTTAAGAATGTAAAGGCTGCACCCAGTGCTGTGGTGACTGCTGTCGCTGCCCCGCAGACCACGTTCCATGCAGTTGTCGCTGCTGTCTGTGCCCACGTTGCTGCTGTGCTCGCTGCTTTCACGATGGCATCCTTTGCGTAGAGTGCATTAAGGTATAAGGTTTCTGCCTTGTCCTTGATTTTTGCCGCCTGCAATAATGCCATTGCTTTTGTGACCTTGGTTATCTCGGTCACGGTTTTGTACAGTTTAAATCCTGCGATTGCTGCCGCCAGTGTGGTTACGGTTGGTAAAAATCCCTCCCATTCCACGAATGCGTTCAGCACGTCTGCTGCTCCACCAACTATCAGCAGTAGTGCATCCACGATTGCTGGGAGTGCTGTTTCTGCTATGAATGTGATTGTCGGCTTTGCGTGCTCGAATGCTTCAAAGAGCCGGTCCTTTAGATTGGTCACTAACTGGATGATGCTTTCAAAAACAGGCGAGTTTTCCTCGATGACCTGCTTGATGTTGTTGAATGCATTTGTTCCGGTTTCGCCCAGGTATTCCAGTACCCCTTGTGCCTGTTCCAGTGTTCTTGTGAACTCTGGAGGAATGCCTACTCCGAGGTTGGTTTCCAGTGCTGTTCCCAGTGCATCCACGATGCTCTTTCCGTCCAGTATGCCTTGGAAGAAGTCGTCCACCACGTTGGCTACGGCTTCTACTGCGACTGTGACTTGGTCGAATGCACCCTCTGAACTGTCTGCCAACATTGCCAGTACATCGATTCCTGTTGAGAGGACACCCAGTACCGTGTTAAGCACTGGCAGGAGGTATGTTCCTAATTGGATTTTTAGGGCATTCATCCTGTTTTCGAGTAACTGCACGTTATTTGCTGATGTTGCTGCTCTGGTTGCATATTCTGCTTCCATGCTGCCTGTGTATGCGGCTGCATCTCCGACCTTTTCGAACTGGTCTTTTAAGTTGTCGAGGTTGCCTGCGAGGACTGCGATTGTCGCCAAGGACTCTTTTCCGAAGTAGCCACTGATGGCCGCTTCCTGTTCTGCCTTTGGTAACTGGTTGATTGATTCCAGAAGGTCTAAAATCATACCCTTGGAATCTATCTGCATTCTCTCTGCCACCTCTGTTGAAGTGAACCCGAGTTTTTCGAGTATCTTCTGTTGCTTTTCAGTTGCCTGTGTTCCCTGCCCCATGGCTACGAACATATTTTTCAGACCTGTTGCTGCTACGTTGGCATCAATACCTGTCGTGGCTGCTCCGAGGGCGGCCAGTTCTGATGCACTGACACCACTGATTTTCGCAAGCGAACCGATGTCCGTTACAATCTGTGATAGCTTGAGGGCATTCTCTGACGATGTGTTTCCGAGGTAGTTTATCTGGTCGCCAAGCACTTCCACTTCGTCCTGCGTGAGTCCGAGAGCAGTTCGCCATATCGCCATCCATTCCCCGGCTTGCTCTGCGGTGCTGTCAAATGCAACACCCATTTTCGCCGCCACTTCCGTGAACCTCGTCAAGTCCTCGGTTGCGATTCCGGCTGTTCCGGCAGCGGCCATAATCTGCGAGAGTTCCTCTGCTGTCATTGGAATGTTTTTCGACATATCCAATATCGCATCGCTCATCTCGTGGTAAGATTCCGTGAGGTTACCGTTTTCGTCTTTGAGACCGTCCACAACTTTCGCCACGTCTGCCATGGCACTTTCGTATTCCATGGCTGCGTTTACGCAGTCGCCTGCAAACTCTGCGATTTGTAGGGCAGCGAATGCCGATGCCGCCACTGCTGCCGCTTTCTTTGCTGCGTTGGCTAGTCGGTTCAGTCCGTCCTCCCCCATTCCGATGCTCTGCTTGAATGAGTTCTCGACCTTACCTGCTATTTTTATGGCTAGTTCCTGCTCTTTGCTGTTGCTTGCCAATCTCTGCCACCTCCTCGGCTATCTCCCTCAACTCAAAAACAGGCAGGGATAGAAAAAAATCTACCCCTGTCCGTAACATCATTGATAGTTGGATTGCCAGCTTTCGGAGGTCGCTACCGTTTTGTGGACTTAGTCCGTTCCGTAGAAAAAAGCGGTCACTCTGTTCTTTACCTTGACTGCTTCTCTTGGGTGTAATCCCTTGAAGAATTCAACAGGTAAGTTTGCCGCCTTGCCTGCGATGATGCAGGCATATTCGAGGGACATTTCCGGCAGGAATGTGAACGAGCCTGTTCTGTCCAGAACCTTGTTTGCTGCAATCATGTCTGCTGCTGTCAAGTTATCCAGTCCACTAAGGTCTACCTTGGTATAGGTAGTTCCCTCGAATGTGTAAGGCTTGTTAAATACCACCACGTACTGTCCTTTGATTACATCTCCGTTTTCATCAAGTACCACAACGTCTGGTGCTACCTCTGTTGCTGCTGTCTTTTTTGTATCGCTCATGTTTGCTCCTCCTGTCTGTGCCTGTTAGCACTGCTTTCTGATTTTCGCCAATAAGTCCACATCGTTTACTTTGTAGACATTGTTCAGCTTATCTAATTCGATGCGTTTCTTTCCGTCCAGTTCAATCATGATGTATGTGATTTCCACTGTTACGGCTGCATCCATTGCTCCACCCTGTTTCACGGTGCCGCCTGTGAGTTTCTTCTGGCGACCACGGACAACTACTCTCATGCCCTTGTAGTCGATGTTGCCAGTGCTCTTGACGGTGTACTGCTCGCTCGCTCTGAGTGTAAGGTCTAAGACCTGTGCAGGGGACATTAATCTGAATGCATCCTCATCAAGGATTCGGAATGGGATTTCCAATTCCATGCTTGAAAAATGTCCAATGATCACTTCCTCGATTTCTCCGAGAATGCCGGGACCGTTTAAGGTTTCAGTCATTCCCTCGAAGTCCGGGAGGGTGATTTCCCCTGTCAGACCTACGAGGGCAGTTCCGTTGTTGTAAAGGTTGAAGTTATTGATTACTCCTGGAATTCCAAGTGCTGCTGCTGCCATTCTTATTCACCTCCACTAAGTGCTGCGGATAACATATCCGGGTCAAATTCCAACGTATTGAGGATATCCTCTGCCGGAACATAAGGTGCGAGGTACTGGTGGAACTGGATTTTGCCATTGAGGATGTCCGTTACCGGGTTTTCTTCCTCGCTGAATTCAATTCTTGCACCTGCACATTTGCCCTGTGATACATAGGAGTTTCCTCTGATGTTCTCGCTGTCCACGATTGATTCAATCAATCTGTAGTTGGCAGGGTCGTCCACCTTCTGGAAGTAAGTCAGAATGAAGGAGTTTGCCCACCATGAGAAAAATCTACGGCAGCAGAACCATCTGTCTTTCGGGTCGGTGTTCGCAGGGTAGCACGCTGTGTTGTTGCCCCATGTTCTCCAACCGTTCATGTTAATTGCGGTGATGATACCCTGTCCGTTTAAGAGGTTCGCCTGTGTCTGGTCGAGGGTTACCTCTGTTCCATCATCCAGTACCATTCCTGTGATTCCAATAAGTTTATTGGATGGGGAGAGGTTCGGCACGTCATCGTTGCTCGCATCGGTGTATGCTGTGAGTGCTCCGAAAATAGCAGAATATGCGTACTGCTTAGAACCGATTTTAACCTGCGGCCACATTAAGGCTGCGTGTTTGTTGGTGTATCCGTTCTTATTCTTCCATTCGTTGCAGTCAGTGTACTTGGTTGCTCCGTCTGCTGTGCAGTCGATATCGAGGATGCATTCGCAGGTAAATACACCATTGATTTCCTCGCATTTTGCTCCGAGTACGACACCCACTTCTGGGATGTGACTCCAACCCGGTGCTAAAAGCAGACCAGGTGTCATGCTGAATTTAGGGTAAATGTGGCGAATGAGTTCCAAGCCTGTTTCCTTGTCCGTCGCTGCATCGTAGCCACCGATGATGTCGGTTGCTTCCACTGCTGTCGGGTCGATGCTTGTGCTGTTTACGGTAAGTTCTGCGGCTGCTGCTCCTGCACCACCTGCTACCAAGGAAATGAGCAGGAAACCGTCATTGTCGAATGATGTGATGTAGTCAGTGTCTTTTTCGAGCACTGTTTCGCCACTCTTGACTTCCACGGTGTCTGCAAGGATTCCAGTGATTTCCACGGTTGCCTGCATGGATTCTACTGCTACCTTGGTTTCCTCGTTCGCTTTCTTGTGCTTCTTAGGGTCGAGCACGTTGATTAAAATAATCGGTGCTACGTTCAATACTCGGAAACTTGCATCTACGCTCTGGCAGAGTGTGTACTTCTTGAAGTCGTCACTGTAGCCAAGCTGCTGTGCTGCTTCCTTGTAGCTGTAGGCAATAATCGGCACGTTCGTCACTGCGTATGGATCCGCAGCGAGGTTGACTGGTGCTGTTCCGATTACGACCTGCAGTCCGGCTGTTCCTGTAATAGGTGCTACGATACTTGTTTCCTGTTCCTGCACCCTTACTCCATGATTGTAAGCCATCGTTTTTTCCTCCTTATGCTTTATAGTTCAATGCCTTTTCATAAAAGACATAGGTTGCTCCACGCTTGTTTGCGATGTCGCCTGTTGCTGCCGCCAGTGCCGATACTGGCACTAAAAGGTTTTTGAATGCAGGTTCTTTTGCGATTGCATCCTGCATTCCCTGTGGCAGTCCGTTATTGAATACCGTGTTATGGCTCGCTACTCCCGGAATTGTCGGTCCGACATATACAACGGTTTCCTGTTTGTTTACGGTTTTCTTGCTCATGCGAACTTGTCCTCCTTCCTTATGGCTGCTGTTTTAAATGTCATGCTCGCTGCTCCGAAGAAGTATGGGAATGATTCCTCATCCTGCAGTGCCCAGTCGAATGGGTCTTGGAACATGAATTGATTTGCGAGCATTGGCTGTTTCTCGAACCTCTCATGTACTTTCTGTATCATTCCGAGGACTCCCTTGTGTCCATTATTCTCTGGACTGTCGTCAAAGTATCCGAACAGCAATGTCACGAGCACTTCCTGCGGGTCTGTGCCGGACTTCGTGGACCCTGTTTCTAATCTCACTATGATATACGGCATCGGGTCAGGCGAGTCCTCATCCTCTCTGATTGGAAGTTGCTGCTCGTATACGTTTAATTTCACGTATTCCCCAAGGCTGTTCTTGAAAAGGTCGCCACGGAATATGGCTTCCAGTTCTTTGACGATTTCCTCTTGTAGCATTGTCGCTGTCATTTATTTGCCTCCCAGTATTTTGTCTATTTGCTTCTGGATGTTCTTTTGCAGGTTCTCTTGTATGTTTGGCTTTACGACACCGTAGACTTTGGCTTCGTTGCCTATCATTCTTGGTATAGACGGACTGTAAAACTCTTTCAGCTTTGTCCTGTCGCCACCAACTCGCTTTCTCTCTGCGAGTCCTCTCGTGTATCTCAATGGCGGATCTCTACGAACCACTGCAACGTGCCCGGACTTGAATTTGACGACAAATGCTTTTAATTTATCATTCAGTGCCAAGCTACTCAGTGACGAAGCTTTGTACAATTTACCTCTTGCACTTGCTCCACCCTCATGTGGCTTGTACTTAAAATCTGACAAAGCATTGGCTTCTCCTGTGATTTTAAGTATCGCCACTGGCTTTGTTTTCGTTGCATTTTTCTGGGCGATGGCTTTCTTGAATCTTGGTGCTTTCACTGCGTAGGTTTCCTTTGCTTTTGCAGCAAGGTCTTTCTTGGCATCTCTGGCTGTCGCATTGACTGCGTTTTTCAGTGCCAGTGGTGCTTTCTCTTTGCAGTTCTTCAGTTTCAGTTCGATTCGTGCCAACTGTGTTTGGTCTACCTCAAAGTCGATTAATCCTCTTTGCAATCCCATTACTTCGTCCTATTACTTTCCATTGTGATGGAGTATACTCCCTGTTCGTCTACGGCATCGATTACAATGTATCGCTTGCCATCGAGCATGATTGCCCTGCCGATTGCCGGGAGTGCTCCGAAGTCGTCAGCCTTGACATACATTAGTTTCTGCTTCACGTAGACACCGTCCATGTTCGACTTCATTTTCTTTTCCCTCTCGATGATTTCATTCTCATCGATGATTACCGGGATTTCTTTTCCGTCTACGATATGGGTGTCTGCGAATTCATCCAGATTCATGAAGGTGTTGTTTACGTCATCCTTCAGAACATCTTTGAATGATTTCTTAACCATTCTTTTTGCCTCCCTTGTTTCGGGTTGGTGTCTTAGGCACTTTGCCTACCACATTCTCGGCAGTTTCTCCGTTCGGAGACTGTCCTGCCAGTCCTGCTTCTGCTGTTGCAGGTTTCGCCTTGGCAGGCTTCTGGGTTTCCCCATCTGCCTGCCATACTGCTGTTTTTGCATCAAGCCATGCCTGCACCATTTCCGGGTTGTTCGTTGGGAGGCTCTGTCCAACTTTATACTGGGTGGACTGATAGAGGATTGGGTATGTCGCTATCAGTTTCATCTCCACCACCCCTTATCCGATTTTTACGAGGATTACGGTTGCCCCTGCTGCTGCATCGTCTGCTGCAAAGCCTGCAGGAGTGTTGCCATCTGCTGCTTCTGTGATGCCAGTTCCGTCAAAGTATACGGAAGTACCCATTGCGATTTCATTGGCACTTGTCTTTTCAAACTCAAAGACACCACTCACGTGAAGGTCGCCCTTTTCGCCTGGGTTGATGGTTGTTCCTGCGATACCGATTCTTTCTGCAAGTGCGATGACAGTGTTCGCTTCGATTGCAGTGTCGGTCTTGTTTGTGTAGTCGAGGGATTCCCCTCTCTGCCAGTATGCTGCCTTACTCATCTGAGTGTCCTCCTCTCATTATGCTAATTCGATAGGGTTTTTAACTTCGATACCAGGGTTCTTAATAGCACCACGATAATCCATGACGCTGATACCCCAGTCGAGATAAATATCCCATACGAATCCGAGTGTTCCCGGTGTTTCCATTCTTCTGATAGTAGGTACTTCCTGTCCGTTCAAGTAGTCTACTTCCATGAAGTCTGTATCGTCTTTTGCTCCTAATAACCACCAAGGCATTACGTTTCCGAAGCCGCCACAAAGTGCGTTGATTGTAGGGTCCTCGATTACGGTGATGCTGTCCTTGTATCTGTAGAGAGGGTTCACTGCCTGTGTGTTGCCCTCGGTGTTGATAGTAGGACTGTAGAAGAGGGTGTACATATCAAACATATAGCCGCTTGGTACGATGATGATTGCCGGACGGATGATGCAGGCTTCTCCGAACTGGTCTTTCTGGTTCTGCAATGCTAAAATCATGCCCTGCACTGCTTCCTTGGTGATACCTGTGCCTTTAGCCAGTAAGTTTGCATGAGCAGAACTGAATAAAGGTGTGCCATCGTATGTTGCCGGATTGTTTACTAAAATCTGGTAGCACTGCTTGTTGATGGTCTTTCTTGCACTTGCTGCGTACTTGGCAGGAATTCTTGTGATGAGGTCGATGTCATCGTTAATGAATGCCTGTCTGGTGAGAGTGAACTGGCGGCCATAAGTTTTTAACTTTCTGGTTGGCAGTTTCTCATCCTTGAATACGTCATGTTTCAATTCGCCACCTTCCGGCACTTCGAGGAACTCTCCAACCGGTCCTGCTAAGTAGTTGTTGTCGTGGGTCTTGAAGTCCTTAAGGCTGCCCTTCTTTGTCCACTGGTCGAATGTGACTGCTACGGTCTTGTGACCCTCAACGTATGCCTTGTTGATGGCATTATCTAAGATTGCAGGGAATGCTGCTGTTGGGTTGTAGAACTGACGCTGTAACATTCCGTACAATTCGTCAGAACTTCTTCTGTTGAGACCTGTGTGTCCTTCAGTTGCCAAGCATTCGATGGCTAAGTCACGGAGGGACATTCCCATCATCTGTCTTGCACCCTCTGCAGGATTCTCAAGCTGCATACCACTTCTCATTACGATGGCATCTGCCGCTGCGGCTCTGAACTTGTCCTCTGCACTTACCACGCTGTCTACGACACCTCTTGCACCAACTGGTGCTCCGTTTGCTCTTACGTGGTCGAGCACTGCTGCTCTTACTGCTTCCAAGGTGCTGCCATTCTGAATGTAGGTATCAGCTTCCATACCGAATTCACGACAAAGGGAAGTGATACTTCTGATTCTCTCTCTTTCCTCTGTTACGGCTCTCTGTGTGTCTGCTTCGCCCTGTGGGTTTGCTGCCGGAGGAGCATTTGCAGGGTTGGCATTTGCCTGTGCCTGTCTTTCTTCTGCATCAATCTCTCCGTTCAGTCTTTCGATTTCCCTCTGGAGGGAGTCGAACTCTGTCTGCTCATCTGCAGTCAAATCTCTGCCTGCGTTTCTCGCTGCATTAACAATTTCCTGCTGACGGAGCATCTTCTGCTGTCGCTGCTGTTTCTTGTTCATTACTAGTTACCTCCTTGAATGATGTTTTGATTTATTTGAAGTTGCCTTGCGTACCAGTCGAGAGTGCGGCTCTGCGTTCCCTGCCCGGTTTCATCTTCCAGTTCCCTGCCGACACCGACCGTTGGGTCCGCAGGCACGCTCACGATTGATATCTCGTAAGGTGTCCACTTTCTTGCGATGTCTACTGGTCCTGTGAACCTGCCATCTGCTGACTGTTTGTTTGGCATTACTTCCTCCCATGAGTCTATCTGGTAGCCGACTGACACTCCCTTTAAGGTGCCGCTTGCGACTTTCTGATAGATGAGTTCGGAGTCTGCATCTTCGTCAAACTCCACCTCTGCCATACCACGCATATTCTCAATCCATGCACGATTGATTTTACCGATGACCTTGTCACGGTTGTGGTTGAATAACATACACCCGATTTCATTGATTCGGGTGAGGTCGACTGCTCCGTCCGAATGGTCGAGGACTTCTGTTCCCCACCATCTTTCGTATGGTTCTTCCGAGGAAAATGAAAGGATGAACTTTCGCTCGTTCCCCTCGCCTTCCATGGCTCTGATACTATTCGCTACCAGTTCCCTCGTCATCGACTTTGCCTGTTTCTGATTCGCCATCGCCTTCCCCTTCTTCTGTTCCGGCTTGGTTTCCTGTGCCCTCGTCAGTGAGGTTGGTTTCGTCATCCTCATCCTCGTAGAGTTCTGCTTTTGTCTGGTCAAAAATCACACCTCCTAAGTCCACCCCTTGTTCCTTGGCATATTCCAAAACTTCCACAATCTCATCGATGTGCTGTTTCCAGTCACGACCCTGTTCGGCCGCAATCTGTTTGAATGTTTTCTGCCCGGTCTGGAGTGCTATCTTATTTGCATTTGCTTCCTTCTGCGGATCAATCCACTTTTTAGGTGCGATTATCCACGAATGCTCGAAGTATTTGTCCTTGTTTTCCCAGAAGTCCTTTGCTTCGATTTCGCCTGCGAGCCATAAGGAAATGACAAAGGTTTCGTATATTTCGTCCATGACTTCCATCAGAAGTTCTTTTTCTTCTGCGTATGTCATGTCGTCCTCGATGATGCCCTGTCTGGTGGATGAGTAGTTGCTCTTTGACATATCCCTGCTCGTTGCTTCGTAGCTGACACCCTGCCCTGCTGCCACCAGTCGCTGTTGCAGTTCGATGTATGCTGTTGCATCCGTTGCCTGCCCTGTCGGATTTACGACTTGGATTTCATCGCCTGCGTTCAGTTCCTTAATCATGCCGGGAGCGATTGTCTTGCCCTGGTAGTCCTGCTGTGGTCCGATTGGGCCGCCAGTTCGTCCGATACCAGTTGTCGGCAGTTGCTTCTTGATGAATACCGATAGGCAGGCGGCGATTCTTTCCTTGACGGATACTGCCACCATGAATTCGTTTGCATCTCGGATTCGTGTAATGGTCGGACTCATGTCTGACATTTCACGCACCTGCGATGGACGGTGTTTTGTGTATAAAAAAATGACATCCTTGGCATCCAAGTAGATTGGATTCAAGATTGCCATTCCTTCTGGGCTGTACTGCCTTATCCAGTATCCGACTGGCTTGTTGTACTCGTTCATTTCAATGCCACCGACCACTTTGTTTTCTTTGTGCTTTGGTGTCATCTGCGAGCCATCCAGTTCGTCTACCTCGAATGTCTGAATTTTGAACGGTAGGTATCCGTCCTTGGTGTATCTCTTTACGATGATGATTCCACCATCTATTTTCTTTCTTTTGATGCACATCCTCATAATCTGATTGAAGGACTGCACCCCGGTTACGTCACAATTCTGCTTTTTGCACCATTTCTTCCATGCTTTTTCAATGGTGGCATTTAATGTGTCGCTCGTTGTCTTTGCCTGGAGGGTGTACCCGCCACCGATTACGTTTCGGGTGTATGCTCCGATGACCGAGTTCATCATGTCGGAGTTTCGCTCCAAATCCCTCGCCCTCGCTCTTACATTATCCCTGCTGTACCGGTCCGTGAATTCTGCTGATTGGTTCAGCACTCTCCAGTTTGCGTTGCCCCTGCTGTAATCTCCGGCATCGTAGTTACGCATTTCCTCTAGGCTCTGTCGCCATGCTTCTCTGCGTGCTCCCCATTCCGGGGATATAAATCCGATGATTCCGTCTAACCAGTTCATGTTTCCTACCTCCCATCAAATACAGCCACGTAGGTGTCGTCCAGTAGACTGGTCGCTCCCTGTGCTGCCACTTGTGCCATGAGGTCGTTCTTCATGTTGTAGAGCAGGCTCAAATCTGCCCTTGTCAGTTGCCTTGTTCCTATTTTGTAGGACTGGCCGCCAACGAGGACTGCGTAAATCGCATTATTTACTTCTGTCAGCATTTCTTGTGCTGTGAAGTTGTTCTCTGCTGCCATGATTTACCTCCTATATCCAACTTCCTTCGTTCTGGCTTATCCAGTTTTCCTCGGGTGCGTAGTGCTGTTCCTGCTTCTCCTGTTTCTTTGGCTGTTCTTCCAGTTCATTCAGATGCAGTGTTCTTACTCCGAGTACGTCTGCCGCTGCCATTGCGTATACCTCGCAGTCGAGGTAGTGGTTATCTGCGTGCGATGTCTTTTGCACCCATTCCTGCTTGACCTTGCCATTGTTGGTTCGCACGTTCACTTTATGCTCGGCAGTTACCTGCTCTGCATATTCTCTGTCGCATCCTGCGTAAACCATCCATGATCCGCTACCGTTCTTCTTTCTCATTCGTCCGGCTATCATGTCTTTGTACTTGCCAGTATCGACCAGTACAAGGTTCATTCCGTATGCCTTGCTTTCTGCCTTATTGATTTTTGACAGTTTGTAATGGGAGAGCATCGGGTTTGATGAACCCTTGCTCGGCAGTGCCCAGTCTGAATTGTCTGCACAGAAGTCGTATACACTGTCGGCTTCATTACCAGAGTCAATCAGTGCCAGTGCCACGACTATTGGTGTTTCATCCGGCATCCGATATTCGAGGTTCATGATTCTGGCTATCTCTTGGAATGAATAAGCCTGTCCGTGTGCTATGTTCTGGCTTGTGAGGTAGTTGCCCCACGCACGGATGCTCCAGTATAAGCAGTTCTCCTGCACGTCCACTCCTGCTGTGAGGAGTTTCGCCCATTCCGGCACCATGAATTCTTCCACCTCGGTCTGTCTTTCCATCACGAGGTCTGCGTTGGTTTTCAGTTTTGTATCTTCCCATGGTTCTGCGAGCCATGAGTTGACGAAGTTCTGCAACTTCTCCGGGTCACCCTTGCTTGTCAGAAATTCTTTCACGACTTCTGAAAAGCGAACGAATGGACTGTATAAGGTGTTCATCCAGAACGCTACCTTGCGGACGAACTTCGTGTTCTGTTTCACGATTCTCCATTCTCCGTATCGGAGCATATCTGGTTTGTCCTGGTCTGTGATGATGCACCCGCATTCCTGGCAGATGTAATTGGCAAACTCTGCACGATCCGCAGCACTCATTCCTTCCTCACTCGGGAATGTGACCTGCGACCATTTCAGTTCGATGTATTCCCCGCAGTGTGGGCATGGTACGAAGTAATGCTTTTCGATGTCGGCATCTTCTTTTTCTTTCCAGATGTGCCCGCTTTTTAATGTCGGGGTACTGGTGATGAATATCTTGCTGTTGTGGAACGTCTTGGTTCGCTCTCTTGCAAGACTTATCGGGTCTGCTTCCTTTCGGCTTGCTCCCGGATACTTATCTACCTCATCCAAAAACAAAAAACGGATAGCCTTACTCGCAAGGCTTGACGGTGAGTTTGAGCCTGCCAGTGTAAGGTACATTCCATCGAACTGTAATTCCAACAACTGCGAGTTCTCATCAAACTTCTTTCGCAGTTCCGGGGTTGCCTTGAACATCGGCTGCAACCTGTTTTCCGAAATGGACTTTGCAAGCTGTTCTGTCGGATAGACTATCATCGTTGGTGCAGGGTCCTGCTGTATGATGTAGCCTACCATGTTCTGGAGGCACTCCGTTCCACCTACCTGTGTTGGTTTGACATAGACGATTTCCTCTGTTTCGTAGTTGTTGAATTCGTCCATGATTCCTTTGAGGTATGGTGTCTGGTCTGTTCGCCATGGTCCCGGCATTGCCGAGGTCTTGGCATCCAATATTCTGTATTTGTCTGCCCACTGCGATACCGTCATGTTCTCTGGTGGCTTTAGGTATTGCAGTGCCTCCTGTTGGTAAGGTGCGACCTCATATCTACGAAACGGATTTCTTGCCACGTTTCTTCTTTTCTTCTGGAGTTACTCCTGCCACCACGAAGCTGTCCAGTAAATGAATGATTTCCTCGTTGAGTTCTTTCTCGATTGCTCTTACTTCCATCGGGTCTAATCGGCTGCTGATTCTGCCGGAGAGCCTGCTCGGAAGTGACAGTGCGAATTTCTTGAACGCAACAAAAAATCGGCTATAGTCCATCTTCACTTCCTCGATGTCGATGTACTTACCCGATGCTATCTCTGTCTTGAGCCTGTGCATTTCTCCCTGCGATTCCTTGAGGGCAATTTCTGCCTGCAGTTTCTGTTCCCGCAGTTCCATTTCCTTTTCGTTCCTGCTCTTACCGTAGGCTTTGTCCGACAGATACCTTATGTATTTCTGAATGGTTGGTGCTAGGTCATATCGGTTTCCCTCGGTCGTCTTGGTTGTCGATATGATGCCCTCCTGTGTCAACTGCTGCACCCTTCGCACGCTGACTCCGAATAGTGATGCTATGACCTCTACTCGGTAGTAGGTCTGTTTTTCCTCTGCCATCCTACAATGCTACCTCATCGCAAGGTATTCTTTCGGCTTTCATTCCTGTGTAATCTTCCCACCTCTTTACGATTACGTCACAGAATTTTTCATCTAATTCCATGAGGAATGCTGTTCTACCGAGTTGCTCTGCGGCCATGAGGGTGCTGCCACTTCCTCCGAATAAGTCGAGCACGTTCCACCCGGACTTACTGGAGTTGGTCATAAATTTTCCAACGAGGGCGATTGGTTTCATGGTAGGGTGGATATCGTTCCTTGTTGGTTTGTTTTCGTATATGACACTGGTTTTATCTCGGTATGCTTCTCGTAGCTGTTTGATATATGCCACGAGGTCGCTTTTCTTCATTGCATCGAGGTCTATATCATCTTCCAGGAGTACCGTGTCCTGTGTTCGGTCGTTGATGAAGTAATGTGCTGCTCCCTCTTTCCAACCGTACAAGCATGGCTCGTGTCGCCACTGGTAGTCCTGTCTGCCGAGTACGAATGAGTTCTTTTCCCATATCAGACACTGTGCCAGTTTTAATCCCGCATCGAGGAATGCCTGTCTGAATATGTGACCTGTGCTCTCTGCGTGGAATACATAGATTGCTGCTCCGGCTCTCATGTATTCGTATGCACTCTGGTATGTTGCAAGCATGAATTCGTAAAAACTTACGTTGTCCATGTTGTCGTTTTTGATGTGGTTCGTATTTCGGTGACCTTTGCTCGGCAGGTACTCATCGAGCATTTCTGCTTTGTCGCCATAGTTTACATTGTATGGCGGGTCCGTGATGATAAGGTCTGCCATCTCTCCCTGCATCAGAGTTGCCATGTCGTCCTGTGATGTGCTGTCGCCACACATGAGCCTGTGTCTACCCAGTACCCAGATGTCGCCCCTTTTCGTGACAGGATCCGCAACCTCTGCCAGTGCTTCGTCCTCGTTGAAGTCATCGTCCTGTGCTTCCGGCTCGATTGCTAGTTTGTCCACCAGTTCCGAAAGGTCATCCTGCTCGAAACCTGTCAGCGATATATCGAAGTCGCCAAGGTCTAAATCAAGGAGGAGGTCTTTTAATTTTACCTCATCCCATTCGCCAGTGATTTTGTTGAGGGCGATGTTTAATGCTTTCTCTCTCTGCTTGTCGAGGGAAACCACGACCACATCCACCTCTGTGTATCCGAGGTCTTTGAGTACCGTGCATCTCTGATGGCCGCCAATGATTGTGCCATCTTCGTTTATGATGATTGGGTCAACGTATCCGAATTCGAGGATGCTGTTCTTTATCTTCTGATACTCTGCATCGTCCGGGGTCAGTGCTTTTCGTGGGTTGTAATCCGCAGCGATTAACGCTCCCAGTTTTCGCTTTTCAGTTCTCAGATTCTGTTCCATTTCTGCCTCCTTTCCCGTCCTTGCGTAACGAAATGGTAAATTTATTTTTAATTTTATCGGGAAAACGGTCGGGCGTTTTTCGCCCCGCACCCCTTTCATGGCTCAGTAGTACCTACTGCTTGCCCTGCTCCCTCGTTGCATCAAAAAGAGGACACTGCCCTTGGTCTGTGCCCTTGGGTGTGTCCTCTCTAAGGGGAGCAAGTGAAGCACGCAGGCTGATGGGTAGACCCCTTGCCCTTGTGCCCCACGCTATCATCATAGCACATATAAACGTACAATTGTGTACAGTCTTTGTTGTTCTTCTGTGTGCCCCTGTGTGCGTGGTGTGGTGGGTGTGCCCTGTGTCCTTGCTCTCTGTGTGTGCGTTGGTGCTTTGTGCCCTGCTTTTCTGCCCCTAAAATTCCCGGCTTAATTTGGCGGCCTTATATGGGGGTGGGGTATAAAAATGCCCCTACATAGGGGTGCTGTTACACTGCCCTATATAGGGGTGGGGTTTATTTGCCTTGCCTTATTTGTCTGCTACGTGGGTCTGAAAATGTGGCTATAATGTATCCGATGATATCCCTCTGCACTGTTTCTGTAAATACAAAGTATCCACGGTGAAATTCCAGTAGATTTTCTCGCTTCAATGCGTGCTTGATTTTATCGGTCACTTTTACAATCGAGCCTTCTTCGATATCTCGCTCCAAGTCGTAATACCCGCCATACATCGCACTCTCGAAGTATTCAAATACATCATCCTGCAGACCTGCTATTTTTTCCGAAAATCCTCGCTTTTGATATTCCTTGTACATTCCGTATTCGAGGGCAAGTTTGTACATATGTACGCATGGAAGATTTCGTTTTTTAAATCCGTCACAATCGCACCCCGCTATGGTGCATTTGTGAATTTCTCCTGTGTACATATCAGTCATCGTTCCCTTAAATTTCAAAAAACCTTTTTTAATCTCACATTTTTCGATTTTATCTCCGATGACTGCGTGTTTTAAATGTGCAAGCTGGGGTCCGTTCGTTGTGTCTTTGTAATCCTTTAGATTCATAGGCTATGCCTCCTCCATGGCTTATTTGCAATCCTTGGAATCCCTTAAATTGCAAGACAATTCTACCCCCCCCTTGCCTATTGTCAAGCAATTTCATAGGCTTTCGCCCTCCTTGCTCTTAGAAAAATCGGCTATGATTTTCTGTACTTTTTTAAAGGTCAGAAGTTTGTCGATGCCTGCGTTGTAGTAGTTGATGCAGGATTGTCTTGAGTAATTTGTTTCCTTTACAATCTGTTTCCATCCCAGGCAGTCGATATGTCTGTATTCCAACATCAATCGCTCCGTGGAATCGACTGGCAGGTAATCCATTAACTTCATCACGTTCAGCATTGCCACATTCATCTCTGCTTGCTGCTGTCTGATGCGTTCCTCGATTTCCATTGCTCTTATGACCTCGCTTGCTGCACCATCGCCCACCTTGTTGGTTTGGCTTCTTGGTACTGGTGAGTAATCCATGCCACGGATTCCACCCATGTTTGCTCTGAAATTACGCAGTCTGGTTTCCAACTGCTTCTTTTTCATTTTTGCACTGTAATACTGCCCGAGGTACTGCTTGAGCAGTGTCTTTTGCTTCTCGATGTTGCTCCCCGATTTTTCCTTCTTGGCTTTAGCCATGTTGTCTGGTTTCATTGTTATCCTTCTTTCTAACCCTCGGCTTTATCACTTTCCTCTGCCGCAAGGAAGTATACTTTTCCTCCGATGATTCGTATCTGCTTCAGCACCCGGTCTTTGTTTTCCCAGTCACGGATTTCGACACCTCTTTGGGATAGGATGTCTATCTGCAGTTCCATGCTCGCTATCATCGCTGATACTGGGAGTTCTCGCATGACCTTGGTGGCATCTGCTATCCCGGAATTCATACCGAACTTCTTTTTGGGATGTTTACCCTTTGCCATGATCCGCACCTCCTTTGTTATCATCATCTTCTTTCTTTTCCCCTTTTTGCATTGCTGCCGCCATCATTAGTATTTCTAATGGATTGACTGCCTGCTGTTTCTTTGGCATTGCACCAATTGTCATCACTATGGATGTCGCCACCTGCACTGCCATATTTGGGTTTCGTGTTTCTCTCAATGCTACATTGTAGGAATGTATGTATGCCATTGTAAGTTCTTCGATTTTCTGTTGGTCTATCATAATCTGTCCAGTGCCTCCTTTATCGCCGCCAGTCGTTTCGGTCCGATACCCTTGACCTCTCCGATGGCTTTCAGTACGTCTGTGATGTCTGCTCCCGGTACGGCATCGATTCCGTCCTGGTATGCTGCCTGGTAATACCTGGCGAGCCAGTCGTTCATTTCCGAAAAATCCAAGGATTTGATTTTCTGAAATAATGCCGCATCGATGAAGTATTTCTTTTTCGCCATGGCTATTCCTCCGAATCGATTTCCCAGTCGATTTTCTGCCCACAATTCGGGCAGTGGTCGTGTTCCTCGCTGTCTAATTCATAATTCTTGCCACATGTTGGGCATTCCCACATATCGTAGACCAGTTGTCCGTTATAATATCCATCGCCCCATCGGTTCGGCTTTACGGCTATCTGCTTATCGACTGCTTTCTGGACGACTGCCAGTGCCCTATCCTGTTCCTCTGTCATGCTATCCGTTTGGACTGCGTTGGTCACAATTTCGATTGCACGTTCCTCGGTCATTTCTTCCTTTTGCGGCTCATCCCATTCGAGTTTCTGTCCGCAGTGATAGCAGTAGTCTGCCATTCCTGTTCCTGTGAACATTCCACCACAGGTCGGGCATCTGAATGCATCTGTGTATCTGATACCGTCATCCTCTACCTGCACTGGCTTCATTGGTTTCTGCTTTTCCAGTGCAATTATCGCCATATCCTTGACTTCATCCGATATGTATCCGTGTTGCTCTAAGTATTCGATTGCTTTCTGTTCTGTCATTGTTTGCACCTACCTTTTGCTCTCAAAATCTGGGCATTCTTCTCCATCTCCGTATTCTGTTTCCAATGCGAAGTTTTCTGCGTGTTCATTCATGCATTCCCACCCTGCGATTTCTCCATCCTCGAACACTGGTCTGTGATGCCAACAGTTGCCACAGACATGGTCGCTTTCGTCATATTCTCGTTTTGCCATTATCCAATTTCTCCTTCCCAGTTCCACAATCCCTGCTTTCCTTTTGCCGGAATTGGTTTGTCAAATAATACCGGGTCTGCCATTACCCACGCATATCTTCCGATGGTATAATCTCCGAATGCTAATTCTGCAGGATTCTCTCTCTGCAGTTTTCTTCGGTAGGCTTCGTCTATCTGGAAACAATCCACGAGGTTCGCTTTCCCGATGATTGCTCCTGTCGGTAGTTTGTTTACCACTCCTGCGTTTTGAAAGTGTTTCAATTCTTCCATCGGGATATGCAGCAGGATTCCACTGTGGTCTGTTTTGGCTGCGTGGATGAGGATTTCTCCACGGTAGTTTGTTCTCCATGACCGTGTTTCGTTATGTTTCTGCCCGGTCGCCAGTAGTGTCGCCCATGGCTGCCATACTGTTATTGCTTTCATTGCTCTGCTCCCTCCATTCTCCGAAGTTGACGCTGTATCTTTTCTTCTCTGATTCTCATGACCTCTCGCTCTGTTCCTGTGAGCACTGCCACCTGTTCTAGGCAGATACCAACGTCTGCGATTTCCTCTGCCATATTGTGGAGTGCGTGTCTTGATGTCATATTCACTGGGTTTACTCTTGCTCCCGGTGTTTCGCACTTCATCGCTCTCCAAAACTTATTTATTGCCTGCAGGAGTTCTCCCATTTCCTCGACCAGTTGATTTGACTGCGATTCGTATCCGTAGTGTTCGGCTATTTTTATGATTCTGTTGTCTGTTCCCATATTGCTCCCTATTCCTTCAGTAATGGCAGCAGGATTTCGGCTACTTCCTTGACGTAGGTCACGATGTAAACCTTGCCGCCTATCGCTTCTATCTCTCGTTTGACTTTCTTCTGGTTCTCCGATACCACTCCGAAGAATGGCCGCTTCACTTCCAGTCCGTAAAACCTGCCTTCGATGATTACGCAGACATCTGGGATTCCACTTCGTGAGTATGGTCCCTGTGCTGCTTTCCAGTAAAATGCTTTTCCTTTTGCGTTCTCATCGAGCCACTCTATGATTTTCCTCTGGTAGTAGGATTCCAGTGGGACTTTTTCCGACAGCCACTTTTGTGCCTGCCGGTCCGTCATCCCCTTGGTTGCCATGATATAATCCTTTGCTTCTCTCAAATCCTTAAACTGGGAGTAGTCCTGATATCCTATCATCGCTACCACCTTCTTCCTCTCTCATCTATGATGGTAACTTTCCCGAGGATTCGCACATGACATATCTCGCATATCAGCTTGATTGCCTTTCGTGCCTGGCAGACGTTCTCTGGTGGTCGGTCTGCCTTTTTGATTGCTTTGGTGGCTGTTGGGTCCCAGTAGCCTTCCTTGTTCTTACCGTTCATCTTAGGTCATCTCCTGTCTAAAAATTCGCCACCACTCTGCCTGTGATGTGAAGGACACCGTCCTTTTCCATGGCATTGAAGTATCTGTTTCCTTTTGCCACCTCTGCGGCCATTTCATCGGTTAAGGTTACGACTCTCTGGTATCGACCATCCTTTGTGGTGATGAATGCTTTTTCTTTTTCACATTCTGGGATTCCATCTTCTCTCATCAGCACGTTTCCTGCTTCATCCTGTTTAGGTATTGCCATTATCTTGATTATCATGTTTCGGTTCTCCTATCTGATATATTTCGCACTCATTGCACGGTGTGTCTGGTGTCGGGCATCTTTCATCCGATATCATGCAGTGGAATGGGAGTTCTCCCTGTTTCTGCTCATCTGCCACAAGGACAAATGCTATCACTGTGAAAAATGCGAGCACGCATCCGATTCCGAACAGCACGATGATTGCCATTCCTATCCATTTCAAAATTTCCAAAATCATCATACTGGTGTTGCCTCCTCAAATACTGGGTCTGCTCCCTCTGCCATTGTCGGCTGATCCGCAAAGGCTGCTCCCGGCTGATTTGCGTATGCTACGAGGTTGCCTGTTACCGATTCCATGAAGTGGCTTGCCTTGGTGTCTGCTGAATGCAGTGCCCAGATGATTGGATATTTGTCGATGGCATTGTTAAGGGAGAGGGTATCGCTTTCCGTGTATCCCATGTGCCATCTGATGGCATATCGTTCTTCCGGCTTTAACTTCATAAATTCCTCAATCATCATGACTGACTTTTCTCCGTGTCCGTATGGTACTTTGTCGTCCACCTCGAATGTTTCGTACTGCTCCCACTTGTTGTTCTTATCTTTTCGCCACTTCATTACCACGGTGTAGAAGTTGGTCTTGCAGATGTCGTGGAGCAATGCCATGATTACCATGCTTTCCTCGGTGATGGTCGCCACGTTCTTGCCTGCTACCATGTAACTGTATGTACCGTCATCATTCTTTCTAAGGCTTTCTCTGAATGCATCGAGTACGTTGAGCGAGTGCTGTAAAAGTCCACCTGCTACCGATAAGTGGAAGCGGGTGCTTGCAGGTGCTGTGTACATATCGCTCTTTCTGATATATCCCATCAGCTTGTTTGCTCCCTCTCTGCTTACTTTTGCCATCTCGGCTTCGAATCTATCAATGTTTGCCTGTCTGTCCATGTTTGCTCTCCTATTCCTTTTTCTTGCCTGCCAGTAGGCTGCATACCCCGGCAGATATGATTGTGTGCTGCTCCTGCTCCCATTCCGGGTGCTTTGACCACGTTCCATCTTCGTTTTGGAATTCCTTGGTCAGTTCGTTGTAAATTCTTGGTGGCGGGTAGGGTTCTTCCCAGTTCTCTGCAGTCACGTAAAGGCAGCAGTATTTCTGCCAGTACGGTATCCACAAATTCCAGAGCCTTATCCTCATTTCCTCTACGCAGGTTTCGAACTTTTCCACATCGTATTCCTTGTAGAGTGCCTGTGATATGCGTTTCATGATGCCACCGGGTTTTGTTTCCCCCTCGATTGCCTTGTTGATTTCCTCTATCAGCTTATCGCCCTCATCGTCCATCCGAATGACGAGGTCTTTCTGCGACCTTGCTACAAGGATCCGCTCTGCCAGTTCCTTGATGGAGTGCAGCAGTGTTTCGTATGGCTTTTTGTATTTGGTCTTTAGCATCTCCAGTGAGACGTTTTCCCGGTTCTTCTTTAGCTGTTCCACCTTGGTTTTTAATTCTTCGATTTCATCCATGTCTGCCTCCTCTCCGAATGAACACCTTTTCCCAGTGAACACCTAGCAAAATCCGAAGGTGTTCACTAAAAATCTTGTGAAAGCCTTGATTTTACTGGGTTTTTTCTTCGACTGAACACCTAACCCCTAATTTTCGCATATACACCTTGTTTTTTTAGCAAATCTTGTGACTGGGTTGTCACAAGTCACAGAATTTCACACGATGGTATATATTTTTGTTAAATAGGTGTTATAGGTGTTAAATAGGTATATAAAGCCTTGATTTTACTGGGTTTTTTAGTGAACACCTAACTGAACACCTAACTGAACACCTATTTTTAGAGGTTCAGTTTTTTCAGATTTTTTATAACTTTTTGTCACAAGATTTGCTGTCACAAGATTTTTTATCTGCTCCCAATCCTGTGACTTTTTTCGCAATCCTGTGACTAATTTCAGAATGGAAGTTCGCTCTCCATTCCTTCCGGAATCTGCATGAAGCCATCCTCTGTTCCCGGTAGTGTCATCTGCTCTGCGATTTCGTCCTCGCTGTCTAATGGGTCCTGTTCTGCTGCCAGTTTGTCGAGGTAAAACTCCACAAATCTGCAGTTTCGGTTATTGAACCATTTGACCACTTGGTATTTCTTTGTACCGTCTTTTGCTACCTGCACCCCTATGAGGTTCTGGTCAGCGAGGTACTTCATGGTCTTTCTGGCTGAGTATCCTGCTTTGGTGAGTGCCTGGTTCAGCACCGTTGGGAAGATATAAACCTTCTTGTTCATCATCATGCCGAGGCACGTTCCGAATGCTTTCTCTCCGAAGCTGTCCTTGTTTGAGAGTATCCAGTCCACTATGAACTGGGTTGCGTTCTCGTTGACATCTCCCATTGCCGAGTTCATCTGCTCCTGCAGGATGTTCTTTGCCATCTGCTGTGCTCTTTTCCAACTTTGTGTGCTGATTTTGAGCATTTCCGTTTCGTTTTGGGCGATTCCGTTATCAAATCGGGCATTTTCGTATTCATTTACGCAGTTTTCGTTATCAAAAAGCCACGTATTGATGATTGCATCTGCCAGTGCCACTGCTGCGATTCCTGCGATATGCGAGCCACTCTTGCCATCGCTGATGGTATAAACGTACTGGGTCATTTCCTCGTACTTCTCTGCTATGCTGCGTTCGTCCGTCTGGAGGAGTTTTCCGATGAATGCCGGTCCTGCCCATCCACAATACATCGCTGATTGCTGATGCATGAGGGAGGCTTCTCTTTCATCGTCAAATGGTCCACCGTATATTTCGAGGACTCGGGTGCTGACACCTGTCTGGCTTGTTTCCGTGGAGAGTGGTTCTTCTCCTGTTGCCAGTGCCACGGTTCTCCATGTCTGGGTTGTCTGGATACCACCCGACTTTGCTCCTCGTATCTTTCCTGTTCCACTGGCTATCATGTAGACGATTTTCTCCAAGCCATTCTGGTTGTTGCCTGCAAGCTGTCGTTCATCGATTCCCAGTGGCAGGTCGCAGTAAAAGGATGCAGTTCGCTCCAAGCCTACCTGTGTTGCATTGAAGTTTACCATCAGTCGTTCCGGGTCGCCCCATGCCGAGAGTGCTGCCTTCAGTGCTGCTGTCTTACCACCTTTTGAGCCACCCCAGTTGTAAACGAAGAATATTCTCTGCTTTATGATCCGCAGGAGTGGTGCTGTGAAACTGGCGGCCAGTATAAATCTGAATTTATCCCTTGCCCTGTGTGGTCGCATAAGTTCGAGCCACTGTTTAAATGTTCCACTCTGGCAGTATGCTGATGCCATTCCTCGCTGCGATGGGTCGATGTCGAGGACGATGTCCTTGTCGAATCCCGGTATAAATCGTTTCTGGGTCTGCCACCCGAACGTACTTGTGGAGTCTGCTTTCTTGATGATGTCGATGTTCTCTGCTTCCAGTGCTGATAAAAATGCCACCACGTGCTTTGCGTTCTCCGATGTGACCGTGCATCCTAAGTCTGCCAGTGCTGTGATACCTCTGGCTGTGAAGATGGTGCTTCGTGGGTATATCGCCTTGTGCCATACTCCATCTCTCTTGAATGCTATCTCCATCTTTTCTTCCCCGGTTTCCATGCTCTTTAATCTCTGGGTCAGAATGATTGGTGTCCTGCATACCATGACTGGTGCGTACTTTTTCTCATCTATCCTGCTGATTCCCTTTTCGGAATAAATCCACCCTTCCGGCTGTCTGAGGTTTACTGGTGCTCCCTCGACTGCTTCCGGGATATTTTCTTCATCTATGTCTATCTGCTCTGCGTTCTGAATTGCTTTCAGAATCTTCTTGGCCGCTTCTTCCTTGCCATATTTCATGTAGACCTCGGACGGGTCCTTGCATCCGATTGACTGGCAGCTCCATTTGTAAACTTCCCCGATGAATTTACCGTCTTTCAGTGCCCTGGTTACTTTACGCAGGAATGTTTCCCCGCCTTTGTCCGGCTCTACGTGGATGTATAATTTCAAATCCTGCAGGCACTCTGCCCATTCTGCTCGCATCATGGATGCTCCCGGTACTCCGAGGGTTGATATCTCCATGTACCACATGGACTGGCTGTCGCTTTCTCCCTCTACCAGTGCTGCGTAGCCTGCCTGCTGAATGGATTCCAGTTTCCACATTCCATACATACAGAGGTCTTTGCCTGCTCCGTATTTCCATCTGAATTGTTTCCTGCCATACCTCTTTCGGTATGTGGCTTCGCTACGATCCGCTCTGAAATACGGAATGTATATGTACTGGACTCCACTTCTGTCCTTCTTTGTCTGCAGGCAGCATTTGTCTTTGAGCCATTCTTCCGGCAGTCGCTTCTCGAACGCATACTGTTGGACGGTGTATGATTCCAGTTCATCCTTCGGCTTTGGTTTTTCCTCTGGCTTGCTTTCCACTCCATACCGTTCCAGTATCTGCTTATAGGCTTCCTTTGTATCCAGTCCGTTCAGTTCTGCGTAGAATGTTACGAAGTTGCCACCCCTGTCCTCTGCATGGCATTTCCACTGTCCTGTCCTTAAGTCAACCGAGAATGAGTTGTTTCGGTCGTCATGGAATGGGCATAAACCTGTGAGGTTGTCGCCTGTGATTTTGTGCTTTTTAATTGCAGAGCAGTATTCAGTTTTATAATCTACTAAGCGGTCAAGTTCGACCTCTGCTGCCTGCATATTATCTCTCCAATCTATCTTCCATGATTCTCTGTACGTCCGCTTTTGTGAGGTACTGCACGTTTCCCTTTATGCGGAGGACTTCGGTCATGTACTTAATCTCTGCCTGCATTCCCTCGCTGACGACTCCGTCCACGATTACTACGTGAAATGCTACGCACTGTTCCATGAGTCGTTTTCCTGCTTCCATTCCGAAGTATCGCTCTCTTGGATTGTTGTCATCCACAAATCGTGGGAAGTAAAGGTGTGGTGCGATTGGTATTGCCCCGCCCTCTACGACTTCCTGGCATACCCACTTTGCTACTTCGATGTTCTTTGCCAGTTCTTCTCTGCTGTCTGCTCTGTATCGTGAGCATATATAAATCATTGGCATGAGTGCCGGATTTCTGTTCGTGATGTCGTTTGCAATGCACTGCCCTGCGTACTCCCATGGTGAGAAGATGTCATCTCTGAATATGGTGTCGTATAATGGCTCATTGCCTGCGATGTCTGCCACCTCATCCATCTGGATGTATTTCTTGGATGGCTGCTTTGAATTTTCTCTAAAGTGTAAAAATGTTTCTTTGTCGATGCGTTCCCCTACCTGCAGGCATTCCTTTGCAGGTGTGGTGTGCCAGTCTGCGAACAATGGTTTCATTGTGCTACCTCCTGTTTCTTATGTGGTGGGGTTTTGCTCCATGCACTGGCAGGAGTCGAACCTGTCAGTTCGAGGACTCGAACCTCTCTGCACCCCACTGGATGGCCGCCACCCATTACTGATTAGTTAAAATGGCAGGTTGCCCTGCTGTCCTTCCGGCACTTCCATAAATTCGCCACCGTCCACTGGTGCCGCACCTGTGTTGTAGTCGGATTCATCCACTACTGGGATGTTTCTTGTGGTAGCTTTGATTGTGGCCGCCATTGCCTTGGCTTCCTCTTTCTGTTCTGGTGTTAATGCACTAACAAATGCGAAGGCTGCTCTGGAGTAGGTGATTCCGTCATTGGATTTCTCTTTCTTGAGTGTAATCTTGGTTACGCAATCCCAACATCTCATGCCCTTAAGGAGTACCTTCTTGCCGATGTAATCTCTCAAATACTTGAGGGATGTCGGTGGTAATGCGAGGATGAGTGGCACTGGGTTGCCTTCCTGCAGGATGTAACATCTGTGGATGTTCTTGCAGGCTTTTCCTGCTCCGTCACTTCCGAACTGGTTATGTGGGCAGTTAGCACAGTTGTGGATTTCTCCTGTTTCTCTGTCTACTCCCTGCTTGCCATCGTAAGAGGAGCAGTCCGGCTGTTCGTTGCCGCCACTGTACTTTTCTTCCCAGTATGCGTTTACCGGGTGATGGTCTAAAATGACACCGACTAATTCCTGCGAGGTCACTGGGTTGTCCTCATCTTCTCCCGGAAGTTCAAAGGCTAAGCCGCCCCCGGACGGAATCTTCACTCTCTCAAACGGGATACTTCCCAGTCCGTCCATTTCTTCTGCGATGGCTTCTGCCAGTTCGCCTGCGATTGTTACCAACTCGAATTTCTTATCTGCTACTGCTACTTCGTTTTTGCCTGCCATGGTCTTATTCCTCCTCTGCATTTTCTTCTACGGTTTCTGCTTCCTCGAAACCATCGCCCTGCTGATCCGCTTCATCTTCCTCTAAGTATTCCTCTATCGGTGTCGGTTTCTCTCCGTAGTAGAGGTCGTTGAGGATTCGCTGTGACTGTGCTGCCAGTTTGATTGCTTCGACTGCAATCTCTGCGGCCGAGTTGTAAAGGCTGCCGACTACATTCAAAATGTCGCCCTCGCCACTTGGCAGGAGTTTCAGCATTGTCTGCATATCTCCGTTTGCCATTTTTACTTTCTGTCCGAGTGCCGAGTATCCTTCTGCTGCGATACCGTATCCCTCATGTTTGTTTCTTACCTGCTCCGGGTGATTGTATTCCATCATCTGACCCAGTGCGAATTTGATGATTGTCTGCACGTTGTCTTTTAAGCTGCGGTCGCTCTCCAATGTGGTGTCGAGCACCATCTGCTCATAATCTTTACCCATGATTTATCCCTCCTGTGATGCTTTGGCTCTTGCGAGTGCCTGCATTGCTGATTTACTTGCTTTTCTCTTGTTGATTCCCATTTTCGGGAAGATGTTTAAGCACTTAGCCAGTTCTTCCGGCATTTCTTCTCCCTCTGGGAGTTCTTCCACATATGCTCTCATTGTGGACTTGAGTGTGCCTGCATTGACGGTTTCCTTGATGATGTCGCCCATGCCCTGCTCTCTTAAGACATCGAAGAACACGATACCTTCTTCTGATTCCAGTCGTGCCAGTTCTTCCTCTGATTTCTTGGAGTACATGGTTTCCTGTTTCAGACTGTAATTAAAACCGTCCACGATAGTGCTTGGCTTCTCGTTATCAATCATCATCTGAACGATTTCTGCTGTGGCATCCTCGATTGCCTTGTTGTTCGCCTTTGTCGCTTCCTCTAATTCATCCTTGCGGTCGAGGAGTTTCTTGTAATCTCTGACCTTGGCATCTAAGATGGAATCGATTGACTGTAGTGTTGTTGGTGTTTCCATTTTGTTGCTCCTCCTTGTTTTTATATTTCATTTCCCCACGCATCCCAACCGTCACGCTCCGTTCTTGCGAAGAGTTCCAGTTTCTCTGCTTCTGGGAATAATGACTCTATCATTTGGTAGGCACATTCCGGCTTCTGGGAGTGCCTGCGTGATGATTCCCTCATCACTGTTGTAAATGCTCCACGCTTGCTCTTATCCGGGAGGATGATGTTTCCCTTCTTGTAAAACCACAGCAGGTACTCGTGTGAGAACCGAAGTGTGTATGCGGGTGCCGGTCCGTTGACCTTATCCCATATGATTCTTGCGTGGAGGCTGTATCCGAGCATATCCATGATTTTCTCTGCATCCGGCAGGTACTTATCAATCGTCCACATGAATACGTTGTGCTTTTCGTTCATGAGGTTGCCTGTGACATATCTATGTATTTCCATAATGCCTGGCACGTCCATGGTTTCGTATGGCACGGTCATTCCTGTGGAGTTTGGTCTTGCTGCTTTCTTTCCCCCTCTGCCCTGCTTCCATGGCGGGTCAGTGTAGAGGATGTCGTATTTCTTCTCTGGTTCGAATATGTTTACCTTTGCCATCTCATTGCTCTCCCCGGTATAATTTGTATTTAATGCTCGACTCCGAACGATTCATCATTTCTGCGATTTCTCGTATTGAGTACCCTTGGTGCCGCAGGTACTTGAGCCTGTCCACCTCTGTCTGTGTCCAGTTGTATTTGTGTGGTATATCTTTCTTCCTTTTTTCCTTGAACCAGTCGTACTGCATGAACAATGTGTCGTCTGTTACTCTGGACGCATTCCAGTCGTCTGGGTGCTCTCGCAGATATTTGATGATGTCTTGGTGTCGGTACATGATGTATGGACGTTTGCGTATTGCCTTGAGTCCTTTTCGCTCCCAGTATATGATTGTCCGATTTTCCACTCCGAGGATTTGTGACAGCGTGTTTCGTGTCAGCATATCCGAGTTATCTCTAAGGCCGCCTATCCCCAGTCGTTGTCTTTTTAGGAATACTGCGTTCGGAGTTCTTTCGAGTTTCCTTGCCACGGTGTCGAGTGGGTACTTCTCGGTCAATTCTTCCAGTAGTGTCAATTCCTCATCCGTCCATCGCCTGCCTGCCATTAGAAGTAGTTCCTCCACTCATCTACGATGGTCTTTGCCAAGTCCTCTTTCTTTGCCAGTGCCTTCAGTATCGTTTCGTCCACCGTTCCCTCTGTTATCAGATGGATGTATGTGCAGGTGTTCTTCTGACCGATTCTGTGGATTCGTGCAAGGCTTTGACTGTATGCTGCGTAGTTGAAGTTTACCGAGTAATACACGCAGGTGTCTGCTGCTGTCAGTGTGATGCCTAGTCCGGCTGTATCAATCTGGGCGAGGAATACCTTTGTTTCCGGGTTTGTCTGAAAGTCCTTTACAATGTCGCCCCTGTCCTCCAGTTTGATGTCGCCATAAATCGCACCGTAGCGGATCTTCTTCTTTTCCAGTAACTTTCCGATGATGTCTATCTCTGGTCTAAATCTCGCAAAGACCACCAGTTTCTTTCCTGCATCAATGACGTAGTCGTCTATGATATCTTCCAGTGCGTTCAGCTTTCCCTTGCTGACCAGTTCCGGCTTGTCCGAGTCATCGGCTACTAAAAATCCACCAGTAAACTGCTGCAGTCGCAGTAGCTTTGTCAGCACGGTCGTGGCTGTTATCTGGCCGCCATTCTCCAGTTCTGCGAAGCTGTCACGTTTCAGCCTGTCGTAGATGCCTTTTTCCTTGGTGCTCATCGTGATGTATCTCTGAAGGAATGTCTGCTCCGGCAGGTCGAGTGCTTCCTCTTTGGTCACTCGGTATGCGATGGAATGTTCCTTCTGGATGAGTTCGTCCAAATCTCTGTAACCTACTATCTGGTGTCTGTTAAATCCACCCATGATTGCGTATCTGTTTCGGAACTGATAGAAGTTCGTTCCGAAGATGGTCGGGTCTAAAAATCGGTACTGGCTGTATAAGTCGATGGCATTGTTCTGTACTGGTGTGCCGGATAATATCAGCTTGTACCTTGCCCTGTCGCCCAGTTTGTGCATCGCTTTTGACTGCTCTGCATCGTGGGTCTTTATTCTCTGTGATTCATCGCAGATTATCATGTCTGCATCCCAGTCGTAGAGTGCTTCGAAGATGCCATCTCTCCATGTGGATTCGTAGTTGATAACTGCGACCTTCAGTGCTTTGAATGGGAAGTTGTCGAGGTCGTTTAAAGCTTTGAGCCTTTTTGCCTTATCCCCCAGTAGCACCTTTACGTTCGCTTTAAAGGCTGCGAATTCATCAAATTCCTTGGGCCATACCGAGCATACGGAGGTCGGTGCTACAATCAGCACTTTCTCTATCTTTCCTGCCTGGTATGCTGCTCCGGCTGTCGCTATGGCTGTGAGCGTTTTGCCGCATCCCATTTCGAAGAGGTATCCGAAGCCTTTATGTGTTTCCTGCATTGTTGCTCCTCCTGTTTTCTATGTTCCAAATCCTGCACCATTCGATTCCATTCCTGCATCTGTTCTCTTGTGGCACTTGGATTGATTCGCTGTGGGTTATTCCTCATGCTCGTTTTCCTCCTGCAGTATCATGGCAATTCCCTCCATGACGAACATTGCATTTGGCAGTGCGATTCCGTTACCCCACATCATGTATAATCCCGAATCGCTTGTCGGGTCTGCGAGCCATCGCTCTACCTGTTTTGCATCTTTCGGAAGTTGGATTCCTTTATCCCTGCCGACCAGTCGCCACCATTCTGCCCATACAATCATCCATTCTCTGATGATGGATGCTGTCGGGTTTTCGATTGCGAGTTTCTCTGTCCAGTCATCTGGGAAGCCTTGCAGTCTGCAGCATTCCAACGGTGTCAGTCTGCGTATGATATATTCCGGCTCTACCACGAGGTCTGTGTTGTCTTTGAAGTCACGAGCCTTTATCGCACTGGCTATTTCAGATTCCTTGTATTGTCCGAATGCCTGCATTGCATAGCAGAGTGCATCGGTTCTGTCTTGTGGGTGAGCGACTCCACCGGGTCCTTTGGCTACCAGTGTCTGTGCGACTTCCTCTTGGATGCTGATGTTGTACTGTGTGTTTGCTCCCTGGTTAAATGCTGCCCTGTCGATTGCGTATGCGACTCCGTGACGATCCGCTGCTGTCAGTGTGTATGCAGGTGCTCCCGGTTCTCCGACTCCCAGTCCGTTTCCTGCTCCGTCATCGTTTCGGGTGCCGCCGCCACCCTTGTTCCTTGTGGCTTTGTCTGCTACTGGTATCACTTTATTGTCCATTATCATCGGTACGTTGCCCCCCCCTGTTCCCATTTTCCCGGTTAGGGTAGGTACGATTCCGTCCTCTGCAATCGTGACCCTGCTGTCCTGTGGGTGGTTTTCCAAGACCACTGGTACGTTGTTTCCACCAGTACCCATCTTGCTGATGAGTGTCGGTGCTACGTCTATGGATTCATTGGCTATTCTTCTTCTATCGCTGATGTCATAACAGTGGACATTCGTTTCGCCTGTGCCACCAGTGCCTTGCGTAGTATCTCCGGCAGTTCCTTGCCACGCTTCTCTGCTCGCCTTAAAATTCCGAGACAAGCCTTCTCGCTCAAACAGTATTTTGGGTGCGGTGTTTCCTCCAAAATCTGCGACAAGGTAGATGCGTTTTCTTCTCTGGGGTACTCCCCAGTATTGGGCATCAAGAGTTCGCCAAGCGATGGAGAAACTGTCGCCCATGATGCATCCTGCCCCCCCCACTTGCCTTTCGGAGGTTGAGGAACATTGGCTGCTTCGTCTGCGATGCTGACGATTTCCTGCAAGACTGACTGGAAGTCTGCCCCTTTGTTACTGGAGAATGCTCCGGGGACGTTCTCCCAGACCATGAACCTTGGTCTGATATATTTGCCTGTTCTGCCTGCTTTGATGTCATTTGCTCTCATCTCCTTTACAATGCGTATCTGCTCTCTGAATAGGTTACTCCTGCTGCCATCGAGTCCTGCCCTAAGTCCTGCCACACTCATGTCCTGGCACGGTGATCCGCCCGCTAGTACTGTGACTGGTTCAATCTTTCCACCGTCCATGTAGCTGATATCTCCTAAGTGTGGCATATCTGGGAAGTTCTTCTTTGTTACCAGAATTGGCAGGGGTTCTATCTCGCTTGCCCATAGTGGCTTGATTCCGAATATGGATGCGGCCAGTTCAAAGCCACCACTGCCACTAAAAAGCGACCCCATTGTCATGTCCTGTTTCATTGATTCCTTCCTCCTCGGTTGCTTAAGTGTGGATAATCACGGCTTGCGTATGCTTCTCTATCCCACTGTACTTTCTTGCCGCACCAGTGGCAGTGACTGTGTCCTACCTGCACCCTCTTGCCACAGTTCGGGCAGACATAAACTCCCGCCTGTCGCTTGATGGTCATATCTGCTGTTTCGTAGTGCTCCACCATTCTGTTGTGGCTCGCCACTATGCTCTCGTAGTCGTGTATGATGTCCATTGCTTCCTGCAGTGCTGTTTCATCGTCTTTCCAGACTTCATCGCCACCCTTTGCCATGTCGCTGCAGTGTTCTCTTAATCTTTCCAACTGCTCTATGATTTTCTGATAATCTTTACTTGCCTTGCTCATCCGTCCACCTCGTATCTTCCTCGTATCTTTTCCCGCACGCTCCGTTGGAGGAGCATTCTCCGTCTACGAAGTCCTCACACCCTCTACATGGATGGATGTCCAGTTCATGTGTTCTGTCATCCCAGAAGTTGTATTCGTAGTTGCTCATTGTGCCACCTCCTGCTTTGGTGGCTCTGCCAGTCCGAACACCATGAGTGCCATGTTGTATCCTCGCACCTGGTGTGCGAATGGCTTTACTTTAATCGGTGGGTCTATGAGTGGTACTGGGTTCGGGTTCATCCTCTCCCGGTCGACTGCTGCCATGACTGCGTTCAGCTTCTGTCGCTCTGCTTCTATGCTTGGTGGCAGATTTACAATGCCTGCCAGTTTGTTCAGAAGTTCGATGTCAGCCGGTCCGCTTAGTGTCTGGGTCTGCCTGCTCCACTTCATCTTTCCCCACGATTTGATTATTGTGAATTGGACGTTGTCTGCTTCTCTGATGAGTATCTGACCGCCCTTCATTGCCATTTTCATCGTGTCGTTTCCTTTCCGTGACCTGTGTATAAAGGTCGTATAATATTCCCATATCGTTCCTACTTTTCTGTGTAGAATGTGTGGTTACCGTGTTTGAATAATTCCTTGAGGTTGCTGTTGTGCCATGTATCTTCGTCTGTGGTTCTCTCGAAGTACAATGCACCCTGGCTTTCGTTCCAGTGCTCCACCTGCACCATCTCCAGTGCTCGGTAGCAGTCCTCGTTCGGTTCTACCCTGTCATACCTTCCGTTTGTGTAGGATGTGAATGCGTTTTCTTCCTCGATGACCTCTTTGATGGTGTCTGGGAAGTTGTCGCTCCATACTCTGTTTAGTACCGTCAGTATGACCAGTGCTTTCCCTTCGGTATCTTCTCCCTCGGCTTCTGCCATGGCGATTTTCGCTAACATATAGGCTTCGTCTGCATCCCAGTCCATGCTCCCGATTCCAGTCTTGCTGATTGTCGTTCCCATGTTCTGTTCCACCTGTGCGTTCAGAACTGCGTTGTAGAATGCCTGCTCGCTTTCCTGTTCTGCTCTTAGGTATTCCTCTCGCTCTGCCATCATCGCTTCGTAGTCATCAATATCCCACCAAACCCCGCAGTATTCTATCTGTCCGTAGTGCTCTGGAGGACTAGGTGGCTCGTATGTATCAAACATAAATGCTCCGATGAATAACCCTCCGATAACCAGTCCGCATCCTATTCCTGCTGCCAGTTCTACTACCAGTTCCTTTACCTTTGCTTTCAGTGCTCTTTTCTGTCTACGTGTTAAATGCTTCAATCGTCATGTACCTCCTCTACTTCTCGACTGCCTCCAGTCGCTTCTCTTTCTTGTTATACAAAATCAATTCACTGTCATTCTCTGCATGGAGCATATAGTCATCCGGGTTCTTTCCTGCGTTGCTCACTATCTGTTTCTGTTTCCATGTCAGTTTCTTTGGCTGTTTCATGCTTTTGTTCCTCCTACATTACTTGACTTTTACCAGTACCTCATTCATGCTCTCTAGGCTTGTTGGGTCTGGCATGGAACAGGTTCTCCAAGGGTCTTGAAGAAAAACTGTTCTTTCCATGCTCCCTGAGTATTGTTTGGGGTAGCTGTACTTAGTTGCCTGCAGTGCGGTGTTTTCATTCCCGCCATCGGTGTTAAATCGCACCCACGCATCCATGCTCCCGATGTTCTCTCTCTGCGTGTTCTCATCTGCCTCCGAACCGTTGTTGTTTTACTTGGGCTTGCGTTCCCTATCCCAATTTCGACAGCCATCCATGCAGGCTCACTTCCTGCTGCCGGGGCGACTTATTGCATCGGCTCGTCCACACCTATCGTTTTTTATCCTGGTCGATGCGTGCCAGTTGGTTCTTGTATTTAGTTTTTGATTACCACGTATCTTTCGTTGTGGTTACCTTCCCATATCGGGACGGTGTAGTTTATCTTTCCTTTGTCGGTGCTTGTCCGAATCAGTCCGTGTTCGTAGAGGTGCTTTCTTGCCAGTCGGCTGCTGATGTTATGATCCGCACAATAGTGATTAAACTCTGCAACCTTGATTCGGTACTCTCCATCCACCTGCTCTCTGCCACCTGTGATTCCTTTTATAAATTCCTCTGTGTCAATGAGTGCGGTCTGTTTGTTGAGTGCCCTCCACTCTGCCAGTTCGTCTAAGCCACCGATGTTGACTTCTGCCTTTTGGAATACATCCAGTATCATGGGTATTCGTTCGTCTGGTGCTGCCGCCAGTATCTTCGCTATCTGGATTGCTGTTTTGATGTCCAAGGCTTCAGTGCTCCCATTCTGTCCTTCCATCGTTGCTTCCTCCTTTTAGACGGATTGCTGTGCGACCTCTGCCCTATAAGGCACACCACCTTTTTCGAGTTCCCGGTACATTGTGGATGAGTGGACTCCGATAATGAGTGCCATTTCATCTACCGTTTTTCCCTCGGCTGACAATCTCTCGATGTTTTTCCTGTCCTCGAATTTCAGTCGCTTGTAGGCTTTTCTTGGTCGCTGTGTCGTTGCCATTGCTCCACCTCCTTGTCTTTTGGGCAAATAAAAAATGCGTCAGAGTTATAAACTCCAACGCATTCTGTGTTGTCTTTTTCTATTTTGGTTATAAAAAAAGATAAATGCGATTTGAGATATAACTCATTTCGCATTTATCTTATTACTCCTTCGACTTTTCCCACATAGTTTCAGTCAAAATCATATAAACACCGCAATCCCTAAAGTGTATTTCATTAGGCAATTTGTATTCATTTATAAGCTTTCGTGTACATTTATGAATTATATTGTCAAGTGGCGTATTACTGTGTTAGAATTATAGATATAAAATTTCTACAAACCATTTTTTTGACTAAAGGAGGATATTTATGAACTACAATATTGAGGGAGAGCCATTACCGGTTGTGATCTGCAACCTTGAGGCAAATGAGACTATGATTACCGAAAAAGGTGCCATGTCATGGATGACTCCAAACATGAAGATGGAAACTACATCAAATGGAGGCATCGGCAAAATGTTTGGCCGTGCATTTTCAGGTGAGAGTATGTTCCAAAATCGCTACACATCTATGGGTGGTCCGGGAATGATAGCATTTGCATCATGCTTTCCAGGATGCATCAGACCCTTCCAGATTGCACCGGGACAGGAGATAATTGCCCAGAAATCAGCATTTCTTGCTTCAACCTCCGGAGTTGAGCTGTCCGTATTTTTCCAAAAAAGAATAGGAGCAGGTTTCTTCGGCGGTGAGGGCTTTATCATGCAGCGTCTGTCAGGAAACGGATTGGCATTTTTAGAATTTGACGGCCACATAAAGGAATACGAGCTTGCACCCGGTCAGCAGCTGGTGATTGATACCGGATACTTAGCCGCTATGACAGGAAGCTGTCAGCTCGAAATTCAGACTGTTCCGGGTATCAAAAATGTTGTATTCGGCGGTGAAGGATTATTCAACACCGTTGTCACCGGACCTGGCCGTGTATGGCTCCAGAGTATGCCGGTTTCTCAGCTTGCAGGTGCAATCAGACCTTTTATTCCAACAGGCAACTAAACCTATAAAACAGGACTGTCGATATTCAGGCAGTCCTGTTTTACACTTTGTACTAAATTCTATGGTTTTATATTTTATCTATGCCATACCATTTGCAGTTTTGTACTTCCATAGCATCTCAGCGTGATTCTGCTCTTCTATCTGTATATCTGCCAATAGCTTTCTGATATCCGAATTTCCAAATACAAATACATCGGAATTGTACTCGCCGGATACCAGCTTTTCTGTTCCTATACAGTCTGTAGCCAGATAACAGTCAGCTTTCTTGTCCTCAGAATTGCCAAGCGAATCGTATGTTGCAGCAGGGTTATAATTCTTCCCCTTAGAATCATTGCAGTCAACTGACGGAACCTTTCCCTTAATCACCTGATCCAAAGAGTCAAAATGTTTTTGCTCATCCCTTGCTATTTCTTCAAAAAGCTCCTTAAGCACCGGATCCTTTGCCTGATTGCTGTATTTGGTATACTTCTCTATGCATGCCTGTTCCTGTGTTTTTAAATCTTCAATAGCGTTTGTTTCTTTTTCTGTTAGAATCATTTGATAGACACCTCCTGTCAGCATTATTATGTACAAAGGTGTAAATTATATTTATGATTGCCACAATTTTAATTAAAAAGCCTCTAACCGAAATTGCAATTAAAAATAAGATACATAAAATAATTACTCACAGCACATGCTAAACTCATACTTAGGATGAAAAATAACAGTAACTATTCAGCATATTAAAGATAGCTGCAAATAAAAATTAAATTAAAACATCAAATAAACAAAACACAAATAAACAAGCATCAATCAGGAGGACTATTCATGAATAATACAGGGATATATAATGCCAATACACATAATACCGACCAGAATATCTACAGCCGGCAAAACTTTAAACAGTATCATACCAATAAATCCAACATCTGCGGCATATCAGATGATAAAACTGACTGCAGCCGCCAAAGTGCCTTCTGCGATAGCACAAACTATGCGGATTTACCACTCGGATGCGTATGCGAAGGAACTGAAGTTAGAAACAGTGCTGACGAAAATGTCAAAATTTACAATATAAAGCACTCTCATCAGCCTATTTAGCCAGCTCCCAAAATGCCACTGCACTGGCAGCAGCCACATTTAGAGAATCGACGCCATGTGACATTGGTATCTTTACAGTGTAGTCACAGGAGTCTATAGTCTGCTCATGAAGACCATCTCCCTCAGTACCGAGCACTATTGCAAGTCTTTCCTCTGAGTGAAGCACAGGGTCATCTATACTCACGGAATCATCAGTCAGCGCCATAGCACAGGTCTTAAATCCAAGCTTATGAAGCACATCAATATTGTATTTATAAACACTGCTATTTCGGTCGCTGCAATTTTGGTCACGGCTATCACACTTATCATGCAATGAAGCATCTGAAAAAGTGTTGTCACTGCCGACATTATACTTGGGAAAATATGCCCATGGCACCTGAAACACAGTTCCCATACTAACCCTGATCGCACGCCTGTACAAAGGATTGCTGCAGGCAGGAGTGAGCAGCACCGCATCCATATGCAGTGCTGCCGCTGACCTGAATATAGCTCCGACATTGGTTGGATTTACCACATCCTCAAGCACAGCAACTCTTCTTGCATCCCTGCACACCTCTTCGACGGACCTTGGCTTCGGCCTGTACATAGCACAGAGTGTGCCTCTGGTCAAAGCAAAGCCAGTCAGCTTTGTGAGCAAATCAAATGACGCAGTATATACAGGTATATTCTGACATCTTTCGATAATTCCTCTTGCCTCGCCATTTACATGCTTTGTCTCCATCAGAAGAGAAACCGGTTCACATCCCGCATCAAGTGCCCTCTCTATCACCTTTGGACTTTCAGCTATAAACATCCCCTCTTTTGGATTGGCTCTGTTTAAAAGCTGATTCTCCGTCAATCTGGCATACACATCCAGATTGGGGTCCATAAAATCTGTAATTGTGATTATATTATCAGACATATAATCAATCCTCCCTCAGATGTACTACCCTGGCTGCCGCACGACGCCTGCTGTCCTCCTGGGCTGCATAATGCTTACGTGTGGTATTTACATCCTTGTGCCCTAGAACATCCGCCACAAGATAGATATCACCTGTTTCCTGATAAAGTGTGGTGCCATATGTACTACGAAGCTTATGAGGAGTAATATTCTTAACGGTTGTTACGAGTCTCGAATACTTTTTTACGAGATTCTCAACAGAGCGTACAGATATGCGCTTCCTCTGTAAAGAGAGAAAAAGCGCATTAGCATGCCCCTCGGCAGGTGTAATTATGCTTCTCTCCTCCCAGTACGAAAGAAGTGCATCACGTACCTCATCACCAAAATAAACAATCACATCAGCACCACCCTTTCGGTGCACCTTGATTCCGTTGTTTTTGAAATCTACATCATCCATATCCAGCCCCACGCACTCAGATACACGGATACCTGTTCCAAGAAGCAGTGTCATAAGTGCAAGGTCACGAACCTTTGTTTTCTCGTGGAAACGCTGCTGGTTCTTGGACAGACTGTCTCCTGACTCAACCTCATCGAGAAGCTGTGCGACCTCATCAGTATCAAGACGAATGATATTCTTCTCATGTATTTTGGGAAGGGTTACCTTGCTCGCAGGATTGGTATCTATAAACTCTTTCCTGAAATAAAAATTATAAAAAGTGCGCAGTGATGCAAGCTTTCGCTTAATGCCTCTCTCGTCATTGGTGTGTACGACGCCATCCTTCTCATAATACTTTAGATAAAACAGATATTCCTCAATATCTGAAGGACTGATCTGATCTAACAGAGATATAGGGTAATCCCTTATATCATATTTCTTAAGCGATGGATTGGCACTCTTCATGTACTCGAAAAATGTCTGTAGATCATATGCATACGCTATCTTGGTTCTTGAGGACTTATCCGCATCTATTCCGATAAAAAAATCCATACAGAACTTCGGAAGTTTCTGTATCATATCTCTGAGCTTTAATTCATTTTTTATATTTACGTCTTCGTAATAAGCTTTGTCTTTCATAATAATACTATATAATAATCAAAGTTTACTCTAACCAAGTATTTCTTTGATTTTCTCCTCTATACGCTCCTTGACCAGTGTAGCTATATCCCTCGTCTTCATGTCCTTGTACTCATCATACTCAATAGGCTTTAAATAGTGAACCTGCGTTGTAACAGGGCCGAAATGAAAGCTGTTGAACACCTTATATGAATCTATAAGAGCTATCGGAATAATAGGAACATGTGATTTCAATGCAATCTTAAAGCTTCCTGCTTTAAAATCCTGCACTTTATTTTTATTATTGAACTTATAGCCACCCTCCGGAAACAAGACATATCTCTTGCCGTTTTTCACATCCTTAGCTACCTCATTGATTATAGTAAGCCCCTGCCTTGGATTATCTTTCTCTAAACGCTTTGCCTGAACCAGATCCACAAATTCCCTGACAAGCATTGTATGAGACTTCTGCTTATCCATTACAAACGAAAGTACTCTGTCATGTGTAGTAATAATTCCAAGCAAATCATACTTCCCCTGATGGTTGGGATACATGATATAGCCACCTGTTTCAGGAAGATTCTCAAGACCATATGCCTCTGTTGTAATCTTTCCTGATTTGTTCATCAAATCAATGCAGTGCCGCATCATATCATATCTCTCGGCTTCTGAATATTTCTGCGGATGATCAGCCATGTATCTCATTTTAGGAACAATATACGGCGCTCTGTGAAAATTTGCAAATATAACAAAAAATAGCTTTAACATAAATATCTAATCTCCTGTTCAACGAAAGCGAATACAATAATGATATAGTCTGATTCGCTGCATCTGACCTATATTATATAAGAACTGTCTCTTATACACATCTCCGAGCCCACGAGACGTAGAGGAATC
>ENA-OZFC01000118-OZFC01000118.1-human-gut-metagenome-genome-assembly--contig:-NODE-118-length-58205-cov-6.976612_pt1 | contig 58205 bp, 52 predicted proteins | sample MGYA00245076_ERZ653625 | MGnify/ENA primary metagenome ERZ653625 (study PRJEB26926, sample SAMN06165169) | human gut metagenome | biome: ENVO:00009003; feature: ENVO:2100002; material: ENVO:00002003... | reverse complement strand
GATGTGTATAAGAGACAGATGATGATCGCATGAAAATCCTACATGAACTTTCTTGGCTATGGGAAACGCTGGGCATTGCGCTTGTTGCTGCGGCTGTCTGCATGGCTTGCGCTGCGCTGATTGGCAAGGCAGCGAAGAAGAAGCTCGACAAAAAGGTGTTGGCGGTCGTAGGGGCAGCGGCATTTGTGGGCGCGATTCTGGCGGTCATTCTGATCGCCCGGACACCGATGCCGCTTTGATAGGACGGAGGATAGAATCATGCCGCTTCAAATCGTCAGAAATGACATCACGAAAATGAAGGTGGACGCCATCGTCAACGCTGCCAACGAGTCGCTGCTGGGTGGCGGCGGTGTGGACGGCTGCATTCATCGTGCTGCAGGACCGGAGCTGCTGACGGAATGTGAAACGCTCCACGGCTGCAAAACCGGGAGCGCAAAAATCACGAAGGGCTACAAGCTGCCCTGCAAATATGTCATTCATGCTGTCGGTCCGCGCTGGTATGACGGACGGCATGGTGAGCGCGAACTACTGACATCCTGTTATCGGACATCGCTCATGCTGGCGAAGGAATACGGCTGCGAATCGGCTGCGTTCCCTCTGATTTCCTCCGGCATTTTCGGCTATCCGAAGGATCAGGCTCTCAAAGTGGCGATTGACACCATTAGCAGTTTCCTTCTCGAAAATGAAATGACGGTGTACATCGTCATTTTTGACCGCAAAGCCTATCAGATCAGCGGCAAGCTGTTTGCCGATATTGCAGCGTACATAGATGACCGCTATGTGGATGAGCATACTGATAATCGTTCCGAGCGTCTGCGCAGGATGAACGCCTTCCGGATGGAAGAACCCATGCCTTGCGAGGCATCCGTTTGTGAAGAGGCAATCGAACAGCTCATGCCTCCCGTCTCTGCGGCGGCTGCCCCCAAAAAGGCGGCAACCCTTGATGACGCGCTGGGACAGATCGACGAGAGTTTTTCCGAGATGCTTCTGCGAAAGATTGATGAGCGCGGCATGACGGACGCGCAGTGCTATAAGAAGGCGAATATTGACCGGAAGCTCTTCTCGAAGATCCGCTCGGACAAGTCTTATAAGCCTTCCAAGCCCACGGTCATTGCGTTTGCCATTGCCCTTGAGCTGCCGCTTGTTGAAATGAAGGATATGCTCATGAAGGCTGGCTTTGCGCTCTCCCACTCCAACAAGTTTGACATCATCGTGGAGTATTTCGTGGAGCATGGGAACTATAATGTCTTTGAGATCAACGAGGCTCTGTTTGCCTTCGACCAAAGTTTAATAGGAGCATAAGGTCTATGGATAAAGTGTTTCAGAAATTTTTGCGAAGTGGTATTGACCTTTCGCCCGTAGGGGTGGAGCGTCGTGAAGATAACAACCCATACTTTTGCACGCCAAAAGGTGCATCTATTTTTGGCTGGGCGGGTGTGGACGGCATCCACTTCTGCTTTGTTCGAGACTTTGGCGGTATGGTATTTTCCGTCAGTCCCATGAACTCGGCTCCGGATTTTGTTCATCCGCTGGCAAACGATTTTGAAGACTTTCTGAGGTTGCTCCTTGCTTGCAGTGATTCGGCAGCGCTGGAACAGGCGTGGATGTGGGATAAAGCCCAGTTTGAAGCCTTTTTGCAGGACAACCCTCCAACGCAGGATCAGCAAAGAACGCTATCAGAGCTTGCTGAGAAAATGAAATTGACGCCTATGGAACAGCCGTGGGTATACATCAAAAAGCTGCAAGCATCTTTTGATTATAGTAAGATCAAGTACACCGAGGACTATTATGATGTTGATATGAACCCAGAAGCAGAACCGACCATGCCTGAGTGGAAGGTCTACTTTGAGGGAAACTTCTGGGGACATTCGGGAAAAGACCATGCCGGAACGGAAATCCGGTTGAATAAGCAATTTGACTGGGCGAGGCATCATTGGGTTATTCCTGCGGCGTATTCTTGCAGCAAGGGACTCGTCATGGACTTTTGTATGCGTACCCCGGAAGAAGACATTCGCAAGTTCATAACTAAATGGGATTTACACCCCGAAAACGACTCCTGCGAATACTTCACGCAGGAGCAGCAAATGCAGATAGATTTAGACAATCCACTTTGCCTTGACTTTATTCCTCGTTTGGAATTGAACGGGAAAACAATGCTGACCTCCCACGGCTGTTCCGTGGTCTTTAATCCATGTTTGCCAGACGGGGTGATCAATGAAGCGGAAGCAAAGTGGGCATTGGAACACTATGATTTGGATACATCCTATGGATGGATGATTTTTCGAGCAGCTTTTCCGTGGACAAGCAAACGCCGTCCTGAAATAAAAGCCCTCTCCCTTACAATGGAGCAGCAGTCGTGTCGTGTCCCGGGACCACATTTCAAGGCACACGCTCCCGGTGATTCGTTTTCTTTCCTCCATCCGGTCAGTGGAAAAAAATACACATTGACTGTACAGGAATTAGAGCAGCAGACAATTTCCGAAAAGCGTTACGGTTCTGACCGCTGGTTTTATCCTACGCATTTTACTGCTATGAGCTATACACTTTCTCCTGAACCTGACAGCGATGTTACGATCTGTGATTGCGCTGAGGGGGACAAGCCTTTGGAAATTGCGCCATGCTCTGACCGCTATGCACCAGAGGCACGAAACGATATTGCTTGTATCGGCATTATCGGCGGAGCGGACGGTCCAATCGCAATCGTGTGTGGAGACAGCTCAAAAGAAAAACTTCATGCAGTTTGTTCCTCTCTACACTTTGAGCCGGTGGAGGGTGATATTGAATGGCGTATCGTATTCAACATTAAAAGCTCCAATGAAATGTCATTAGGGCTGATCTAAGAAGAAAGCGGAGGCAAAGAAGGTGAAACAACACACTTACATCGCAATCGACTTAAAATCCTTCTACGCCTCCGTGGAGTGCCGGGAGCGCGGCTTAGATCCTCTGGACACAAACCTTGTTGTTGCGGATGAAAGCCGTACCGATAAGACCATCTGCCTTGCCGTCACGCCCTCCCTCAAGAGCTACGGTATCTCCGGACGCGGGCGGCTGTTTGAAGTCAAGCAGCGTGTGAAGGAAGCAAATGCCGGACGGCAGCACGATGCGCCGGGACGCAGACTGGACGGCTCGTCGCACTTCTTCTCAGAGCTGCAAGCAGACCCGTCTCTGGCGATTGACTTCATCATCGCGCCGCCTCGGATGGCGTACTACATGGAATACAGCACCCGCATCTATCAGGTTTATCTCAAGTATATTGCCCCGGAAGATATTGTGGTCTACTCCATCGACGAGGTGTTCATGGACGTGACGGACTACCTGAATACCTACAAGCTCTCGGCACATGACCTCGCCATGAAGATCATCCTCGATGTGCTTGAGACAACCGGCATCACAGCAACCGCAGGAATCGGCACGAATCTTTTCCTCTGCAAAGTGGCAATGGACATTGTGGCGAAGCACATCCCCGCCGACAAGAACGGCGTCCGAATAGCCGAACTGGATGAAATGAAGTTCCGGCGTGAGCTTTGGGCGCACCAGCCTCTCACGGATTTCTGGCGCGTGGGTCGAGGCATTGCCAAGAAACTTGAGCAGAACGGGATGTTCACCATGGGCGATGTTGCCCTCTGTTCAGAGCGGAACGAAGACTTGCTTTACAAGCTGTTCGGCAAGAATGCGGAATTGCTCATCGATCATGCGTGGGGCTGGGAGCCTACGACCATTGAGGCAATCAAGGCGTACCGCCCCAGCTCCAACAGCCTCAGCTCCGGTCAGGTTTTGCACTGCCCCTATGAGTCGCAAAAGGCGAAGCTGGTTGTGCGGGAAATGACGGACTTGCTTGTGCTGGACTTGGTGGACAAGGGGCTTGTCACTGATCAGATGGTTCTCACAGTAGGCTACGACATCGAGAACCTTACCAATCCGGCACGACGGTCAAAGTATCACGGTGCGGTGGAGAAAGACCCCTACGGGCGGGAGATTCCCAAACAGGCGCACGGGTCTATCAACCTCGACGGTCACACATCCTCTACCCGCAAAATAATGTGTGCCGTGTCAGAGCTGTTTGACCGGATCGTGGACAAGAATCTGCTTGTCCGCCGTATGTATGTTGTGGCAAATCATGTCCTGCCGGAAGCCGATGCGCCGAAGAAAAACGACGGTGCTGTCCAGCTCGACCTCTTTACCGACTATGCCGCCGAAGAGGAAAAACAGAAAGCTGAGAATGCCGCCTTGGAGCGTGAGCGGAAAATACAAGCCGCCACGCTTGCAATCAAAAAGAAGTATGGAAAGAACGCCATCCTCAAGGCAATGAATCTTGAAGAAGGTGCAACCGCGAAAGACCGCAATGCGCAGATTGGAGGGCATAAGGCGTGAACGGAAAATACGACAAGATCATGGGACTTCCTCATCACGTTTCCAAAACGCGACCACAAATGCCGATGTCAGATCGTGCAGCGCAGTTTGCGCCCTTTGCCGCCCTCACCGGCTATGATTCTGCAATCAAGGAAACCGGACGTCTGACCGACGAAAGGATTGAGCTTGATGAGGGAGCCTTGACCGCTTTGAACATGAGGTATCAGCTTTTCATGGATGCCCTTGATGAAGAGCCGGAGGTTGAAATAACCTACTTCAAACCTGATGAGCGCAAAGCTGGCGGTGCGTATGTAACTGCAACCGGCGCAGTCATAAAGGTTGATGACTTTGAGCGCCTGATTACCATGCAGGACGGCACGAAGATTCCGATGGATGACATCCTAAGCATTGACGGAGAGCTGTTCTTATCCTTAGAATAATGTCGCTTGCCATGCGACCAAATGAAGTGAATACCGAAGTACAATATGACTGTAAGGTGAGACACCAAGCAGTCATTTTTTTATATACGGAGGTACAAAGCATGAGAAAGAACATGACGGAGATCGTATTCATCCTTGATCGCAGCGGCTCTATGAGCGGACTGGAAACAGACACCATCGGAGGATTCAACTCCATGATTGAAAAGCAGAAAAAAGAGAATGGCGAGGCATTGATCTCTACCGTTCTCTTTGACAACGTGAGCGAGGTTATCCATGACCGTGTGCCGGTTCAGAAGGTGGAGCCGATGACCGACAGGGACTATTCCGTTCGCGGATGTACTGCCCTTCTGGATGCTATCGGCGGAGCAATTCATCACATTGGGAATGTCCACAAGTACGCAAGAAATGAGGATGTCCCTGAACATACGCTGTTCGTCATCACAACGGACGGCATGGAGAATGCAAGCCGCCGTTATGACAGCGAGACAGTTAAGAAAATGATCGAGCGGCAGAAGGAAAAGTACGGCTGGGAGTTTCTATTCCTCGGCGCAAATATTGACGCAGTTGAAACGGCAAAGCACTTCGGTATTGGAGCAGACCGAGCGGTCAATTATCACTCTGACCATAAGGGAACGCAGCTCAACTATGAGGTTCTGAGCGAAGCGGTTTCTGCTGTCCGTTGCAGCGTACCACTGGGTACGAATTGGAAAAAGCGTATTGATGAGGACTTCAATTCCAGAAAGGACGGGAGAAAGCAATGAGAACGATCACCGTAAAAGGGACAGGAAATGTCTCCGCAAGACCGGATTACATCATCCTCTCCTTGAACATTGAAACCTTATCTAAAACCTATGACCGTGCAATGTCGGAAGCTGCCGAGAGAATCGAAAGACTGCAAGGTGCCGCAGTCTGCGTTGGGTATCGCAAAGAAGACTTGAAAACCACGAGCTTTGATGTCCAGACAAGATACGAGAACGTCAAGGATCGGCAAGGAAATTACAAGCGAGAGTTTGTCGGATATGCTTGCAGCTATCGCTTGAAACTTGCATTTGACTTTGACAGCAAACAGCTTGCAAAGGTCATTTCTGCGATTGCGGATTGCGGTGCAAAGCCGGAACTCAGTATTGCATTCACTGTAAGAAACCCATCAGCGGTCAGCGAAAAGCTGCTGATCAGCGCGACGGAGAATGCCAGAGCGAAGGCGGAGATTCTTTGCAAAGCATCAGGCAGTACGCTTGGGCAGCTACTCAATATCGACTACAACTGGGGCGAACTCAATGTGTATTCCAGAACAAGCTATGAGGTCGAAGACTGCATTCAGCCTCTTATGGCGATGAGTAAATGCTCTGCGCCAGAGATCGAGCCGGACGATATTGACGTGTCGGACACCGTGGCTTTCACATGGGAAATCCAATGATTTTTTGACTTTTTTGAAATCCGGTACTCAACAAACGCTCTTATTGTGTCCGTTGTAAAGTGAAGGGACATTTCACGGAGGAATCTTCGGGGAATACGATTTTGGGAGATTAGCAAGCAAATCCGGTGAGTACCCACCGGAGAAAAATCAGTTAAGGGGACCCTGCCCTTAACATCAGATTTTTGCTTGTTGGGATAGCCCCAAACCCTTCTAATCTTTACGACGGAGAGCGCAGCATGGTACGAAGAACACGAGACATTCAGAAGAAGATTTGGCTGACACCGCAGGAAGAACGGACGATTGCAAAGAAGATGGAGATGATCGGCACGGAGAACTTCGGTGCGTATGCAAGGAAGATGCTGATCGACGGCTACATCATCGTTGTGGACTACACGGAGCAGAAAAAGCTCGCCGCCGAAATCAACAAGATCGGTGTGAACATCAATACCGTCTGCCGCAGGATCAACTCGACGGGACGATTCTATCAGGACGATATTGACGAGCTGAAAGAAAAGATGGATGCTGTATGGCAGTTACTAAAATCAAAGCAATCCGAGGAACTTTGAGCAAGGCAATCGCGTACATTTTGAATCCCGAAAAGACCGATGAGAAGCTGCTGGTCTCGTCCTACGGCTGTGCCAGCGAGACCGCAGCGCGGGAATTTGAATGGACGCGAAAAATAGCCGAGCAAAAAGGGATGAATCCGGTCAGGATCATAGCCCGTCATGTGATCCAGTCCTTTGAAATCGGAGAGGTCACACCGGAACTTGCCCACGAGATCGGCAAGCAATTTGCGGATGAAATCCTCGGTGGAAAATACGAGTATGTGCTGACCACTCACATTGACAAAGACCATGTTCATAACCATCTGATTTTCAATGCGGTTGACTTTGTGGACTACCACGCATACAAGAGCTACAAGCGGATTTACTATGATATGCGTGAGGTCAGCGACCGGCTCTGTAAGGAAAACGGTCTCTCTGTTATCCCTCCCTCTCAGAACAAGGGCATGGGCTATAAGGAATACACCGAAGCCAAACGCGGTACGAGCTGGAAGCAAAAGCTCAAGCAGACCATTGACCGGCTTGTCATCACAGCGAAGGACTACGATGACTTTCTGCGGCTCATGCAGGAAGCCGGTTATGAAATCAAGACCGGCAAATACATCTCCTTCCGCGCCGAAGGTCAGGAGCGGTTTACCCGGTCTAAAACCATCGGAGAGAACTACACCGAGGAACGCATCAAGGAGCGGATTGCCGGACGGACGCCCCGAAGAAGCCGGAAGCAGACCGCACCGAAGGGCATCTCTCTCATCGGAGATATTCAGGAGAGGATCAGACTTATCGACAGCAAGGGCTATGAGTATAAAGCCAAGCTCACGATCCTCAAGGAAGCGGCGCGTACGCTTAACTATCTCACGGAAAACAACTTGCTCCAATACGCCGATCTTGAAAGGAAGGTCGAGGACGTTCACAGCTCCTATGACCGCACCGGCAAGGAACTGAAAGGTGTTGAAGCACGACTGCGGGAAGTCCAGCCGCTCATCAAAAACATCTCCAACTACCAGCGGCTCAAGCCCGTATATGACGCATTCCAGAAGGCAAAAGATAAGCCGGGTTTCAAAGCAAAGCACGAAGCCGAGCTTGTGATCTTTGAGGCAGCGAGAAGCACATTACTTGCCATGCAGGGAGATGAAAAACTGCCGAGCTTGAAGACGCTGCAAGCGGAGCAAGCGCAACTCTTTGAAGAACAGGAACGGCTATATGCTGAGCGGAACAGGCTCAAAAAAGAAGTAAAGCAAATAGAGACGATCAAGTCTAATGTTGATACGTTCCTCTCTCCTTCTGCTGACCATGACCGTGATCATCGGCGCAGCACACAGCGCGAATAGTCCTTTCAAAAGCAGGGCATCTCCTGTTGACCGGAGATGCCCTGCATCCTTGAGAGAAGGTTCGAGAAATTGAAACTTTTTCTTTAATTTCTGAATCAACGAATTGCTTTTGAGAATGAAATCCAGTATAATATTATAAGCGATGTTGAATGCAAGCAAGCGAAAGGGTGGTTGCCGTGCGCATAAGCTATAAGAAACTATGGATGCTTCTTCTGGAACGCGACATAAAGAAGGCTTCTCTACGACATGAGGTAGGGTTGTCTGCCGGAACATGGACAAAACTGAATAAGGGGGAAGAAGTGTCCCTCTCTATTTTGCTGCGCATTTGTGATTACTTGAACTGTGACATCGGAGATATATGTGAGGCTGTGCGAACGGACAAGAACTGAGTCCGGTTTTTCGTACAGCTCTTTTTGTAAAATAGGTTAGATAAATACACAGGGAGGATTTTGATATGGCACGAGCCGCATCGGCACCGAAGAAGGAGATTTCTATGGAGGAAGCTCTGTGGAAGTCCGCAGATAAACTCCGTGGTTCTGTCGAGCCAGCAGAATATAAACACGTCGTTCTCAGTCTCTTCTTCTTGAAGTTTGCCAGCGATAAGTTTGAGGCACAAAGGAAAGCTATTTCTGAAAAATACGGTGAGAAGTTTGTTGACAATGTTGCCTTCTATACGAAGGACAATGTATTCTTCCTGCCTGAGATCAGCCGTTGGTCTTTCATCATGGAGAATGCGAAACAGGATGACATTGCGCTGAAAATCGACACCGCCCTCTATACGATTGAGAAAGCGAATCCCGCACTGAAAGGCGCACTACCGGACAACTACTACTCACGTCTTCACATCGACACAGCGAAGCTGGCATCACTGCTGGACGAGATTGATAAGATCAACACCGGCGATAAAGAGAATGACATTATCGGGCGGGTCTACGAATACTTCCTGAGCAAGTTTGCACTTGCGGAAGGCAAAGGCAAGGGCGAGTTCTATACGCCGAAGTGCATTGTCAATTTAATTGCAGAAATGATTGAACCGTATGATGGCATTCTCTACGACCCTTGCTGCGGTTCTGGCGGTATGTTCGTGCAGTCAATGAAGTTCGTGGAGGCACATCACGGCAACAAGAAGAAGGTCTCTATCTATGGTCAGGAATATACAAACACGACGTACAAGCTGTGCAAAATGAATCTGGCTATTCGCGGCATCTCTGCAAACCTCGGAGAAATGGCAGCGAACACATTCACCAATGACCAGCACAAGGACCTCAAGGCAGATTACATTATGGCAAACCCGCCTTTCAATCAGAAAGAATGGCGTGGGGATAATGAGCTGATTGATGATCCGCGCTGGGACGGCTATGAAGTTCCGCCCACGAGTAATGCAAACTATGGCTGGATTCTGAATATTGTTTCAAAGCTCTCTCAAAACGGTGTTGCCGGTTTCCTGCTTGCAAACGGCGCACTATCTGACGATGGTACAGAGTTAAAAATCCGCCGTCAACTCATCGAGAACAATCTCGTCGAAGCAATCATCATCCTTCCCCGAAACCTCTTCTACACCACGGACATCAGCGTTACGCTTTGGATTCTGAACAAGAATAAAAAGGCTCGTGTGGTTGAAGAAAACGGTGAAGTAAAACGCTTCCGTAACCGTGAGCGCGAGATCCTTTTCATGGACTTGCGGCAAATGGGAAGCCCTTATGAAAAGAAGTATATTGAACTGACAGAAGAAGACCGTGCAAAAGTCACGGGCGTCTATCACGCATGGCAGCAGGAAGGCTATGAAGAAACTTATCAGAATGTGCCTGAATTTTGTTACAGCGCATCCTTCGATGAGGTTGCTGAAAAGGGCTTTACCCTTGTTCCGAGCCGTTACATTGAGTTTGTAAACCGCGATGAGAACATCGACTTTGATACGAAAATGAAGACGTTGCAAAGTGAACTGCGTGATCTGCTCATTGCAGAAGAAAAGTCAAAGGCAGACCTGTTGACCGTGTTTAAGGAGCTGGGCTATGAAATCGAATTATAAACAACTTGGTCAATTTATAAGACAGGTTGACGTCAGAAATGCTGCGGGCAAAGAAGAAAACCTTCTAGGCGTTTCGGTGCAAAAAACATTTATCCCGTCTATTGCAAACACGGTCGGAACAGACTTTACGAAATATAAGGTTGTCCGTCGTGGGCAATTCACCTACATTCCTGATACATCCCGACGGGGAGACAAAATAGGCATTGCTCTTCTTTCTGATTGCGATGAAGGACTTGTTAGCAACGTCTACACAACTTTTGAGGTAATAGATAAAAATGAACTTTTGCCGGAATATCTTATGCTCTGGTTCAGTAGACCGGAGTTTGACCGGTACGCAAGGTTCAAGTCTCATGGCAGCGTCAGAGAAGTTATGGACTGGGACGAGATGTGCAAGGTACAGCTTCCGGTTCCTCCTATTAGTGTGCAGCGGGATATTGTGAAGGCATATCAGACGATTACGAACAGAATTGCGCTGAAACAACAGGTAAATGATAATTTAGAAGCGGTACTGGCGGCGTCGCATTCTAAGATGTTTTTTTCAATGGACACATCAGAACACTCCAAATTGGGTGAGCTAATGACTTTCGGTAACGGAAAATCGCGCCCGAAAACAGATGGACCTATCCCTGTTTACGGAGGAAATGGCGTTCTTTCCTACACAGACCATCACAACATTGAAAACGCAGTCCTAATCGGTCGTGTTGGTGCATATTGCGGAAGCGTTTACCTTGAACAAGGAATATGCTGGGTAAGCGACAATGCCATTTTCGCAAAATCAAAAATCACAAAGGATGAGTTTTTCGATTATTTCCTTTTGAAGAGGCTGAATCTTTTCAATCACCACGTTGGAACTGGTCAGCAGTTGCTCACGCAGGAAATCTTAAATAATATAGAAGTTCCAAAGCCGGTCACTGAACAGATAGAACTCTTTAATCGAAAAGCTGCATCAGTTTTTGAAACCCTTTTCACAAACAGCCGTGAGATCATTCGGCTTCAAGAGCTATCTGATTTGCTTCTTTCTCGATTGGCTGGCTAAGCCACTAAATTATCATTTACAGGAGGAATGACCACAATGAAATGTACCAACTGCGGGAATGATAATCCTGCTACCCTCTGGGATGAGGGGGACACAATTTACTGCTCAGTGTGTACTCACAGAACGCGGAAAACCGACTTTGAAGACGATTCTGTTCAATGTCCATACTGCCACCGCCTGAGAGATAAAAAGGCGATGTATTGTAGATATTGCAATTCCTCTGACTGGACGCCAAGTAGTCCGGCAGAGTTTGCCGAAATTGATAAGATATTAAAGGACATGGGCTATTAGAAATTGAAATACTCTCACCAGTGGCGAGAGTTTTACCCTAAGAACTGCCACTGAAAAGTCGTTCTCTGAGAATATTCAAAGGAGACACGACAATGAAAGAACAACTGATTCAAGAAGTGCAGCGTCAGATGCTTCCGTTTCTGAACAACGCACAGTTAAAACAGCTTCAAAGCGTCCTTGAAGGGGTGCTGAGTGGCGTAGAGCTAAGTCACAGCGCGGGCATGGTAGAAAGCGCAAAGGTCGATACGGTTGCCTGTTTCATCAACGCAAAACGTATTGAAGGCTGCTCAGAAAAAACCTTGAGCTATTACCGTCAGACCATTGTGTCAATGCTATCCGGCATTGAAAAAGAGCCACAAGAAATCGTAACTGAGGACTTGCGAAAGTACCTGACAGAGTATCAGACAAGACGGAAATCAAGCAAGGTCACGATAGATAATATCCGTCGCATCCTGTCCAGCTACTTTTCGTGGCTTGAAGATGAGGACTACATCGTGAAAAGCCCGGTGCGCCGGATTCACAAGGTAAAAACGGCAAAGGTGATCAAGGAAACCTACACCGACGAGGCATTAGAAATCATGCGGGACAACTGCTGCAATGTCCGCGATCTTGCGATGATAGACCTTCTTGCGTCCTCTGGAATGCGTGTTGGTGAGATGGTTGCCCTTAACCGCGATGACATCAACTTCAATGAACGGGAATGCGTTGTTTTCGGAAAAGGAAGTAAGGAACGGATCGTTTATTTCGATGCCAGGACAAAAATCCATCTCCAAAACTATCTGGAAAGCCGCACAGACACCTGTTCAGCGTTGTTTGTCTCGCTGACCGCACCGCATGACCGTTTGCAGATTGGCGGCGTTGAAAGACGGCTTCGAGAACTGGGAAAAAGACTGAATCTGCCTCGTGTCCATCCACATAAGTTCCGAAGAACATTGGCAACATCAGCCATAGACAAAGGAATGCCCATAGAGCAAGTCCAGCAGCTCTTAGGGCATCAGAAAATCGACACGACTATGCACTACGCTATGGTCAAACAGCAAAATGTCAAGCTGGCACACAGAAAATACATAGGGTGAGGTGTCACGATGAAAGAAGGATATAGGCTACTTGGAGATTTTATTCAACCGGTAGACGAACGAAATAGGGATTTGAAAGTTGACTATTTGCTTGGCGTCAGCATCAGCAAGCAGTTTATTCCCTCCATTGCGAATATTGTTGGAACGGACTTATCGAGCTATAAGATTGTTCGTACTGGGCAATTTGCGTATGGTCCTGTTACATCTCGGAATGGCGAGAAGATTTCGATTGCTCTTCTACAAGATAAGGATTGCATCATTTCAAGCTCATATACCGTGTTTGAGGTCACTGATAACGAGCGACTTGACCCTGAATATTTGATGCTTTGGTTTAGCCGACCGGAGTTTGACCGCTATACAAGATATATGTCTCACGGGAGCGTCAGAGAAATCTTTGATTGGGACGAACTCTGTAAGGTTGAACTGCCTGTCCCCTCTATCGAGAAGCAGCGTGGCATTGTGAAGGCATACAATACGATCACGGATCGGATTGAACTCAAGCGGAAGATAAATGATAATTTAGCGGCTTGAGATTTGGGACAGGAGTAGACGTTTCAGAGACTCCAAATGTTGTATTTCATATTGGTTTTCTCTGATCGAAGAAAACAGTGGCTCAACTTTATTGTGGTACTCTTTCATTGATGCCTCGTCAGGAAGTAGGATCGGTATCTGACCGAAGAGTGTTTTGTTGATGTTCAATGTTGTACTTCCGCCAGCTCCGAGTTGCTTCAAATACTTATTAAGCGTTGTCATCTTCGTATATACATAGAACGGGCTAATTTGGTCTTTGCATATAATTGAGTTAATCTGTTGGTTGGTCTGACTTGGTTCAGCAGTAAGACAAACCAAGCCTACGGATGCAATGCAACTTACGCAAACGCTGTTTGCTGGAAGCATTTTTCCCGGCTGTGTTGATGCGCCTTTCTCTGAAAGAAAGCGGGCGGTTGATGTTGTATAGACACTTCCGTGCATATCCGGAATTGTAATAAACGGGATTGTCCCACCATAGTTTTGCGGATCGGCAGTTGGAGGTGTCTTTCCGCAAATCACATCAGAGGCTATATCATCAACCGTTACCTCCTTCCAAGATGATGGCTGTGAGCCATCAAAGGGAATATAGTCAACAAAGAAGCACTTGTAGATGGATAATGCAGCCGCTTCTAAATTATCATTTTCCTACGAAGGGAGGGGCGAAAATGGACAAGGAAACATTGATCAGAATTGCCGAAGAACTTCACCAGGGAGCTTTCGACGCAAAAGCCTACTACCTGATCATGCAGCAGTATCGGAAGAACCAACATAATTATGCCGAAGAGATGAAGGTTTCGCCAGCATTCTACCATACAGTCTATGATGCCCTGATGAAAGCCTGTTTCATGGAGATTGCCAAACTGTATGATAGCTCGAATGGTGTCGTGTCCATTGGAACCCTCCTTGCTAAATGCGAGGAAAACCAAGACCTTTTCCCAAAGTACAGAGAAACTTTGACGGTGGATCATGACGGAACAACCTTTTCCTACCCGGTCCCATATCAGCACCAACTCAAGCCACAAGAGGAATGCTTCTTTAAGAACCGGGTTGAGGCAGATAGAAAACTCTTTGCAGCGTTTGATATTCCTGATGCGGACAATGTTCCTGTTCGGGTGGATTTAACTTTCCCGGAGTTTTTGGATCTATATCAGAAACGTTTCAACGGACTGAGCAAAAAGAGAGATAACATCCGAATGCAGAGGAATAAGCTCTACGCCCACAACGATGAACAGCGTATATTGAGCAACGAGAACCTAACGGATCGTCATCCTATTTTATATCCGGACATACAGGAAATGATAGACTTTGCACTCGATTGTACAGGGCTGATCCTCGGTGTTCTCACAGACGTAAACCGTGCAACGCAATACTCAAACATTGATGACTGGGAAGGTACACTCATGCTGGCACGTCTGGGTTTGAAGTATCAGGAGTACGACTTCCAGCAAAGTGAAAAAGCCTTTGAAGCAGAAATGCAGAGGCAGTTAGGGGGAAATGATAATGGCGAACTTCAATGAGCATTCTCTTGAAATGTCCATCATGGAGCTTTTTCAGGATGAAGGTTATATTTATCTGAATGGAGAACAGATCCACCGTGAACGTTCTGAGGTCCTGCTTATTGATGATTTGCGGAAGTACCTCCTGAACAGATACGCCGCAGATGGACTTACCCCCAGCGAAGTTGATAGCATCATCCTTCGCCTGAGGTCTATTTCCGGTACGATCTACGAAGCAAACAAAGCAGTCTGCAAAATGATTTGTGACGGCTTCATCTTCAACCGTGAGGATCACACAAAGAAAGACATTTACATTGAGCTGATTGACTTTGATGAGCCAGAGAAAAACGTGTTCAAGATCGTCAATCAATTTGAAATTGAAGGCATCAACAACCAGCTACGCATACCGGACGGGATTGTCTTCATCAACGGCATTCCTGTTGTTGTGCTTGAGTTCAAGAGCGCAGTCAAAGAAAACACAACGATCATGGACGCCTATACTCAGCTTACCGTGCGTTATCGCCGTGATATTCCTGAACTCTTCAAGTATAACGCCTTCATCGTCATAAGCGATGGTGCAAATAATAAATACGGTTCCTTCTTCTCCCCGTATGACTTCTTCTATGCGTGGAGAAAGATTGAAGCTGACGATAAGGAATTGGACGGCATCAATTCCCTTGTAACTATGGTGAGCGGACTGTTCCGCAAAGAACGGCTTTTGGCAGTCATCAAGGATTTTGTCTATTTCCCTGATAGCTCGGACAAAGACCTCAAAATCGTCTGCCGCTATCCTCAGTATTTTGCTGCGGTCAAGCTGTTTGAGAATATCAAGGCACATCTCAGACCGGAGGGGGACGGCAAGGGCGGCACATACTTCGGCGCGACAGGCTGCGGAAAAAGCTATACTATGCTCTTCCTCACAAGAATGCTTATGAAGAGTACCTTCTTCCATAGCCCTACAATCCTGATTATTACCGACCGAACGGATTTGGATGACCAGCTCTCAAAGCAGTTTGTAGCATCCAAGAAGTACATTGGTGACGAAACCGTTGTGAGCATTGATTCCCGCGAAAAGCTGCGTCAGGAACTTCAAGGCAGGACAAGCGGTGGGGTGTACATGACCACCATCCAAAAGTTCACCGAGGACTTGGAGCTTCTGACGGATAGAGCGAATGTGATCTGCATATCCGATGAAGCACACCGTAGTCAGATAAACCTCGATCAGAAAGTCAAGGTCACTGCCGAAGGTGTAGAGCGAAGCTATGGATTCGCAAAGTACCTACACGATTCTCTCCCCAATGCTACCTATGTCGGTTTCACCGGCACGCCCGTAGATGGCACGATTGAAGTCTTCGGTCCGGTTGTCGATGCCTACACAATGACAGAGGCGGTTAAAGACGGTATCACAGTCAACCTTGTCTACGACGGACGCGCTGCACGGGTCACTCTTGATCAGGCAAAGGTTCGGGAAATTGAAGATTATTATGACCGCTGTGCTGTTGAAGGCGCAAATGAGCATCAGATTGAGGAAAGCCAGAAGGCGGTTGCTCATATTGATGCGATCATCGGTGATCCTGACCGACTTCACGCAGTTGCGGAGGACTTCATTAACCACTATGAGACCCGCGTTGCCGAAGGAGCTACCGTTGCAGGAAAAGCAATGTTTGTCTGCTCTAATCGCAAGATTGCATACGCTTTTTATCAGATTATAGTTGGAATGAGACCGGAATGGGCAGAGAAAAAGGTTTGCCCTGACGGGGTTCAACTGACGGAAAAAGAGAAAAAGGAACTCAAACCCATCGAGAAGATCAAGCTCATCATGACGCGAAATAAAGATGATGAGCCTGAGCTTTATGAAATGCTGGGAACGAAAGATGATCGCAAGGAGTTTGACCGTCAGTTTAAGAACGTTAAATCAAACTTCAAAATTGCCATCGTTGTTGATATGTGGCTTACCGGCTTCGACGTACCGGCACTCGACACAATCTACATCGACAAGCCCATCCAGCAGCACAGCCTTATCCAGACGATTTCCCGCGTCAACCGCGTCTATACCGGCAAGGACAAGGGCTTGATCGTGGACTACATCGGCATTAAGAAAAACATGAATCTCGCCCTCAAGAAATACACCAACTTTGAGAGCGATGAGTTTGAAGGCGTCGAGCAGTCTATCACGATTGTTAAAGACCAGCTCGATGTCTTGGCTCAGATGTTCCACAACTTCAATAGCACGGATTACTTCAACGGCTCACCGAAAGAGCAGCTTGCTTGCCTCAATCGGGCTGTTGAGTATGTACAGCTTACGGAAGATTTGGAAACTCGCTTTATGGCGGCAGTCAAACGCATGAAACAAGCGTTCAACCTATGCAGTTCAAGTGAGGCAATCTCTGATAAAGAAAAGGACTATCTGCACTTCTACTGTGCTGTGCGCTCTATTCTTTTCAAACTCACAAAGGGTGATGCCCCTGACATTTCACAAATGAATGCCCGTGTCCGTGAACTTCTTGAAGGTGCAATTCAATCTGATGGTATAGAGGAACTGTTTGAGACGGGAAAGCACATCTCTGTTGATATTTTCAGTGACGAGTATCTGGATAAGATCAATGCAATCCAACTTCCAAACACAAAGATAAAGGTGTTGCAGAGACTTCTTTCTCAAGCGATTGATGAGTATAAAAAAGTCAACCGCATTATGGGCATGGAGTTCTCAGACCGCCTCAAGCGGGTTGTTGATGAGTACAACAATCGCCGTCGTGATGAGGCTTTTGCTAATGAAGTTCTTGACGATGTGGCGGAGCAGCTTGCGAAGCTCCTTGAAGAACTCAAAAAGGAAAAAGACTCCTTCAAGGGCATGGGAATTGACTACGAGGAAAAAGCCTTTTATGACATTCTCAAGGCGGTTGCCAAGAAGTATGAGTTCGAGTACCCGGACGATAAGATGATTGAATTGTCAAAGCGGATTAAGATTATTGTCAATGACAAAGCTAAATACACCGACTGGTCTACCCGTGATGACATTAAGGCAAATCTGCAAGTTGACCTCATACTGCTACTGGATGAATTTGACTATCCCCCCGTAACCATTGATGATGTCTACAAGGAGGTTCTGGAACAAGCTGAAAACTTCAAAAAGTACGCTCAATAACCCACGTTCCATCGAAAGGAGTAGATCATGGGCAATTCAGTCATGTTGAATGGCGTCGAATATGCCGGAGAGCAGATTGCTTATAAAGACAGCACCTATGAGCTTGTGTCAAAGGTAGCATATCTGATCGGCGTCCCACTCCGTATTTTTCAAAATGAACACGAGCCGCCGAAGATAGAGATATACAACCGGCTTGAGCAGGATAAAAATGCCCGCATCATTCGTAATCTATGTATTATCCGCACCGCCATTGAGCGCAATTACCGGAAAATAAATGACATCATGCGGATGGAATACCGTGGGCTTCTTTCGATGCCTGAGATCCTTCCAATGTCCAGTATGCAGCAGCTTTCAAATGACGGAATCAGCTTTATTAAAAAGTCGAGTACAAAGCTCTGCCACCACATTATCGAGATCAACCGGCTGATTTCAGACCGCATTAACAACTGCAAAAGCCTCTTTCCAATCTGGATTAACTGGGCGTACATAAAAGAGCTGTTCATTATGCCAAACGGCTTGACAGAGGACGGAACGAAAGATGCTGCGGACATCTATTACGCAAGTCTCTCCTGCTACCCCTATCAAATGTACATCAACTGGGTACCGATGGACGAGGGTAATGTCCTCTATAATGACAAGAAGTTTGCCACCCTGCTTTATCAATGGCATTGCGACGCCTTCACGGAATACAGTAAAGTCTCCGATGCAGGGGCTTTTGTAAAAAACAATATCTACGACTTCATAGATGACAGTGAGAAGACCGTATTGGTAGTGGACTGCGAAAACTCTGACCCGTACAAGCTGTGCGCCACGCTCAAAAACCTTGATTATGAGGTCATGCAGAAGATTACGGCGATCATTCTCTTTGACGACGTACATACCGCTACGGCATGGCGGATTCTTGAAAACTACACCCGCATCCCCGTTGAACATATCATGATTGAGCGGATTAAGCAGAACAAATCACTGGTAGACATCAAGCTCACCGCAAGAGCCTGTCAGGAACACTACCAGAAGCAAGTGGATTCCTTCGTCATTGTCTCAAGCGATTCCGACTACTGGGGGCTGATCTCTTCCTTAACGGACGCCAGATTTCTTGTCATGATCGAGCGGGAAAAATGTGGACCGGATATGAAGGCGGCACTTGCAGAATCCGGGATATTCTACTGCTATCTGGATGACTTCTACTCCGGCAACAGCGAGGACATCAAGAAAAACGCACTGTTCAAGGAGATGTACCGCTGGATTGACAACTCAGTTCACCTGAATGTCAACGATATGTTTGATGCAGCTCTGCGAAACACGAGGATCGAAATGTCTCCCGCAGAGCGGCGGCAGTTCTATGAGAAGCACATCAGGCACATGACGCTGACCATCGACGAGAACGGAAACGTCAGCATTGAACTGAAACGCGGATAGCCTTGGTTTCTATTCCGGGAGGAATGTGGATGGACAACAGATTCTATTTTGGATTCAATACATCGGAGGAACGGAAAAAGCGCAGAAAAGCAGAGCTGTACTCCATGAGTGAGCAAGTCAGCACCTTCTTTTGGGATGAAGCCCCGCAGCATGGATTGGAAATGCGTGAGGGGCAGCAGGATATGTCCTTTGAGATTGTGGACGCCCTCATAAACGATCAGCACTTTGCGATTGAAGCTGGCGTGGGCATTGGCAAGTCCTTCGGTTATCTTGTGCCGGTGCTGCTGTACAGCAAACGCATGAACAAGCCGGTTATCATCGCAACCTCGACCATTGCACTTCAAGAACAGCTCTGGCGCGATGTCCACACGGTAATGCCCCTTCTTGGGCTGAACAGAGATGTCATCCTCGCTAAAGGACAGACCCATTATCTCTGCAACAAACGCGCAGACGAATATATGTGTGACCCGAAAGCAGACCCACCGGACGCGCTCAAAGAAGGAATCAAGCAAGGGTATGAGGAACGCAAGGATTTCCCGGAGGTTTTACCGCAAGGAGTCTGGGACAAGGTAAACGTGCAGCGGTTCAGCATGAAGAATTGTGGCTCCTGTGAAAAGAAGTGCAAGTATTACAAAGTCCGCGCAGCATTAAAGTTTACGGATGGAGTGGTACTGTGCAATCAGGATTTTCTAACCCAACATCTCATGAAACTCCGGCGCGGTCAGGAAGGGCTGATTAACGCCGCCGCTGATCTGCTTGTCGTGGATGAAGCACACAACTTGGATGATAAGGTGCGAAGTGCCACAACGGAGCGTTTCGGGCAAGGTATGCTCTTTGGAATGATTAAGAGTGCATTCTATGAGCTGCGATCCTTTGACCAGAGCAGTGTGTCCAGAGAAAAGCGAGAGGCGGAAAGCTCAATTATCGCCTTCTATAACTGCCTGAAAACACAAGTCCAAAAGCAGATCAACGAGGCAGATCAGGATATGCGCTATGCTGACCGCTTTTTCTTTGACCAAAACGGCAGCGCAGTTGAGCTGCTTACTGAAATGAACGCCGCCATACATAACCTTTCGTCCAGCATTCAGATTTATTCCAGCATGGATTTCAGAAACAACCGTTCCTTTGCTGCCTCTGATGATCTGGATGCCGTCAGCGAATCCCTTTCGGAGCTTCTTGACCAGATAGACGATATGCTGATCTGGATTGAGCAGCACGGCAGCAACACGGAACTCGTCTATTGCCCTAAAAACACAAGGGAAATTGTGAGCCGCCTATACTTCAATGGTGATGAAAGAACCATCTTGACCTCTGCCACGCTGACGAACGCCACGAGCGGGTCTCTGGAAGAACAGTATTCTTACTTTATCAGCAATACCGGCTTTCCCGCTGGTGATCGCGGCTGCTTATCCGAGCCAAAGCCTTCCCCATATCCATACGATGAACACGCCATGATCTACTATTGCGACGATCTCCCGCACCCGACCAAAGAACATGAAGCCTTCATTGAAAAGGGCGTGGAGCGACTGCTTGAGATCCTGAGCATTTCCAACGGAAAGGCACTCGTACTGTTTACGGCAAAGACCGACATGGAAGAGGTCTACTCCATTCTCAGTGAGAAAAACCTTCCGTACAAAATCCTGATGCAGCAGCCGGGATCGTCGCAGGACAAGGTGCTGAATGAGTTTAAGGAAGATACGAACTCCGTGCTTCTGGGGACGGGTGCATATTGGGAAGGTATCAGCATTGAAGGAAAAAGCCTTTCCAATGTCATCATTTTCCGGCTTCCGTTCCCTGTCCCCGATCCGATTATCGAGTATAAGTGTTCCGTCGCAAAGGACGCTCTGATGGATGTCCGCGTTCCCGAAATGATTATCAAGCTCAAGCAAGGTATCGGGCGATTGATCCGCAATTTCACAGACACCGGCATTGTCTGCATTATCGACCGAAGACTGCGGGACGAGCCGCCGGAACGCTATCATGACATTACATGGGACTCCCTGCCTATCAAAAATCGGACAAGCAGTTTGGAGGAACTGAGGAAGTTTTACGAAGGTCTGCCCTCAGCCAAGGAATGATGATAGAAACGGCATTCTCTTCGGAAACATAGAACAGCCCCCCCAAAAACGACAATCAGAAAACGGAGGTGTATCATGATGTACAATGAAAATCTGCACGAAGAAGAACAACATCTGATCCAGCAGATTGCCGAGCAAACAGAGAGAGGAAAAATCGACTGGGAACTGACGGAGTATAATCCGCTGTCCTTTCTGAATGAGGACAAGATAGACAAGAACCCAGCAGTAATCTGTCAGTCCTTCTCCTTTGAAGCGATCATCGGCGGATCCCGTTACGAGCTTGATGTCATGGAGAATATTGATGTGCCGTCCGGTATGGGAGACTACACCATAACCTTGACACGAGATGAAACCGAAAATTATCTTAAAATTGAGGATGCGCTTTCCTTTAACTGTGACCGCTATGAATGCACACCGGAGGAAGTGGCAGAGCGATTTGCGGACAGCCCCATTGTCCGTCTCTGCAACGCCATCATTCCTGCCACGCTTGGGCAGGAGGATTTAGAAGAGGTCTTCACATGGGCAAGGTTTTTCAACGAGACTGGCATTTCTGCAAAGCTGATGAATCATCCGCTGACCAAGCTCTGTGAAAAGCTGTTCGACGAACACCGTCTGATGGACTTCCATCGCTGCGTCTTGGATGTGGACTATCGAAAGCTGCTCCTAAATGAACTGGCTCATAACTAAGACACGGAAAAACGCCCCCGACACTGTGCCAGACGCACAGTGCCGGGGGCGTTCCCGTTTCCAGCGATTTATTTTTTTCTCGGCAAGGGACTGTTCATAAGGTGACACTTTCCGTTTTACGAAGCCGTGAAAATTCGATGTGTTCCGTGGAGATGTTCACTGGGCAGCATACGCCGTACACGTTTCCAATAATCACCGAGTAGTGCAATGTGTATTCACTATCGGGAAATACTTCACGGTTTTCACAACTCTTGATTCAGGAGTGGGATTTTTGCCTTATTCCCGCGTGACATCAAGGGAAACCGGATTGATAACGATGATAGATTTGCCCTTTTTGTGGGCATATCTCACGGTGTTCCCGGTACCGCTGGGGCATCCATTCCATACTGCGAGAATATAATCGGCGTGATCGACCATGTACCGATTTCTCTTGTCCATGCAGTCCGACGTGTACTCCCGTTGCAGCATGGTCTCCTTGTCACACTTTGCCGCGATATTATAATACCGTTCCCGTGAAGCCACAGACCATTTGATTGCTTGTGTCTCACAAGGGATTGCACTTTCCAGAGTAATGTGAGGGTATTTTGATTTCAAATCGAGTACAATTTCCGCAGCGTACATATCGACGCCAAGAGCCATGCCGGTAATAAAATGCGTGACGCCCTCGTTCTCAATGAGTGCTACAATCTGATCCCGCATAACAGACTTCAAAGAAGTACAACGCTTATCGGATTCATCAAAGCCGAACGGAAGACTCTGCGGTCTATGACCGGTAAACGCACAAGTCATGCCTTGAATGGATTGCTTTTCAACTTTTTGAGCAGACTTTCTAAACTCAATAATGCGCAACATGACACCCCTTCTTTCACTCCTTTGGTAGGTAACTCCATTCTATCACCCTCATCACGGACAGTCAACGCATTGTCGTTAGCAAAATCAACGACGTCGTACCGTGGATAATGACACCGCCGTTAGGTACACTAAATGCAAAGGTGGTGAGGCTATGCGAGAGAAGAAGGACATCAATATTGAAATCGGCGGCAATATTCAAGTGGCAAGAGAACAGGCGGGCTATACGCAGGACACGCTCTCAGAAATGCTTGGCATGACGCCGAATCACCTGAGCGCTATTGAGCGTGGTGCTTCCGGTATTTCTCTTGAAGCCTTGCAGCGTCTTTGCCGTTTGCTGGGCGTCAGTGCGGACCGAATTATCTTTGGGACCGATGAGCCAGAAGCGGAAGCCCTTGCGCTTGCCAGACGTATTTCGGATATAAAGCCGGAATACCGGCAACAGGTTCAAGAGCTGCTGTCCGCTATTTTGAATATGTCATAAAAAAAGAGCCTCTGCCGACGCCCAAAACGGGCATCGACAGAGGCTCTTGGTTCGTTTTCCGGGCATTCAAACAAGTGCCGAAATCGACACTTATTTCCGCGCTAAAGATGAAACCACGCAGGGAATACAATCACTTAGGCTGGTCAATTTGCGCCGCTCTGGGGCTTGCAATCACAGGCTATTTCGCCCCTTAACTGTCTACACTGCGATGCCTTGCGGGAGAAATGCGGACAGGCGATGAGAACGGCACGGAAGCTCTGCTTGCAGCTATGGACGCAGCGGACGCAGAAGCGGTTATACTTCCGGCGTCCGCTGTCCCCGATGAAGAACGACCACTCCTGCCGCCATTTCTGACTTCTGCTCACAGCTCAATCTCTCCTTTGTGCTTTTTTGGAGGGCAGCATTCCTTCTGCTTTTCAGCCTTTGCAGACTTGAGCCTGTCCATGATGGAGGACTTTTCGCCCCTTTCGGGGGCTTTGACCTCTGCGGTCTTGTCCTCCTTCGGACCGTTGTTGATGATCCCATCAATCATGCCGTAGTCATCCTCCATCGACATCTCCGCTGCCTTGAGGTAGTTTTCCTTCTCAAGAGCTGCCATCCAGCTTTCCTTGCTGATACCGAGCATTCCGCCCTTTGCCGCATGATCGGCAATCTCCTTGGCATCCACGCACAAGCCCTCGGTATTATCGGAATATAGACGGTAAACCTCGCACCCCTTCTCCAAAGCCTTCTCAGCCGCCTCCTGACCGGCGGGAAGAACGCCAGCCCATGCGTAGCCGTAGTCCTTCATATCCTGAACGGAGAGCGCGGGATCGGGCATTTCCGGCACTTCCTTGACCTCAAGGTCGAGAAGGCGGAGCGTTTCATCGTCAAAGCCGTTGTAGACATCATCAAGGACGAGCTTACCGCGCTCATCGACGATGATGCAAGCCGCCTCATCGCCGTAGGTGTCATGCTCCATCAGATAAAAGCTGTGACCGCCGACTTCGTGCCGGTCAATGGTGTGCCACGTCCCGATGTGACCGGCAACCGTCAGACCGGAGGTGTCGGCATTCATCTCAAAGTCCTTCTGCTCAACGCTCTCCTGCTTCTGCTGCTCCTTCGAGATCATGGGGATCGCAACAATCTTATCGCCCAACTTAACAAACTGCTCCGGCACTTTGAAGTGGTCAGAGAACTTCTGCATCTGCTCTACGGTCAGAGAACCGAAGCTGTCATCCGTCAAGCCGACTACCATGAATGTTCCGGCAACAACGTCGTAGATGTCACCGTCCTCATCACGCAGAGCGCGGTTCAGGGGCAAACCTTCCAGCTTACCTTCCTCGTTGCAGACTAAGGCAACCGGGTCTTCGTAGGGATAAATTGCCTCGATATAGCCGCCGACCTCATGCTGCAAGGACTTGAGATCCGAGTCAATCTCCTTCACATAAGGCTCCTTTCCCGGCTCAACGACGAGAACGGCGATGGTGCTGTCACGCTCGGCGGCTTCCCCTGAGCCGGTAATCCGGTATTCATCGGGAATATCATCAAGCTCCCCGTTAAACTGCCTGTCCCAGCGTTCGCTTGCGACACGGACATAGCCCTCATCGGTGAATCGCCCCTGCTCATCCATCGCAATGTCACGCCCATAGCGTTCATAGTCGATGTAGTTTGCCAGAGGACCGAGATCCTTTTCAGAGTAGATACCAGCTTCGTGTGCGTAATAATAGCCGAGATCGGATTCGTCGTTGATACCGGGCATGATGTCGTAGCAGTCCAGATTGAACGTTAGATTGATGAGATCGTCGATGTCGCTGACCTCATCGCACCCGGCTTCCATAATGGCAGCGAGCTTTTCCTGATCGCTCAGGGAAAGCTCGTCAATCAAAGCGGCAAGGTAGTTGAGCTTATCAAGGTTCTCGTACTCGCCAAGCATCTTCTGGACGCCGTAGATCGGGCATTCGTAGTCGGTGATAAACCACTCTTCATAGGGCTGACCGAACTCATCCTGCTTGCCGATCCCGATGCGCTCAAAGACCTTCTGCATCTCTTCCTCGGTGGTGGGCAGTTTCACCCACTCACCGACCAGCATACCCTCGTTGTACTTGCCAAGGTTTGTGACGAAGGCTTCAAAATCACCGTCTAATACGGGCATAGGCATCCTCCTTTCAGTCATCTACCATGCCGTCCGGCATGATATACAGTTCCTCAAACTCCGCGTCGCTCATGGATTCGAGCTTCCGGATGGTCTTATACATCAGCTCTGCGATTTCGCCGTCCATGTCGTTCAGAGTGACGCTCTTCATATCGTCGATCAGCCGCTTCCGGCTGGACGTATTGAAGCAGCACATCAGGTTGATTTCTTCCACGGTAAAGTTTTTCATATCAGAGTTCCATATCCTTTCCTTTGTTTTTTTGCGGCTTCGGTGTGTGGGGCGGCTGTGCCTTCTGTGCGGATTTCAGCTTGTCACGGATGGATTCACGGGCAGCGGGCTTCTTCGGGATGGTGTCGTAGATGGCAGTCCCGGCGTCCTCCACATAGGATCGGACATACTGGATGCTTTCAGAAAAGCAAATGGGGCGGTTCTTGTCCTCAATGTTCGTCAGCCGGACTTCATCAGCGGCAAAATCAACCGCTTCGATTCTGCACTTGATCCCGTCCACATTCAGCGTCGCGCCGACAGGAATGTAATCTGCGGCTTTGAGTTCCTTGAAGGTCTCGCCGTCCTTACTGAGAAAGACATCCACGCCGGACTTCCAGAGCTTATGAGAACCGGCTACCCATGCGCTTTCACGGAAGCCGGTCACCGGCACGGAAGGCTTGCCGCGCACCTTCTTTTCAAGGAGTTTTGTGCCGAGAAGCGGCGCGGCTTTCTTTGCGTCCTTGCCGTACAGCTCAAAATAGCCGTTCTGAGCAAAGCAGACCAGCGCATCCGGATGAGCCTTTTTGACTGCCTCATATTTGCGGAGTTCTGCGACGGGGAGCGGCGAAAGCACCTCTGTCCTATCTGCCTCCGGCAGTCTGTCGCGGCGGCTTTTCTGCCTGGTCAACACTTCTGACAGAGCCTCCGCATCCTTTGGGAGCGTCTGGCGGGTTTTGACGCCGCCATGCTCACCGATCAGAGCCATTGCTGCATCGAAGCTGCTGCGGCAGGGGGCTTCCAGCACAAAGCCATCTGCAAAGGTCAGCCGGTCGTGATCCGGCGCAACCGAGTTCTGTGCCACATTTGCCGCCTGTTCCCGGTAGTTGATTTCAAAGACGTCTCCGAAGACCTTGCCGCGCTTGACGGCTTTCGGGACAATGACGCGGGCAACGCACTCGTCGTAGGTCTGCTCCGCATAGAAACGGAAGGTGTTGTGATCCCGCGTTCCCTGAATAAAGACCTGATTTTCGTTGAGACAGTGCGTTCCATGCGGACGGCAGAACCACATCAGCGTCTTGTCTTCGGGATTCTGGCTTTCGGCGGCGCGGCGGATGATGCGCTTGTCGATGTCGAAGTCTTCCTTGTAGCTGTCTACATGACTGTCCACGAGCTTCTGCAGCTCCGCGATGATGTCAACGTCTGTGTATTTCTTCATGCGTCTCCTTTCTCACAACTCCATGTCGTGCGTTTTGGATTTGACCGGAGACTTCTTCTCCGGCTGCTGTTTTGCGGCAGCTTTGAGCTGATCGCGGATGGAGGGCTTTTCCTGCTTCTGCTCCTGCTTGACGTATTCCAGCGTCGGCAGCAGCTCACGATAGCAGCCCTGTGTTTTCCTCGCCGCATGACGGCGATGGATTTTGAACAGTGGCTCACCGTTCTGCGTGACCGTGTTGCCCTCGATTTTGACGCCGTTCCGTGCCAACAGATTGAAGGAGTGGTTAGAGGCGCGATAGGACGCCCGCATACCGTCGTTGTTATAGGCGATCAGCCCCTTGAGCGTGTCCATGACGGCGGCTTTGATTTCCTTCTCTTCGGCGGTCAGACGGTGTGCCTTCGGTGCTTGCGCTGCTTCCTCCGGCAAGGGGACAACGGGAGGCTTGACCTCCACGGTTTTTACCTCAATAGAGGTAATCTCATCGCTTTCCCATGCAACGACCTCCGGGTCTCTTTCCTCTGTTTTCTCAGAAGTGACTTCCTTTTGAGCTTCGGTCTGCTGGCGGAACGCATCGACGAAAAGGGCGGTCAGTCCGGGATTGGGTTTATCCACAAGGAAGCGGGAGGCATTCTCCGGACAGACCTCAACGCTCTTCGCCCATTCCTTGAGGGGCTGCGGAATACGCCCGTCAAAGTCTTTCTGCTGGATGGTGTTTGCGAGGACATACCGGACGCGCTCCGGAGAGAACTGCTCAAGGACGCTTTTCACGGCAGCATCCGCATCCAGCCGATTGTCTCCGTAGTTAGAACTGATTGCCGCCTCAATCGCACGGCGGCATTCCACGTTTGCAGCGAGAGAAGCACGATATGACTCCAGCTCACCGGCTTCATAGGCATAATTCGCCGTCTCGCGGTAAATGGGGACTTCCGGCTTTTCCTCCGGAACAGCTTCCTTTACGTGAGCTTCGACTTCCATCTCTGCGGACTGTGCTTTCTCTGCCAGCAGCACCTTGAGCTTGGCGTCAATGCCCTCGATCATCTCAGCCGCCGTCTTGCGGATGGTGTCCAGAGAGCTTTTCAGTTCCTTGGTCTCCTTACCGGAAGACCAACCGGCGATGTAGCCGAAGGAGTAGTCCGAGGTTTCAATGCCGTAACGCTGGCAGACGGTGTAGGCAACGCTTTCCGCCTCAACTTCCTTGGTGTGTCGATCCTTCTTGTCTTCGGGTGCGGCTTTCTCATCCGGCTTGACGGCGTGGAGCTTGGCGTGGGCGATTTCATGAATGGCGGTCTTGACCGTCTGGATTTCGCTCATGCCCTCCTGAATGGCAATGCGGCTTTCAACCGGCGAGAAGAATCCCTTTGCACCGCCCGGAATGTCCTCAAAGGAAATAGGGACGGGAGATTCCTGCCTGAGCGCGTCGAAGAACGCCTCGTAGTTTTCGACGGTGCCTTTCAGCTCATCGACGATGATGTCAGGAAGCTCCTTGCCGTCCGTCTGAGAAACATCAAAGACACTCACCACCTTAAAGGCAGGACGCAGGACTTCGACCGTTTCCGTGACAGTTTTTCCATCTGCGCCGATTACCGGCTTCTGCGTCAAAGGATCAATCTTCTCGCGCTCTTCCTGTGCCTTGTACGGCGCGGGTGCAAGAATCTTGATGCCCTTTTCGCCCTTCATGACCTGACGGTCAAAGTTGCGCTGCCACGAGGTATAACCGGCAACATAGGTTGCCTCTGGCTTCTGCATCGCAATGAGCAGCGTGTTGTTGAAGGAATAGTTGTAGAACTTGGACATCGTGCGGAGATATTCCTTGAACCGCTCGGATTCAAAAAGCTCCTTGATGCCCTGTTCCAGCTTGTCCGTGATTTCGCGGACTTGCTGTGCATTTTTGTTTTCAGCCATCTCAAACCTCCATTTCTTATTTGCTTTTGGGCGAAGAAAACCCCGTCTGGGATTTGCTCAGTAAACGAGCCTTTACCTCAGACGGGTTTTCTCTGCGCGTCATCCGACGATGGAAGATGTTATCCTCGTTCTCCCATTCAATCAGCCGGTCAAACATATCCGGGTGCTTTGTGACCATGTGCAGCAGCTCCGAGTCACTGGCGTTGGGACAGAACCAGCAGCCGTTTCTTCGGCAGTGAGCGTAGATTGGGGAAAGCAGCCCGTGTTCCTGACAGAGCTTGTAGGCGTCCGCCTCGGTCATACCGTATTTGGCAAGCAGACTGACCTTCGTTATTCCATCCAGACGAGCAAGGCGTTTTGGCTCATCCTCCGCGATGCCGACATAGCTCACAGTGTCCGGCGAGAGTGCGGCATTGTACTTGCGGACTGGCGGGATTTTGCAGTCCCGATTGACTGCACACATACCAGCCCATGCAAAGCCGCGAACCTCGCCCTTGTGCGGTCCGCGGGTGATGACATGATGGAACACCTCATCGTAGGTCTTGTCCGCGTGGAGAATGGTGAACTTGATGCCCAGCTCCTTTTCGCAGAAGGGCTTGAGCCGGTCATAGATGAAGTCCCGGTGTTCCGGGACTTCACCGCTTGTGTCTTTGTCGAACATGACTTCGCTGAAAACTGCCTCGTCCAGCGGCTCATTGTGCTGTGCAGCCAGCAGGAGCGTCGCTACGCTGTCTTTGCCTCCGCTGCATGAAGCAACATACTTTGGGCGGGTCATCGATCAAACTCCATCTTGAAGCTGACGTATTTGCCGCCGCTGTCATCCAGCCGGATCACCGCATCGTAGAGCTGGGGCTTCTTCGGCGTGTAAAGCCCGGTCACGCGGCACCAGCCCTTATCCAGCAGCTCCTTTGCGATCTTCTTGGTCAGCTTCTTTTTCTTGCTGGAAAAGAACTTGTTGTCTTCCCACAGGCAGAAGGAGCATTCCTTACTGGAACAATAGAAGTTGCCCTTGCCGACGTAGACCGGAGAGCCGCAGCGAGGGCATTTGCCGATTTCCTCCTTGCCCGTGCCGAAACGCTGGGCTTCGGCATCGGAGAGAAACGGGTAGGCTTTCACGAGATCCCCGGTCATCCGGACAATGCCGCTAAGGAAGGCGTCCGCATCTGCCTTGCCGCGTTCAATCTCCATGAGCGTGTTTTCCCATTCCGCCGTCATTTTGGGAGACGTGATCTGTTCCGGCAGGACGCAGACGAGGTTGCAGCCGTCCTTCGTGGGAATGAGGGATTTGCCTTTGCGCTCTGCAAAGCCGGATTTCACCAGCTTCTCAATGATCCCGGCGCGGGTTGCGGGAGTGCCGAGACCCTTCTTCTCGGTGTCATCGTCAAACTGATCGTTTCCGGCGGTCTCCATCGCAGATAGGAGCGTGTCTTCCGTGTACTGCTTCGGGGGCGTTGTGAAGTGTTCCGTAACACTGGCAGATACACCATCCAGAACATCGCCTTCGTGGACTTCGGGCAGGGTCTTTGCGAGATCGTCCTTTTCCTTCGTCTTGAGGGAGGACTTGAACAGCTCTTCAATGGATTTCCAGCCGTTTTGAACGACGGTCTTGCCCTTGGTTTTGAACTCGTAGCCCTCGCAGGAGAGCGAGATCTGCGTTTCTGCGTAGGTGTGCTTCTCGCCGGTCGCACACAGAAGGCGCATTCCGACAAGATTGAGAATTTTCTGCTCCGACTGAGGAAGCGCCGAAACATCCTGCTTTTCAAGCTGGACGGTCGGGAGAATGGCATGGTGATCTGTGACCTTGCTGTTGTCGGTTACGCGGGCAATGTCCGGAGTAACCGAAACGTCGGAGAAAAGCGGAAGCTGGCGGCAGACGATGGAAATGACCTGACGGGCTGTGTCCTCCATATCGTCCGTGATGAACTGACTGTCCGTGCGCGGATAGGTCAGGAGCTTCTTTTCGTAGAGCGTCTGAACGAGATCGAGCGTCTGCTGGGCGGTGAAGCCGTAGTATCGGTTTGCCTCGCGCTGCAAGGTGGTCAGATCATAGAGCTTCGGAGGATTGACGGTTTTCGTCTCCCGCTTGAGAGAAGAAACGACGGCTTGCTTTTTCTCGCAAGCCGCCGCAATTCTTTTTGCGTCCTCTTCGGTTTTGACCTTTTCCAGATCGGCGGTCAGATCGCCCTTGCCGACGTGGACGTTGAAATACTTCTCCTTCTGGAACGTGGAGATTTTCCCGTCGCGCTCCACCAGCATTGCAAGGGTCGGCGTCTGGACGCGCCCAACCACCAGCTTCTTGTGATAGAGCGTGGTGAAAAGGCGGGTGCCATTGATACCGACAATCCAGTCCGCCTTCGAGCGGCTGAGTGCAGCTTCATAGAGACGGTCATATTCCTTGCCGTCCCGGAGATGCTGGAAGCCTTCGCGGATGGCGGAGTCCTCCAACGAGCTGATCCACAGACGCTTGAAGGGCTTGGTGCATCCGGCTTTGTTGTAGACCAGCCGGAAGATCAGCTCACCCTCACGCCCTGCATCGGTTGCGCAGACAAGCTCAGTGACGCGCTTGTCCTTCATGAGAGAGGACAGCACCTTGAACTGCTGTGCTTTGTCCTTCGTGACCTCAAACATCCAGTTCTCCGGAACAATGGGCAGATCGTCGTACCGCCACTTGGCATACCGCTCATCGTAGGAGCTGGCGTCTGCCAGCTCCACCAGATGACCGAAGCACCACGAAACAATGTAATTGCCGCCCTCCATGTAGCCGTCCTTGCGGGACGTCGCGCCCAACACCTTTGCGATGGACTGGGCAACACTGGGCTTTTCAGCAATGACTAAGATCAATCTTCATCACCATCCGTTTCAGCATCCTCCGCAATCTGCGGCTCATCATCCTCGTTGATGTACGGCTCTTCCTCGTAGCCTTCATCATCAAAGAAGTCCATATCTTCATCCTTGAGCTTTCTGCCCTTGACGAACTTGATGTAGTAATAAGCTGCACCCGCAGCACCGGCAAGAACGAAGATGACGAGGATCATGCCGATGTTGGATTTCTTTTCGGGTTTAGGGGCGGGAGCATCGGTTTCTGCATCCTTATCCGGCTCAGGTGTAACGGGGGCTGTGCCGGTGCATTCGCTCATGTTGGTTTTGCAGACCGGGCAGTCTGTGTTGACCTGACCGGCAGCGCACTTTTCCTTGCAGTTACAGGTGGTCAGAGCCGCCGCAGTGTCTTCATCCAGCAGCGCAAGCAGGTCGCTCTCATCGACCATGTTCAGGAAGTATGTCTGATACTGTTCCTCTTCCTCGTTGATGGGCGCATCGTAGTCAATGACGATATAGAAGGTGTTGCCGTTCTTCGTCTGGACTGTGATGAACTGCTTGTTAGTTGCCTTGTCATAGAGCAAGTCGCGGGTGTAGGCGTTGCCCTCATCGTCAATCGGCTCACCCTTCGGCTTTTCCGGCGTGGGAGTGGTTTCAGGCTGCTGTTCCGGCTGGGTTGCCTCCGTGACGGGAAGGTTCTGCTCGGTATCATCGGCGTAGGCAAACGCCGTCACCGAGAAGCAGGACAGAACCATGACGCAGACCGCAAGGACGGTCAGAAAACGAAACTTCTTACGCATTGTCGATTACCTCCGTATTTTCAGCGGGCTTGGTGCCGCCCTTCATGGAAGACAGGAACGCCATAATCTGATCCTTGTCCATCACCATAGAGCGCACAGTATTGATGATTTCAAGGTTTTCCAGCTCTGTCTTCTTGTCGTACAGCTCCTTGAGCTGTCCTTCGATTTCGGTCTTTTTCTTTTCAGCCTTCTCAATGTCAGAGAGGACCTTCTGATACTTGGGATTCATGCAAAACTCCTTTCTTTTAATAGGCGGGTCTTCCGAAGGCGTAGAAATGCTGCTGCCAATAGGAAGAGTTGATGGATGTGTACTGAATGGGATCGCCGCAGTGGATCATGACCCCATCACCGACGTAAATACCGACATGGGACACGCCGGGGGTGTCATACGTCCCGACGAAAAAGATGAGATCACCGGGCTGTGCATTCGCCTTTGAAACCGGCGTACAGACGTTGTAAAGCCCCTGTGCGCCGAGCCGCCCGGTATTCACAAGTCCGCTGTTCGTGAGAACATAGCTGACGAAGCCGGAGCAGTCAAAGGATGTGTCGGGATTGGAGCCGCCCCACACATACGGATAGCCGAGATACTTTTCCGCCTCGGTGATCAGTGTCGCAAACTTCTCGTCGTTCAAGTATTCCGGGTTGACATCGTAGTCGGCGGGAGGATTGGTGATGTACTTGTCCACATAGGGAGAATCACCGAACAGATCCTCGCGGTTGCCCAGCACCGACATATACGTTGCGTACATGGAAAACTGTTCCTGAGACATGATGTAGACCGGGACGTGGGAGAGATTGAAGTTTTCGAGCTTCACGTTGCAAATGAAGTAGTCATACGGGATGCGATAGGTTTCCGTGTGCGTGTTGCCGTCTGCATCCGTCCATGTGTCGGTCTCCGTGCGGTATCTGGTTTCGACGATGACCTCTTCGGTGAGGATGTACTGCTTTTCAAACAGCATTTGGAGCGTACCTTGTACCTCATCCAGCGTGAACTCGCCCTCATGGAGAGACGTGAGGATGGAGATCAGCACATAGGGGTCATGCTCAATATCGTCCAGATCAAAGTGATATTCGTCATAGTCATGGGTGCTTTCATAGTTATCCAGATAGCTTTGCAGCTCTTGCTCCATCTGGCAATACTGCGCTTCTGCGCCCAGCATCGCGTCATCCTCGCTGAGATAAGAGGAAGCGATAACCGACGAGCCGGTAGAGGTGAGCATCGAACACGAGCTGATTCCGGCACCGAGCAAAACGAGAAGGGCAATTCCGACGCCGATCCAGATGAAGACCTTCTTGTTCTTCTCAAAAAACTCCTTGATCTTGTCGGACACCTTTTCACCGAGCTTCTTGCCGGTATTCTTTGTGGCAGTCCCGGCAGTCTGAGAACCGGCATTTCGAGCGGCGGCATATTCCTTCTTAATGCTCTGCTTCTGGTAGTGCTTGTTCAAGTTCTGCTTCTTCATCTCAGGATGCTCCTGCTGATTTCTCTCATATTGGAGCTTCGCATCAGCAGCATCCGCCTTGTGTTCCAGCTTGGAGACCTTCTCGTAGGGCTTGTTGACGCTGCTTTCCCGATGATGGCGGAAATGCCTCGCAGCGGTCTCGGCGGCGATCTCCGTCTTATGCGCAGCCTCAACCGCCGTGTTTTCCTGTTCGACCTCATGGATTTTGCCATGAATGCCGGAAGCGAGGGTGTCCCCGACCTTGCGGACGGTTTTATCTGCCTCAAATTGCAGCTTGCCTTTGCCCTTGGGCTTTTTCAGCTCATCCTCAAAATGAAGGCGGGTTTTGCCCTTGCCGGTCTCTTCATCGAAGACACGCTCTTTCTTGAGAACCTTGTGCGTGGGCAGCTTCTCACGGGCGGCATCCAGACGCTCATGCGCCTTCTCGGACTTCCTTTCGAGCTTCTGCATCCGCTTCGTGGGCGGGACGGCATCGTCGATGATCGGCTTTGCGGAAGCAGTCTCCGCCGCTTGGGAGAGAACGGCATCCGCGTCAACGGCTTCAACCGCAGAGGTCTTGCGCAGCTTGTGCGTGACAACCGTTTCGGCAATCACCGTGCCGGTATGAGAAGAAACGCTGTGCTGCTCCAAAGCAGGAGGCTTGAACGGCGTTTCCGAAGGCAGCGGTTCAGTTACATTCTGGGGTGGATTTTCTGCCCTTTTCTCTTCTGTGACGGACGTTTCCGAGGGCGGCTGTGTGTCGTTATCCTCGGCGTGTTCCGCCTGAAACTGACGCTGTTGACGGCGCATCTGCACCTTTTTCTGTTCCTCCGCAGAAGGAGCTTCGGAAGGCACGGCGGTTTCAACCGGCTTCACAAGCTCTGCATCTTCCAGCCTTCCCGAAACGCGCTGCTCGGTGCCAGCCGTCAGGTTTTCTTCAACCGCGCCCTCCCGTGTCATCCGCACGACTACCTTGTCGCGGACTTTTAGTTCCGGTTCCTTCGCCATTAGATTTCACCTCCAATCCGCTTGTAGGCAAGCTCGGTGTATTCAGGGTTCAGCTCTATGCCCACGAAATGACGCCCCATCTGTGAGGCAACCATGCCGGTTGTGCCGCTTCCCATGAACGGGTCAAGCACAATGCCGCCTTCGGGACAACCGGCGAGAAGACAGGTCTCAACCAGCTTCGGAGGGTAGGCGGCATAGTGACCACCCTTGAAGGGAACAGTGTTGATCTTCCAGACATCGCGCTTATTGCGGAGCGGATTGATGTCACTGTCCTTGATCTCACCATGCTCACGGGGGAGGTTAATGGACTGCGGCTGGGGCTGACCGGGAACGGGCTTGCCGTATTTGTTGCCGCCCTTCATGCCGCGCTTGAGGCGTTCCGCCGTTGCGGGGGCAATCGGCTCGGAGATTGCCTTGTAGTCAAAGAAATACTTCTTGGACTTGGAGAACAGAAAGATATGCTCGTAGCAGCGGGCGCATCGGTCTTTGACGCTTTCCGGCATGGGGTTGTCCTTCATCCAGATGATGTCGTTGCGCAGATACCAGCCGGTATCGCGGAGGGCAAAAGCCAGCATCCACGGGATGCCGATCATGTCCTTCGGCTTGCAACCCTCAACCTTGTTGTTGAGAGCCACAGCCTGACCGTTTCTGCCGTTGGGGTTCTTCGGGTCAATGAAATCGCCCTGATTGCCCTTTCCGGCGTAGGTGTCCGAGATGTTCAGCCAGAGCGTACCGTCCGGACGCAAAACGCGCCTGACTTCGGTAAACACTTCCGTCAGGCGCGAGATATATTCCTTCGGCGTTGTCTCTCTGCCGATCTGAGCCTCCATGCCGTAATCGCGGAGTGCGTAATACGGCGGAGATGTCACACAGCAATGAACGCTGTCATCGGGCAGCGTTTTCAGGATTTTAAGGCAATCGCCGGTATGAATGATGTCAAGCTCTATAAAAACCAGCTCCTTTCTTCGGATTTGAGCGCATATCAGTCGGAGTAATACTCGTCCGGTTCGTAATCCTCATCTTCCGTGAAGTCCTCGTCGAGATCGTCAATCTCGTCCGCCCAACGGTCGAAGATTTCCTCGGCTTCCTTCGCCGCCTCACGATAGAGGCTCAGCCGGTTCTTCTCAAAGGCGGCAAAGGCGGGGACGAACTTGCCGAACTCGCGGATTGCCTTCACATCCTGCGTGCGCATATCTGCGACGCACTGGATGATTTCGGACATCGTGAGCAGATCGTCGATCATCAGCTCATACTTGTCCTTGGGGATAGATACGGCTTCATCATCCGCCGCGTCAGCGAACGGGGTATTCTCGTCGCTGTTGCTGCTTTCGGGAACATCAACCTTGAAATAGAAACCGATCATATCCACAGATACCTTGGTCATAATCTGACGCGCCTCCTTGACCTTTTCGTCGATGTCCTCCCTCACATGGAGGTAGGCGCGGTGATGCTTCTTGAGGTTGCTTTCCAGTCGGATCAGATCGGTCAGCTCCCACAGAGCCTTAAACAGCGCGGAGGTGTTCTCTCCGTATTCGATAGCGTCCGCGTAGGGAATGGTAATCATCTTGTTGTTCATATTCAAAAATCCTCCTTAGATCTGTACGGTTTCTTCGGGTTTGGTGGTCATGATGCGGTAGAGCTGGGTGTCCTTCGGGAAATCGTCCTTGAAGGGAACGATGGTCGAGCCGTAGAAGATCAGTCCCTCACCGGCGTTGGAGTTGGTGATGTAGTTCTGCTGGCTGGGCGAGATGTTCAGCGCCTTCGAGAGAATCTGCCGGTCGCCGGATGCCTGATTCAGAAGGTAGACAAAATCCGAGTTTTCAAAGATGTTCTCCACCTCACGGGACGCAAGAAGATCCTTGACGTTCTGCGTGATTCCGGTCGGGATGCCGCCCCATTTTCTGAAACGCTTCCAGATTTCCACGCTGTATGCGGCGGTCTGTTCCTCCTTCAAGAGCAGATGGAACTCGTCCATGTAGTAGCGAGTTGCCTTGTGCTGGGCGCGGTTGATTGTAACTCTGTTCCAAACCTGATCCTGCACAATCAGCATACCGAGCTTCTTGAGCTGCTTGCCGAGTTCGCGGATGTCATAGCAGACGAAGCGGTTGTTGACATCCACATTCGTTCTGTGATTGAAGACGTTCAGGGAGCCGTGAACATAGATTTCAAGGGCGGTGGCGATGCGCTGCGCCTCCGGCTCCTTCTGATTTCTCAGAATGTTGTAGAGGTCTTCGAGGATCGGCATTTTCTCCGGTTTGGGGTCTGCAAGGAACTCCTGATAGACCATGCGGACACTGCGGTCAATGATGGTCTTCTCAACCGGCTGCAAGCCGTCCTTGCCTCCGACAATCAGTTCACACATGGAGAGGATGAAGTCGGATTTCAGCGTCAGCGGGTTTTCCTCTTCGGAGTAGTTCGTGTTGATGTCCAGCGGATTGATGTAATCCGTGCTGACCGGCGAGATGCGGATGACCTGACCGCCGAGCTTCTGAACAAGGGGGAAATACTCGGCTTCGGGGTCGCAGACAATGATGTCATCCTCCGTGATGAGGAAGGCGTTTGTCATTTCACGCTTGGCAGAGAAGGATTTACCGGAACCGGGCGTACCCAAGATCAGCCCGTTGGGGTTCTTGAGCTGCTTGCGGTCAACCATGATCATGTTGTTGGACAGTGCGTTCAGCCCGTAGTAGAGAGCTTCGCCGCCCTGAAAAAGCTCCTGCGTGGTGAATGGCACGAAAACCGCCGTGCTGGAAGTGGTCAGTCCGCGCTCGATCTCCACCTGATTGACGCCGATAGGCAGAGAGGACATCAGCCCTTCCTCCTGCTGGAAGTCAAGACGCTTGAGCGCACAGTTATACTTTTGGGCAATGGCTGCGGTCTGAAACACCGCGTTTTCGAGCTTCTGGCGATTGGTTGCCGTGTTCATGATGAGGATGGTCACAAGGAACAGTCTCTCGTTGCGGGTCTGGAGATCCTGCAACAGACGCTTTGCCTCACCGCCGAAGGTGGCAAGATCGGACGGGATGATGTCCATATCGTAGCCGGAGCGGACTGCCTTTTTCTGCTCTTCGATCTTCATCTTGTCGAGGTCGGTGATCTTCGACTTGATGCTCTTGATTGCCTTCGCCTGGTCAATCGTCCGGATATGAAAATTGACCGTAATGTTGCTGTCCATCTCAAGGAAGTCGGCAAGCATACGGTCATTGAGTTCCGGCGCGAGGATTTGCAGGAAGCTCACCGCGCCGATGGTTCTGCCCATCTTAAAGCACTTGCCTTCACGGAAGTCAAAGGAAGTGGGCGCGATGAAATCCTTCGTGCTGAGTCCTGTCCGAGCAACCATGTCAAAGGAAAAGCGGAACGGCTCATTGGTGTCCATGTTGAACACATCATGAAGCACTTTCAGCCGCTCGTAGCCGGACAGAGGCTCGGTTTTCACGCCGAGAGTTTTGAAGTTGTTGAGGATGTCGGTTTCAATGCGTTCGAGCTTCGGCTTTGCCGTGCGGAGGGAGTCCGCCTCAATGCCGAAGGTGATGTACTTCTTCTTGATCAGCCCGTTGTTGCCCTTGGTGAGCTGGTTTTGCAGCATACCGGAATACTCGGAGCGGATGTCGTTGAAGGCGTCCTCCTGTGCCGGAATGTTGATGCGCTTGCGGAACTCATTGAGGCTTGCCTTCTGATTGATGAAGGAGAGCTGGACGAAAATCGAGCTGTCGAAGTAGTTCAGAAAGTCGCACCAGTTCTCAAAGATGGCAGTTTTGTCCTCGTTCTGCGCAAGCTGGTAGTTGATGTCCTCAAAGGCGATGGACTTCGTGTAGAGGCGGCTGTTCACCTTGCAGATACCGTCGCGGCACATCTCCACATAGGGAATGGTCTGCTGGGCGGACTTGCGGACTTTCTTTGCCTTCCTGTCCTTTTTCTTCTGCATGACGATCCGCTTCTTTTCCTGAGCGGAAAGGGCATCGCCGTAAATGACGCCGTTTTTGACCGTCATCTTAGGCTTTGCCTTTGCTGTGCTGTTGTTCAAGCTGCAATTCCTCCTGTTCTTTGATTTTCTTCTGAATCTCAGCGTAGAGATTGTTTGTGCGATAGGGGCGCACCTTGTCCCGGATGAACATAGACTGTACGATGTGGTACAGATACTTTTCGGCGGGCTGACCGTCCTTCTCGTAAAGCGCGAAGAAGATGAACGGGAGCATGATCACCACCATCAGCATTGCCGCCGTGGACAAGTCGAGATGCGCCTTCGCCAGAAAGAAGATCGGAACGCCGACTGCCGCAGCGATGGAAAAGCAAATAAGCTGCCGCTTGGTCAGGTTGAACATGACCTTCGTTTTGACGCGGTTAAGATCCTTCGGGACCGGAACAAATGCCATTGACTGTTTCCTCCTTTCTAAGCTGCTTTTCATAGCGCAGCTTCATTTTTGCGGGGTATTGATCCTCCTTCGGCTGACGCTTGCCCGTCCAGCGAAGCCCACCCGCTTTGCCTTGACAGATCCAGCCGGAAGCCCGAAGGCTTGCACCGTTTTCACTTTCCAGCGTGTAGGTGATGATGCGCTTATAGCCCATAGCCGCAGCAGCTCTTGCCGCCGCGCCGTAGAGAAAGCTGCAAGCGTTCTTCGCCCCGTTGGTGCATAGCCTTGTGACCTCCAATGTGAAGCCGTCATCCAGATACCGGCTGATGGGACGCCCGGCGATGATTACACCGACCAGCTCATCGTCTGCTTCACAGCCGATGGAGAACTTGTGACCGGCAACCGGCTTGTGATGTCGGTGATGCTGCCGGACGTACTCGTTGGCATCTCGAAGAGAGATAGGTCTTAGCCGCAGCATGGTGTTTCCTCCATAGGAAGATGCGCCGTGCATTCGACCTCGTTGCCCCAAACGTCCCAGCCTTCGGGAGACTGACGGGCAAAAAGCTCTACGCGGGGAAGGTCTCCCATGAGCCGAACAATGCGCTCCCTCGCCTCATCCGGCTTTTTGGAATGCTCTTCGATGTGGCTGAGGATGACCTGACGCACACCGGCGTCAACTCGCTTCGGATGTCCCTTCGTGGCAAGGATGCAGATTTCCGCGTTTGCCCTTGTCCAATACCCCATGCCGGTGAAGAGGTCATCGTTCTTGCGGTTTTGCTTCACCCATACAAAAGCCACGGTCTTATAAGAAAAGCCCCATGCCGTCAGCACTTCGAGTGCTTCACAGAGGCATGGGAACGTGATCCAGAGGAACAGAGCGCAGTCCTTCGCAGCCAGTTCGCCAACCGGAAGTGCCTTGATGTCTTCAATGCACATCGTCGGATAATGGCTTTCTGCCGACCGCCCCTGTCCCTTCTTGGAGTAAGTCCGATACGCCCAAGGGGGATCGGCGTAGATGATGCTGTACTTCTTCATGCTGCCGACCTCCTTAGTGCGCATGGAAGATGGATTTTGCGAGGCTTCCGGTCTTGAACAGCGAGAAGCACAGAATGACCGTGTACGCTGCCACAGAGAACAGAGCCGAATGAATGTTGTCTGCGATGATCATGCCGTTGATCAGCACCGCATAGATGCCGACGCAGACCATGATGAGAAAGCCCTGAAATGCCAGAGCGAACAAGCCTTTCAGATAGTTCGTGCCGATGCTGCCCCATTCGCGGTTGCTCATGGTTGCGATGGGAATAGGCGCAATGCTCACGGTGCAGTAAATCTCAATCATGCGCCCGTAGAGAATAACCGTAATGAGGATCGCCATGATTTTGAGGCACAGGCTGATCAGAAGCGTTTCTATCGACAGTCCGAGCAGTTCTCCGACACCCATGTTCTCCATGCCGGTACGCATCTGCGCAATCGTCGCGTCAATGTCAATGCTGGTGTTGCCGTGGATTACTCCTGCTGCACCGGAAACCACGTTCTGCCCGATGTCGAATACTGCCATCACGATGTCAAACGTGTGTGTCACGAGATAGATCGCCACAGCCGCCTTGAAAAACCACTTGAAGAACATCCAAGTGTCCATGTCGTGAAGGTTGTTTTTCTCGGTGATCATGGAAATCAGCTCGTAGCACAAAACAAAGGTGATGATGATACCAGCGATGGGGACTATCACGTTTTCGGATAGTCCCCGGATCATCTGGTACACGCCGCCGTTCCAGCCGGACGGGGTTTGCCCGACCTCGGCGGCAATCGTTCCTACCTTCTCGTTGACATCGGTGAACATATTGGTCAGGTTGCTCTCGATCCATCCGATCAGCATATCCTTGAGAGCCTGTTCGATCTTTTCTAAAATGCTGCCCAATATTTCACCACCCTTCGGTTAAGCTGGGCTTGCCGTGGATTAGCCGAACAAACCGGAGAGCAGGGGGATGAGGGTCGTGCCGATCAGCACCACACCGCCGCCAGCCATGAGCTGCTTGATGCCCTGAGACTTAGCGCCGGGGTTGTCGTTGCCGTAGCCTTCCATGAGGTTGACAACACCCCACACTGCGAGACCTGCGCCGAGGGCGATAACGAGCGTCTGAAGAACCGTGACAGCCTGATTGATGAAAGCCATAGATTTTCCTCCTTGAATCGATGAAAGATGAGTGTGTATTTTTGAAAATGGGCATAAAAAAAGAAGCCCCGTCGCTGTTCTGCTTTGGGAGCCATCAGGCTTTACCCACTGCGCAGTGCAGCGACGGGGCTTTAATCCGCTTCGACCTCGCCCATATCATAGAGGTCGAATGTGTCATCGGGCTTGACTACCAGCTTGTGCTGCCGGTACTTCTCGATGTCAAAGGCGTTCCGCTTGTTATAGTCGGAGAGCTGCCGGTACTTTGGATGCTTTGTAATGTCGTATTTGTTACTGAGAAAAGGTCTCACGCCTCGAAGCTGCAAAATACACTTGGCTCCGTCCATGACGGCGATCTCATCCTGAGACATCAGTTCTTTGCCGGTTTTCTGATAGTTCAAGCCATAGGAGTTGTTGTTGGAACGGGTTTCTGAGGTGTTGTAAAGGTCGATTGTCTCCTTGCCCAGCACCTCGCTGATTTCCTTGAGAGTCGATTTTTCTTTTCCGCCGAGGAAAAGTGTGCAGTCGCAGTTGCCCGTGATGGTGTCCGCCGCATCCTTGTAGATGGTCTTGAGCTGAGACTGGGACTGTAAGATGATTGACGCCGAGATTTCCCGGCTTCGGATGGTTGCGATGAGCTTATCAAACTTCGGGATTTGACCGATGTTCGCAAACTCATCGAGCAGACAGCGCACATGAACGGGAAGCCGCCCGTTGTAAACGTCATCTGCCTTGTCGCAGAGAAGGTTGAAGAGCTGGGAATACATGATTGCTACGACGAAATTGAAGGTGTCATCGGTGTCGGAAATGATGACGAACAGCGCCGTCTTACGGTCTCCGATGGTGTCCAGCTCCATCTCATCGTAGCTCATCAGCTCCCGCAGCTCTGCGATGTCGAAGGGCGCAAGCCTTGCGCCGCAGGAAATCAGGATCGACTTGGCGGTTTTGCCCGCCGCCAGCTTGTATTTGCGGTATTGCTTGACCGCAAAGTGGTCAGGGTCGCGGGCTTCCAGCTCGTCGAACATGACATCCACAGGGTTCTTGAAGGTCTCATCGTCCTCTCTGGCTTCCGAGGCATTGATCATTTCGAGCAGGGTAGTAAAGTTTTTCTCGTGATCGGGTGCCTCATACCAGATGTAGCCGATGAGAGCTGTGTAGTAGAGCTTTTCCGCCTTCACCCAAAAATCTTCGCCGGACTTATCGCCATCTCCCTTCGTATTGACGATGATCGTATTGACCAGCTTGAGGATGTCCTTCTCGCTGCGGATGTACGCGAATGGGTTGTAGTGCATGGATTTCTTGAAATTGATGGTGTTCAGCGACTTAATGACGTAGCCGCCCTTTTCAAGCATTTTGCCGCACTCCACCAGCACCGTACCCTTCGGGTCAGTCACAACGTAGCTACTGTGCATCTGCATCAGATTTGGTTTCACAAAAAAGCGCGTCTTGCCTGAGCCGGAACCGCCGATGACAAGGATGTTCTTGTTGCGGGCGTATTTCGGCTGCTTTGGACGGCTGTTCATGGTCAGGAACTCCGTCTGCGTCAGAATGACGTTGTTTGAGAACTCCGGGTCCATGTACGGCTTGATGTCCTCCGGCTTACCCCATCGTGCAGATCCGTATTCTTCGCCCTGCCGGAACTTCTTGCGGTCCTTGCCTTTGACGTAGACCGCCAGCTTGAGCAACGCACCGGCAATCAGACCGATGAGCAGATCAACGGGATGAAAGCTGGGCAGCGGATTTGCGAAGGCAGTGCCGAACACGGCAAAGCCGTTTGTCAGCTTGTCGATGAACTCCGTGCCGGGTGCAAGTCGGAACACGGCGGCAATCTTATCCGCAAAGTAGAAGGTGAAGACATACGGGAGGTTCAGAAGAATGAGCTTCTTCACATCGGGTTTGTTCACAGCTCCACACCCCGATCCTTGGTCTTGACCTTGACTTTCTCCTTGTGCTGCGCCTTGCTCTGGGCTTTCTCCTGATCCAGCTTGTGCCGGATGGACGGCTGTTCCTTCTGCTTAACCGTCTTGGCGGAGAACTCCTTGAAGGCGGCGGTCATTACATCAACGTCCCGTCCCTTGAAGAAGACAAGATAGCTGGGCGGCTCAACAGAAACGTCCTTCTTGAGCGCAAAGTCCAGACCGTATTTGCTGGCAGTCCGCTCAAAGGACTTAATGTTGCCGTCCGTCACTTCGATGTTGGAGATAGCGGCATTCTGGCTCATCAGATGCTTGATGGACTGCTTGCCGCGAAAGGTTTTGGGCTGCTGCATCTGCTTCTGCGCCTTCTCGATCTCCTGAACGAACTTGTCCAGCGCCTTTTTCAGTACCTCGGCAGAGATTTTGCCGCCCTTGATCATGATTGCAACAACTTTGGTGTTGACTTCATCCTGCATTGCAGTGATACCTCCTTTCCTTGAAATGATTGAGGGAATGCTGCCTCAGCTAAGGCGGCACAATCCGGCGATAGATGCTTTTCATTTACACTGTCCTCCTTTCCGAGCATTGCTCACGATGGTATTCATTAAAGAGTGTCTTCACAAAGGCTATAATCGTAGGTCTTCGGCTTCTTTGACCCTGCCGATCTGTCCTGCCCGTAGAAATCATGATTGACGAGGGCGGAGTAGTAATTGTCTATCGTCAGAGAGGCGTTATACAGAGCGGTCAACAGGTACGCCCGGATATTACGGATGTCTGACGGGTTCTTGTTCATTGCTTCCAGAACGTACTCAATGTGGCTGCTATTCAGCTTGAGAAAGCGGGATTTGACTACTTGCTGCGGCATATCCTCGCCATTGATGCGGATGGTCGGTGCAGTGGAACAGACGGCATCCAGCATGATGTCCATGATCTCCCGGAAGCGGTCTTTATCGAACTTCGGATCCTGACAGAGAATGTCGTAGTCAAGATTCTCTTTGATAATCTCTTCATACTCGCTTCGCTCATCCATCCTGTCCATCCCATCAAGATTGATGGATTGATAGTTCTTTGAGAGAGTATTTCTTTCTTGGGTAATTACTTGATCAGTATTTATTTGTGCGGACTTATCCCCGCGTGGATTATCCACATCTGGCTTCTCCACACATGGATTTTCCGTGTGTGGTATTTCCCGTTCTGGCGTGGACTCCTGCGGCTCTTCGTATATCTCAAAGATTGTGCTGCTCATCCTGCCTTTACCGTCTCTCTGCCGGTGCCGGACAAGGTAGCCGTGCTTTTCAAGCTCACGGAGCGCGGAGAGAATGGCATCCGGACCTTCCTTGCAGATTGCAGAAAGTCCCTTGGTTGAGAACTTCCAGCCATCATTGAACGAGAGCATCTTTGAGAGAAGACCGACCGCCTTGAGTGACAGGCTCTTGTCTCGGAGGTGGAAGTTCGCCATGACGGTATAGCCACGATTTTTATTTACGCGATAGACTGCCACGAAAATCACCTTGCCATCTTGGAAAGCAGTTCTTCGCCGCACTTTTTCTGGAACTTCATTCGGATGACCTCCTTGCCCTTCGGCGTGAAGTAGGTCTGAGAACCGGTGTAGCAGAACGTCACAAAATCGCGGACGATGAACAGTCCGGCATTGCTGTCCTTGTTGTAGGGAAGTAGCTGCCCGGAAGGAGAGCGGAACAGGTACTTTTCTTTGAGAAGGAACTGGACGAACTTGCGCTCCGGGATTTTCAGTTCCTTCGCCGTCGTTCGGATATTGGTGCAGTCATCCGGATTGATGAAGGCGTCGTAATAATCAGCTTTGGGCTTTGCCGTGATCAGCTCACACTCAAGAGCCTTTACGCGATTCTTTTCCAAAATCAACGCCTGAGCAAACTCCACAATGACCGCAGGTTCCTTCTGTATGCGTTCCAGAAGGGAGTCCGTCATGTAGCCGCCGGTCTTGCGAATGGTAGGAATGACCTCATCAAATACCCACAGTTCAAACTTTTCAGCCGCAGGAAGTTTGCTGCGAATAATTAGCCGATAAACGTCTCCTTCCGGGATGAAGTTGATACTCTGAACTTTCCCGCTGATAGGGGTAGAACGTTTCGTTATAGCCCTGCAATGGTCGTTGACCGCCTTGTTCGGGTTGGTGTAACCGAGTGCCTTTGCAACATCTGCCGCACAGAACAGAACTTTTTCTCCTTCGAGGATCGTTCTTACCTCACCAAACTGTTCATTCTTGAAGATTTCGATTTTGTTATCCATGACTGGCTTCCTTTCCGGCATCAGATGTGCCACTTTGATTTTTGAGGGTTGAAACGGAATTGCAGCAGTAGGGACACTCCGCAAACACGCAGGACTGATATTTCCAGAAGGGACGATGAAAACGGCAGCTTCGGCACTCAGGGAGAATGCCATCCACACCGCTGTCATAATGCTCAAAGCCGGGTGTGGTCTGCATCAGCAATTCCAGTGCTTGCAGATCACCGGCTGTCATGCGTTTCATGCTTAAAAACTCCTTTCTTTCGCCGCATCGCCAGCAAATATTGCGGCTTTTGGGCAACAAAAAAAGAGGGTTTGCTTCTTACTCCAAATTGGAGAAGAAACAAACCCTCTTCGTTTACGATGTAGTTCAGATGATTTCTCGGATGGTATGAATGACACCGAGCAGCAGCCCGATGAAGAAGGCAAGTCCTCCGATAAGACCGCCTATGATTAAGTTCAATGCGAAGATGCCGACTGAGCCGGAGATACCGTAGCCGCTGGGAACGAGCCAGAGGCACATCCTCCGGATGCCGAATGGCAAGCCGACGCAGATCCACATAAGGAAGTAGTCACATACGCCGTCAGGCATATAGATCGGCTTGAGAAATGACGCGAGGCAGAACGCAAGCGCGATTGGAAGCAGAACCTCCTTCAAGAAGACTTTGATAGCACCCACTATATCCTCCTTCTGCCGGAAGTGTGCAGCAGCACCCTCCGGCTTGCTTGATTATTGTGAAAGTCCTTTGTTTTCGGTCAAAAAAAGAAGGGACTAAGCCAGAATGCCTTGATTTTCAAGGTCTTTCTGATTTAGTCCTATTATCGCACAATAATCCTTAACAATAATCGTTGCGACATTTCCTGCTTCTACTTCCTTAATCAACTCCTGAAAACTCGGACGATTGAAATTTACACCCGAAAAACCATCGTCAGTAAAATGACGGATATTCGTAAAACCATTTCTTCGGGCGTAATCTTCCAAGTATTGCTTTTGATTGGTGATTGAATTTGACTCACCATTAAGGTCATCATCTCTTGATAAACGCTCATAGAGTGCTGTAATCTTTGAAGTCCTTGACATTCTCTTATCCTCCTTTCTTTATGTAATCCGATTTAGCATTACAGGAATTACTCCCTCTGCTAATAGGAGAAAATAGGGGTACAAAGCGGAACTGTTTTTCAAAAAAATCAAAAAAATTTTTGAAGTTCTGAAACCGACTTTGATAACCTATTTTCAATTTAGGAACGCATTATTTATCGTCCTACTAAATTATAGCCCTCCGGTGATAATTCGATTGCGGTCACTGTCTCCCCGAACGTTGCCGCCCAGGAATCAAAGTGTCCCATACCCATACGCATGAGTGTGTCATACTGGAGATAACGCATGATAGTGTAAAGCTCTGTCATACTGTTCGATACGGGAGTACCTGTAGCAAAGGTGATCCCTCTGCCGCCGGTCAGTTCATCCATGTACCGACATTTCATAAACATATCCGAACTTTTCTGTGCATCCGTCTGTGAGATACCCGCCACGTTCCGCATTTTTGTATACAAAAAAAGGTTCTTAAAACTATGGCTTTCATCCACAAACAGCCGATCTACCCCCAACTGCTCAAAGGTTACTACATCATCCTTTCTGGTCTGGTCATTGAGTTTCTTCATCCTCGCCTGCAGACTCTTTTTTGTTTTTTCCAACTGCTTGATGGTATAATTCTGCCCTGCCTGATGTGCTGCTTCTTCAATGGAAAACGTAATATCTGCAATCTGATCTTCCAACATGGCAATCTGACGTTCCCTTGAAAGAGGGATTTTCTCAAACTGTGTATGTCCGATAATCACCGCATCATAATCCCCTGTCGCAATACGGGAACAGAACCGTTTTCGGTTTGCTGGTTCAAAGTCTTTCTTCGTTGCCACCAAAATATTTGCTCCCGGATAGAGGCGTAAGAAGTCACTGCCCCACTGCTCGGTCAGATGGTTTGGCACAACATAAAGATTCTTCTGTGAGAGTCCCAGCCGTTTTGATTCCATACCGGCTGCGATCATCTGGAATGTCTTTCCAGCTCCTACGCAATGAGCCAGTAACGTATTATTTCCATACAGCACATGAGCCACTGCGTTTTTCTGATGCGGCATCAGAGTAATCTCCGGATTCATGCCAACAAACTGAATATGGCTTCCATCATATTCCCGTGGACGGATGCTGTTAAATCGTTCATTATAGATCTTACAGAGATCTTCCCGTCGGTGCAGGTCTTTAAATATCCACTCCTTAAATTCCTCTTTGATCAGTTCCTGCTTCTGCTGTGCCAGCATCGTTTCCTTCCGGTTTAATTCCCGGTGTTCTCCCTCGGCATCCTGTACCGTGTCATAAATCTTGGTATCTCTAAGATTTAAGGCATCTTCCAAAAGGCGGTAGGCATTGGCTCTCTGTGTTCCATAAGTGGAAGTAACAAGAGCATTTCCGTAGCTGTCCACATTCTTTCCCATAACATTCCACTGTCCGGTCACTTCGGCATACTGGACTTTGACCTTGCTCCCTACATAATATCTTGGTGTATGGAATGTCTCTGCCATAAACCGTGTAATGTAATCCTCGGAGATCCAGGTTGCCCCAAGTCTTGCCTCAATCTCTGATGCATCCAGATCTTTTGGCTGTACCTGCTCCAAATACTGCACGTTCACCTGATATTCCGGGTGATTTTCTGCAAACTGTTTGGCAATCTGCAGTTTCTCCCTCACATTTCCAGAAAGATATTCGTCCGATGGCTCCCATTTTTCACTGATTGGGTTCTTAAAGATTACCCCTGCCAGTTCTTCGGTAAGCTCCTCTTCTGTTTTTCCGGAAAGCTGTGCCATATAGGAAAGGTCAACGCCTGCCCTCTCACCGATAGAAACCGCAAGTGCTTCACTGGCAGTATCTACAGAAGTTACCGTTTCTGCCCTGCGGATTGTCCTTTTGGTAAAAATATCCGCTTTCCGTTTCAGTTCTCCCTTATCATCCAGAAATTCCAGAGAAGTCAAAAGACAATAGCTGCTGTCCTGGCCAAATGCCCGCTTATTGGCATTACTGCTAAGCAGACCATATTTTGCTGTAAAGGTATCGTATTCTTCATTGAGTTTTCCCTGCAGCTTTGTGATCTGTTCATCGCTTCCCTCTTCCATCTGGCACTGGATCAGTTCATTCGTAACATCACGGATCTTCACCATCCCTTTGACACGTTCCGCTGTCATTGCCGGAAGTTCCATCCGGTTCATCACAGAGTTTTCCCGGTAATACACTTCCTCATTGACCACCGTAAAGCTGAAATTCTTTACTTCCGGGTCTGCTGGAATGGACACCACATCTTCTTCCAGTTCGGTATCGGAAAGTTCCAGTTCCGTAATGGTACCATGTATATGCTTTACAGCTTCCTTTAACTGCTCCTCTAAGGTTATTCCCTCTTTTGGTCTTACGGTTACTTCCTGCTTTCCATACTGGGTACTCTCCGTTGTAAACTCTCCAAGCACCATTTCCGGATGATCTGCAAAATACGCATTGACCGAATATCCTTCGGCAGTTTCCTTCAGATGTATCCAGTCCGGTTCCTCGATGGAAGTCCTGTCTCTTTTCTGGAAAAATAAAATATCGGAAACAACACCTGTATTGGCATTTCTCTGGAACGCATTATTTGGAAGGCGGATCACCCCTAATAACTCTGCCCGGTTTGCAAAATACTGTCTGACTGCCTGATTCTGCTTATCCATCGTCCCACTGGAAGTCACCACGGCTACCACACCACCGGGACGAACCAAATCAAGGGATTTTGCGATAAAATAATCATGGATCAGAAAATGGTGGCGGTCATATCTGCGGTCACTGACCTGATATGCTCCAAATGGTACATTCCCGATCACGCAGTCAAAAAAGCTGTCCGGGTAATCTGTTTCCTCAAATCCCTGTATGGCAATCTTATTTTTCTGGTAAAGCTGCCTTGCAATCCTGCCCGAAACCGGGTCGAGTTCCACACCGTACATATTAGTTTTGCTCATACTCTCCGGGATCAGTCCCATAAAGTTACCAACACCACAGGACGGTTCCAGAATATTTCCCTGTTTCAGTCCCATATTTTCCAGTGCTTCATACATGCTTCGGATCACGGTCGGTGATGTATAAAAAGCATTTAAGGTCGATGCTCTTGCTGCACTGTATTCTTCCGGTGATAAGGTATTCTTTAACTCCAGATACTCATTTGTCCAATTACTGTTATTCTCTTCAAATGCCTGCGGGATGCCACCCCAGCCAACATAACGGGATAAAATTTCCTGTTCTTCGGGTGTTGCCAGACGTTCTTCCTGCTCCAGAGTCTGCAATAAATGGATGGCTTCCATATTTGCTTTATACTTTGCTTTCGGACCACCTGCCCCAAGGTCATTATCCTGAATCCGAAAGTTATGCGGTTCTGTTACAATCTCTTCTACTTCCGGTTTTAAATATGGTTGAAATTCTCCCTCATATCCAAACAGTTCATTTTCTCCGGGAATATAATTGTGTCCGGTTTCCAGACACCGGAACACATCGGCAGTTGGTGCATTGCTGACTGCATAAAAATCATCATAAGAATACTTTGGGAAATCTTCTGTATGGTAGGTCGATAAATGCAGTTCTGTATTGGAACGGGTCTGTGCAACCAGATCTTTTCCTTCTATTCCTTCCGGCAATACCCCTACTGCTTCAAAATGATACCCCTGATACTCAAAAACACCTTCATCCCAGGACTCCGTTATCTCTTCTTCTGATTCCTTTTGTTCCTGTCCCTCAGAAGTTTCTGTTATTTCCTGTTCCTGATTTTCCGGAATATATTCTTTGGCAGTAACCTCTTCCTCTTCTATTTCCTCCACATCTGACATATCTACTACGGTCGGTTCTGTCACCGCCTTCGTATCCAAGAAATCAAACATGGTCATCTGGTGCCCGGATGGTTCCGCAAAAGACGGTTCTGCTTCCAGTGTCGGGAAAATCGTATAGGTTCCTTCTGCATACTGGTGAAGTTCTGAAAGAAGTTCTGTTTTCTGCTGGTAGTTTGTCCCATATGCCTCAAAATCTAATGGCAGAACTGCCAATGCTGCATCCATCTTCTGTAACAGTTCTTCTGCCTGCTCTGGATTCTCTAAAACTGCCACCATTTCTTTTCCTGGTTTTTCCCAGAAGAAATCATCCGTAAATGGTCTGTCTATCTCTTCCGGAAGACGGTCATAAAAGCGGAGTACCTTGTTTGCCATCTGTTCCCGTTCATATTCCGGCATACGAGCATAATCTTCTGCCTGCAGGAACTGGTCATTCTTTATCAGATAAGCTACTCTATTTGCAACTTTATTCCAAGATAATAAAACTGATGTATATGGATTTCCATAAGCACCTCTTGCAAGAAACAATCCTTTTCCATCATAATTTGCGTGTGAATCATCGGCACCAGACAGTGCATGACTGCTTCCACCGATCCCATACTGTTCCTTGATAAAACCTGTCCTCGATCTTTCATCCTCATGCAGCAGATAAAAGGAATATGTCCTGAGTCTGCCTTCGGAATACGCCCCACCTCTGACAAGAAATGCGTCGATCTCGTCTTGTGTAATGAACATCTGCTGTTCTTTCCATGCAAATCCCTCTCTTGCCTGGTATGGGATCACTTCATCTGCAAACTTCTGGAACTGTCTGGAGATATTGACCGGATTATAATGATGGAAACGCATAAGAGAGTTGTCCGTCTCATAGGCTTCTGCCAGTGCTTCCAGTCTTTCATTCAAATCCGAAAGCCACCCTGGATCTTGCAGTTTTTCAGTAAGATAATCCGTGATTTCCGGATAAATACTACGAAGATGCGGCAGATCTGCTTCATCAAAGACAATCTCTGCCACACCTTCTGCCATATCCCCTTTCATATAAGCAAGTGCCTGTGCGTGTTCCTTCAATGCGTTGTCCCTTGCCACATCCAATACCGACTGCGGGGCATATTCTCCCTGATTTAAAAGCTGATGGATACGTCTGCTGACATCTTTCCAGGATAAAAAGGCTTTATCCAGAATCTGGTCTGCCACCGTATGCCCGACTGCGATCTGCATCCCAGTTTCATCAAACCAGACGGAATACTCCCTTCCATCCATCTGAAAACCTTTGCCGCCTTTTCTATACTCACGCTTTACAAACTCCGTGTATTCTCCCGGTGACTGTTCACTCATAAAGTTATAGATGATACGCAGCTGGCTTCCTGTCCGGTTTCCTCCCGTCCGTAAAATATCATCCACAACACTTTCCGGAATAGGAATCTCCCCGGCATAAAAAGCAGCTACTCTTTCACCAATCTGCCTTTTCTGTTCATTTGCTGTAGGATATTCGGGCAAAGATAAAGCAGAGGCAATTTCTTCCTCTGCTTTGCTCAGTCCATCTTCTCTTGTATCTTCAACTAGCTGTATACCAATTCCGTCAAGATGCTCTCTTCCGCTGTTGCCATCAGTGCGTTCATATGTGCTGTCCAGGCCATCGGGTCTGCTTCCTTGTCCGGTGCCGGATGGTTCTTCAGCAGTTTCTCCATCTGGCTGTCCATCCTCTCCTGTGCTACCTTCTCGATCTCTGCCAGATGGCTGTTCAGCTTTCCTGTCAGGAACAGGCTCTGATACAGGCTGTTCTTGTGTTCCTTCAGGAATGTCCTCCGAAGCATCCCGTATTTCCCTATTGTCACTTCTTCCTCCTCTACGGTCAGGTTCGGAAACAGGTAATCCCCCTTGCGATGATATGTCAGTTCCATAGTCGGTTCCTCCTTCATTCTCGATATTTTCTTCTTTGTTGTTTTCTACGCCCTTATTTTCACGCATTAACGTGTTAAAGTTATTATAATTCCTTTCATTGGAAATTTCAACCTCTTTTCTGGCTTCTTCCAGAGAAATTTTATGTACCGTCCTTCCAATGTCAATCAGAACACTCTCACTGATCTGGCTTGCTGCATTTCCAAGAAAGGTCAGTACAGACAGCCGGTTATAATCGGTAATATGCATAAAATCCTCTTCTTCCAGAAGCTCCATCGGTTCCAGACCACACCGTCTGCAAAGCATGTAATATACACTGTCCGTTGCAAGCTGGCGGAAATCACTGCGGACCGTAACTTCATCCAGATCTTCCAGATACGTTCCTTCCGCTGCATATTCCAAGCCGTCCAGATATTCTTCCAGACTGTCTACGACCATTTCCCTTGCAACCGCCATCAACGCATCCGATAAAGTCCCTGTATCTTTTTCTTCCAGACCATACGCTTCTGCCAGATGGGTAAGAATCTCTTCCTGCTGATGTTCCTGCATCTGCCACAGGTAAGGGCTTCTTCCGCCTGCCACCATGTGCGTATCTGAAATATCAAACACATACCGGAGTCTGGTATTATGACCATTCTCGTCAAGCAGGGCGATTCCCCTAGCTCCCCGGTTTACCCAGCGGAACATCTTCTCATTCCACAGTTCCAGGGACGCACAGGCGGTTGCCTGTGGATGCTGTGCGTGGATCAGTAACTGGTCTGTAAAAGGATACCGGTATAGTCTCGCTGCGGTATCCATATAACCCATCCAGTCCCTTGGCGAACTGCTCACCGATGTCGCATGTTCCTGTGCCAGTTCCCGGATGTCCTGTAATTTCGACATACTGCCTACCTCCTTGCCTTATTTCTTCTTTGGAAATTCCAGATGGAACCTTGGCTTTCCGTCCTCCAGTGTCAGTAAAAGGTCTGCGTCAAACTTTATATCTTTTTTTCTGGAATACAGCCCTTTTACATGGGTGCAGGCTTTATCAAGAAGCTCCACTGCCATCTTTTTATCCAGTGTTTTCTCCATGCTTCCTAAGAAACGGTTTTCTTTCCAAAGGGCAAAATCACACTGCCTGTTGGAGCAGTAAAAATTCTGCTTTCCTTCGTAGACATCAGAGCCGCAGACCGGACACTTACCAATCACTTCCCTTGCTTTCTGGAACCTTCTCCTTTCCGTTTCCGGTATTTCCCTGCACACAGAAAGAATCTTACCGACTAAAGAAGTGATCTCACCCATAAACTGTGTATCGGTGATCTGCCCTTTTTCCATCATTAAAAGCTGATTTTCCCATTCGGCAGTCATTGCGGCAGATTTCAGATAAGCCGGCATGACATTCACCAGTTCCCTGCCCTCTGTGCTTGGCAAGATCTGCTTTCCTTTTCTGACTGCATAGCCGGAAGAAACCAGTTTTTCAATGATACCTGCCCTGGTTGCCGGAGTCCCCAGTCCTTTCTTCTCTGTCTCCGAATCAAAGTCTTTATTCCCTGCGGTTTCCATAGCGGCAAGGAGGGTATCTTCTGTGAGGATTTGTCAAGGTAGGATGTGGATTATTTCTTTTTGCTGGTACATTCATTCATAATCAGCGTATTCACGCTGTCCGTAAAAGTCCGCTTGGTATTCTGCGGAAAATGCACTCTTACCCGATAAGTGGTATTACCTATCTTTTTCTTGAAATGCTCTGTATTCACTTTCTTGCTTTCTTCCATGTTCTTCTCCCTTCACGCAAAAAGGACAGCTACAAACCATTGCTTGTAAACTGCCCTCTCGCTGTTATAATGACTGTTCATTTTTCTTCCTGCTGTGTATCTGACTGCGTTGATTTTGCTCGGCTTCTCGGGTCATGGCAAGCATTTTATGGTTATGCTCAATAACCTCTGTTGACGCAAGCTCCGTAACCACTCTTGCATAGTCGGGATTGCTCTCCTGCAATTGTTCTTCCAGTTTTGCCTTTTCCGCTGTCCATTTCTTCGGTGTAATCTTCTCATCAGAGGAAAGCATTTTCTTTAATTTTGCACGATAACTGTCGTATTCTCTAAGCTCCGTTTCATGCTCCTTATCATATTTACGCTTGGCAAATCCTTTCAGCGAATTACTCGTCTTATGATACACGATATAAGGCTCATAATCACTGTATGCCACAAGCAACTGCTCCAGTCTTGCTATCTGCTCCGCAAGCTGTTGTCTCTCCGCTGACAGCTTCTCATAGGCTGGCTCTCGCTGTGTCTTAAACTCCTGCAACTGCTCAAAGCTCTCAATCTGATTTGCCACAACAAAACGCTCCATTCTCTCCTGCTCCTGCAATGACTGTCTTTGAGAAATCTTCCTCAAATATTTGCTCTTGATTACTGGCAATTCCAGTCTGCCCTTTTTGCCGACAACTGCTCTAATCATATCAAGGACTTCATTTGCAGTATTGCGTACTGCTTCAACTGGCTTGGAATTAACAAGCTTCTGCAACTGTTCCTCTGCTTTTGCCACAAGCATTTTTGCAGTAAGAATAGCCTTATTCTGCTCCATTATCCTGCGGTTGACATTCCCTCTCTCTGTCTGTATTCCTGCCCTTTCCAGCGCACTGGCTTTCTCTCCCAAATGTATCTGTGGTATGGTATCAAGCCCCTGCTCTGCAAATGACCTATGCTCCCAAAAATTCTCCCTTAATCCGTTTTTATCATTGACCGCATTTATGGTGTCAGCTAAATCCTTGCGCCACTTCCTGGCATTCTCCCTGCTGTTCCATCCAGTCACATCCTGCGTGGTGCATTTATATTGCCCATTCTTTTTTCTTATCTTGTTTCCGTCTGCGTCCAGTGCATAAATCTTCTTCTGCTTATCTCCCCATGAACCATCTTCCAAAATAGGACGCATGGTAAGCATAATATGGCAGTGAAGATTACGCTGGTGCGTATTCGGATTTTCAGAGTCATGGATGGCAAACTGCGCACACATTCCGTCATCCACAAAGTTCCTTTTCACATAATCCCTCATTACCTCTATGGCAAGCTCATAACTCCACTCATTCGGCAGATTGATTTTATATGACCTCGCCAGCTGTGCTTTGGCAGATTTACTCTCCCTCATTTCAACGGAGTTCCATAGCACCGATGGGTCTGAATATTCTGCTGGTGCATTGACCGGAAGCATGACCTCATTATGCACCAAATCCTCGGTATACTTCGGGTAATAGGTTGTTCCGTCATATTCAGAGTACATGGTAGTACGGCTGATATATGCAGATTTGTCAACTGCGGATGAACCACCTCTGCACTTTGCACCTCTTCCGATAATGGCAACTCGGGTACTTAGGTTTTTAACTGCCATAGCCACACCTCACTCTCCTGCATAGGCTGTGGCAGACCGATACTGTGGATTGTGCGGTATCGGCTGACTTTGTGGGCAGTGCAGCTCCGCTCTTTGGAGCTTCACTGAACGCAAAGTATGCAAATGGGTAGGTGCGCCCTCTGCACCGAAGGGAAAACGCAGTGTTCCCTTTTGACTGCCCTCGGCAGGCAACAGCTGTCTGCAAGACCCCTCGGAGAGCGCACATACCATTGCAGATGGTATATCTGTGCGCAACGAGAAAATCTCGTTGACTGGTCTTAGGCATTTTCGCTCTTGCCAGTACCTTCATCCCCTGCCACCTCACTTTCAGCTTTTACAACTGCATTCTCACGCTTTTCAGCACTTTCCTTTTTCACGATTTCAATAATGCGCTGGCACTGCTCCGACTTCATCCCCGAAGCAATAATTCTGTTCAGCTCCTGCTCGTCAAACTGGTAGCACTCTGGAAAGTATTTATGAACAATACCACCCATCATGTACTTGTGCTGATTTTCCTCTTTGCGCTTCTGCTGACTTGCCTTTCTCTTAGCTTCTGCAAGCCTTGCCTTTGCCTGCTCCACAATCTTCTCTGCCTTTAATACCTCTGCTGTTTTTTCATTGTTCTGTAACATAATTTCAATCTCCTTTTTCTTGATTTTTTGTAACAAAAAAGGTGGTCATGGTTTTATAATTTCCATGCCACCTTTAGGTGTTCGATATTAAATTAGTTCTTTGCCATAATAAATCTCATCTATTCGACAAATTGGAATTTGTCAATACCTATTACCATAAAGATATTTATTTGAAATTCTCTTTTGTGTTTCCAAATATTTTGTAACGTTTTCATCATAATCAGGATAATTATAACCAAGTGAATCTGCCACTTTTTTAGATATTTTTTTGAACAAACATAGACACAAATCAAACGATTTCCACATTTCTTCATACGAACTCATTGAATATGTATTTAGTAAGTTATCCCACAATTCTTTTGAAATATGCTTATCTAAAAATTTATAGTTTTTACCCAAACTGAAATTAAATCCTTTTTCAGTACCGACATACCAACTAATCATCCTAAGAAGCTCATGACGTAATACTTCATTCATATGGTCTATTGCAAATAGTATTTCACCACGAAGTAAGCCCTTGGATACATATGTTGCAACATTCCAAAATTCGTTACAACAGTCATCAAACTTTCTTTCTGTTGGACACTTAATGTAATAATCTTCATCTGTGGGAACTATTTCTGTTTTAATCATATTATCTTTATCTAACATGATTTTTACAAGTTTATCGCGAGTAAGATACTCCTCAAGCATTGAAACAGGTAACAAAGTTAAATCAATCTTTACACCATCATCAAAAAGCATTATATAAGAAAATCCTTTTTCTTCTGGAGGAAATAATTCCATATCTTCAGGTTTTTGCATCATAATTCTGTTACCAAAAACACTAAGCCAGTCATCGCTTTTCAAAAATTCTCCCATATCTATAACAAAAAAAGTAATATCATAATCTTGAAGATTGTCTTTTGGTATATTAACATTAGTGCGAGACCCCTCAAGAGTTACAATTCTAATTCTCTCATCTTGAAAAGCAAAATTCAAAACTAAATCGTATATTTCTTTTTCAGTCCTCATTTCATTCACCTCAATAAAATTATATCACAAAAAAAGATTGATTCTAACTGTTCTTATAATTTGATAACCGCATCAAGGCAGAGCGTAAGTGCATATTCGTATGCATTACCGCCCCAGTTTCTTTCGTCGTATTTGTCAACATCTGCAAGACTGTCTGCGGTATAAAGTATCATACCCCAGGTTGCCCCTCTGAAATCAGCACAGGCCGCCAGAGCAGAACATTCCATTTCTACAACTGCACAGCCTTCACTTTTGCGATAAGCCACCTTTTCTTTGGTTTCACGGAAAAATCCATCCGTTGACCAGGTTATAACCTCCTGATATTTCATACTATGCTCAAGAATGGTTTCTTCAATTGCTTTTCTTGCCTTCTCGCTGATTTCCACAAATCGAGAAGGGGGCGCATAGTGATAAGATGTTCCCTCATCACGCAGAGCCTTGTTTGGTACGAGGAATGTACTTTCGGGGAACTTTTCCAGAGCACCGCAACTACCTGCCGAGATTACCTCTCTTACACCATAACCAATCAGCCAATCAAGTATCTGTGTGGCTGCTGCCGCACCAACGGGTGCTTGACAAAGCACAATGTCCTCACCCTTGTATTTGGTGATGTAAATGGGATAATGCTTCGTTGCACTCTCAAAAGTGGATACCTGTTTGGTATCACTTTTACTGGCATATTCATCTATGTAAGCACCAAGAAATGCGAACACACATTTCTTGGGTAAGTTCAAACCAAGATTTTCATGAGTGGGATTAAGAACTGCTGTCTGCTCTGTATCAAACTCCAAAATCGGTATTTCGTTTTTAATAATAGCCATACTATCTCTCCGTCAAATTCAAGTTTGCCGAAATATATTTCTAACTTTCCCTATTTTACAGGCTTTCCAGCCTGTGCATTAGCGAAACGATATGTATTTTCCCTTATTTTTGCCCTTATGAGATAATCGTAAGGGAAATAAGG